>Ga0207708_10001284_pt1 | contig 18862 bp, 18 predicted proteins | sample KBSK5101metaG_FD_184340 | JGI IMG/M metagenome (GOLD analysis project Ga0207708, IMG submission 184340) | Corn, switchgrass and miscanthus rhizosphere microbial communities from Kellogg Biological Station, Michigan, USA - KBS K5-10-1 metaG... | ecosystem: Host-associated > Plants > Roots >...
TGGTGGATTACGTGCGCCCAGATCGTCCACGCGATCCATCGTGACGTGCCGTAAAAGAAGGCCGCGCGGTAGAGGGTCAACAGCGCGCCGCGCGGGATCGCCCGGTTCAGCCACGGCCAGAAGCGGTCGGCACGGTAGATGTAGTCGTCGAAGTAGGTGCTCGTGAGCACGCGCCACGAGTACAGGCCGTAGACGACGAAGACGAGGTCCCACATGCACCCGAGGCCGCTGAAGTAGGCGGCCGCGTCGGTCATCCGGCCCGTCTGGCCGGCGTAGGCCCAGGCGCCGAGATGGAAGTGGAACGTCCACGGGAAGAGCAGCATCGTCCCGACCGTGTCGCCGGTGTCCGTGATCGCGTGCGCGGCCTGGCCGACGATGAAGCTGACGCCCCAGAGCTTCGAGCCGAAGAGCTTCCAGATGACCAGCCCGACGGCCACGCCGTAGATGAACGAGTGCGTGAAGCCGAAGCCGGGCCAGCCGCGGTGGAACTGGGCCGGGTCGCTCGCCTTCAGGTCCCACGGGCCGAGATGGATCCCGTAGACGAACCACTTGGTCATCATGTCCGGCGAGTAGGAGCCGATCAGCAGCGGCACGAAGGCGAGCTTCAGACCGACGTGCTTCTGGATCGCATAGGGCTCGAGGTCGTGCGCCGCCCAGCTCATACGAGACGCCGGACGATCGTCGGCACGGCCCATGCCGTGATCACCACGTACGCCAGGCCGACCCAGAACGAGAACAGGAAGTCGATCCAGGTGACGCCGATCGCGATGTAGACCGCGGCCGCGAGGCAGTAGCCCCCGAAGACTCGCAGGTCGCGCCTGGTCGGGACGTCGAAGCTCAGTCGCAGTCGCACGTTCGCTGCCCGAGGAGGATGCGCCGGCCGCAGCCGGCGCAGAAGTTCTCCGCCCGGCGCGCCGCGCGGTGGGCGCGGGGCCAGGTCAGCAGCGCCCCGAGGGCGAGTGCGCCAAGGATGGCGGCGAGCTCAGGGTCGATCACGCGGTGGAGGCTAAACCGTTCGGCGTAGAGTCGGCGTCGTGCTCAGCTTCGGATTGGTGGGAACCAGCTACTGGGCCGACGTCACCCACGCGGCCGGGATCGCGGCACACCCGGAGGCGGAGCTCGTCGGCGTCTGGGGTCGCGATCCGGCTAAGGCGGCGGCGCTGGCCGCCAAGCACGGCGTGCGCGCGTTCGACGACCTCGACGAGCTGATCGCCGCGGTCGACGCGGTGGCGTTCTCGGTCCCGCCCGACGTGCAGGCCGAGCTCGCCCTGTCGGCGGCCGAGGCGGGGAAGTCGCTGTTGCTGGAGAAGCCGCTGGCGCTGAGCGTCGAGGCAGCCGAGCGGCTGGTGGACGCGGTGCGGGCTCCGACGGTGGTCTTCTTCACCTTCCGGCTCGACCCGGGCCTCGCCGCCTGGTATCGGGACGAGGTGGACGGTCGCAGCTGGGACGGCGCGAGCGTGCTCTACCTCGCCTCGATCTTCGAGCCGGGCAACCCGTTCGGCCACTCGCCCTGGCGGCGGGAGCAGGGAGGGCTCTGGGACGTCGGGCCGCACGCGCTGTCCGCGCTGCTGCCCGCGCTGGGGAAGGTCGAACGGGTCGAGGCGGTGCGCGGGCCGCGCGACGAGGTCCACCTGGCGCTCACGCACGAGTCCGGCGCCGCCAGCAGCGTTGCGCTGAGCCTGACGGCCCCGGCCGGCGTGAGCGAAGTCGTCTTCTGGGGCGCCGAGGGGCTCGCCCGCAGGCCGGACACCGCGGACGTCGACAGAATCGCCGCCTACGGCGCGGCGATCGATGCGCTGCTCGTCGGGCACACCACCTTCGACGCGAGCTTCGGCCTGGAAGTCGTCCGCGTTCTCGCCGCCGCCGAATCTGCTGCCGGGCACTCTCAGTAGCTCCACCAGATCGACGTTCGGGTGGACGGGAAGTGCCCGACGCTGGCACCGTTCTCCTCCGTGATGCGCAAGCTCTCGTTCCCCTTCTGGCTCGCGGGCGCGCGGCTGCGCCGGCGGGGCGGGACGCTCGTTCTCGTCGTGCTCGGCCTCGCTGCCGCGACGGCGATGCTCGCGGCCGTGCTCGCCGGGACGGTGGCGGCTCAGGACCGCGAAGTCGGGCGCCAGGTCGGCGAGCTGCCGGCGAAGGTGCGCGCGGTGCGGGTGAACTGGTTCAGCGTCGGCGGGCAGGTCGCGCCGTACGCGACCCTCGACAGGAACGTGCGCCGTCAGCTCGGGCGCGTGCTGCCGCAGCGGGCCACCGGCACCTCGCTCTACCGCGAGCACCAGTTCGGCGGGGCGCTGCTCAGCCTCGGCGCCGTCGACGACCTCGGCCGCTGGGTGCGCCTGCGTTCGGGCCGGCTGCCACGCGTCTGCCGGCCGGAGCATTGCGAGGTGCTCGTCGTCAGGCGCGGAGGGCCGATCACGAACGTGCCGGGCCTGCGGCTCGTGCCGGTCGGCGAGGGCGACCTGCGCACGGCCACGCTGTTCGGCGATGCCATCCCGTCGCAGGACCTGGGCGAGTCGGCCTTCGTCGAGAAGATCCGCCGCTACCACCGGCCCGCGCCGCCGCCGCTCGTGCTGGCGAACGGCGTCGCCGCGCTCGACCAGTCGCCGGTGCTGCACGACGCCTACCGCAGCTACGGGTGGGTGGTTCCGCTTCGGCGCAGCACGGTGCGCTCCTGGTCGGCTGAGGCGCTCGCAACGCGGATCGAGCAGGCGCGTACGGCCTTTCAGGGCTCGAGCTTCGGCTTCGAGCTGACCGCGCCGACCGACGAGTTGCTCGCCGCGGTCGACTCGGCGCGCGTCGCCGGTCGCCGCCTCCTCCTGCTCGGCGGCGAGGCCGTGGCCCTGCTGCTCGCGTTCGCCGTGCTGGTTGCGGCCCGGCGGCGGCCCGACGCCGAGGCGCTGCTCGCGCGGCTCCGCGCCGCCGGCGTCGCTCGCTGGCAGAGCGGCCTCGTCGTGTTCCTGGAGTCGCTGTGCGCGGCCCTCGCGGGAACGGTGCTCGGCTGGCTCGCCGGCTCGGCTGCGGCGGCCGCGATCGCGGGACGGAGCGGCGAGCCGGTCGGGTCGCTGCTGGCGCACTCGGTGCTCTCCGGGCACGGGCTCGTGATCGCGCTCGCGGTCGGGGCCACCGCAGCGGTGGTGGTGACGCTTGCGCTCGTGATCGAGCCGCTGCGGCTGGGCGGCCTCTCGCTCTCTCCGCTCGACGTGGCGGCGATCGGCGCGGTGCTGGCGGTCGTGGTCGCGCTGGCGCGGGGCTCGGCCGACGCCTCGGAGCTGCTGGCCGCGAACGGGACTGGGCTCGTGCTGCTGCTCCTGCCGGCGCTCGTGGGGTTCGCTGCCGCCGTTGCCGTTGCGCGGCTGCTGCCGCTCGCGCTGCGCGGCCTCGAACGTGTCGTGCCGGAGCGGGCACTCTCGCTGCGGCTCGCGGCACTCGGCCTCGCGCGGCGGCCGGGCTACGCGGCAGTCGCGGTCGCGTTCGTCGTGGTCTCGGTCGGGTTCGCGCTGTTCGCCTCGTCCTACCGTTCGACGCTCGTCGTGGCCCAGCGGCAGGAGGCGGCCTTCGCGGTGCCCGCCGACGAGATCGTGAGCGAGGACCTCTCTCAGCTGATCCCGGTGCGGTCGGTGGTGACGCCGCCGGTCGAGCGCTCGCTGGCCGCCCGCGTCAGCCGGGTGACGCGGGTCGCCGGCAGCATCGCCGGCGCTGACGTGACCGGGATCACGGTGCTCGGCCTGCCGCGACCCACGCTCGCCGGAATCGGCGGTTGGCGCTCCGACTTCGCCTCGGCCGGGCCGCGCGAGCTCTCACGCGACGTCGACCCCGGCCGGCCGGTGGCGCTGCGCGGTCCGCGGATCCCCGACGACGCACGGAGCCTTTCGCTGCGGATGGTCGTCAAGCGGACGCAGCTCGGGCTCGTCGCCTACGTCGCGGCGCCGGACGGCTCGTTCGTCCCGATTCGCCTGGCCCGCAACGAGGGGCCGCGCCCGACGGTGCTCGTCGCGCCGGTGCCGGCAGCCGCGCGCGGCGGCAGGCTGGTCGCGTTCCGGCTCGAGCCGCCCCCGAAGCTCGAGGAGCGCGGCGCCGACTCCGGCGCTCCCGCGGTCGGCAGCGTCGAGCTCGGGCCGCCTCGCGTGGACGGCCGGCCGCTGACCGACTACGGCGACTGGCTCGGCACCGTCGGCGTCGACCGCCTGACGCGCCGCGGGGCGCTGCGCTTCCACGTCACGCTCACCAACGAGGTCGACACCTACCTGCGCCCGCGCCAGCCGACGGACGGCCTGCAGATCCCCGCGGTCGTCTCGCCGTTCCTGAACACGCTGGCCGGCCCCGACCGCGTCCTGGGCGTGACCGTCAACGGCGAGCAGCTCCAGTTCCGCGTCGCGGCAGTCGCGCGGCGCTTCCCGGGGATCTCGCAGAGCCAGACCTCCGACTTCCTGGTCGTCGACCAGCCCGCGCTCGACAGCGCGCTCAACACCTCGACGCCCGGTACCGGCTTTGCGACCGAGCTCTGGTTGAACACCGACTCGGCCAGGCGTGAAGCGGTCGAGGCCCGCCTGCGCAAGCCGCCGTTCACCGCGCTTGCGGTCTCCTCGCGTTCCCAGCTCGAGCACTCGCTGCGCGCCGAGCCGGTCGCCCGCGCCGCCCTGGCGATGCTCGAGACCGCGGCGCTGACGGCGATCGTGCTCGCGCTGCTGGGCCTCGTCCTCGGCACGCTCAGCGAGCGCCGCGACGAGGCTGCCGAGCTGTTCGATCTCGAGGCTCAGGGCGTCGCGCCGGCCGCCTTGCGCAGGCAGCTGCGGCTCCGCGCCTCGCTGGCCGGCCTGGCAGGCGCGATCGGCGGAATCGCCACCGGCGTGGCGCTCTCGCTGCTCGTCGTTCGCTTCGTCGAGCTGACCGCGAACGCGACCTCGCCCGAGCCGCCGCTCGAGCTCGTTCCCGACTGGCCGCTGCTCGCGCTCGCCGGCGGGCTCGCGGCCCTCGCGGCGATCGCCCTCGTCGGCGCCGCGACCTGGCGCGCCTTCCGCGGCCGGGTGCCCGCTCGCTATGGAGGCGCCGCGTGAGCCTTGCCGTCGAGGCCCAGGACCTCTTCCGCGTCCACTCGACGCCCGAGGGCGACGCCGCGGCGCTGCAGGGACTGACGCTCAACGTTGAGGAAGGCGAGATCCTGACCGTGCTCGGCCCGAGCGGCGCGGGCAAGACCTCGTTCCTGCGCATCCTGGCCGGCCTCGACCTGCCCTCGGCCGGGACGATCCGCGTCTTCGGCCAGAACCTGCGCTCGCTCGGGCGAGCCGGCCGCGCGCGCTACCGCTCCGAGATCGTCGGTTACCTCGACCAGCACTACGAGCGGGCGCTGGGGCCCGAGCTGACCGCGCGTGAGCTGGTCGGGTTGCGCCTGCGCGCCGAGGGCCGCGAGTGGGCGCCGCGCGCCGAGCAGCTGCTGCGCAGTGTCGGCCTCGGCGAGAAGCTCGGCTCCCGGCCCGCGCAGCTCTCCGGCGGCGAGCAGCAGCGGGTCGCGCTCTGCGCGGCGCTCGCGCACCGGCCGCGGCTGCTGCTCGCAGACGAGCCGACCGGCGAGCTCGACGAGGTCAGCGCCGGCCTGGTCTACGACGCGATCGCGGAGCTCGCGGCCGCCGAGGGCTGCACGGTCGTGATCGTCAGCCACGACCCCGCCTCGACCGCGATCGCCGACCGCTTCGTCCACATCCGCGACGGGCGCGTCAGCGAGGAGACGGTCGCGGGGGAGGGGTCGATCGTCGTCGGTCGCGGCGGCTGGCTGCGGCTGCCGCAGGAGTTCCTCGAGCGCGCCGGGATCGGAACACGCGCCGCCGCATCGCTCGAGGACGGGCGGATCGTCGTCAGCGCCGCCGGGGGCGACGGCGTGCAGCCCGAGCCGGAGCTCGCGCCGCTGGAGCCGGTGCCGGCAGGCGCACCCGTGGCGGTGCTGCGTGGAGTCGTCAAGACGCACGGTCGCGGAGCGGCCGCCGCGCGCGTCTTCGCCGGCCTGGACGCCGAGTTCCCGGGAGCGCGCCTGACCGCCGTCACCGGTCCTTCGGGCTCGGGCAAGACCACGCTGCTGCACCTGCTCGCCGGGCTCGACCTGCCGGACGCAGGCGAGGTGCTCGTCGGGGACACTGCCGTGAACGCGCTCGACCGGACCGCGCGCGCCGAGCTGCGCCGCCGCGAGGTCGCGTTGGTGCCGCAGCAGAGCGGCCTCGTGCCGTTCCTCAGCGCCCGCGAGAACGTCGAGCTCGGCCAGGAGATTCGCGGGCTCGATGGCGACCCCCACGAGGCGCTGGCCTCGGTCGGCCTGGCCGAGCGCGCGGGCCAACGCGTCTCGCGGCTCTCGGCCGGCGAGCAGGTTCGCGTGGCGGTGGCGCGGGCCCTGGCGGCGCGACCTGCGCTGCTGCTGGTCGACGAGCCGACCGCCAGGCTCGACCAGGCGAACGCGCTCAGGCTCGCGGCGCTGCTGACGACGCTCGCGCGCGAGACCGGCGCGGCGGTCGTCTGCGCCACGCACGACCCGGTCGTGCTCGAGCAGGCCGACGCCGAGCTGGCCCTGGCGGCGGAGCCGGTCGCAGTAGGCTGAGGCCGTGGAAGGGATCAGCCTCGAGGAGCTCCAGCTCGCGGCGCGCAACCACGGCATGCCGCTCGAGGCGCTCCGCTACCCGGTCACGCCGATCGGGCTCCACTACCTGCTGACCCATTACGACGTCCCAGACGTCGCGCCTGACGGCTGGCGGCTTGCGATCGGGGGACTCGAGTTGTCGCTCGACGACCTGCGCGCCCGCTCCGTGGCCGAGCACACGGTGACGATGGAGTGCGCCGGCAACGGGCGCGCCCGGCTCGAGCCGCGCCCTGTCAGCCAGCCCTGGCTGCTCGAGGCCGTCGGCACCGCGCGCTGGCGCGGGACGCCCCTGGCGCCGCTGCTGGCGGAGGCGGGAATACCGGACGGCACCGTCGAAGTGCTCTTCACCGGGCTCGACCGGGGCATCGAGGGCGGCGACGAGCAGGCCTTCCAGCGCGCGCTGCCGCTCGACGAGGCCACGCGCGACGAGGTGCTGCTCGCCTACGAGATGAACGGCGCGCCGCTGCCGCCGCAGCACGGCTTTCCGTTGCGCCTGGTCGTCCCCGGCTGGTACGGGATGACGAACGTGAAGTGGCTCTCGCGGATCGAGTTCCTCGCCGAGCCGTTCTCCGGTTACCAGCAGTCGTGGTCGTACCGCGTGCGGCAGTCCGAGGACGAGGTCGGCGAGCCGCTGCAGCGGATGCAGCCGCGCTCGCTGCTCGTGCCGCCCGGGATTCCGGAGTTCATGACGCGGGACCGCACGGTGGCGGCGGGCGAGGTGCTGCTCGAAGGCCGGGCGTGGTCCGGCCTGGCGCCGGTCGCTTCGGTCGAGGTCAGCGACGACGGCGCGTCGACCTGGTCCGCCGCAACGCTCGAGCCGGCCGGCGAGCCCTGGGCCTGGCGCGGCTTCAGCTACCGCTGGGAGGCGAAGCCCGGCGAGCACGTCCTCTGCTCACGCGCGCGCGACGAGGCCGGCAACGAGCAGCCGGTCGAGCCGCCCTGGAACCTCGGCGGCTACGCGAACAACGCCGTGCAGGCGGTGCGCGTCACCGTCACGCCTTGAGCGTCAGCGCGACCGCCGCGAAAGCGAGCACCAGCGCCAGCCCGACGACCAGACTTCCGTAGAGAGAACTCCTCACGACCCTTCCTCCTTCGCCGTCCCCGTTCCGCCCACGGTAGATAGGCCGGCGGACGGAGGCATCCCTCAGCCGGGGGGTCTGCCTAGGCGAGGTCCGCGACCAGCGCGAGCAGCTCCTCGCGGCGGTAGCCGTGCTGCCGCGCCAGCTCGACGAGCTCCCGCGCGTGCCGGTGTACCGCTCCCTGTGGCGGAGTCCCAGTGACCGTCACTCCTCGCCCGCGGCGGAAGTCGAGCAGCCCTTCGTCGCGCAGGTCGCGCAGTGCTCGAAGGACGGTGTTGCGGTTGACGCCGAGGATCGCCGCGAGGTCGCCGGCGGGCGGGAGCCGTTCGCCGGGCTGTGCCTCACCCTCGGCAATCGCGCGCCGGATCTCACCGGCCACCTGCCGGTGCAGCTCGGCGATGTCTTCTCGGCTGACCTTGACGCGGAACAATGGTGCTATTCATACTAGCTTCATGTCGACGATCGTGGAAACTCCGCGCGAGCCTTCGCACGACGAGCTGGAGGCGCTGATCGAAGAGGCGCGCCGCCGCGCCCGCAGACGGCGCCTGTTGATCGGCGGCGCGATCGTGGGTGCACTCCTGCTCGCCGGGCTCGTGACCGGGCTCGTGCTCGTGCTCGGGGGCGGGACGAGCACGGCCGTTCCGCGCGGCTTCCACGTCGTCCAGGCGCGCGGACCGGTTCAACACGCCTTGCTCGAAACGCTTCCGTCAGGAGTCACGACCGTCGACTTGTCCACCGGGCAGTCGCGCCCAACCCGCGGCACGGTGGAGATCTGGTGGGACCCGCGCCTAGGGCTCGCGCGGGAGGAGTACAGGCAGGACGGTCGCCTGCTCGGCTCGTTTCCGCGTCAGAACTGCATCGGCTCCGGCCCTGGCCGTTTCTGCGTGCCCGAGTCGCCCTTCGACCTCCAGCAGAAGCGTCTCGGTTGGCCTCCGCAAGCCGGCTTTGCCCGCAGGATCGGCGAGGGCCGGTTCCGCGGCCACCGGGTCGAGTGGCTCGAGGGGCTCGTCCGGGCCAACGGCCGGCTGTACCTCAGTGGCGATCAGGTCGCCTACGACATGCTCACGCGCCGGCCCGTCGCTTTGCGGACGATCGGACGCGATCCCGCGCCTAGACACGGGCCCGCGCTGAACAAGCGCTACAAGGGGAAGGTCTTCAGCCTCACTGCGCTGACGATGCTGCCCGACCTCCCCGCCAAGGACGTGTCCTTCGTGGTTCCGAAGCACGGCGTGTGGCGCAACCCGCCGAGCGCGGCGACGACGATCACCGGGCAACGCATTCCGGCGGCGCGGAAGGCACTCGGGACGACGCCTTTGTGGCTCGGCCGCACGTTCGAGGGCCACCGTCTCCAGTCGGTCGTGGCCGGGATCGAGTCCGAGCAGGCTCCCAACGTGGGGCTGCTCAGGCCGTCGCGGTTTGCGCGGTTCGACTACGGCACCTTCGCAATCCACGAGTTCGGGCAGGACCGGCCATTCTGGCGCGAGCAAGAACCGGCAAAGGGCTCTCTGCTCTTCTCCACCTCCCAGGTCATCCTCGCCCGCGACGGCGTCCTCGTGAACGTCGAGCCCGTGGGCGTGCGCTTCAAGATCGACCGTGCGACAGCGCTCGCGCTGGCCAGGGCGCTCCGGCCCGTCGACGGCTAGCGCTCCGGCGGCCGTAGCACCGCGAACTGGTCGGTGATCTCGAGCCGCCGCGAGCGGAAGCGATAGCAGGCGGCCGGCCGCCCGCCCGTGCGGCCTGGCTCGCGGCGCTCGCCCGTGGCCTCGAGCACACCGCGCCGGAGCAGGACGCGCTGCAGGTTCGTCGCCGAGACCTCGTGGCCGAGCGCGGCGACGTACAGCTCCCGCAGCTCGGAGATCGTGAAGACCGGCTGCGCGAGCGCGAAGGCGATGTTCGTGTACGAGAGCTTCGCCCGCAGCCGCTCGCGGCCGGCGAGCACGATCGCGCGGTGGTCGTAGGCGAGCTCCGGCAGGCGCGAGACCGGGTGCCAGCGCGTGTCCTCGGGCACGACCGGGTCGAGGTCCGCCGGGACGAGCCCGAGATAGGCGGTGGCGAGCTCCCACTCGAGCGGATTGCGCTTCGGGTCGCTGAGCGTCTCGAGCTGTTCGAGGTGCGCGAGCTCGCGGACGTCCACCTTCTGGGCGAGGTGGCCGCGGATCGACTGCTCCAGCGTCTCGCCGCGCTCGAGGTAGCCGCCCGGGAGGGACCAGGCGGCGAGGAAGGGCTCCCGAGCCCGCTCCCACAGCAGCACCTGCAGGCGACCCTCGCGCACCTGCAGCACGACCGCCAGCGTGACGTGGGCCGGGCGCGTGGTGGTAGACTCTCGCCGAGGTTTTCGCTCCATAGGCGAAAACCTACCCGAAGATGACCACAGCCACCGTCACAGTTCCCGCCCGGGACGTCGAGCAGGTCCTCCGCGAAGGCGGCCTCTCGCGCTTCCACAAGAAGGCCATCCTCGTCACCGGAGCCGCCTGGACCTTCGTGGCGATGGAGATCCTGCTCGTCGGCTTCGTCGCGCCGATCTTCGCCGCGCAGTGGGGCCTGAACGGGCGGATGCAGGGGCTTGTGAACAGCGCCGCCTTGGCCGGCTCGCTCTGCGGCTCGCTCGTGCTCGGCCGGCTGGCCGACCGGATCGGGCGGCGCACGATCTTCCAGTACTCGATCCTCTGGTACGCGATCTTCACCGCTGTGACCGCGCTTGCCTGGGGACCGTGGTCGGTGATGACGTTCCGCTTCCTCGCCGGCCTCGGCCTGGGCGGGATGCTCGTCGTCGACCCGGCGATGCTGACCGAGTACCTGCCACCGCAGCGGCGCGGGCGACTGCTCGTCTTCCTCGACTTCTGGTGGCCGGTCGGGCTGCTGCTCGCCACCTTCCTCTCGTGGATCTTCATCGGGCACGACGTCGGCGGCTCCAACAGCTGGCGCTGGCTCTTCCTGGCCGCGTCGTTCCCGGCGCTGCTCGCGTTCGTGGTGCGGCGCACGCTGCCCGAGAGCCCGTACTTCCTTGCGCGCCACGGCCGTAGCAAGGAGGCGGCCGAGGTCCTGACCGAGATCACCGGCAAGCCGGTCGAGCCGGGTGAGCTGACGGCCCCGCCCGAGGAGCCACGCTCGTCCGTGCGCGAGCTGCTGGCCGACAAGCTGCGCTCGCGGACGACGACCACGGCGCTGATCTGGATCGCGCTCAACATCTCGTACTACGGGCTCTTCCTCTGGCTGCCGTTCGTGCTGCAGGCCGAGAAGAGCTTCTCGATCAACGTCTACCTGCTGCTGACCCTGAGCGCGCTCTCGCAGTTCCCGGGCTACCTGGCCGCGATCTGGCTGGTCGAGCGGATCGGCCGCAAGCCGACGCTCGCGGCCTTCCTGATTCTCGGCGGCCTCTCGGCGTACGCGTTCGCGGTCGCCGACACCCAGAGCGTCTACGTGACCGCGCTCTTCTTCGTCGGCTTCTTCAACCTCGGCGCCTGGGGGGCGGTGTACCCCTACACCTCCGAGACGTTCCCGACGCGGCTGCGCTCGACCGCCTTCGGCGTGATGGAAGGCGTCGGCAAGACGGCCGCAATCGCCGGGCCGTACATCTTCGGCAACCTGAACGACGCGACCGGCTCGACGACCTGGTCGCTGACGTTCGTGGCGATCGTGATGGCTGCCGGCGGCCTGGTCGCTGCGATCTTCGGCCGCGAGACGCGCGGCCGCGCTCTCGCCTAGCGCTCGGCCAGCGCCTCGCGCACGGCGACGTCGAACGACGTCAGCTCGAGCGGCACGAGCTCGCGGATCCGGTCGTCGTGGGCGACGGTCTCGTTGCGCAACCCTTCGATCAGCGGCCTGGCGATGCCGGCCTTGACCGGCGTGACGACATGGAGCCAGAGCGACGAGAGGTACGGCGTCAGCACCGGCACCTCGACGATGAAGGGCCGCTTGCCGCGCAGCACGGCGATCCGCTCCATCATCTCGCGGTAGGTCATCACCTCGGGCCCGCCCGCGTCGAGCTCCTGGCCGACGGCCTCCTCGCGGCCGCAGACGCCGGCGAGGTAGGCGACCACGTCGTCGAGCGCGATCGGCTGGGTGCGTGTGGAGACCCAGCGCGGCGTGATCATCGCCGGCAGCCGGTCGACGAGCGAGACGATCGTCTCGAACGCGGCGCTGTCGCGGCCGATCACGATCGCGGCACGCAGTGTCGTCACGGGCACCGAGGTCGAGGCGAGCCGCCGGCCGGTCTCGCGTCTGCTGCGCAGGTGTGCGGAGAGGTCGGGCGAGTCGTCGCCGAGCCCGCCGAGGTAGACGAGCTGTCTCACGCCGGCACGCTCGGCCGCTTGCGCCGTCGTCTCGGCGGCCTTCAGGTCTTCGGCCTCGAAGTCGGCGGCGCCCAGCGAGTGCACGAGGTAGTAGGCCACGTCGGCGCCTTCCAGGACTCGCGCCACCGAGTCGGCGTCCTTCGCGTCGGCGACCGCCCAGGTGACGCCGTTGCCGACGGGGTGCTCGCGCCGCGAGACCGCGGTGACGTCGTGCTCCTGCGCGAGCGCGTCGACGAGCGGCCGGCCGATTGTCCCCGTCGCGCCGAAGACGACGACCTTCATCGGGGGGCCTCGGCGATCAGGCGGCGAAAGTAGCGGCGGCTGACGGCAACGTGCGCGCGGCTCTGGAGCTGGTTGTAGAGCGCGCCCGTCCAGTCGGGCTCGCCCTCGCGCGCCGCCAACCGTGGGAAGAAGCCGCGAATCGTCGAGCGCATCGCGTCCGTCGTCTGCTCGAACGTGATCTCACCGGCCGCCCGGCTCGCGAGCAGGCCGCCGAGGATCGGGTAGCTGCAGGTTGCGCGGGTGTCATCGGCCTCGACCGTCGGCGCCCCGAAGCGGAGCAGGACCGGACCGCCGAGCACCCGCAGCTCGAGCGCGCTTCCACGCTGGCGCGGCCTGACGAGCGAGCAGGTGACACGGCGCACCTCGCGCCAGTAGGCGCGGCCGAGCCGCTCGGCGCCCGCGCGCGAGAACTCCACGACCGGACGGTCGAGCGCGACGCGCTGTTCCGACTCGACGGCGCCGCCGCCGGTCTGGCGGTGCCAGGTCTCCCACCCCTCCACGGCGGGCACGGTAGCTAGGCGCCGGAGTAGCGAGCCAGCATCGGCGGAGTGTGCAGGCACTCGGCGAAGCTGAATGGCCGCGTGACGAGCGGCGCAACGTGGTCGGCCTCGGGATGGAGCGGGTTCAGCAACACGACGTCGGCCTCGGGGAGGACCTGCGAGCGCACTGCCGCCAGCAGGCTCCGGCGCTCCTCGAGCCAGCCGCTCACCCAGGCGCGGATCGCGTCGTCGCCGTCAGCGGGGATCCGCTCGGGAGTCGCGTCGACCTCGGTCCAGCCGAGCACGTAGTCGACGGCCGGGTCGGGCTCGTAGCGCAGGGCGATCAGCACCGCGAGCCCTGCCTCCGAGGCGAAGTTGACGACGGGCGCGCCGCGCGGTGAGTAGCGGCCGCCGTGCCTCGAGGTCCCGGCGCCGTCGAGCCCCGTCTCGTCCGCGCGCGTCAAGCGCCAGAGCCGCATCGAGTGACTAGCCTACGGATGAGCGACAAAGGAGAGCGATGGCAACGTTGGACGACAAGGCACAGAAGTTCCTCGAGCAGCCGTTCGTCGGCACGGTGACGACGCTGCGCGACGACGGCTCGCCCCATTCGACGATCGTCTGGGTCGACACCAACACCGGCGAGGTCAGCTTCAACACGGCGACCGGGCGCGCGAAGGAGAAGCACCTGCGCCGCGACCCGCGCGTCTCGCTGCTCGTGGTCGACCCCGAGAACACCTACAAGTGGGTCGCGGTCAGCGGCACGGCGGAGCTGACGACCGACGGCGCGGACGGCCAGATCGACCGGCTCGCGAAGAAGTACCTGGGCCAGGACGAGTACCCGTGGCGCAATCCCGAGGAGGAGCGCATCACGGTGCGGATCACGCCCGAGCACGTCGACGCCTCAGGCTTCGACTGAGTGCCTCACCCGGCAATGGAGGTCCGGCTCTCGCCCGCTATCACGCTGCGCCAGACGCCGCCCTCGGCCTTGCGCAGGCGACCAGCCTGCGCTGCGGCCGAGTGCAGCCTCTGGCTTGGTGCTAGCGACCGAGATTCCGAACACCATCACCGGGAGAGGCACTGTTGATCACGCTCTGCGACGTCGGCCCGCGCGACGGCCTCCAGAACGAGGCCGAGGCGCTGGAGCCGGCGACGCGGGCGGAGCTCGTCAACCGCCTCGCCGCCACGGGCCTGCCGCGCGTCGAGGCGGTCAGCTTCGTGCGCGACGATCGCGTGCCACAGATGGCCGGCGCCGAGGAGGTGGTCGCCGGGATCGACCCGCTATCGCGTCGAGGTACCGAGTACTCCGGCCTGGTGCTGAACGAGCGCGGCTACGAGCGCTTCGCTGCGACCGGCCTGGACCGGTTGAACGCGACCCTCGGCGCGACCGAGGAGTTCAACCGCCACAACGGCAACGCCTCGCTCGACGAGGCGGTCGCGCGAGTCGAGCGGATCCTCGCCGCGGCCCAGGTGCCCGCGACGGTGACGATCAGCGTCGCCTTCGGCTGCCCGTTCGAAGGTCGCGTCGATCCAGGTCGCGTGGCGGAGCTCGCCGGGCGCTTCGACGGCGCCGAGGTCGTCCTTGCCGACACGATCGGCGTCGCCGCGCCGCGGGAAGTTCGCTCGCTGTTCGAGCAGACGAGCGCGGCCGGCTTCCACGGGCACAACACGCGCAACACCGGCTACGCGAACGCGCTCGCGGCGCTCGAGGCTGGCGCGACCGTGCTCGACGCGTCGGTCGGCGGGCTCGGCGGCTGCCCGTACGCACCGCGCGCGAGCGGCAACGTCGCGACCGAGGACCTCGCGTACCTGCTCGAGCACGAAGGGATCGAGACCGGCGTCGACCTCGACGCGCTGATCGGAATCTCGACCTGGCTGGAGGGGATCTTCGGGCGGAAGCTCGAGGGCCAGCTCTACCGGGCCGGCAACTTTCCGGCGTAGGCCTCGCGGAACGCCTCGACGGCGAGGTCGATCTCCTCGTCGCCGGTCTGCCAGTTCGAGACCGAGACGCGGATCGCCTTGCGGCCGTCCCAGGTGGTGCCGCTCAGCCAGATGCGCCCGCTCTCCTGCACGCGCGCGAGCACCTCGTCGGTGCGCTCGTCCGACTCGAAGCGGAAGAGCACCTGGTTGAGGACGACCTCGTTCAGGAGCTCGACGCCCTCGAGCTGCACGATCCGCTCCCCGAAACGAGCGGCGCCGTCGCAGCAGCGCTCGACCAGCTCGACCAGGCCGTTGCGCCCGAGCGAACGCAGCGCCGCGTACACCGAGAACCCGCGCGCTCGGCGGGAGAACTCCGGCACCCAGTCGACCTCGTCGCGCACTCGCTGCGCGCCCTCGTCCTGGATCAGGTACGAGGCCGTGATCGTCATCGCCGCGCGGTGCGACTCGGGGTGCTTGCAGAAGACGATCCCGGAGTCGTAGGGCACGTTCAGCCACTTGTGCGCATCGGTCGTCCACGAGTCGGCGCGCTCGAGCCCGTCGACGAGGTGGCGCAGCCGGGGCGAGACGGCTGCCCAGATCCCGAAGGCGCCGTCGACGTGGAGCCAGGCGCCCGCCGACTGGCAGGCGTCGGCGATCTCCGGCAGCGGGTCGAAGGCGCCGGTGTTCACCTCGCCTACCTGGGCGCAGACGATCGCCGGGCCTTCGCCGAGCGCCTCACGCAGCGCCTCGGGCACGAGCCGCCCCTGGGAATCGGCCGCGACGACGGTCGGTGCGCCGAGGCCCAGTAGGCGCAGCGCCCGGTCGACGGTCACGTGACGCTTTCCGCCGGCCAGCACGGTCACGGACGGCGCGCCGGTCAGTCCCTTGGCGCCGACGTCCCACCCGACTGCATCGAGCACGTGCCACCTGGCGGCGGCGAGCCCGGTCACATGCGCCATCTGCGTGCCGGTGACGAAGCCGATCGACGACTCGGGCGGCAATCCGAGCAACTCGACAAGCCATTCGCGCGTGATTTGCTCGACCACCGAGGCGGAGGGCCCGCCGGCGTAGAGCCCGGCGTTCTGGTCCCAGGCCGAGGTGAGCCAGTCGGCGGCGAGCGCAGCCGGCAGCGCGCCGCCGATCACAAAGCCGAAGTAGCGCCCGCTGCCGAGCGCCACCACACCCGGCTCCGCGCCGGCGACCAGTTCCTCGACGACCTGTTCCGCCGGCAGCGGCTCATCGGGCAGCGGCCCGCCGAGCGCCTCGCGCAGCTGCTCGGGGGTCACCTGCGGGAAGACCGGCCGCTCGCCGAGGCTGTCGACGTAGTCGGCCGCAAGCTCGGCGGTTCGGCGCAGCAGTTCCCGCGAATCGGTCACGTGCCGATCTTTTCATCGAGCGACCACATGCCGGCCGGAAAGCTGAACGGGCTCGGCTCGAGCTCACGCTCGAAGCTCTCGCCGATCCGCTCGGCGACGCGGATCGAGGGACTGTTCTCGAGCGCGATCAGCGAGATCACGCGCGGCAGCCCGAGCGCGCCGAGCGCCCAGTCGCGGCAGGCGAGCGCCGCCTCCGTCGCATAGCCGCGCCCCCAGGCCTCGCGGCCGAGCTTCCAGCCGAGCTCGGTCACGTACGGCTGCTCGAGCCGAACGCGGTGGCCGTTCTCCCAGGTCTCCGGGTTCCAGACGAGGAAGCCCACCCGCCCGAGGATCGCGCCGTCTTCGCGTCGCTCGACCGTGAAGTTCCCGATCCCGAACCAGTCCCAGTGGCGAACCGTCCGCTCCATCATGCCGTCGACCTCCGCCGGCGTCTTCGTGCCACCCACGAAGCGGGAGGCCTCCTCGTCCTGCCAGAACGCGTCGAAGGCGCGGGCATCCTCGAGCCGCGGCTTGCGCAGCAGCAGGCGCTCGGTCTCGAGCGTCACGGCTCGAGCGCGAACAGCTGCGCCTGGCGCCGGCCGAGCATGATGTTGCGCTCGTACTCGAGCCCGAGCTTGCGGGCCACGTTCTCGGAAGCGGTGTTGCCGTGGATGATCAGCGCGATCAGCCGGCCTGCGCCGAGCTCGCCGAGCGCGTAGTCGCGCACCGCCCCGGCCGCCTCGGTGGCGAAGCCCTGGCCCCAGTAGTCGCGGCCGAGCGTGTAGCCGACCTCGACCTCGCTCGGCCCGTCGGCGGCCTCGGCGCGCGTGGTCGGCTCCCACGTGTCGGTGTTCCAGACGAGCAGGCCGACGCGGCCGATCACCGCCTCGTCCTCCTTGCGCACCGTGGTGAAGAGCCCGAAGCCGTCGGCGTCCCAGCGGTCGATCATGCGCCGGACCGAGCGCTCGGTCTCGGCGAGCGTCAGCGTGCGGCCGTCGCCGACGTAGCGCATCACCTCGGGGTCGGCGTACATCGGCGCCAGCGCGTCCGCGTCCTCGGGGACGGGCGCGCGCAGCAGCAGCCGGTCGGTCTCGAGCTGAAGCATCAGACGACCAGCTTTACCAGGAACACGATCGCCACGATCGCGGCCACGACCAGCACCAGCGTGGCGAGACCGCCGACCGCGTACTTGACCTGCGCCGTCGGCGACCCGCTCAGCGCGGCGTCGAGCTGCCGTTCGACATAGCGCTCGATCTTGTCGTCGAAGCGCTTCTCGAACGCGGCCTCGCCGGTGAGTGGCGTCTTCAGCGGCGGGAACGACCGGCTCGACTCGTCCAGCGCGAGCTCGAAGACGTGCTCGTGCTGGATGTCCTTCATCTGCGCAGGGCCGAGATCGCGAACGGTCACGCCCTCGGGCAGCTCGTTCCCGATCAGCGCGCGGGTCGTCTCCGAGAGCAGGATCTGCCCGCCGTGCCCCGCCGAGCAGATCCGCGCGGCACGGACCACGTCGAGGCCGACGTAGCCCTCGTCGCCGACCGTTGGCTCACCGGTGTGCACGCCCATGCGCACCAGCACCTGAGCCCCGCCGGGCCACTCGTGCCCGGCGAGCGCGCGCTGGCCGGCAACCGCCGCCCGGACCGCGTCACGCGCGCGCGGGAACGAGTAGAAGAACGCATCGCCCTGCGTGTCGACCTCGTTCCCGCCTGCGTCGACGAAGGCCTCCCGAAGCAGGCGGCGATGATCGGCAACGACCTGCCCGTAATCGTCGCCGAGCTCCTGCAGCAGTCGCGTCGAGCCCTCGATGTCCGTGAACAGGAACGTGACGGTGCCGCCCGGGAGAGTCACGGCACTACCGTACAAAGCGTGAACCGGCTCGCCAACGAGACCAGCCCGTATCTGCTCCAGCACGCCGCCAATCCCGTCGAGTGGTTCCCGTGGGGCGACGAGGCGCTCGCCCGGGCGCGGGAGGAGGACAAGCCGATCCTGCTCTCGGTCGGCTACGCGGCCTGCCACTGGTGCCACGTGATGGCGCACGAGTCGTTCGAGGACCCGGAGATCGCGGCGCTGATGAACGAGCGCTTCGTGAACATCAAGGTCGACCGCGAGGAGCGGCCGGACGTGGACGGGATCTACATGGACGCGGTGGTCGCGCTGACCGGCAGCGGCGGCTGGCCGCTGACGGTCTTCCTCACGCCCGACGGCGAACCGTTTCTCGGCGGCACCTATTTCCCGCCCGCGCCCCGGCACGGGCTGCCCTCGTTCCCGCAGGTGCTGGTCGCGGTCTCGGAGCTCTACCGCGAGCGCCGTTCGGAGGTGACGCAGCGCACCGAGGTGCTGGTCGACGCGCTGCGGCAGGCAGCGTCGCCCGAGCCGTCGGCGGAGCCGCTGACGGAGTCGCTGCTCCTGGCCGCGGTGCGGCGGCTGGACGAGCTGCACGACCCGGAGTGGGGCGGCTTCGGCGCGCGGGCGCCCAAGTTCCCGCCGGCGTCGGCGCTCGAGCTGCTGCTGCGCCGGGGAGAGGCCGAGCTGGCGGCCCCGACGCTCGACGGGATGGCCGCGGGCGGGATGTACGACCTCGTCGGCGGCGGCTTCCACCGCTACTCGGTGGACGAGCGCTGGCTCGTGCCGCACTTCGAGAAGATGCTCTACGACAACGCGCTGCTCGTCCCCGCGTACCTGCACGGGTGGCTGGTGACCGGCCGCGAGCGTTATCGCGAGGTGGTCGAGGAGACCGTCGAGTACCTGCTCCGCGACCTGCGCCTGCCGAGCGGGGCGTTCGCCTCCTCGCAGGACGCGGACACCGAGGGCGTCGAGGGGCGCACGTACACCTGGGCGCCCG
>Ga0207708_10001285_pt1 | contig 18861 bp, 16 predicted proteins | sample KBSK5101metaG_FD_184340 | JGI IMG/M metagenome (GOLD analysis project Ga0207708, IMG submission 184340) | Corn, switchgrass and miscanthus rhizosphere microbial communities from Kellogg Biological Station, Michigan, USA - KBS K5-10-1 metaG... | ecosystem: Host-associated > Plants > Roots >...
CTGGAATCTGCTCGACGAACGCGCGTCCTGGTTCTACGAGGCCGTCGGTGCCGGCGCGGCGATGGCGCCCAAGCGCCCCGGTCCCTCATCGGCGTATCTGAGCGCGTACAAGGACAAGGGCGCCCACTGGCTGGATGGCGGCACGTCGTATCGTCTGCGCGTTCCGCCTGATGCACCGATCAAGCTGTTTTGGTCCGTCACGGTGTACGATGTCGATACGCGCGCACTGATCAGGAACGAGCAGAAGATCGCCGATCGCTCGTCGCGCATGGACCTGCGCAAGAACGAGGACGGCTCGGTGGACATCTATACCGGGCCGAAGGCGCCAGCCGGATTCGAGAAGAACTGGATCCCAACCGTGCCCGGTAAGACCTGGTTCGCCTATTTCCGCTTCTACAATCCGACCGAGGCCTACTTCGATCGATCGTGGCTCTTGCCGGACTTCGAGGAGGTGTAGGCATGACGGAAGCGACCTGCCAAGTAGCCTTCCAAGGTCGAGACGCAGGGGCCGATGACGGAGGGACTTCGGATTGGTAAAAAGCCACCCCTAAACGAAGGTCCGATACCGATACCCGATCGCCCGGGACGAATCTCCGAGGCGATTTGTCGACCTCAGCAGCGTTAGGTGCCTATGGGGGACTCCAAACTTTTCGATGCGGCAAAGAAGACGACGGAAATCGTCGCTGCCAAGGCGAGCGAGGTGACCCGGTCGGTCGCCGGCGACACCATTCGCGACATGGCCGCAGGCGTGAAGGAACAGCTCGCGGACGTGACGACCGACATCAAGGAGATGAGCGCCGCCAAGCTCGATGAAGCGCTCGGGGACTTGAACGCCGCGCTGCCCATCCTGCGCGACGCGGGCTACGTCCTCGACGGCGTGACCGTCAAGCTCGGCCTCGCTCCCCAGATCGTCGCGAACTTCGCTGGTGGCGCTGTGGTTCCCGAGGAACGCGTCGACGCACTGCTGGCCGAACACTCCGGCCGAAAGCTGACGACCCTGCTCGTGAAGGCCGTCCGACATGCGACCACGCTCCAGTCGAAGCTCACGATCTCGGGAATGCGGGCCGACGGCCTCTCCTTAGAAGTCGGGCTCGTGCCGCAGGTTACGGTGAAGTTCAGTCCGTTGGCACGAACGACCGAGGAAGAAAGGCCCGACTAGAACCGCTGGTCACCCGGAACGGCCGGCCACTTACGAAGTCTGGCACGGTACCACCGTCGCGCGGTAACGTACGGGGACGTTTCTCGCCGAGACTTGCGATGCGTTCCTTGATGTCCTTGGTGGTGCTCGCCCTCGCGACGTCGTGCGCTTCGTCGGGGTCGAAGATGCGCAAGCTCGGCACCGAACCGATCTCGCGCTATCTGAATTGCGGTGACTCGATCATGGGTCCAGCGGCCGACACCTACAGGGTCTACATCTCGCTCATCTCGCAGGTGCACCCGGACGGGAAGGGCGAGACGGATTTCGAGACCTCGTTTGTCGCGCAGGCGCGAAACATGGAGGGAACGACCAGCGACCGCGTCGCATGCGGGACAACAGGACGCCTCGAGGAGCACATCCGTCAGCGCCTGATCGAAAAACTGAACTCGTCGAACGGCTAAGTCACATGCCTGGCCCACTCTCTCGCGAGCGATCCGAGCGACCCGTCGAATATCATGATCGGCAGGGACGCGTCTGGTATGCCACGCAGGTCGCGGCGCTCAAGATCGTGACGCCGTCCATCGACGGTCCGAACCGGTTCCTCGTGATCCGTTTCGAGCACGAAGGCGAGAAGCGGTTCGTGCGCTGGCTCGGCGGGGACGAGTGGCGTGGCAAGCAGCTTCTGCACCGGCTGTTCGCCGAGGCCGAGGTTTAGGCCGTGCGGCAGAACCGGATTGACTCCGGCGGATCGATGCCGCGATAGTCAGCCCGAGATGCCTCGCCTGACGTCCACTCGCATGGCGCGAATGGCGGCTGGAAGGGTCGCCAACACGGCAAGTACTATGAGCATGCCGCCCGACACGGCGAGCACGGTCGGCGAGCGCGCCTGCACGCCGAACACGAAGGCATCGAGCAGCCCGCTCGCCCACCACACCGCAGCGAGACCTAACGCGACACCGGGAAGCGTCAGCTTCCCGATCTGCGCGATCACCGACACGCCGAGTTTCGTCGGCTGGGCCCCGAACACCAGCCGCACCGCCAGTTCGCGTTCCCGATTGCTAACGAGTTGACTCATCAGGCCATAGCTACCGAGCGATACGATGCCGACGGCGACGATGGAGAACATGATCAGCACGAGCGTGCGGAGTCGCGGGAGCGCGTTGGCCTGCACCACGAGCGCGTCGAGCGTCGACACGCCGCTCGCCGCGATTACGGGATCGGTCTTCCGCAGGGCACGTCGGATCGCGGCGATCGTGGCGCCGGCGGCGCCGCGCCCCCGTGCGACGATCGAGATCCGCACGGCCGATGCCTGCGAGTACGGCATGTACACCGCTTCGCCCACCGGCGAGCTGTAGCCGGCATCCATCGTATTTCCCACGACACCGACGACCGTCACGGGGGTTGGCGTCGGGCTGCCCGGTGTCGCGCGGAGCAACCGCTTGCCGACGGCGTTGTCGTTAGGCCATAGACGCGACGCGAGCGCGCGGCTCACGATCGCCACCTGCACCGAGCTCGTGTCGTCCTGCGCTGTGAGCTGTCGTCCCCGGAGCAGCGGAATGCCCATGGTCTTGAGGTATCCCGCTGACACGCGTCGGAAGTGGAACAGCACCGGCTCGCTCGAGACGGATCCATCGGGCAGCTCGATGAAGAATCGTCCGCCCCACGCACCGTCGCCGACCGGGAGTGTCGTCGTGAATCCCGAGGCCGAGATGTCCGGTTCGCTCGCGAGGTTCTCCGCCAGGGCGCGCCCGAACGCGGCGCGCTGTGGATGTTTGCCGTATGTCGCGTCCGGCAGCACGATACGCGCGACCACTCGTCCCTGCGACGCGAAGCCGCTCGGGACTTCCGAGAGGCGCCAGAAGCTCATCGCGATCAACGCGGATGCGGCGAGGATCGCGGCCGACAACGCAGCCTGCCCGACTACCATCGCCTTTTGCCAGCGCAACGCGACCGGGGATAACGTAGAGCTGCGCGACGATGACCGCAGTGCATCCGTGAGCCCCGCGCCTCTGCTGAACCAGGCCGGCAGCGCGCCTGCGACGAGTCCGGCGATTACGGCGACGGCCCCGGTCGCCACCAGCACGCCCGCATCGAGGTGTGCTTGGCCGACCAGCACGCTCACGGTTGGTCCCAGATCGAACTGTTGCAGCGTGCGCAGCGCCACGTAGGCGAGTGCTACGCCGAGCGCGGCACCAATCGCTACGATCACGACGCTCTGTTGCAGGAGGAGACGCATCACCCGCCGGTCACCGGCCCCCAGCGCTCGACGCACGGCCATCTCCTGCCGCCGCTCGAAGCCCCATGCGATGAGCAGCGAGGCAAGATTGAGGATCGCGAGCGCCAGTAGTGTTGCTGCGCCAGCCTGCACGAACAACGCGCTCGAGTCGGCACCGTCGAGCAGGACGTTTCGAAGCGTCTTGATCGCGTAGCGATAATCCTTGTTGTCGGCGGGACTCGCCTCGATCGCCCGAGCGGTAAAGCGATTCACATCGGCTCGCGCTGCTTCGAACGACGTGCCATCGGCAAGGCGACCGTAGACGGTGAGCTGCCGGCCGCCGCTGATGACCGAACGCTGCGTCGCCGGAATGTCGAACGGCAACCAGACGTCGCTGGGCACTGGCTGTGCGAAACCGTCCGGCATGATGCCGATGACGGTGTGCGGTTTACCGTCGAGCAGGAGGATGGCGCGCCCAACCACCGCCGGGTCTGAGCCGAACGCCGATGTCCACAACGCGTGGCTGATGATGACGACCGGTGCGGGCGACGGACCTTCTTCCGCAGCGGTGAATGGGCGGCCACGTGCGGGCAGCACGCGCATGGTCGAGAAAAAACTCGCCGAGGCGCGAGTCGCGTTGAGCGATCGCGCTTCGCCGTGGTCGTCCCAGCTCGTCTGCAGTTGCACGAACACGGTGACGTCGGCGAACGCCCGCTGCGTCTTTCGAAGCAGCTCGTAGTTCGGGTACGCGTCGGCGAAGACGACGGACCCACGACCTGGCATGGTGCGCTCGGGCGCGATGAGCACGACGCGGTCCGACTCGGGCACCGCGAGACTCGAGAGCAGGAACGCCTTGAGCACGGAGAGCGCGGCGGTGTTGGCGCCGAGTGCCAGGGCCATGGTGAGCACCGCGACGGCGCTGAGCGCTTTGCGCCTCGCGAGGAATCGCAGGTCGAGCATGGGATCTCCGGGTTGGCACCATCGTCGCGGGCGGATCAGGGGCCGCGCCCTTGATCACGGCTCGGGCTTCAACCTATGGCTTCGTCCGGAGTGTTCGAACTCACAGCACGCATGCATATGCTGCGCGCCGCGCATACGAATCCATGGTCGGTTCGTCCCAAATCGCTTGCTCGTTAGGGTCGAACCGAGCAAGACAACGGCAAGACCTAACACGGATGAACCACGATAAAAACGATGACGCGGATGTGTTCCCGGTGACATCTAGCCATCTCGGCCTCGAACACGGTTCTTTGGTTTTTTGAACAACAGGACCGAGGGCTACCAGGCGGGAGGTAGTTTCAATGCCTGCGGGGCCAATCCGCGTCATCGTCGTGATCGTGGTTCATCCGCGTTAGGTCTTGCTGTTCCTGCCCCTCCTGATCAGCGCCGCCGAACCTCGAAGTCGCGGTCGATCACGATGTCCGCCTGCTGCGCCTGCTGCTCGATGATCTCGTGCTCGATCGCGAGGATCCGGTCGATCACCGGCGCATCGATGTCACGGTTGCGGGCCCGACGGCGCTCTTTCGTGTCCTCGTGCGTCGCGTCGAGAAAGATTCGGGCATCGATGCCGCGAAGCCGAAACACGTACGTCCCCTCGACGATCAGCACCTGAAGCGCAGAGAAGTCCAGGTGGCGCGTCACGAACCGGTTCGCGGGATAGTCCACTGCCGGCCCCTCCACACCGTCGCGGCCGGCCAGAAACGCGTCGACGTGCGACTGCAGCAGCTCGAGGTTCACCTCGTGCGGCCCGACGTGTCGCAGGTCGAGCAGCCGGTATTCGTGATTCGTCCGCGGCGGCCGAAGAAAGTAGTCGTCCTGGTGGATGAGCCCCGTGGAAACGCCGCGTGTGGAGAGCTCACGACCAAGCGATGAGGCCGTGGTCGACTTGCCGCTCCCCGACTCGCCCGCCACCGCGATCACCACCCTGCCTTCGCGCGGAAGTCGAAGGCGGTCGATGACCATCGACGCGAGCGACCTCGCCAGCCGGTTGGCGTTAGGCAGTGGGTCCGTCGGCGGCTCGATGCTCATGCGCCGAACAGCCGTTTCTGGGCTTCCGATCCGGCGACCTCGAGGAAAACGAGCCCGGTGGCCGAGTAGGCCATCTGGGTCACGCCGCCGGGGGTGCCGGTGGCGCCGTGCAGATACTCGTCGAACGCGAAGGTCTCGAGCGACGTGACACGTTCGGCGACCAGCGTCTGGAGTCGACTCAGCGGCGCGGGTCGATCGGCGCGCGCGAGCCCGAGCGCGAGCCAGCCCAACCAGATAGGCCAGATGCCGCCGTTGTGATACTCGTGGGGCCGGTTTCGAAAGTCGTGCAGGTGGTATCGCCGCAGCGCTGGCCAATCCGAATGCGTCTCGTCGATTACCGGGTGAAAGGCGGGCGGCAACTCGGCCCGCGACAGAAACCGCTCGTCGATCCAGTCGAGCGCAATGCCCGTTAGGCGGCGCGCCGTTCCGGATACCGCGAGCAGGCTGCACGCCGCCAGATCGAACATGTCGCGAGTGACGGTTGGCGAAAACGCTGCGATGGGATAGCGCCGATCCACCTCGCCACGAGGCCAGTAGCGTTCCTCGATGGCGAGCTCGATCCGCGCCGCCTTGTCGGCCCATGCGGACTCGCCGAACGTCTCGCCCGAGAGGCGGAGCGCCCATGCCCGCAACACCTGGTCGTACAGGATGTACCCGTCGTAGATGTATTCGTCGGCCCAGTTGCCGCCGACGGGGACGTAGATCAGGTGGCGGCCGTTGTACTCCAGCGCGTCGAGCAGCCGGACGACCAGGCGGGCGGATTCGTGGAACGGCCCCGGGTCGAGCGCGCCTGCCCGCGCCGCCAACGCGATCCCGACGAGATACCAGGTGGTCGCGTCGATCCGTGGCGCGAGCGTGCCGAAGCTCACCCGCGGGCGGCCTTCGACGCGCATCAGAAAGTTCGAAGCGATCTGGCCCTCGGGCCCCTGCAGATCCCGCAGGCACGTCACCGTGCGCACCAGTCCGGCGGCGATCGCGTCGTCGCCCGCAAGCAGGCCCGCTATGCCCGCCATCGCCGCGTCCCGAGTGAACACGGCGTCGTAGTTCGCGGTCGTGGAGAGCGACGCGCGAATCCCGTGCGGGCCGGTCAGTGCGTGGAGCAGTGCCAGCGCCTTGTCGGACATCATCGCAGGTACCATTGCAGAGTCGTCACTCGCACCCGACCTTCTCACTCAGCAGCGAAGATAGCTCCCTCGACCGCGTGCGAGAGAGGACATCGCTCATGCCGACGACCGCCACCGCCAGCACCGCCAGCATGGCTCCCAGGCCAACGCTCACGTTCGGGCAGATCCTGAACATGAACTTCGGCTTCTTCGGGATTCAGTACAGCTTCGGGCTGCAGCAGAGCAGCATGAGCCCGATCTACCGGTACCTCGGCGCCAACGAGGCGAGCCTGCCCCTGCTCTGGCTGGCCGGACCGGTGACCGGGCTGCTCGTGCAACCGATCATCGGGGCCATGAGCGACCGGACGTTGAGCCCGCGAGGGCGACGCACACCGTACTTCCTCGTGGGCGCCATCCTCTGCAGCATCGCGCTCCTGCTCATGCCGTTCAGCGCCGCGTTATGGATGGCGGCCGGGCTCCTCTGGATTCTCGATGCCGCGAACAACGTGACGATGGAGCCGTATCGCGCGTTCGTGAGCGATCGTCTGGATGCGAGTCAGCACTCGATCGGCTTCCTGACCCAGAGCGCCTTCACCGGGCTCGGACAGACGCTGTCGTACCTCACGCCGTCGATTCTGGTCGTGTTAGGCGTGAGCCGCGACCGCATCACCGGGCACGGCATCCCGCTCATCACGATGATCGCGTTTCTCATCGGCTCGGTGGTGTCGATCAGCTCCATCTGGTGGACCGTCACGACGACGAAGGAGATTCCGCTCACCGAATCGGAGCGGGCGCGGATCAGGGCGCTGCCGCCCGGAGTCGGCGCGATCGTGAAGGAGATCGTCGAGGCCGTCCGCGAGATGCCGCTCACGATGAAGCAGCTGGCGCTCGTGAAGCTGTTCCAGTGGTACGCCATGTTCTGCTACTGGCAGTACATCGTGCTCTCGCTCTCGGTGACGCTGTTCCGGACGCACGACGCCACCACGGCCGGGTTCCGCGAGGCGGGGCTCATCAACGGGCAGATCGGCGGCTTCTACAACTTCATCGCGTTCGTGTCGGCGTTCGCGATGGTACCGTTCGTCCGACGGCTGGGTCCGAAGGTGATGCACGCCATATGCCTAACGCTGGCCGGCATCGCCATGCTGTCGATCCCCGCCATCACCGATCGCGCGCTCCTGTTCATCCCGATGATCGGCGTCGGCCTCGCGTGGGCGAGCATGATGGGCAACCCCTATGTGATGCTCGCCGGGTGCATCCCGCCCGAGCGGGTGGGCGTGTACATGGGGATCTTCAACATGTTCATCGTCATCCCGATGATGATCCAGATCTTCACACTTCCGCTGTTCTACGATGCCTGGCTTGGTGGCAATCCGGAGAACGTAATCCGGCTTGCTGGGTCGCTGCTCATCTGCGGCGCGGTCGCGGTGCTGTTCGTGAAGCTGGGCGCGGGGGCGGCGGCGGGAACCGAGGTGAAACGGTCGGCGTTGGTCGCGGAACCGCAGCCAGAGTAACAGTCGCCGGCCGCCGGCCGCCGGGGGCCTGCCGCCTGTAGCCAGTTCTGGCGCGACTCGATCGCGAATACTGGCGTGGTCGCTCTCGGCGCACGCGCGGTATGGTTGAAAAAACCATCCGCCTATGAAAACGCTGCTGATTCTGCTGGGGCTCGGCACGTCGGCCATGCCCAACGCGATTGCCGTCGCACAAATGCACGCCGAGCTCACGACGCCGCCTAACGGCGACAACCAGAGGGCCGAGGTGTCCCAGTGGATCGGTCTCGTGAAGGTGACGATTGCCTACCACAGTCCACGGGTCCACTTCCAGGGGCGTGAGCGCACGGGCCACATCTGGGGCGAGCTGATCCCCTACGGCCTGTACGACGAAGGTTTCGGTCCGTCGAGGGCGGCGCCGTGGCGCGCCGGCGCGAACGAGAGCACGACTCTCACCGTGTCGCACGACGTGCAGCTCGAAGGAACGCCACTCAAGGCCGGCACGTACGCGCTGTTCCTCGAGCTGGCGAAGACCGGCCCGTGGACGTGGATCCTGTCTTCGAATCCAGGGTGGGGCGCGTTCCAGTACGACCCGAAGGACGTGGTCCTCCGGGTGGCAACAACTCCTCAGGACGCGCCGTTCACGGAATTCCTCACCTACGGCTTCGACAACCGGCTTCCCAACTCGGCCACGGTGTACCTGCAGTGGGAGAACAAGCGCATCCCGTTGCGCATCGACGTGCCTAACGTCAACGAGCTGTACGCAATGCAGATGGGCAAGGATCTCCGGGCGTGGGCCGGATTCAACTATCAGAACTGGCAGGCCGCCGCGCAGTTCGCCGCCGCGAACAAGGTGAATCTGGAGGAAGCGCTGGTGTGGGCGGACAAGGCGATCTCGGAACCGTTCAGGAACGCGGCCCAGGGACGCGCAGACTTCTCGACGCTGCAAACCAAGGCAGCGGTGCTCACGGCGATGGGACGCGATGCGGATGCCGACACCGTGATGGACCGTGCCATCCAGCTTCCTGACACGGACGCCCCCTCGGTTCACCGGTACGGTCTCGCGATGCTCGCCGCCGGTCGCAAAGACCGCGCGATGCGCGTGTTCGAGGCCAACCGACGGCTCCATCCAGCCGACAAGTTCTGGCCGTACGTGGGTCTCGCCCGCGGGTACACCGCGCTTGGGCGTCGAAAGGCGGCGATTGCGAGCTGGGACGTTGCGCTCAAGCATGTCCCACCCGATCAGCAGGCCAATCTGCCGAATCTCGAGAAGGCCGCCCAGGCGCTCAGGTCCAGCCGCTGATCGCGTCGCGCCATTGACTCGCCGGTCACGCTCGTACAGCGTGTCTGGCCTATGCATCTGGACCACGATGTCGTCTGTCCTACCCTCATCGGTCGAGAGCCACAGCTCACCGGTCTGCGACGTGTTCTTACGCGAGCACGCGAAGGCAACGGTGGCGTTGCGCTGATCGTTGGCGAAGCGGGAGTCGGCAAGTCGCGGCTCCTTCGAGTGATGACTGACGAAGCGCGCGAGTCCGGCTTCTTCGTGCTGAGCGGCGCATGCTTCGAGGCTGAACGGTCTATTCCGTACGCGCCACTGCTGGATCTCGTGAGGCTCTTCGCGGGTGGCGCCTCCCTCGCCGTGGTGTCCCACGTTCTCGCGCCGGCGGCTTCCGAGCTCGTGACGATTTTTCCCGAGCTCGGTCCGCTCCTCCCGGATGCGACGCCGAACACCACTATCGATCCCGAGACGAACAAGCGGCGGCTGTTTCACGCGCTGGCGCAGGTGATCACCACGCTGGCGCGTACGCAGCCGGTTCTCGTCACGTTCGAGGATGTGCACTGGAGCGACGACGCCACGCTCGAGCTGATCTTTCACCTTGCGCGGAGTCACAGCACCCAGCCGGTCGTCATCGCGCTGACCTATCGTGGCGAGGAGGCTGGTCCGCAGCTGACCCGGCTCGTAGCGGACCTCGAGCGCGCGCGCGTCGTGTCCGAGATGCCGGTGGAGCGACTGGGCCGCGGCGATGTCGGCGCGATGCTGCAGGCGATCTTCGGCCAGCGCGACACCCTCGGCGACGAGTTCCTGCACCTCTTGCACGGGCTCACGGAAGGCAACCCGTTCTTCGTCGAGGAGACGCTCAAGTCGCTCATCGTCGGCGGCGACCTGGCGCGGACCGGTGGAACATGGCACGCCCGGCCGCTCGAGCGTGTACGCGTGCCGAAGACCGCGGTCGAAGCGGTGCGACGGCGCGTTGCCGCCCTCACGATTCCGGCGCGCGATGTCGCATCCACCGCCGCCGTTGCAGGACGTCGCTTCGACTTCGGATTGTTGCAGACGCTCACGAACCGCGACGAGAAGGAATTGCTTGCGCTCGTGAAGGAGCTGATTGCGGCCCAGCTCGTCGTGGAGGAGTCGGCCGAACGTTTCGCGTTCCGCCACGCGCTGACGCGAGAGGCCATCTACGCGGAGCTTCTCGCTCGCGAGCGGGTCGCGCTGCACCGTGAAGTGGCGGCTGCGCTGGAACGACAGCATGCAGACGCGCTCGACGGCGTGGTCGAGGCGCTCGCGTACCACTCGTGGGAAGCGGGAGACTGGGCACGCGCCGCGGAATATGCTGCTCGCGCCGGCGAGCATGCCGCGGCGCTGTCCGCTCCGCGTGAGGCGGTGGCCCATCTCGATCGCGCGTTCACGGCGTCGGAGCGCGCGGGAGTGGAGCCGACCATCGCGTGTTATCTCGCGCGCGGGAGCGCGAACGAAACGCTCGGCGAGTTTCAGCGCGCCAACGATGACTTCCACAGCGTGCTCGAGCGCGGCCGCGCGGCGTCCGACCGCCACGCGGAGTGGGAAGCGTTGTACGCGTTAGGCAAGCTGTGGGCAGCGCGAGACTACGAGCGCGCCGGGGAATACCGGCGGGAGTCACTCGACCTGGCACGCACGCTTGGGGACGAGTTACTCGTGGCGCGGAGCCTCAACCGCGTCGGCAACTGGTACGCCAACCTCGATGAGCCGCAGGCCGGCCTGCCGCATCACGCGGAAGCGCTGGCCATCTTCGAGCGGCTCGGCGACAACACCGGTGTTGCGGAAACGGTCGACCTGATCGGGATGGCCCATCACGTGGGCGGAGAACAGCGCGCCGCGGCAACGTACTACGAGCGCTCGGTGAAACTGTTCAGCGACATGGATGACCGGCGGGGGCTAGCGAACGCACTGGCGCTGCTCGCGTTATGCGGCCCGTCGTACCAGTCGTCCTCGACGACGCCCTTCCTGAGCGCCATGGTGCCGGAGGAGCTCCGGGTGATGCGCTCGATACGCCTTGCCCAGGAGATCGGGTGGCGTGCCGGCGAGGTCTTCATCCGGTTCATTCTCGGCGACTGTCTCCTGGCGTATGGCGAATATGACCGCGCGATCCCGCTCGCGCGCGAGGCGCTGTCACAGGCCGAGGCGATCGACCATCTGCAGTGGATGAGCGGGTCGCTCCGGATGCTCGGCGCCCTGTCGCTCGACCTGCTTGCGCCTGAGGTGGCGCGCGAGCATCTGGAGTCGGCTCATCAGATCGCGCAGCGGATCGGGTCCCGGGTGTGGATCCGATGGACGGCGGCGCCGCTCGCGCTGGCGCGCGCCCGGACATCGAGCCTCCCCGAAGCCATTGAAGTACTGGACCGCGCGGCCCGCGTGGCTGGCTCCGCAACGACCTTTGGGGGGACGGCCGCCGGCCCATGGAAGCCGTCACCGACGCTGGGAGAGCGTCAACTCTGGATGGCCCGCGCCGAGATCGCGCTGATCGAACAGCGCCCCGAAACGGCGCTGCAGATGGCCGACGCTCGGCTCGAGGTAGAGCGGGCAGGCGACCCCACGAACGTGCTGGGCGTTCCGCGCCTGTCGCTCGTTCGGGGCGAAGCGCTGTCGGCGCTCGGCCGGTACGAGGAAGCGGAGCGAACGCTGGAGACGGCGCGAGTAGAGGCGACCCGACAAGCTGCGAAACCGACACTCTGGCGGGTCGAGGCGGCGCTCGGGCACGTGCACCGTGCGCAGCGAAAGCGTCTCGAGGCACGTCGCGCGTTCGACACCGCGCGCGCTCTGGCCGATGACCTCGCGGAGAAGGTGCCGGATTCCGATCTCCGGGCCCGCTTTCTCGAGGGGCTCGATGCCGTGATTCCGGCCGCGCCGGCACCGTCGCCGGGACGCGCCGCGAAGCAGGCGTTAGGCGGGCTCACACAACGCGAGCGCGACGTGGCGGAGCTGGTCGCGCAGGGGAAGGCGAACCGCGTCATCGCTCGTGAGCTCGGGATCGGAGAGCGGACCGTGGAGGGGTACGTCGCGAGCGCGCTGGGGAAGCTTGGATTCACGTCGCGGACGCAGCTCGCAGCGTGGGCGGTGGAGAAAGGGATAACGCGACCGCCGGCGGTCCACCGTCGGTAACGTCGCGGATAGGCATGTGCGCGCGACGAGCCGTGTGAGACGGGAGACGGCAGACAATCGAAGACGGCAGACAGCAGACGGCAGGTTGCAGAGGGCAGAGGATCCGGTTCCTCTGCCCTCTCCCGTCTGCCCACTGCCGTCTACCGTCTGCAGTTCTCTGCCGTCTTCGTGACGAACCGCCCCGTACTGCGCCCGAAATCTCCCGTACCAAATCTGAAAGTCCGCGTGGTTCCCCCGCGGTAGCGCTTCAGCGTCTCCGGTATTCTGCCTCCGCATTCAACGCTCGACACGACGTCGAGCGCAGGCAGTGACTCCTTCGGAGACAGTTCCATGCGTACGACCCCTCTCGCCTACCTCGCGGCCATTCTCGCCCTTGCCGCGTGCTCCAAAGCCTCAGGCACCACGGTTCAGGACACGCCCACGGCACCATCGGCCTCCAAGTCAAACCAACAGGGCATCACGTGGGGCCCGGCGCCGGCGTTTCTGCCGCCAGGCGCCCAGATCGCGGTGCTCGAGGGTGACCCAACGGCGGCCGGCACGTTCACGATCCGCCTCAAGCTCCCGAACGGCTACAAGATCCCTCCGCACACCCACCCCACGGTCGAGAACGTGACGGTCCTCTCCGGGACCTTCCGCGCCGGGATGGGCACCGCGTTCGATGACGCGAAGCTGACCGACCTCGGCCGCGATGCCTTCGTCAGCATTCCCGCCGAGCATGCCCACTACGCGATGGCACGCGGCGAAACCGTGGTGCAGGTGCACGGCCTCAGTCCATTCGTGCTCACCTACGTGAACCCGGCAGACGCGACCCGCTGAGGGACGATGCCACACCTAACGATTCCGTCCCCGACGAAGGCCGGCCGGTTTCTCCCTTTCTCTTCATTGACGCCAACCATTTATATGACTGCACTACCCGATACGCCGCGCGCCCCGCTCGAGCTCGATCCGATGGGCGAGCGTGTACGCGCGACCTGGACCGCTGGCGATTTCGGCCGGATCGCGAAGGGGTACAGCCGGGGGTCCGCCGAGTTCATCGCGCGGTTGGGCTTCGAACGCCTCGAGCCAGTGCTCGATCTGGCGTGTGGCACCGGAAACCTGGCCATCCCCGCGGCGCGCACCGGTGCATCGGTGACCGGGATCGACATTGCCCCCAACCTCGTCTCGCAGGCACAAACGCGGGCGCTGGCCGAAGGCCTGTCGATCAGGTTCGACGTCGGCGACGCCGAACAGCTGCCTTACGCGAACGGCGAGTTCCAGACCGTCGTCACGATGTTCGGGGCGATGTTCGCGGCGCGCCCCGAGCGGTCCGCGGCGGAGATGCTGCGCGTGACGCGGTCCGGCGGCAGGATCGCGATGGCCAATTGGACGCCGGCGGGCTTCATCGGCGAGATGCTCAGAATGACCACGAAATACGTGGCACCTCCGACGGGCATTTCTTCGCCTTTACTGTGGGGCACCGAAGACGCCGTGCGCGCGCGTCTCGGGTCCGGTGTGAAATCGCTGACGCTGACTCGGCGACTGATCACGTTCGAGTACCCGTTTGGGCCGGAGGAGACGGTGAACCACTTCCGTCTCTGGTACGGGCCGACGCTGCGGTCGTTCGCGGTGCTGGATGAGCCGAACCGCGACGCCCTGCGTCGTGACCTGGAGCGGCTCTGGACGGACCACAACCGCGCGACGGACGGGACAACGCGCGTGCAATCGGAGTACCTCGAAGTCCTCGCTGTCGTAAACTGAACCGCCTAACCAGGGAGTATCCTCCAATGTTGACTACCAGTATCACCCGCGCCGTGGCTCGCACCTCGATGATGATCGCGTCGGTCGCCGTCGCCGCGACCGTAACCATCGCCGCCGCCCGCGTCGGTATTGCTGCCGCCGAGCCGGCGAAGGCCCTCGCCACGCGCCCCGGCCCGAAGGAACCGAGCAACAAGTGGCTCGACGGTCTCACTTCGAAGCACAAACAGTTCTTCGATGCGCCGACGGCGAACGGCGGCGTGCCGCTCGTGCACGTGATGAACTATTACGACACGTACAACAAGGCGTTCAACGTGAAGGACGCGGACATCGATGCGGTGCTCACGTTCTATGGCGCGACCACTTTCTACGGGCTCAACGACGCCGCGTGGGCGAAGTATCAGATCGGCGAGTTCCTCGAGACGAACGACGCGACCGGGAAGCCGGCGACGGCCAACCCGTGGCGCGCCGCGCCGGTGGTCCTCGGCATGACACTGCCGCAGGCGAGCCTCGAGTCGCTGCACAAGCGCGGCGCTACGCTCATCCTCTGCAACAACGCGCTGACGATCTTCTCGGCACTCCTGGCCCAGAAGCGCGGCCTGGACCCGAACGCGGTCTATCAGGATATGAAGGCGAATATCCTGCCTGAGGTAGACCTGGTCCCAGGCATGGTCATCGCCGTGGAGCAGGCGCAGCGCGCCGGGCTGAGCTACCACCGTCAGTAGACGCTGGCGTTAGGGTGGGGGGTCAGAGCCGTCGTGCGCAGACGGACTCTGACCCCCAACTTTCTTTTAGCCCCTGCGTTCAAGCCGGTAGGCTGGCCGGTTCGCATCTTCGGTCCATGCCTCTCTCGACCGACACCCAAAACTCCCGGCTCGGACGCATCGAGCGCTTCGAGACCATAGTCATCGGCGGCGGCCAGGCTGGCCTCGCCGTCGGACACTACCTTGCGTCAGACGACGCGAACTTCGTCATTCTCGATGGCGCGTCGCGCATTGGCGATTCGTGGCGTCGCCGGTGGGACTCGCTGCGCCTCTTCACGCCGGCGGCGTACAGCGGTCTCCCGGGAATGCCGTTCCCGGCGCCGCCCACTCATCTGCCCGACAAGGATGAGGTGGCAGATTACCTAACGCGATACGCCGAGCGATTCGACCTGCCGCTCCGTCTCGACACGAAGGTTCGCTCACTCGAGCTCGCACAGTCTCGAAAGGTCTGGCTCGCGGGGCGAAGTCCCGGTCATCTTCCGCGTCGATTCCTCGGCCGCGACCTCTTTGACTGGGTGTGGCCCGTCATGAAGCGGGCGACGACGGATTCCGTCCTCGGCCAACGCATGCGAAAGCGGGCGCAACATGGCGATCAGCGCATCGGCATTTCGGAACGGACGCTAAGCGCGGCGGGGATCAATCGCATCGGCCGCCTCGTCGACGAGCGTGGCGGACTTCCGGTCTGTGGTGACACGGTGATCGAGCCACGCGCAATCGTTTGGTGCACCGGGTTCGAGGCGGACTATCGATGGATCCAATTGCCGGTGCTGAACGAACGCGGCACGCCTTCGCACCGCCGAGGCGTTTCCAGCGCCGTCGATGGACTCTACTTCGCCGGCCTGCGGTTCCAATACAGGCTCAGCTCTTCGCTCATCGGGGGTGTGGGCGAAGACGCCGCCTTCGTCGCGGCGCAGATCGCTCGCCGCGCTTCGATTGCGGATTGGGGCAGACTCCAGCGGGATCAGTGGACGTTCGCGGCTGACCCGTTTGACGGCTGAGCCACTCGGCCGGCCGGCGGTGAGTCCTTTTGGCCTCCAACCGTCTCGGCATCGTGACAAGTTTCGCGCGTCACGACGGCGAGAGGATCATGAGCAACGGCACGGGGATCGGACATTTCGTGTCATGGGATGGCGGCTGCCTGGTGGTGGGGCGGGCAAAAAGCATCGTCCCGGTGCACGCTCACTACGCCATCCAGATCGCGTTTGGATCCCAGCCGGGCATCCGCTTTCGTTCGAGCGAGCGGGAGGCGTGGACGGAATACGGCGGCGCCATCATACCGTCGCGCCAGCCGCATACCATGGACGCCACGGTTGTTCCGTTCAACGTCGTCATGTTCATCGAGCCGGAGACGCGCGAAGGCCGTGCGCTCAGCGAGATCTACCTCCGCGATGGCATCGCGGCGCTGCCTGACGACAAGCTCGCCGACGTTGTACCGCGGATATTCGCGGCCTGGCGGGACCAGCGGACGGTGCGCGCCGTGAGCGATGCCGCAAATCAGGTCGTGCGCGCGCTCACGGGCGGTGTCGAACCCGCCGTCGTCTCCGACGAACGGATTCTGCGTGCGATCTCCTACATCAGGAGTCACCTCGACTCCGAGCTGACGCTCGAGGACGTGGCGGCCGAGGCATATCTATCCCCGAGTCGCTTCCGCCACCTTTTTGTCGAAGAGACGGGGATGGCGCTTCGGCCATACATCCTCTGGCGGCGCTTCGTCCGCGTCTGGGAGTTGCTCACCGAGGGAGCCTCGCTGTCGACCGCGGCGCACCGCGCCGGGTTCGCCGACGCCGCACACCTGTCGCGCACATCGCGGCGCATGTTCGGATTTCCGCCGTCGGCGCTGCAGGTGGGGACGCTGCAAGCCGAGGGGACCGCGCCGGCATCAAAGGTCGACGTCACGAAACGTTAGCCCCTACGTTCAACAGGCCAGCCCCTGCATTCAAGAGCGGACAATCCCTCGCGGCTAGCATAGAGCCACGTCCAACGCGACGTGGCTCTTCGCATTTCTCTCACCGCCGAGAGGTCTCCAATGTCCGTTATACAGAACACTCCGAAGATGTTGTCTCGCAGCGTGGTTTCCCGCGCGATCGTCGCCGCGGCCATCGTGAGCCTGTTCACCGGATGCATGCTGTTCGCGCGGGCGCCCGAGGACCTCGACTACTCCCGCACGCGTCGCAGCGAGGGCGGGCTCTATCGCGCCACCATCCTGCCCCAGGGCGACTCGATCCCGCAGGGTCGCCTGCAGCGGTGGACGCTGCACCTGGAGACGGCGGGCGGAACGCCGGTGGACAGCGCCACGGTCTCGGTGGACGGCGGGATGCCACAGCACGGCCACGGCCTGCCGACGAAGCCACGCGTCACGCGTGCGCTCGGCAACGGCGACCATCTCGTGGAGGGAATGAAGTTCAACATGGGTGGCTGGTGGGTCGTGAAGTTCCGTGTCAACGCGACGCCAGGCAGTGATTCACTCGTGTTCAACGTCAAGCTGTGATCGAACGGTTCGCGTTGCGCCTAACGTCTCCGGAGTCATCCATGGCACGCTTCGTATCGCTCGGGCTCGTCGCCGCCACCGTCATCTCGGCTGCCGCAGCGCCAGCGCTAAAGCTCGTGGGCCCACGCTGGTCGGCTGCACAGCGTGAGACGCTTCGCTCGCTGTCGCTCGGCAGTCTCGGTTCCTTGGCGGCCGATCCGTCCAACCGGTACGCCGACGACACGTCGGCGGCGCGCCTCGGGCAGGAGCTCTTCTTCGACACGCGGCTCAGCGGCAACGGGAAGGTCTCGTGCGCGACGTGCCACATGCCCGCGCGCGACTTCCAGGACGGCACGCCGCTCGCGCACGGCGTGGGAACGACCAATCGGCGCACGATGCCGATAGCCGGCACCGCACACAGTCCGTGGATGTTCTGGGATGGCCGCGCCGACAGTCAGTGGGCGCAGGCGCTTGGCCCGCTCGAGAGTGCGCTCGAACACGGCGGCGACCGGACCCAATACGCTCACATCATCGCCGCACACTACCGCGATGAGTACGAGGCAGTGTTCGGTCGCTTGCCGATGCTCCGTGGAACGCCTGCCCATGCCGGCCCGGTCGCTGATTCCGCGCGCGCCGCTGCGTGGCGACGGATGCCAGCGTCCGGACAGGACGACATTTCGCGGGTCTACGCGAACATCGGGAAGGCGATCGCGGCGTTCGAGCGCCGAATCGGTTACACGCCGTCACGGTTCGACCGGTACGTCGAGGCCGAGCTCGCGGGCCGCGCACACACGCCCACCGATGCGTTCTCGCCTGAGGAGGAGGCCGGGCTGCGCCTTTTCATCGGCAAGGCCAACTGCAGCACCTGTCACAACGGTGCGCTGTTCACCGACAACCATTTCCATAACACGGGCGTCCCGGCCTCAACGTTGGTAGCCGCCGTGGACAGTGGTCGTGCGGTCGGGGCGCGGCAGGTCGTCGCGTCGGAGTTCAGCTGCACGAGCCGGTACAGCGATGCGAAGCCGGAGGATTGCGACGAGCTCCGCTTCGCCGTCACGGAGGGCGATGAGCTCCTGCGTGCTTACAAGACACCGTCGCTGCGCGGCGTGGCCGAGCGTGCGCCGTACATGCACGCGGGGCAGTTGGCTACGCTCGCCGATGTCGTCACGCACTACGATCGCGCCACCGCCGCGCCGTTCGGGCACAGCGAGCTCAAACCGTTGCACCTCTCGGACGCCGAGCGCCGACAGATCGAGGCGTTCCTGCGCACGCTCAGCTCACCACTCGCGGCTCCGGCTGGCTTCCTCGGTCCGCCTAACGCCACAGGACAGTGACTACCACCTGGCCGTTTCATTCACAAAACCCGCTCGTTGCGAGAGGAGGTGTCATGGCCTCCCGGGCCTTTCGAGCATGGTAGAGCAACGAGCCGAGTTCTTGGGTGGACGCCCTCGGGACACATTGCTCTCGATCGCCTAAGTTCCATGACCATGCGATTTCTCCTC
>Ga0207708_10001287_pt1 | contig 18852 bp, 12 predicted proteins | sample KBSK5101metaG_FD_184340 | JGI IMG/M metagenome (GOLD analysis project Ga0207708, IMG submission 184340) | Corn, switchgrass and miscanthus rhizosphere microbial communities from Kellogg Biological Station, Michigan, USA - KBS K5-10-1 metaG... | ecosystem: Host-associated > Plants > Roots >...
CGTCAGCTCTGCGAGCCGGCGCTCGTCGGGCCCGGCCAGATATCCTTCGCGCGCGAACACGCCGTCGTCGTGACGAACGTCGTAGCGCGCGCGCAGTACCTCCAGCCCCGCCGCGAACGCCTCGCGCGGCACCGGGCCGGACGGGGCGATGACGCGAACGGGATCGCCGGGCGCGAGACGCGGCGCCCGGATCACTTCCGGCGGCGCTTGCGGCGCTCGTGGTGAGCGTTCGGGTCGGCGCCGTGCTGCGCGCTCGCGTCACCACCGGCGGGAACGCCCGTCGAGCCGGTGGATCCCTCCCCGCCGACGGGAACAGGAACGGGCGACGAAGCCGCCTCCGACGCCGGCGCGGCAACGACCGCGGCCGGCGCGGGCGCAGGCGCAGGCGCAGCCGGCTCGGGCCGCGGCGCCGCGACGGGTGCCGGCGCGGCGGCCGGCTCGGCGCGCGGCGCGGGGGCAGGCGCGGCGGCGGCAGGGGCCGGCGCGGCAACGCGTTCTGGCGGCCGCGCTGCCGGTGCGCTCTTCACGGCCGGGGCGCTTCCGAAGCGGACGCGCATGCCCGCGGCCGACGCGTCTGCCGACTCGACGACCTCCGTCACGTACGCCGGCTGCTCCCGCTCGTCGATCTTCAACGTCAGCGACGTGCCGACCGGCAGCGGTTCGCTGAACACGATGAAGGCTCCTGCATCGGTGCGATCGCGTACCTGCGGCGACCGCCCGACGACCACGCCCCCATATCGAACCTCCATGTCCACAGATCTCAGTCTATCACCGTGGTTAAATTCTGGGGCGTGCTTCGCGAACGGGAAAACTGCTGGCGCATCGCCACCGCCGGGCGCGCCGCCTTCCTGATCGACGCCGACGCCTACTTCACGGCGCTACGCCACGCGATCGCCCGCGCCCGCAGCTCGGTGTTCATCCTGGGCTGGGACATCGATAGCCGCGTCCGGCTGAATCCAGGAACGGCGGAGGAACCGCTGACATTGCTGTCGTTCCTGAACGACGTGCTCGCGCACCGCCCCACCCTGCGCGTGTTCGCGCTCGCCTGGGACTTTTCCGTACTGTTCGCCCTCGAACGCGAACCGCTGCCCTCCTATCGCTTCGCGTGGAACGCCCACCCGCGGCTGTCGTTCCAGCTGGATGACGCCCACCCGTTCGGCGCGTCTCATCACCAGAAGATCGTCGTCATCGACGACGCGCTCGCCTTCGTCGGCGGCCTGGACCTGACCATCCGGCGCTGGGACACGCCCGCCCATCACGCGGAGGATCCCGGCCGCATCGATCCGGTCGGGCGTCCCTACCCGCCCGCCCACGACATCCAGATGATGGTCGACGGCGACGCGGCCGCAGCGCTGGGCGAGATCGCGCGCGCGCGCTGGCACGCCGCCACCGGGCAAATGCCGGCGGACGCGCCGCAGCCACCTGCGCATGACGACTTCTGGCCCGAAGCGACCGAGCCCGACCTGCGCGACGCGCCCGTCGGGATCGCGCGCACGATGCCCGCGTTCCGCGACGCGCCGGCCGTCCAGGAGGTGTCCGCGTGCGCGCTCGCGGCGATCGCGTCCGCCCGCCGCTTCATCTACATCGAGAACCAGTACCTGACGTCGGCGGCCGTCGGCGCCGCGCTGGCGCGCCGCCTGGTCGAGCCCGACGGCCCCGAGATCGTCGCCGTGTTGCCCCGCGAGGAGCACGGCTGGCTGGAACAGAATTCGATGGGGCTGATGCGGGCGCGCCTGCTGCGGCACCTGCGCGCGGCCGACCGATACGGCCGCTTGCGCCTGTACTTTCCGATCATTCCCGCGCTCGACGACCAGGCGTGCATGAACGTCCACGCCAAGGTGATGATCGTCGACGATCGCTCCGCGCGCATCGGATCGGCGAACCTCAGCAATCGATCGATGGGTCTCGACACCGAGTGCGACCTGGTGCTGGACGCCGACCTGGACGCGCGGCTGGGCGGCGCGATCGCGTCGCTGCGCCAACGGCTGCTGGCCGAGCACCTCGACTGCGAACCGCAGGCGGTGGCGGACACGATGGCGGCGCGCGGCTCGCTGATCGCCGCGGTGGAATCGCTGCGCGGGCGGGCGCGTTCGCTGGCGCTGTTGCCCACGCCCGCTGTCACGTCGGAGCCCGAACCGGTCACCGTCGGGGGGAAGCCGCCGCTGGACCTGGCCTTCCTCGACGGGCTGGCCTGCGATCCGGAACAGCCGGCGCCCGACCGGCTGCTGGCGATGCTGGTCCCCGAAGGCCTGCGCCCGCCCGTCCGGCGATCGCTGGTCGGGTGGGGACTGGTCGTGGCGGCGCTGTTCGCCGTGATCGCGGTCTGGCGGCTGACACCGCTGCGCACGTTGCTGAGCGTCGACCGCGTCGCCGACCTCGGCCGGTCGCTGAGCGGTCACCCGGCCGCCCCGCTCGCGGTCCTGGGCGCGTACCTGGGCGGGGCGCTGGTGTTCTTCCCGATCACGCTGCTGCTGGGCGGGACGGCGCTGCTGTTCCCGGCGCCGCTCGCGATCGCCTACTGCATGGGGGGCGCGCTGTCATCGGCCTGCATGACTTACGGCATCGGCCGCCTCGTCGGACGATTCCGCCCGCGGTGGCTGGAACGCCCGCGCCTGCAGCGGATCAGCCGGCAGCTGCGCCGGCGCGGCATGCTGGCCATTGTCGCGGCGCGCATGCTGCCCGTCGGCAACTTCACGCTGATCAACATCACCGCCGGCGCGCTGGGCATCCGCTTTCGCGACTACTTGATCGGCAACGCGATCGGCCTCTTGCCCGGGGTCCTCGCCCTCACCGTGTTCGCCGACCGCATCGGAGCCACGCTCCGGCACCCGCAGGCCGACAACCTGATCATTCTCGCCCTCGTCACGGCCGCAATCGGCGCGGCGCTGTGGTGGCTCAAGCGCCGCATCGCGAGGCGCCGCCGATGACCGCGGACGCGCAACGCTTTCGCGTCGCCTCTTACAACATCCACGAGTGCGTCGGTTCGGACGGCGCGCGCGATCCCGCGCGCATCGCCAGCGTGCTGCGCGAGATCGACGCCGACATCGTCGGCCTGCAGGAGGTCGATGCCCGTCCCAGCGAGACCAGCACGTCGATGCAGATGCAGTTTCTCGCCGCGAAGCTTGGCCTTCACGCCGTCGCCGGCCCGACCGTGCAGCGCGCCGACGGTCACTACGGCAATGCCCTGCTCACGCGGCGCCCGGTGCTGGACGTCCGCCACGTCGACCTGACCGTGTATCGACGCGAGCCCCGCGCCGCGCTGGACGTCGACCTGGACATCGACGGCGCCGCCGTTCGCGTGGTCGTGACGCACCTGGGCCTGCTGCCGGGCGAACGGCGCACGCAGGTCCGGCGCCTCCTCGATCTGCTGGGCGAGAGCCGGTCCGACATCCTCGTCGTGTGCGGCGACATCAACGAATGGTTCGCGGTCGGGCGGCCGCTGCGCTGGCTGCACGCGCGCCTGGGACGGACCGCGGCGGTCGCGACCTTTCCGGCGGCGTTTCCGGTGTTCGCGCTGGATCGCATCTGGGTTCAACCGCAGGGGGCCCTCGCGACGCTGGGCGTGCACGCCAGCGCCACGGCGCGCATGGCGTCCGATCACCTGCCGGTGACGGCGGACATTCGGCTCGGATCGGCTGCTTAGCGCTAAGATGCGCCATGCGCGCCGCGCTGGTGCTGGCGGGGTTGGCCGTCTTGCTCGCCCCCTCCGCAGCCCGCGCCCAGCAGGCCCCATCCGACCAACCCGACCCCTGGTTCGGCCGCGACAAGGCGCTGCACTTCGCGGCGAGCGCCTCGCTGGCGATGGTCGGCTATGGCGGCGCGTCGCTGGCGACCGACAGCCGCCCGACCCGCATCGTGGTCGGCGCCTCGTTCGCCCTCGGCATGGGTCTGCTGAAAGAAGCCTGGGATCTCAGCGGCCACGGAGATGCGTCCTGGCGCGATCTCACCTGGGACGTGGTGGGGACGACCACAGGGGTTCTGCTCGCTTACGCGATCGACTGGGCGATCGGCCGCCTCCGGGGTCCTTCGGCCGCCCCGACGGGCAATCGCTGACCGGACATGAACACATGACAGGTCGATGACGATCGTGGCGGAACGCCTCAGGGCTCTTGAACTTAAGAAAACAGGGGCTTAAGGTCATCGGGCAGTTCCGTCGATCCACGCAGTTCCGACCCGAACCGGAGGCCACCATCTGATGACAGCGCGGAGGAGACGAACACTGCAGCTCATTGCTGCCGCCGCTGCCGCGTGCGCGGCGCTCGGCGCGGGCCCTCGCGCCGTCATGGCCGGCGAGGAAGACGACCTTCAGCGCGAGATCGACACCCAGCGGGTCAGCGTCGCGGACCTCGAACGCCTCGACGAGATGAAGGCGACCGGCGACGAGATCACGCTGCTCAGATCCTGGTTGGACGAAGCCTGGAACCTGCGTTCCAAGCACGAATACGATCAAGTCCGCGAGGTCCTCGAACGCACGCGCAAGCAGGCCGATCTGATCCGCGCGAAGATCACGGCGTCGAAGCTGCGCGCCCAGGCGACGTCGCGTGAAGCGTCGCTGGCGGATGTGCGCGCGCGGATCGCGCGGACCAAGAAGGCGCTTGTCGACGCTGCGAAGCGGAAGAAGACGCTGGAGAGCGCGCCGGTCGACAAGCCGGCAGGACCGGCCGACAAGCCGATGGCGCCCAGCACGGACAAGAAGTCCGCCGCGCCCGGCGCGGAGAAGGCGGTCGGACCATGAACACGCAGACGACAACGCGCATCGGCGCGCTCCTGCTGACCACGGCGCTCGCGGCGTGCGCGACGCCGCCCAAGCCGCGCGAGCTCGAGGCGTACGACCTGCTCCGCTCGGCCAACAATCTCCAGGAAGCGAACAAGCGATCTCCCGATCTGGTCGCGGGCGCCGAGAAGCTCGCGGACCGTTCGCGCGAGGAATGGCAGTCGAACGACCTGGAAGAGTCACGCCGCGACGCCATCATGGCGAACATCAAGCTGAAGACGGCGCTGGCGCTGATGGAGCAGGAGCAGCTGAAAGCGAAGATCCAGACGCTGTCCGCCGAGCAAGCGAAGGCAGAAGAGGAAGCCAGCGATCTCTCCGAGAAGCTGGCCAACGAGACGGAGAAGGTCACGCTGCTCGAGAAGTACGTCGAGGCGCGAAAGGCGGCCGACGCCGAGAAGCAGCGGCTGTCCGCCCAGATGTCCAGCGAGCAGCAGAAGGCGCAGGCCGTACAAGAACGCCTGGCGCTGCAACTGGCGAGCGAGCAGAAGATCGCGGCCGCCCAGCTTTCGCTGCGGACCGCCGACACGGTCGACGCCGCGAAGTACGCCAAGGCCGAGTACAGCGCCGCCAGCGACATGCTGGCGAAGGCGACCGCCGAGCTGAAGCAGAACGACTTTCCGGGCGCGCAGGCCAGCGCCGAGGTCGCCAAGAAGAACGCCGACAAGGCGACCGAGCTCGCGAAGCCGCTCTACGAGCAGGCCGAACAGACCAGCCAGAACAAGGCGCGCGACGAGGCGCTGGCGCGTGACGCCTCGGGCATCAACGGGACGGACGTCCGGCTGGAGCGGCGGGGCGATCTGCAGCGGCTGGTGATCGCGGTGCCGGCGATGTTCACCAAGCGCAAGCCCGACATCGCGGCCGGCAACGACGGGGTGATCGGCGCCATCGCCGAGCTGATCAAGAAGTACCCGACCTACCCCGTCCAGATCATCGGCTACACCGACAATCGCGGTAAAGCATCTGAATTACTGGCGATTTCAGCCGCGCGCGCGCAGTCGGTTTACTCGGCCTTGGCGGCGAAAGGCGTCGAGACCAAGCGCCTGATGGCCAGCGGCCTCGGCGGCGACGATCCGCGCTTCGACAACAAGACCGCGCCCGGTCGCGCCAAGAATAACCGGATCGAGATCGTCTTCCTCTATCACTGATAAAGCTATTCGCTGTAAGTTCAACGCGTGCCTCGGATTTTTCGTTATGTCGCTTGCGCGCTGCTCCTCTTGGTAACCGCGTGCGGCGGCGGCAGCGGCCCCAAGAAGGACGGCGGTAAGGACGGTTCCTGCTCCAGCGACGCGGGCGCGCGGCGTTCGAACGGCGAGGCGTGTGGCTGCGGCGGCGAGTGCCAGAGCGGCTTCTGCGCCGGCGGCGTGTGCTGCAACACCGCTTGCACGGACGCGTGCATGACGTGCTCGGCCCAGAGCGCCCCCGGCGTCTGCACGTTCATACCGGTCGGCATGCCCGCGCCGGCTGGAATGTGCACGGCTTCGAACGTCTCGACCTGCGGGTTCGACGGAACCTGCGACGGTCAGGGACACTGTCGCAAATTTCCGGCGGGCACCGTCTGCAAGGCGGGCGCGTGCGACGGCGCGGCCGTCACCAACACCAACGTTTGCGACGGCGAGGGACGCTGCCGGCCCGGGCCCACCAACGTCTGCGCGCCCTTCAACTGCGATCCCGCGACGAACGCCTGCCGCACCAGCTGCCGGTCCAACTCCGACTGCGCCAACAACGGCCTGTGCATCAACAACCAATGCGGCCTGAAGCCGAACGGCATGCCGTGTACCAAGGCGAGCGAGTGCGGCTCGGGCTTCTGCGCCGACGGGTTCTGCTGCAACGTCGGGTGCACCGGCGCCTGCGTCAGCTGCAACCAGGACAATCGGCAGGGAACCTGCTGGCCGACGGACGCCGGAAACCCCGATCCGCACGGCCAGTGCATGAGCGAGCTGGCTTCGACCTGCGGAACGACGGGAGCGTGCGACGGCATCGGCGGCTGCGCCCTGTACGCGCCCGAGACCGTCTGCGTCCCCGCGTCGTGCGCCGCCGGCGACCGCATCAACACGGCGGGCACCTGCAACGGCCTGGGCACCTGCCGGACCCCGGGCGTGCAAAACTGCGCGCCGTACAAGTGCGCCAACAACGGCTGCATCAGCAAGTGCACCAGCGACGACGACTGCGTCGCCGGCCATTCGTGCGTGAACGGAAGCTGCGGACCGAGGGCGATCGGCCAGCCGTGCACCGTGTCGGCGGACTGCGCCAGCAACTTCTGTGTCGACGGCGTGTGCTGCGCCGAGGCTTGCACCGGATCGTGCCGCAGCTGTTCGCTTCCGTCCTCGCTCGGTCGCTGCACGCTGATGCCGGCGGGTTCTGCCGATCCGCGGGTGACGTGCGCCGACCAAGGCGCGTCGTCGTGCGGCACCGACGGACGATGTGACGGCGCCGGCAGCTGCCGCAAGTACCGGATGGGCACCGTGTGCGCACCCGCCCACTGCGAGAACAACGTCTTCACGCCCGAGTCGACCTGCAACGCGACGGGCGCCTGCGTCGCGCCGAACACGATCACCTGCGTGCCGTTCGCCTGCAACGGCAACCAGTGCTTCAACGCCTGCGCGGTGGACGCGAACTGCTCGCCCGGCAACCTTTGCCTCAGCAACTCGTGCGGCAAGAAGCCCAACGGCGCGTTCTGTTCGAACGGCGACGAGTGCACGTCCACGTTCTGCGCGCAGGGCGTCTGCTGCTCCAGCACCTGCACCAGCTCGTGCCGTTCCTGCGCGCTGTCCGGATCGATGGGCGCCTGCACGAACGTGCCCACCGGCGTGCCCGATCCGTCGCAGACCTGCGTCGATCGCGGCACCAACAGCTGCAACACCAATGGGAAGTGCGAGGGCGGAACGTGCCAGAGGTACGCGGTCGGGACGCCGTGCGCGGACGCCACCTGCCCGGCCGGCACGACCACGCTGACCCGCCAGTCGGCGTGCGACGGCGCCGGCGCCTGTGTGACGCCGCCCGCGACGTCTTGCTTCCCCTATCGGTGCGGTGCCAGTGTCTGCAACTCGATCTGCACCGCCGACGCGGACTGCGCGCCGCCCGCCGTGTGCACCGCCGGCTCGTGCGGCTTCAAACCCAACGGCGCCAGCTGCAACGGCTACGGCATCGAGTGCGCCAGCGGCATCTGTGCCCAGGGCATCTGCTGCGCGACCGCCTGCACCGCCAGCTGCGTGTCGTGCGCGCTGGCAGGCACCGAGGGGACCTGCACGATGGTGCCGGCCGGCGGCTCCGATCCGAAGGCCCAGTGCATGGATCAGGGCGCGGCCAGCTGCGGAACGACGGGCTTCTGCGACGGTAAAGGCGGCTGCCAGCGCTACGCGGCTGGAATCCAGTGCGCCGCTCCCACCTGTCCCGTCGGCATGAACACCGCGACGCTGGTTCGCACGTGCGACGGCAGCGGCGGTTGTCGCCCCGCCATGATGCTGTCGTGCGGGTCGTACACGTGCAACGGCGCGACCTGCAACTCCGCGTGCGGGTCCGACGCCGACTGCTCGCCGGGCAACGTGTGCAACGCCGGATCTTGCGGCAAGAAACGCCTCGGCCAGATCTGCGCGTCGGGCCCCGAATGCGACAGCAACAACTGCGTCGACGGCGTTTGCTGCACGTCCGCGGCGTGCGGCACGTGTCAGTCGTGCAACGTCCCCGGACTGGCGGGCCTCTGCAACCCGGTCGGGGACGGGGAGATGGAGCCCCATAACGGCTGCACGGCCAATCCACCCTGCGGATTCAACGGCACCTGCAACGGCTCCGGCGCTTGCCGTTACGCCCCCAACACCAACAGCTGCGGTACGACCTCCTGCACCGGCTCGTCGTTCACACCGGTCGGGCACTGTGACGGCGCCGGCGCCTGCGTCCAGCCGCCGATCACGTGTGGGGCCTACGCGTGCGGCGGGGGAGTCTGCCGGACCACGTGCGCGGGGAACAGCGACTGCGCCAGCGGCTTCAACTGCCAGTCCGGATCGTGCACCAACCTCCTACCTCAGGGCGCCGCCTGCACGATGGGGCCCCAGTGCACCAGCACCCTCTGCGTGGACGGCGTCTGCTGCGCCACCGCCTGTACAGACCAATGCCACTCATGCAACGTCGCCACTGGCCCTGGTCCAGGCACCTGCCAGCTTGTCCCGGCGGGCGGCGACGACCCGCGCGACCTCTGCGCAACTCAGCCGGTCTCGACCTGCGGTACCAACGGTCTGTGCGACGGCCTCGGGGGGTGCACCAAATACCCGGTGGGGACCGCTTGCGGGCCCAGCGTTTGCGTCGGGGCCAATAGTTGGCGCATACCAAAATGCGACGCGACCAACACCTGCGCCATGGGTGGCACCACGAACTGCTCGCCCTTCGCCTGCAACAGCGCCACCGGCGCCTGTCGAACGACCTGCTCCGCTCCGTCGGACTGCGCGAACCCGGCCACCTGCGTGGGCGGCGTTTGCCAGTAACCACCGCCTTCGATTTCGTAGCCGGGGCCACCGCCGTAAAGGCTTTGCGGATCAGCCGCTTGAGTCCCCTAGGGGGCTTGGTTTCGCCGCGGGGGGCGTGTTAGGTTAGCGTCTCTTTTTTAGCCCCCCAGCCCGTCAAGGCATCGCTAAAGAAGAAGACCGTCTGGCATGCCCACCGTCCGCGAATACGAAGCCGCGATGGAAAGAAACGCGGCGGACACCGAAGCGTTCGTCGCGCTGCGTAAGGCCTATCGCCAGTCGCAGAAGCACGATCGGCTGGTCACGCTGTACGAAGCGCGCGCGCAGGCGATCGAGGACAACGCCAAGGCGGGCGAGCTCTTCTACCTGGCCGCGGAGCTGCGCATCGACCAGCTGGGTGACGCCGAGGGCGCCGAGGCCGACCTGGTCAACGCCGTCGATCGCGATCCGACGCACATCCGCGCGGCGGCGCGCCTGAAGGACATCTACCGCGAGCAAGGCCGGACCGCCGACTACATGACGATGCTGGAAATGGAGGCGGCGGCGGTCGCCCGCACGCGCGATCCGGCCCGCATCGCCGAGCTGGAAGCGGAGATGAGCCAGCTGTTCTTGAACCATTTCGCGCGCCTGGAACGCGCGGTGCGCAACCCGCAGCGCGCCGGCGCCAAGCTGGCGCAGGAGCACGTCCGGTCGATCGAATCGGCGCGCAAGATCTACCGCGCGCTGGGCGACTACCGGTCCGTCGTCCGCCTTTACGAGCTGGAACTGGAAGGTACGCAGGACGCCCGCCGGCGGGCGGACCTGCTGCTGGGGCTGGGGCGGGTGCTGGGCGAGAAGCTGGAGGAGCTGGACGCGGCGGCGCAACGGCTTGCCGAGGTCGTCCGCATCCGTCCCCGCGACGAGAAGGCCCTGGAGCTGCTGGCCGGGTTCTACGCCAACCCCAACTGGATCGGCGCCGACGGTGCCGATCGGGCGGCGGCCATCTACTTCCAGCTCGCGCGCCGCCGCCAGGAGGCGGGCGACGTCGAGAACGCCATCGCGGCGCTGCGCCGGGCGCTGACGGCCGTCCCGGTCCACGCGGAGTCGTCCGAGCTGCTCGAACGCGTCTATTACGACGCGCGGCGGTTCCAGGAGCTGGATCGCTTCTATCGCGAGCGGGTCCAGACGGCGACCACCGAGGCCGAACGCATCGATTTCCTCTACAAGCGCGCCCAGCTGTCCGAGGGCGAGCTGGAAGACGTCGCCGAGGCGCAGCGGGTCTACAACGAGATCTCGCTGCTGGAGCCGGCGGGCGGACCCGCATCCGAGAAGCTCGTCGAGCTTTACCTGCACGGGCAGGAGTACGCGAAGCTCGCCGAGCTGCGCGAGCGCCAGCTGGGCGCCATCGCGGATCCGCAGCAGCGGGCGCGCACGATGCTGGAGCTGGCGGCGCTGTACCGCGATCGGCTGGGCGACCGCGATCAGGCGGCCGTCTACCTGCACGCGGTGCTGGAGGTCGAGCCCGAGAACCAGATGGCGCTGGGCGCGTATGCCGAGCACTTCCGCGAGAAGGGCGACTGGGCGGCGCTGGCGGACCTGCTGGAGTTCTCGTTCGAGCGCGCGCGGCTGGCCGGAATCAGCGCCGAGGAGCTGTTGCCGCGCCTGGAGGAGATCGCGATCGTCAGCGAGAAGCAGCTGGGCGACGCCGAGCGCGCGATCGCGGCGTGGCAGCGCGCCGAGGAGATCGCCCCGACCTACGGCCGGGCGCGCGAGGCGCAGCGGCGCCTGCTGCTGAAGGGCAAGAGCTGGGATCGCCTGGCCGCCCTGCTGGAACGAGAGGCCGCCGCGCAGCCCGATCCGGGAACGCGCGCCGAGATCCTGCGCCGGGCCGCCCAGATCTACCGCGAGAAGCTGGGGAAGGCCGCGCGCGCGATCGAGATCTACAGGGACATCCTCAAGTCCGACCCGACCGACGCCGTCTCGATGCGCGCCGTCGTCGAGACGTACGAGCGCGAGGGCGACTTCGTCAGCCTGGCCGCCCTGTTGCGCGAGCAGATCGATCGCGCGGGCACCAAGCAAGAACGCGTCGGGTTGTTGCGGCGCGTGCTGGTGATTCACGACGAGCGGACCGGGGACCTGGTGCAGGGACAGTGGGCCGCCAACGAGATCCTGCAGGCGGTTCCGGGCGACCGCGACACGCTGACGCGCCTGGAACGGATCCTCGAACGTGCCGGCAAGCCGGCCGAGCTGGTGCTCGTGCTGGATCAGCACGCCAAGCACGCCGCCAACCCGGACGAGAAGCTGGCGCTCCTCCGCCGCGTCGCCGACATCATGCGCGGCCCGCTGCAGGATCCGCCGGGCGCCGCCGCGCGACTGGAGGAGGTTGTCCGGATGGATCCGGACGACGGCAAGGCGCTGGGGATGCTGGTCGAGATCTACGCCGGCCTCAATCGCTACGAGGACCTGGCGCGCATCCTGGACCTGCAGGTCGAGCGCGTGGTCGCCGATCCGGCGCAGCAGGCCGAGTACCTGCGGCAGCTCGCGCGCCTGGTGGAAGGCCAGCTGGGCGATCTGGGCCGGGCCCGGCACACCTGGGACCAGATGCTGGATCTGCTCCCCAACGACAACGAGGCGCTGGACTCGCTGGCGCGCATCTTCAACAGCCAGGCCGACTGGCAGGCGCTGGTGCGGATCATGGAGCGGCAGATGCCGCTGGCCGCCGAGCCGGGCCGCGCCGCGGACATCGGCCTGCAGCGCGCGCAGATCTTCGACGAGAAGCTGCACGACACCGACCAGGCGGCGCTGGCGCTGGAGCAGCTGGTCGCGGAGATCGACCCGCGAAACATCGTCGCTTACCAGCGGCTGCGCAGCTACTACGAGGCCGATGAGGACTGGCCGCGCGTCGTCAAGGTGGCCGAGCGCCAGCTGTTCCTGACCGAGGAACCGGCCCTGCGCGTTCCGGCGGCGATGGAGCTGGGCAGCCTGGTCCGCGATCGGCTGGGCGACGACAAGAAGGCGATCACGATCTTCGAGCGCGTGCTGGAGATGGACGCCGACAACATGGACGCGCTGCACGCGGCGGCCGATCTGTACGTCAAGATCGGCGACCACCAGCGTCTCGCCTTCGCCGACGAGAAGCTGCTGGAACGCGAGTCCGATCCCGACGAGCGGCGCGTGCTGATGCTGCAGATCGCGGGCCTCTACGAGAACCACCTGGACGACGCCGCCCGCGGCTTCGAATGGTACCGGCGCGCCTACCTCGAGACGCCGGACGCCGAAGGGCTGCAGCTGGTCGACCAGGCGGCCGAGCGCCACGGCCTGTTCGAGGAGCTGATCCAGATCTACGAGGGGGCGCGGGCGCGGGCGGGCGAGCCGATGGAGCAGCTGGCGGCGTCCCTGAAGATCGCGCTCATCTGCGAGGAGAAGCTGCGCGACCCGGGGCGCGCGTTCACCACGCTGTGCGACGCGCTGCCCGCCGATCCGGCCGGGCGCGAGCTGCTCCCGAACCTGGAACGCCTGGCCGACCAGACCAAGGACTGGCGCGGGCTGCTGGACGTCTACGCGCGGGTGGCGCGCGCGCGAACGGAAGCGGGCGAGCGCGTCGAGTTGCTGCGCCTGCGCGCGGAGGTCCGCGAGCGAAAGATGTCCGATCCGTCCGGCGCGCTGGACGAGATGCTGCGCAGCTTCGCGCTGGCGCCCGACAACCCGTCGACGCAGGAAGAGATCCTGCGTCTGGCCCGCGCGACCGGGCGCTGGGAAGAGGCGATCCGCGTCGAGGGGCACCTGTTCGCGCTGGCTGCGACGCTGCCCGAGAAGCTGGAGATCGCTCGCAACGCCGCCTACCTGGTCGAGCACGAGGTCAAGGATCTCGTGCGCGCGTTCCGCGCCTACCTGAACGCCTTCCGGCTGGCGCCCGACGACTCCGAGATCGTCGGCCACCTGTGGCGGCTGGCCGCCAGCATCGGCACGTACCGCGCCGCCGCGGCGGCCAGGGCGGCGGCAACCGCAGCTGCCAGCGCGCCGGCGGAGGCGGAAACCGCGGCGGAAGCGGAAGCGGATACGGCCGCGGGCGCCACGAGCGACGAGGACGAGGACATCTCGGTCGACGTCGACGACGAGGTCGATGAGATCGAGCCCGCGGCGGCGCCAGCGTCGGCCAACGGCGAGGCCCGCCACGCCGACGCTGGCGATGTCGACGTCGAGAAGACCATTCGCGTGGGCGGCGACGACGATCAGGCCACGCCGCCGCCGGTCAGCCTCGAGTCGGTCGATGCCTCCGTCAGCACCAGCGGCGCCATCCGCGCCGACGACGCCGTCGTCGAGGAAGAGGACGCCGACGCCGACGTCATCGAGGAGCTGGACGCCGAGCTGCTGGAGGTCACGCCGCCGCCGGTGGTGGCGCGCCCCCCTGCCCCGCCGCCGCTCTCGCGCGCCGCCGAGCCCGAGCCGGAGGACGAGGACCAGCCGTTCGAGACGCCGTGGGAAGAGCTCGCCGACGCGTACGACGCCCTGCCCGCCGAGGACGCCGAGACCCGCCGCGTCTACCTGCGGAAGATCGTCGAGGTCTGGGAGAAGGGACAGAAGGACATCGACCGCGCGCTGAACACGCTGGAGCGCGCCTTCCGCCTCGACATCAAGGAGAAGGAAATCCGCGACGAGCTGGAGCGCTTCGGCGGCCAGTACGAGAAGTGGGATCGCGTCGTCGAGATCTTCCTCGGCGCGATCGACGAGTTCGGTCCGATCGACACGGCCGTGGCGCTGCATCACGAGGCCGCCAAGCTGCGCGAGCGGCTTGGCCAGGTCGAAAAGGCCGAAGCGCTGTACGACGAGATCCTGCGCCTCAAGTCCGACGACGAGGTGGCGCTGGCGCGCGTCGAGGACATCTTCCGGACTCAGCAGCGCTGGGAAGACCTGGCGAACGTCCTCGAGAAGCGGACCAGCGCGCCGACCGACGCGCTGCCGCTGGGAGTAGATCGGCGCAAGCGCCTGCGCGAGCTGGCGCTGCTGTACGAAGATCGCCTGGAACGCCCCTACGAGGCGATCGACACGCTGGAGCGCCTGCTCGTCGAGGTGGCCGACGAGGAGCGCAGCCACGGCGACGCGGCGACGCCCGAAGAGAACGTCGAGATGGTCGACGCGCACGAGGCGCTGGCGCGTCTTTATTCGCGGGTCGGCCTGTGGGGCAAGGTCGTCGACAGCCTGAAGCGCCAGGCGGAGCTGACAACCGACAAGCAGCGGGCGCGGGCCCTGCGTCTGCAAGTCGCCGGGGTCTACGAGAAAGAGCTGGCGGTCCCCGAGCGCGCCACCGAGTCGTACGAGGCGATCCTGGCGTCCGATCCCGACGACGAGGAGGCGCTGGCCGCCCTCGATCGCCTGAACGAGGTGCACAGCCGCTTCGAGGACCTGCAGGAGATCCTGGAGAAGCGGGCGGCGCACGCGACGGGCAAGGAGCGCATCGACCTGGTCCGGCGCCGGGCCAAGCTGCTTGAAGACAAGCTGAACAACCCCGAGGCGGCGGCGAGCGCGCTGCGCGACCTGGGCGTCGACGCCATCTCCGACGACGAGATGCTGTCCGCCCTGCTGCGCAACCTGCGGCGCGCCGGGCTGGCGCACGAGGCGGCGCGCGCGCTGCAGCAGCGCATCGACATCGAGCGCGCCCGCGGCGGCGCCGACAGCCTGCGTCGCGTCGCCGAGCTGAACCTCGAGCTGTCGCTGCTCAAGCTCGACGACCTGCACGACCCGGCGGCCGCCCGCAAGGAGGTCGAGGCCGCGCTGGAGGCAGCGCCCGAGAATCCCGCGGCGCTGGCCGCGCTGGCCCAGCTGCATCTGAAGCAGAACGACTTCGCCGCGTACGCGGCGACCCGGGTCCGCGAGGCGCGCGCCCTGCGCGGGCGCGCGGACGCGATCGAGGCGCTGCTCGACGCGGGCCGCGTCTACCGCGAGCAGGTGCAGGCGCCCGACAAAGCGCGCGCGTGCTTCGAGGAGGCCCTGGAGGCGGATCCCAGCAACGGTGAGGCGCTGCGCGCGCTGGCGTCGCTGCTGTCGGCGCAGGCGAACTGGGATCAGGCGCGCCGCGTGCTGGAACGCCAGCTGGAAATGACCGAGGAGCCCACCGACCGGGCCGCCGTGTTCACCGACCTGGCGCGCACGGCGTGGGAAGGGTTCAGCGACGGCGCGGAGGCGCAGCGCTATCTCGACGAGGCGCTGACGCTGGTGCCGAATCACCTGCCCGCGATCCTCGCGGTCGCCGACATCCACTACAAGGAAGGCCAGTGGGAACAGGCCGAGAAGCGCCTGACCGAGGCGGTGCGCCGCCTGCGCGGCCAGCCGCAGCAGGCCGCCAAGCTGTTCCAGCGGCTCGCCGAGGTGCACGAGAAGCTGGGCAAGCTGGACGAGGCCTACCGCCAGCTCGTCGAGGCGGACCGCATGGGTCCGGGCCAGCTGCTCACGAAGCTGTCGCTGGGTGAGAACCGCTTCCGCGCCGGGCGCTGGCGCGAGGCCGCGATGCACCTGGGCAGCCTGGCCGATCACCCCGACGCCGCGCTCTACCCCGAAGAGCTGGCGGACGCGCTGGCGCACGCCGCGCAGGCGGAGATCAAACTGCGCCACCCGGAGCGCGCGATCGAGCTGTACGAATCGGCGCTGAAGCTGCGCGGAAACCACCGCCCGACGCTGCGGGCGCTGGCGGAGCTGGCGCTCGAGCGCGGCGAGAAGCAGCAGGCCGCCAACTTCCTGCGCCGCATCGCCGAGGATTCGAGCGACCGCATGGAGCGCGCGCAGATGTTCGAGCGGCTGGGCGATCTGTGCCTCGAGCTGAACGACGAGCGGCAGGCGCTGAGCGCCTACAGCGAGGCGGTCAAGGCCTACAACGTCCCGGGCGAAGAGCAGGTGTCGCTGCTCGAGAAGGTACTGAAGCTGCAGCGGTCGACGGGCGCGACGGAGGCGGCCGCCCAGACGTCGGCGCTACTCGTCGACCTGGTGAAGGATCCGAAGGAGCGCTCGGAGCGCCGGCGCGAAGGTGCGCTGTTGCTGGCCGAACGCGGCGACGTCCGCGGTGCCGCCGAACTGCTGGAACAGGCGCTGGTCGAGGATCCGCAGGACGAGGCGGCGCTGGTCGCGCTGTGCGGCCTGGGCGACAAGCTGCCCAAGGGATTCGGGCTGTCCGACAAGCTGGCCCGCGCGCTCGCCGGGCTGGCGCCCCCCGCGGCGGACGCGGCGTCGCGCCGCCGGCGCGCCGAGCTGTGGCAGCGCCACGGCGAGCTGGCGCTGGCGCGCAAGAAAGCGCCCGTCACCGCCATCGAAGCCTTCGAGCAGGTGGTCGCGCTGGATCCCGAGCAGCTGGAGGCACGCGAACACCTGGCCACGCTTTACAAGGATCGCGCCGGGTACGAGGACGCCGCGGTCGAGAATCACCGCAGGCTGCTGGCGCTGGACGTGACGCGCGCGGATTCGCTGCGCGCGCTGGCGGCGGCGTACGCGAAGCGCGGGCTGCTCGATCGCGCGCGCTGCTGCCACGAGGTGCTGTCGGTGTTGGGCCTCGCGACCAAGGACGAAGAGGCGTTCCTGGACGCGCACCCCTCGCAGGATCTGAAGCCGGACGACCCCTACGCCGCCGCCGTCGAGGAACAGGACCGCCGCGCGCATCTCGCGCTGCCCGAAGCGACGTTGATGTCCGAGATCTTCTCGTGTCTGTGGGAGGGAGCGCCCGGGCTGATCGGCCAGCGCCTGGAAGACTTCGGCGTGTCATCGAACGACAAGGTGTCGCCGATGTCGGATCTGGATCTGGGGAAGATCTACGGCCAGGTCGCGAAGGCGCTGGGCAACCGCAAGACCGCGCTCTACGTCCGCCCGGACGGCGGCCCCAGCGACGTGAACATCGTCGTACAGGCGCCGCCCGCCCTGGTGGTCGGGCCCGCGCTGGCCGCCACCGCCAAGGGCGCGGAGGTCCGGTTCCAGCTGGGCCGTGGGATCGAGCTGTCGCGCCCCGAATACATCCTGGCCGCCGGCGTTCGCCCCAAGCAGTTCACCACGTTGTTCGGCAGCGTTCTGCGCGCTTTCCACCCGCGCCACGCGCGCCGGCGTGCCAGCGCGGGCGACGCCGCCGCCGAGCAGGCCGCACGGCTGAAGAAGAACGTGCCGTACAAGGTCTCCAAGCAGCTGGTCGAGCTGTTTGGCGCGCTGGGCACGACGTCGTGGAGCTCGCTGCGCTGGCGAGCGGTCGTTCACCACGTCGGGAACCGCACCGGTCTGGTGCTGTGCGGCGATCTCAAGACGGCCGCCGCCATCGTGGTCAAGGAGAGCGCCGCGTTCACGAACGGCGACGTCCCAAGCTCCGAGGACGTGCGCAAGCTGGCGACCAGCTACGAACCGCTGCGGGAGCTATTGCGCTTCGCCGTCAGCGAGGACCACTTCCTGCTGCGCGAGAAGGTCGGCACGGCGATCGCGAAGGCCGCCGCAGCCTAGGAAAACGGCGCGGCGCGACTAGCCGCGGCGCATGCCCGGCTGAGGTCCCGACAGCGCTTGAAGCGGCACCCGCGTCTCCTCGAGACGAGCGAGCAGCGTGTTGATGTCGTTCTGAAAGGCGACCTCGTCGCGAATGTCGCCCTTCGTCAGGGCTCGTCGTGCCTCAGCCGCTGTCACGATTTTCACCTGGGGGTCGTTCATGTCCGCGCCTCGTTTGCGGAATTCAGCAACGTCCATGCCATGCTCTGATCGTAATGCCCGAAGTGCTGCGCCTCGATCACAAAGACGTTCGAACCGCGCTCGAACCGTAAAAGCGTGACAGTCGCGCTACTGAGTAGCGCTGTTGCGCCACATTGTTTCGGTGAGCCACTTTTCGAGATCGGGTGGCCACGCGCTCTCGAATGCAAGCGGAGCGCCCGTCGCCGGGTGCACGAAGCCGAGCCGCGTCGCGTGCAGCGCCATCCGCGGCGGCGCCGGCGCGAACGGGCGCCCGTAGCGTGCGTCGCCGATAACCGGTGTTCCGACCTCTACCATGTGCAAGCGAATCTGATGCGTACGGCCCGTCTCCAGCCGGCAGGCGACCGACGTCGCACGATCGCCAAATCGTTCCCGGACCTCCACGTGCGTGACGGCGCGCCGCCCACCGACGGGGCGATCGATCACCTTCAGGTCGGCGGGAAATGCGCCCGCCACGACGGCCAGATACGCGCGTTCCAGGTCGTGCTCGCGGAACCGATTCGATAGCTCGCGGTTGGCGTGGGCGGTCTTCGCGAACACCACCAGACCGCTGGTCTCGAGGTCGATGCGGTGCACGACGAACACGGGCGTCGCGCCGGGGCGGCGCTTGAGGAGATCGGCCAGGTTGTTGCGATCGCTCTCGGGCGTCGGCGCGGTCAGCAAGCCCGCGGGCTTTTCCACCACGACGATGTCGTCGTCTTCGAACACGACCGTGAACGCCGGCAACTGGCGCTCGTCGGCGTCGCGCGCGGCGCGGCCGGTCTTCTTGGTCGCGCGGGCCAGCGCGCCGCCCATGACCGCGACCACTTCCTCGCCCGCGTACATCGGGCGGCCGGCGACCTTGACTCGCCGTCCGTCGACGAACACGCCGCCAATGTCCAGCAGGACGCGCGCCTGGCGCCGCGACAGGCCCGCCACCCGCGCCGCCAGCACCTGGTCGAGCCG
>Ga0207708_10001289_pt1 | contig 18835 bp, 14 predicted proteins | sample KBSK5101metaG_FD_184340 | JGI IMG/M metagenome (GOLD analysis project Ga0207708, IMG submission 184340) | Corn, switchgrass and miscanthus rhizosphere microbial communities from Kellogg Biological Station, Michigan, USA - KBS K5-10-1 metaG... | ecosystem: Host-associated > Plants > Roots >...
TCCGTTGTCGATGACGGGGACGATCCCGGGATGCGAGAGGCGGCCGAGCACCGAGATCTCGCGGCGCAGGCAGGTCTCGTCGCACTTCCGCTGCGAGCGCACCGTCTTGATCGCGACCATCGCGCCGGTGCGGACGTCCTGACCGCGCAGCACGATTCCCATCCCGCCTTCGGCGATCGTTCCGAGCACCTTGTACGGGCCGAGACAGGCGACGTCCCAGGAGGGACGAACGGGAAGTGCTGCGAGCGCGTTTGCCATGATGAAGGGCCCAATCAGCAAGACGGGTGCCACGCTCGCAAGTCGCGTTCGAGGGAGCGTCCGCTGGACGATCCGTGCAGCGCGGCCGCACAGATTGTTCAGCGCCGGCCGGCGCTGAACGGGGTGCGATCGCCGCGATCCGGCCGCAACCCCAGGTGCGATCGCCGTGATCCGGCCGCAACCCCGCCCACCGGGGACGGCGGGAGACGCGTCTTGGCCCCTAAGCCCGCGTTTCACTCCCGCCGTCCCCAACCCTCCCCCAGGCGCGCCCTCCGACGCGCCATCCACCGCGTACTTGAGCAATTCGCGGGCCATCTACGCGGAAGGCGGCCGCGACGAGGAGCCTGCTCGGTCTGCGCAGCGCAAGTCGGCCCTCACCCCGACCCTCTCCCGCAAGCGGGAGAGGGAGATCAGGGCGAGGCCCGGCGCAGCACGCGCAGCGTGGAGTCGCTGTCGTAGTTCATGGCGACCAGCACCAGCTCGTACTGCTGCCACTGGCGTCGCTGCCACGTTTCCTTCGGCGGCGTCCCGGGCTCGATCTCGTGGCCAAGACTGAAGCGCTCGGTGCGGGTCGCGCTGCGCGCCTCCAGCTCCGTCATCTCTTTCCGGGGACCGTCGACCATCGGGCGCTTGTGCGTGTGGCCTTTGATCTCGATCTCCAGGCCGTCGGGCAGCACCGCGACCTCGCCCAGCTTCACCGTGATCGGATCGCCGAACGCCGCGGTCTTCATGCGCGGGACGTCCGCGGCGCGCTCGGGACGTTCGTAGGCCTCGCCGCAGGTGAGGAAGGCGGTGTTGGCGGGAAAACCGGGTGGGGGCGCCTCGCCGCGCAGGAAGACGATGACGGCGGCGCCCGGCTTGATCTGGGCGGCAGGGATCGGCGTCGCGTAGTGCGAATCGGCGTACGAGATCACGCCTCCCTTGATCGCGGCGGCGTGCGTGTGCTGGAACCATTCGGCCCCGTTGAACACGCGGACGCGTTCGCCCGCCGCAGCCGGCGATCCCTTCAGCGCCGCGTCGACGGCGATCTCCACGTAGTGGAACGTGCCGCCGTCGACCTTCACCTCTCCTCGCGCCTTCACCGTTCCCTTCACCACGCGCGTCGACAGGGCGACGGCCTGCCCGAACCGGACGCTCTGGTACGCAATGCTGCTCGCGCGCAGCGCCGCAGGCGACGACGCCAGCGCCAGCCCGATCGCGACGGCTGCGGCGATGTGACCGTAACCGGACCGATGTGCGCGCGTAGCAATCACGAAGACAGCTTACCCACAATCCAAACCGGAGGGAGATCCATGACCAGTGCGCGCACGATTCGAATGTTGATCCTGACCGTGTCCCTGGGCGCCGCGGCGGCGGCACCCGGCGCGGCCGCGGCGGCGACGCCCGAGGCCGACGCCGCCCGCGCCGACATCCAGAAGACGTTCGGGTTCGTTCCCGGCTTCCTGAAGCTGGTGCCCGATCTCGCGCTGCCTGGCGCCTGGACGGACTTCAAGGGACTGGCGTTGAACCCGATGACGGCGCTGCCGCCCAAGATGAAGGACCTTGTCGGGCTGGCGGTGGCGGCGCAGATCCCGTGCGAGTACTGCATCTACGCGCACACCGAGTTCGCGAAGATGAACGGCGCGACCGAGGCCGAGATCAGCGAGGCGGTCGCGATGGGCGCGCTAACGCGCAAGTGGAGCACGTTCCTGAACGGGATCCAGACCGACGAGGGCAAGTTCCGTTCGGAGATAGGTCAGCTGGTCACGAACATGAAGAAGATGATGGCCGGCGGCGCGGCGCCCGCGCCCGCGAAGCCGATGCCGGTCACCGACGGCAAGGCGGCGCTCAAGGAGATCGAGCAGAGCTTCGGCTTCGCGCCCGATTTCCTGCGTCGCTATCCGCAGGAGGGCCTGGCCGGCGCGTGGCAGGAGATGCGCGACCTGGAGATGAACCCGACGACGGCGATCCCGGGCAAGTACAAGAGCCTGATCGGGCTGGCGGTGTCGGCGCAGATTCCGTGCAAGTTCTGCATCATCGCCGACACCGAGTTCGCCAAGCTGGAAGGCGCGAACGACCGCGAGTTGACCGAGGCGGTGGCGATGGCGGGGATGGTTCGCCACTGGAGCACCGTCATCAACGGCCGCCAGGCCGACAAGGCGGCGTTCAAGAAGGACATCAACCGCCTGGTCGCCGGCGCGAAGAAGCACATGGCCGCCACGCAAGCCCCGGCTGCCAAGTCCGCCAGCATGCCGACCAGCATGCCGACCAGCATGCCGACGACGACGGCCAGGTAGCGGCAGGCCGAAGACCGCCCCCGGCAACGTGGCTCCCAACCCGCTGCCGGGGACGATCCCCGTCGCTCATTATTGCGGCGCGGGGGGCGCTACCGGAATGACGGTTGATTGCCGGTGTGGCGGGCGGTGGTTTGCTGACGCGCTACGCGTGCTGGGCCGCCGCGATGACGGGTCGAGTTGACGCACGACAAGGACGCGCGTGCGAGGTGCGGGGCGCGGCGATCACCCGCAGGGCGAGCGCCAGCAAGAAGGGCGGCGCGAGGAGCGCCGCGAACCCGAACACGACGACGAGCATCAGGAGTGACATGATGCTGTCTACTATAATAGACAGATTTCTACTGTCAACAGGTTCGTTCGAACGGCCCTGGCTGCCCGGCGCGAAGCGGTCTAGCTGCGTTCCAGGTACGCGGTCGTGAAGTACTCGTCCTTCGTGTTGGGCGCGAACGTCACCTTCGACGAGTCGAACACCGACTTGCGGCCGTTCTGCTTGTTGATCATCTCCATGTGCATCGGCCGGTAACGCTTGTTCTTGGCGTCGAGCAGCTTGATGTTGCCGGTGATCAGCTCCTTCAGCAGCTTGCCGTCCTTGTCGTAGAACAGGCCGCGCACCACGGCGAACTTGTCCTTGCTGACCCAGTACGTCTTCTTCGAGTAGCCCTCGCTCTCGGCGATGTCCTTGCTCTTCGGCGCCACGTCGATCACGTAGCAGGTCTCGCCGCCGAACGGCTCTTCCTTGACCAGCTTGTAGTCGAAGTCGTCGATCGCCGGGATGTTGAGATCGCCGTAGGAGAACTCGCTGCCCATGAAGCTCTGGGTCTTCTGCGAGCTGACGATGCGGCGGGTCTTGCGCAGCGCGGGCAGGTAGATCCAGACGTCGTCGGCCTTGGCCTCGTAGTCGAACACCAGCACGCTGGTCCCTTGCACGTCGGCGGGCGACAGGAAGCGGTAGATGCGCTTCTCGGTCTTGCCGCCGTCGTACAGCTTCGTCGCCATCGTGATGTCGCGCTCGCGCGACTGCTTCTTGTCGTCCATCACCGTCATCTTCACGACGGCCTCGGAGCCGTCGAGCTTCCGGGTGGTGGTGACCTTCTCCATGATCTCGCGCGGCGATGGATCGCCAGCGTGGGCGGGCGGGATGCCGGCCGCGATCGCGGCGAGGGTGATCGAGCTGATGACCGTGGTCAGGGCGGGGCGCTTCATCCGGCGAACCTAGCACCGGCCTCGAAAGGCCGACAAGCCGATACACGAGACGCGGGCCGAGCAGCCAGCCTTCAAAAGCGGCTCAGGTCTATTGAGTCGGGACCCTCAAAGGGTCCCGAACCCCCCCGCGATGGTACGCGCCGAGCAAAGCTCGGCGGGTCCCCACGCGACTCCTAGAACGACGCGCGCAGCTCGACGTAGCCGGCGCTGAGGGTCTGGTCGACCAGGCCGAACAGCGTGTCGTCCGGGCCGGCGAACACCTGCGCGCCGACGTAGGCCGTCATCGTGTCCGTCATCTTCCAGCCGATGCGCGGCGTGATCAGCCATTCGTGCGTGGTGAAGTTGACCATCGCCAGCGACGAGATCGACAGCGTCTCGTGCAGCCCCAGCCACTCGAGGCGAAGCGTCGCGACGTGCTGCACCTTGGCGGTCTGGTTGAAGAGGATCTGGTTGATCTGGCGGAGCTCGGCGTTGACCTCATCGACGACGAGGTCCATGAAGTCCATCTGCCGCCCCGGCTGGCGCAGGAGGCCGTCCAGCTCGCCGGGGTCGCGCGTGGTGCCCGGCTCCTTCTGCCAGTTGAACACGTAGCGGCCGAGGTACTGAGCGATCACGTTGAATGATCCGAAGTTGTGGTCGGCGCCCACCACGTACTGCAGGTCGGGGCGCGCGATCTGAACGGGGTTCGGGTTCGACAGGGCCGGGTCGTCCGGCGCGGTCTGGTAGCCCACCGGGCGGCGGTAGGCCGCCTCGCCGCGGAGGGTCGCGAAGTCGCCCAGCGCGGTTGAGAAGTCGAAGCCGATGACCTGTTGCTTGTACGCGGTCCGCGACACGCCGATGCCGGGGTTCGTCGTGTCGAACGTGACGGTCGACAGCGACAGGCCGGGCAGCGGCGCGAAGCCGCGCAGGTACGAGACCGACATGTCGAACGCGGCCAGCTCCAGGTGCGCGCGTCCGGCGATCAGGCCGTTGTGCAGGTTCGCCGACGGAAAGGTGGGAGCCGTGAACGACACCAGCGGCGGCAGCGCCACCGGCGGCAGCTCGGTCGGCAGGTAGGTCGGCATCCAGACGCCTTCCAGGCGCGCGACGCCCATGCGCAGGAAGCCGCGAGCGCCCACGTTGCCCAGGCGGATGTCGTCCTCCAGCGGCGAGCGGAGGCGGAAGTCGACGGGCGTGATGTTGTTGGTCGGGTTCAGCGCGTCGGCGCGGCCCCACACGACGATCTGCTTGCCCAGGCGCAGGTCGACGGGGCCGAGGTACGTGTTGACGTAGGCCTCGCGCATGTCGACGAACGTCCCCTGCTGGTCGCCCATCAGGCCGTAGCGAACGCGCAGGTCCGCGAAGCCGTCGCCGTAAGCGACCTTGGCGGTACGCAGCTGCAGCGCCAGCTCGCCGTAGTTCGCCTTCATCTGCGTGCCGTCGACGTCCTGGATCTTGCCGATGAAGACGTCTCCGCGCGCGTAGCCGTTGATGGTGAAGGGCGGCGTGCTCGCGACGGCTGCCGTGTCAGCCGCCGGGGCGGCCGTGGCCTGGCTTTGCTCGAAGAGGCCGCCGCCGCTTTCGGCGGGCGGCGGGGGTGCGCCACCGTCGGGGCTGACCGTGACGGTCGGGGCCGCGGCTGGCGGAGGCGCGCCGGCGTCGCCCTGTGCGTGCGCGGCGCGCACGCCGGCCAGTATCGTGAGCAGCAATCCAGCAACGAAGGGGGCGCGGAGCGATTGGTCTCGCATGCGGCGTGCGACGCAGACAATCGCCCGTCGTCCGTCTGTGTTCAAGAGCGATCGGATAGACTCGCACGCCGTCCCCGACGCGCTCTTTTCGGCTCATGAAAAAGACTTCCGAAAAAAATCCGGCGCCGCGCGGCAGCAAGGACGCGCCCGGTACGGTGACGATCCGCGACGCCGGCCTCCGAAAAGGGCTCGAGCAGGCGCTGCCCAACGGCGCGGTGAACGGCATGAAGGTCGACCTCGCGGCGCTCGCCGCGGTCCACAAGATCGACTGGTCGGAGGACCACGCGGAAGCGTTTCCCGATCAGTGGAAGTCGATCGGCGACCTGAAGGGACTGGAGTACGCGACCTCCCTCCGCGAGCTGTCCGCGTGGGGAAACTCGATCAAGAGCCTCTCCCCGCTCGCGAACCTCACCGAGCTGGAGGAGGTCTGGGTCTTCGACAACGCCATCAAGACGACCGCCGGCCTTGCGAACAAGCCGAAGCTGCGCGAGCTGAATCTCCACAGCAACCCGCTCGAGAGCATCGCCGAGCTGCACGGGCTGCCTGCGCTGGAGGAGCTGGATCTCGACGAGACGAGGATCACCGATCTGTCGCCGCTGCTGGAGTTGCCGAAGCTGCGGAAGCTGGATGTCGCGCGGGTGAAGGGGGCGCGGACCGCGAAGAACGTCGAGGTGCTCGTCGCTCTCGCGCAGCGGAAGGTCGCCCTCCGCATGGACCCCGAACTGCAGCAGGCGTTCGAGCAGGCCGAGGCGGCCGTGCTCTCGAAGACGCCCAGCACGGATCCGATGGTCGAACGGCTGCGGCTTGCCGGACAACCGGCCCTGGCGCTGCTCTGGCAGAAGGGCGGCGCCGCGGCGAAGGACGGCGACTGGAACACGCTGCTTCACCGGGTGGTTTTGCTTGAGGACAAGGCGCTCTCGCAGCAAGCCGAGCCGGACGCAATCCGCGCTGATCTCATCAAGGAGCTCGCGCGCGCCGGCGTCGCCATCGACGCGCAGAACGAAGCTTACGGACACCACACCGCGCTCAGCCTGGCGCTCGACAAGGCCCGCTCGCCCGCCGTGATCCAGGCGCTGCTGGAGGCGGGCGCGTCTCCGCGGTTGCCGCGCCTGAAGCCGGCGCTCGCGGTCGCTTTGGAACGGCGGGCGGTGTCCGTGGTCATCGAGCAACTCGTAGCGGCGGGAGCGGATGTGACGCACCCGGAGGTGCTCGAGCAGGCCGCCGACAAAGGGGCGGCCGATCTCGTCGCGCCCGTCGCACGAAAGATCGATTGGCGGACGCAGGTGTACCTGAACACGCCGGCGCTGGCGACCGCCGTCTACCGAAACGACGACCGGATGGTCGATCTGCTGCTGGACGCGGGCGCGCCGGCGGCCGCAGGTAGGAACTATCCGGCCGTGTTCTACGTGCACACGGTCGCGATGCTGGAGAAGCTGATCGCGCACGGCGCCGACCCGCTGGTCCACACGACGTACGGGACGGCGCTGCACGCCCTGCGACGAAGCTCGCCGGAGGCGTCTGCCCTGATCGATCGCCTGGTCGATCTGGGCGTTCCGGTCGACGCCCGCAACTTCCAGGGTCGGACCGCCCTGTTCGAGTTGACCGCAGAGGGGTCGGATTGGGTGGACGGCAAGTGGGTGCCCAAGCCGGCGGTCCTGACGGTGGCCCAGAAGCTGATCGCGCGCGGCGCCGATCCCAACGTGCGTATCTGGCAGCCGGGCGTCTCCGAGTGGCCCGAGGCCTGGACGCTGCTCGATGCGAAGCACGGCGACGAATTCATCCGCCAGCTGGGCGGCGTGACCACCGCCGTGTGGGCGCGCCGGCAGGTCAAGGTCGTCACCGGCGCGAAGGCGCTGGAGGGAGAGGCGCTGGAGGCGCTCACCGAGCTGGCGCTAGCCGGGCTGCTGAAGAAGCTGGGCGCCGATCAGGAGCGGATCGAGAAGCAGATAATCGAAATGTTGCGGGCGCGGACCGACGCGGTCAGCAAAGCGCTGGTGCCGTTCGGCGCGCATCCGCTGACGCTGCTGTGGCTCGCGCGCGGTGCTAACGGGCGCGATCTGTTCGGCCGCGGAATGCTGCAGATCGCCGCCTGGCTGCCCGTCGAACCCCAGAAGGAGAAGGAGGAACTTGCGGCGATGCTCCACCCGCTGATGCGGGCGCTGTGCGAGCAAGGGGCGCCTGTCGACGTGACGGACGGACGCGGAGACGGCGCGCTCGACGCGTATCTCGGGCGCGCGAACAACTACAGGTTCGCGCCGGACGCCTCGCTCGTGCGCGCCCTAATACCAAAATCGCGCGACGTGATCACGAACGCGCTGATCGAGCTTTGCGGGTTCGAAAAATCGCGAACCAGCGAACGGGACCCGCTGTTGGATCTACTGGTCGAAGCCAGCGCCGACCTGACAAACCCGGAAGCTTTCGCCGCGCTTTGCCGCACGCGTCGCGCCGACCTGGTCCGGCGTGCGCTCGAAGCAGGCGCCGATCCTGCTTGGGACCGGCCACTCAGCGACAAATCCGCGCTTAAAGAGGCACTCGAGATCGACGACCTCCCGGTTGTGGAGATGCTTCTCGACGCGGGCACACCGCCGGACATCGGCTGGGAGAACATCGTCCTGGCGTTTCACGAGGCGCGCTCGCCCGAGGCGCTGGAGCTGTTGTGCCGGCACAAGCTCGACCTATCGTTGCGCCGAAGCTACGGCAAGCGGACCCTCATCGATTCTGCGGTCGAGCACCTGCTCGCCAGCTGGACCACGGGTGATCTTGGGGTGATTCGCGCCAATGCCCGGTACGTCTCGCACTTGGTCGCGACGGGATGGAGCCTCGACGCCGTCGACAACGACGGGAAGACGCCGCGTGCGCGCCTGCAGAAACCGAACGACGACCGCGTCCGCGCCGCGATCGCCGAGGCGAAGCTTCTCTGACCTATGTCGCGGGCGACGGCGGCGAGGACGCTTCGCCGGTCCACTCGCCGGTTAGCATCACCATCGAGTAGCCGGCCGCGGCGCTGCCCAGCACCAGCTTGTCGCCGGTGTTGACCCGCCGCTCTTTCAGCAGCTGGCGGTAGGTCACGCCGATGCTGGCGCTGGCGGTGTTGCCGTAGAGCGCGTGCGTGTAAACCCCGCGATCGGGATCGACGCCAATGTCCGTCAGGATCTTGCGGACCATGATCTCGCTGGGCTGGTGAAAGATGTAGTGGTGGATGTCGGTGGGCGACAGGCCGAGCGCGCCCAGACGCTCCTGCACCCACGGCGGGATGTACTTCCCGAGGCGCATCAGCTCGACCGACGACGACACCAGCGTGCCGTCGATCGGCACCTGACAGAGGTGCCAGTGGTCCGGCGCCGTGAACGTGTTGATCGCCTGGAATTTGATCCCGCCGTTCGGGAAAGGTTTCCGCCGCACCAGCACGCAGGCGGCCGCGTTGCCGATGGTCAGGCCCGCGGTCTTCATCTGGAGGTCGCGCACGTTCTGGATGTCGTAGCTGAGGAACCAGCCCGACAGCTCCGACGTGAACACCAGCGCCGTGCGGTAGTTGTCGTGCAGCGCGAGATAGCCGGCCGCGGTCTGGATCGCCTCCAGGTGGCCCACGCACGCCGCGGTCACGTCGAACGCGTGCGTCCGCTTGAGACCCAGCTTGGCGGCCACTTCCATCGCGGTCGCCGGCTCGAAGTACTGGCGCGCGATGCTGCCGCCGATCACCAGGTCGACTTCGTCCAGCGAGACGCCGTTGACCTCGAGGCAGTTCTTCGCGGCCGCCACCGCGTAGTCGGCGATGATGCCGGGCGTCTTCTCAGGCTCGAGGTAGCGCACCTGCGTCTTGCACAGTCCGAAGACGTGCTCGATCGCCGACGCGATGGTCGCGAATTCGTCGTCCGAGCCCCTGAAGGCCGCTCGCACCCGCCGGATGATCTCGGCGTTGTCGACACGAACGGCCGGCAGGTGGATGCCCGGCTTTGAAAGATGCAGTTCCGGCAATGACACGAATGGTCTCAGTGGCCCAGACGAGCGATCGATCATGCCACACGCAGCGGTGGTGCGTCGCTTCAAAATCGTCGATTTCGCAGGAGAAAAGTGAGCCGGTTTTCCTTCGATGTGGCCAAACATCTGCCAACGTTTTTCCGTCGGGAGCGCTGGTAGCGGTCGAGTGTTTGGGCTTTAATCCGGCGCATGAAAGCTCGCTTGAGTTGTTCGCCGCTGCGCGGCGCTCGCGGTTTCGTTCTCGCTTCTCTGGCCGTTGCGGTCGCGCTTCCCGCCTGCGGAGGCTCCACGCCGCAGCCGAAGGCGGACGTCATCTTCACGGGCACCAACAACTACACGTCGCAGACGTCGCTGAAGATCCCGGTCGTGCAGACGATGCCGGGCGCCGACCTGATGGTGTGCTGGAACGGTCTCCAGAAGGATCTGCTCTGCCACGACATCGTCGCGCCTTCGAACGCGATTGACAACGTCGGCTTCGCCAAGATCCCGAACCTGGACCAGACCAAGGTGGCGATGCAGCTGGCGGTCGGCACGTTCGACGAGAACCTGGCGCAGGTCTACGGCGACTTCCACACCGCCGACCGGCCCGGATCGACGTGCGCGATGCTGTCGGAGATGAAGCTCGGCGAGTTCGTCATGCCCGCCACCGACTACGTCGCGCCCGTGCCGCCCGCGACCATCACGTACATGCTGGTGTTCACCAGCGGCACCACCCCGACGGTGGGGACGAAGTCGATGCTGTTCCTCGAGCCGACGGCCGGGAACGCGACCACGACCGTGAACGCCATCGACGCCTGCGCCGAGAAGGTCCTCACGTTCGAGGCGACGCTGGGCGCGGACATGCCGATCGACAAGATGGACAGCACCAAGTGGACCGTCGACTGGAGCCAGCTCACCAAGGACAGCTTCGGCAACACCATCGACTTCTCGCACCTCAAGGTCGACAAGGTGCTGCTCGGCTTCTACCAGGGGAAGACCAAGGCCGACCTGCAGGCGAACTTCAAGGACATCGAGCAGATCGCGACCAGCCTGTACGAGGTCGCGGTTCCCACGGGTGCCCGCAACGTCGATCTCGCCGGCGCCAAGGAGCGCACGACGGCCGCCACCTTTCCGGGCTTCACTCAAACTGACGGCGTATGGGCGGTGGCGGTCCTGTGCAGCAAGTGTCAGGTTCCCGCGCCCATCCTCCTGTCCATCGTGACGCCGCAGTAGTGAAGATCTCCGTCGCGCTGACGACGCTGGCCGGCGCGGCGGCCGTCGCGGGAACCGCCGCCGCCGACGGCGGCTACTACGGCGGCGCGCTGGGCGCGCGCGCGGCCGGGCGCTCCGGCGCGTTCGTCGCGCGCGCGGACGATCCGACGGCGATCCACTACAACCCGGCGGGGCTGGCCGACATCAGCGGGACGATGGTCATGGTGGGCAACCGCGTCTCCTACAACGGTTACTCGTTCACGCGCGCGCCGACGGCGGACTGGGGCATGGTCCCGCCCGACGCCACCAGCGCACCGATCGCCAATTTCAGCAAGGTGAGCAACCAGACGCCCTGGCAGGGGCTGGAGCCGATGGCGCTGGTCGCGTCGAATCTGGGCCTGCGCGACTTCGGGTTCGCGCTGGGCGCGTTCCCGGCGCCGGGGGCGAGCAAGCTCGATTACCCGCTGAGCGGCGGCCAGCGGTACATGATGCTGTCGCGCGAAGCGATCATCCTGAACGTCGCGGGCAGCGCGGCCTGGAAGTACCACGACGTCTTCGGCGTCGGCGCGACGCTGGAGTGGATCACGGTGCCGCGCCTCAATTACACGCTGGTGGTCGAGGGATCGCCGTTCCAGCAGACCGCGAACCCCGTGTCGAGCCCGCTGGACATGGTGGCGTCGACGCAGGGATCCGATTGGTTCACGTTCAACGCGATCATCGGCGCCTGGTACCGCCCGCTGCCGTTTCTGCAGTTCGGCGCCGCCGGACAAGTCATACCGACGCAGATCGAGACCAACAGCACCCTGCGGGTGACGCCGGTCGACCCGGCGATGGCGGGCGAGGTGATGCTGACGCGCGACGGCTATCCGGCCAACAACGTCAACGTGATCCTGCCGCTCCCGCTGTCCGTGCGGGTGGGCGCGCGTTACCGCGGGCTGGCCGGGACATTCGAGCGGTTCGACGTCGAGCTGGACGTCGAATACGAAACCTGGTCGCGCGTGAACGACTTCACCGTCGACACGCACGGGTTGTTCGGCACGTTCCAGGGCGCCGACGTGCCGCTGGGTCAGATCAAGATCGCCAAGGCGTGGCGCGACACCGTCGGGGTGAAGCTGGGCGGCGACGTCGCGGTGATCCCGGGCCGGCTGGCGCTGCGCGGCGGCGCCTTCTACGAGACCGCGGTTGCCCCGGCGTCGCACGCGAACATCGACTTCGCGGGCGGTGCGATGTTCGGCGGCAGCATCGGCGGGTCGGTCGCGCTCGGGCCTCGCTTCGAGCTCGTGCTCGCCTACCAGCTGCGCCACCAGCAGACCGTCACCGTGAGCGAGGCGGACGCGCGCGTTTACCAGCAGGTGCCGGCCAGCGCCTGCGTGGCGCCCTACACCAGCACCTCGTGCCACCCCCAGTTCATCGGCCAGCCGTCGCCGGTGGTGAACGCCGGGACGTACGACGCCACCTTCCATCACCTGGCCCTCGCGCTACTTTTGCGGTTCTGATCGCGTGATCCAGACTGTGCAGTTGTTCCGGCAGCCGCGTCAAAGGAGAGCCCCCATGCGCCGTTCCAGATCGACGTTGTTCGCCACGAGCGCCGCCGGCGCGCTGCTCGCCATCTTGAGTGCGGGCGTGCTCCTGGCCGCGCCGCTGCCGGCGCTGGAGGGCGGCGACCTGGGCCAGGGGCCGTACGCGGCGATGCACATGCTGCTGCAGAAGACGGTGCTCAACATCAAGGTCGCGACCATCGACGTCCGCTTCGACAAGGGGACGCAGGGGCGCTTCGCGCAGATCGCCGGCGGGAAGACCTACGCGCCTGACCTGGGCCACCAGCTGGCGCTGGCGGCGATCGACGCCAAGCACGCGGTGGTGGTGATGCAGTTCCAGCGCGACATCCCGCTGAACCGCTGGATCGGCGTGGTGAAGGACAACCTCGAGCAGGCGCGCAAGGCGGGCTTGCTCACGCGCGACGTCGAGCAGCGCGTCGGCAACTCGCTGGCGGACTGGTTCGGCGCGCTCAAGGACCGCGGCTACGAGAAGGATGACCGGCTGATCTACGCGGTGATGCCGGATTCGGTCCGCAGCGTGGTCGTGTCGAAGAGCGGGCAGGTGCTTGTCGATCGCGTCGACCAGGGGCACGAGGGCCGCCGGGTCGTCCTGGGCAGCTATTTCGCGACCGGCAGCGAGTTCCGCGAGCCGCTGCTCAAGTCGATGTTCGAGTCGCACTAGGAGGTTCAGACGATGTTGCGCCGATACGTCACCGCGGTCGTCGGCCGCCCCAAGGCCGTGATCGTCGCGGTCGTGGTCGTCACGCTGGTGCTCGGCGCCTTCATCGGCCGCCTGCGCATGCTGCTGGACATCGACCAGCAGCTTCCGCCCGATCACCACTACGTCGTCGTCGGCAAGAAGATCGAGAAGCTGTTCGGCGGCAAGTACATGACCGTCATCGGTTTCTATTCCGAGTCGGGCACGATCTACACGCCGGCGACGCTGGGCAAGATCAAGCGCGTCACCGACGCGCTGGAGAAGATCCCGGGCGTCAAGCCGGGCAGCGTGCTGTCGCTCATGTCGCCGCGCGTGAAGGACGTGCACAGCACGGACGACGCGTTGGAGATCACGCCGCTGGCGACGAAGGTGCCGTCCAACGACGCCGAGGTCGCGGCGTTCCGCGAGCGCGTGGTGGCGAACTCGTTCCTCACCAGTTTGTTCGTCAGCGACGACGGGAAGTCGACCGCCGTGATGGTCGACTTCGATGACTTCGAGAAGGCGGGCGGCCCGCCCAAGCTGGCGCCTCGTCTGGAGGCGATCGTCGGCCCCGAGCGGGAGCCGGGCCTCGAGATCCTGCCCGCGGGCGCGCCGACGATCATGCACTGGCTGATGCAGTACACGCGCCGGGTCGCGCTGCTGTTCATCCTGGCGCTGGCGATGATCGGCTACCTCCACTACCGCGCGTTCCGCACGCTGCAGGGGATGATCGTCCCGCTGGTCACGGCGATCATGGGCGTCGTCTGGGCGCTGGGGCTGATGGGGCTGATCGGCGCGCCGATGGATCCCTGGAACATCATGACGCCGATCCTCTTGCTGGCGATCGGCGCCGGGCACTCCGTCCAGATCTTGAAACGGTATTACGAGGAGTACGCGCGCGCGCGCACGACGCACCCCGAGCTGGCGGGCACGGATCACAACCGCATCGCGGTCATCGAGGCGACGGTCAAGGTCGGCATCGTCATGCTGGCGGCCGGGACGATCGCGGCGCTCAGCTTCGCGTCGCTGGCGGCGTTCGGGCTGCCCACCATCAAGAACTTCGGCCTGTGCACGGCGTTCGGCATCGTCGCGGCGCTGACCGTCGAGATGACGTTCATCCCGGCGATTCGCGTGCTGATGAAGCCGCCGTCGCAGGAACAGACCGATCGCGAGAAGCGCGAGGAGTACTTCGATCCGATCCTGGAGAAGCTGGCGCGTACCGTGCGCGCCGGGCGGGAACGGCCGATCGTGTGGGTGTTCGCGGTCATCATCCTGGTCGCGCTGGGTGGTCTCCTCCGTCTGAAGGTCGGCAACACGCTGGGCGCGCAGTTCTTCGAGCGCAACGCGCCCGTGCACGGCTTCCGCATGGCCGACGCGCGGCTGGCGGGCACGCGCGTCATCCAGGTCCTGATCGAGGGCGACAAGCCCGACACCATCAAGCAGCCGGACGTGCTGAACCGGATGGACCAGCTGGGTTCGTTCATCGCCCACCAGCCGCTGCCGGTCGGCAAGGTGGTGTCGCTGGTCGACCTCCTGAAGCAGATGAGCATCGTCATGGACCGCGCCGGCGGCGGCAAGCTGCCCGACACGACCCAGGGCGTCGCGCAGTACCTGCTGCTCTACGCGATGGGCGGCGAGGAAGAGGACCTTGCGCACTTCGTCGACCACGACTTCCAGCGCGCGGTCGTCACGGCGTACATCAAGACCGACGACTTCCGAGCCATGGATGCGATGACGAACGCGGCCCAGGCCGAGGCCGATCGGCTTTTCCCGCCCGGGGGCGCCGTGACGGCGCGGGTCGGCGGCGGCGTCACCAACGCCATCGCGCTGAACGAGACGATGGTGCACGGCAAGACTCGCAACCTGCTGCAGATCTCGCTGCTTGTCCTTGTGATCGCGTCGTTCCTGTTGCGATCGGTGGTGGGCGGCCTGCTGGTGTTGCTGCCGCTGGCGACCGCGGCGCTGGTGAACCTGGGCCTGATGGGCTGGGGCGGCATCCTGCTGTCGATGGGCACCGCCGCGATCTCGGCGATGGCGATCGGCATCGGCGCCGACTACGCCGTCTACTTCCTGTTCCGCGTGCGTGAAGAGTTCGAACGCACGGGCGATCTGCGCGAGGCGACGTCGACAGCGTTGACCACCTCAGGAAAAGCGATCGCGTACGTCGCCAGCGCTGTCGCCGGCGGCTACTTGTGCCTGGCGCTGTCCCTGTTCAAGGTGCACGTCCTGCTGGGCGTGCTGGTGGCCCTGACGATGGTGACCAGCAGCGCAGCGACGGTGGCGTTCCTTCCGTCGGTGCTGCTGCTGGTCAAGCCGCGCTTCCTGCGCCGGCGCTAGCTGGCGCTAGCGCTCGCAAGGCTTGCCCTCACCCCGACCCTCTCCCGCAAGCGGGAGAGGGAGGAAGATCCGGTCCCCTCGCCCCGCGAAGCGGGGAGAGGGTTAGGGTGAGGGGTCCGGCTAGTCGGCCGGGCGGACGGCGCCCTTCGCGTCCTGGTACGTGTCGCTCGCCTTGTCGCCGGCTTTCTTGGCGGCGTCCTTGGTCGAGTCGGCACCCTGCTTGGCGGCGTCCTTGGTCGCGTCCGCGCCTTGCTTGGCGGCGTCCTCGGTCGCCTCACCGGCGCCCTTGGCTGTCTCGCTGGCCTTGTCCGCTGCGCTCTTGGTCGCGTCGGACGCCGAGTCGCCTGCGCTCTTCGCCGCGTTCGACGTGTCCTCGGCGGCCTTGTCGGCGGCGCCCGTCACCGGGTTGTCCGCCAGCACGACCGGTGCGGCCGTGCTGATACCAACCGAGACAATGCCCGCCAAACCGAACCGGATCAGCTTCCTCACCATGAGACACCTCCCGCTGTGAATGGCGCTTCGCCAGATGGCGCTTCGCCATCTCCTACCTCCGATCGTGGCGACGAGATCACCCGCCGCCTAGCTGCGGAGTTTTCTGACAGCGAAACCCGGCCTTACCGCGGCGGCAGGCGCATCCACTACATGCAGGGCTTGAGGATGGTCATGTACCAGGGGGCAGGGTTGCGGCAGTTGCCGCAGATGAGACCCACCATCCAGGTGCCGTCGTCCGTGACGCCGGTGAAGCTGTTGCCGGCGTCGTCCTTCAGCGTCGTGAAGTCGAGCATCGCGCCCGTCTGGATGTCGGCGCGGTAGTACTTCTGCGCGATCAGATCGAGGCTGAGGAACTTCTTCTCCAGCTCTTCGGGCGTCTCGGTGAAGTGACCGACGACCGCGCTGGTGATGTAGTTGTCCTTGAACAGGAAGCCGAGCGCGTTGTTCGCCATCTGGTCGACCATGCCCTGCCAGCTCATCGTGAGGGCAGGCGTCCCCGCGGTGACGCCTGTGATCGTGAGGTTCCGGAGGCTCACGTTGCAGGTCATGCGCGTCGAATCGTTCTTGAGTGTGACCGTCGTCGCCGACGATCCCGCGTCTAGATTGAACGCCTGCAGCATCTGGTTCCCCTCGCCGGGCGTCATCCCCTTCGCCACGGTTGCGACGTAGGTGTACGTGCTGGAGGGGTACTTCGCCGCGTCGAAGCCCATGTTGAACATGTCGGGCGTGATCTCCGAGCCGTTGGCCGTGAACTCGTAGAGCTGGGCGGTGGTCTTGCCGCCGGTGGTCATCCCCGGCGCCGGCCAGCTCGGCGGCGGGATCACCTCGACGTCCTGGAGAGCCAGCGTGTCTTCGTTCAGCTTCTTCTCGACCTCCGCGAGGGGGTGCACGAAGAGCAGCAACGAAACCAGGGTCAGACCGCCGGTGCTGCTGACTGGGTTGCCGAGGAAGTTGTTCGTCACCCCGGTCCAGTCGAAAGTGAGGTTCGACATCGACTTCACGGTCACGGGCGGAAGCCTCATCGTGCTGGTGAACGCGTAATTGTTCGTCGGGCTCGCGACGATGTTCGTTCCCATGCAGGCCATCGGTTGCGTCGCCATCGTGACCTGGGCGCTGGTGCAACCGGAGGTCGCCCCGCCGCCGTCGCCGCCGCTGCTGCAAGCGATGAGGGCGAAGGGCAGGGCGGCGGTGAACAGTACGGTGATCTGGGTTCGCATCGTGTCCTTGTCTGGGGGCGTGTAGGGTTTACCGCGGGGGCGGGCCGTAGAGGGTAGCGCGCTTCTCGATGTAGCCGAAGTTTCCGGTGCCGGCCGCCGTCGTCTTTTGCAGCAACGTCCCCTGCGCGTTGACCTCGTCGATGTAGCCGAGCGTGGAGTAGCAGACGATCGTGTTGCCGTTCGGCATGCGCTGGATGTCGCCCATGACCTGGTTGTTTCGAGTGCCCGCGTACATCCAGGTCTGCATCCCGGTCTTGGCGGTGAGGTTCAGCATGTACTCCCGCACAATCGACCCGCCGGTGCCGCCGTTGTTGTTGTTGAAGATGAGCAGGTGATCGAGGCCGAGCAGGTGAATCCCGTGGTTGCCGCCCGTCCAGGAGATGCCTGTGATCGTCGCGGTGCTGCCGTTCAGGACCCAGACCTTCGATCCATCGCTCCGCTTGACCTTGGCGATCTGGCTGCTCTGCAGGTTCGAGAAGGTCAGCGTATCGTCGTCCTTCCAGTACTGGATGTTGTTCAGGTGGCACATCGTGTCGCTGATGCCCAGCGCCGTCTTCGAATTCACGACCGTCCGGCCGGTACCGCCCGGCGCGGCGCCGCTCGGCTTGAACTCCTTGACGTCGTCGCAGCCGTTCGCGCCGTAGGCGTAGTACGCGACGGTCTCGTCCGGCAGGATCGCCATCTGGTGGTTCATCTTGGCGAACGCGCTCGAGTAGTTGTCGTCCTGCAGGCCGTCCATCGACACGCGGTGCACGACGGCCGCCGAGTCCGGAACGTTGGCGTTGTTGATCCACATGTACTGGCCGTCGTAGCTCATGCGCGCGCCGGTCAGCGCGCTGCCGACGCCGCCGTACGCCCAGACGTAGTCGCCGTCCGCGTCCAGGATGAACGCCGTGACGGGCGTGCCCTGGTACAGCGCCGTGATGAGAAAGCCGCCGGACAGTCCCGTCGCGGTCGTCGGTGCCAGCGTCGGCTTCATGAGGCCGGTCGGGAGGCTGCCGGTCATGATCATGTAGTTCGGGCTCTCGCACAGCGCGGTGCCGCCGCTGCCCATCACCGTGATCTTGTAGTTGTACATTCGCTGCGTCTTCATCCCAAGCAGCAGCGTCTTGTTCATCGACGCAAGGGTGGCGACCGGCGCGGTCATCCCGTACGAGGTCGTCAGGCCGAAGTCGATCTTCGCCGACATCGCGCCCGCCATCGTGGTCGACCACATGACGATGCCGACCGTTCCGATCTTGGTGCTGATCGACGACGACTGCGTGACACAGTTCGCCGAACTGCCGCCGGAACCCGTGGTGCCGGCGACCGCGCTGCCGGCCGAGCCGGTCGTGCCGCCGCGTCCCGCGCTGCCGGTGGTGCCGCCGCGTCCCGCGCTGCCGGTGGTGCCGGCGGTCGAGATCGCGCCGCCCGAGCCCGTCGTGCCCGCCGATCCGGTGGTGCCGGCCACGCCCGTCGTCCCGGCGTCACCGCTGCCGGCGACGCCCGTCGTTCCCGCGCTGCCGCTCGTTCCGGCGCCGCCGCTCGTTCCCGCTGTCGCGTTGCTTCCCGCCGAACCCGTGGACGGTGTGTCTGGGCTGGGCAAGCAACCTGTCGCGCCAATGCACATCGTCAGCGCGAGACAGCAGGACACTGCGACCGCGGTCGAAACAAGACGCATGGGGGCCTTCTCCTTTTACTAAGAGCCGTTGGAGGACGGCTGTATGAGCGCGGATGCCAGGCAGATTGTCATGGGGTCGTCCTGCCGCATTCGGGCAAAAACCCTTATGAATTCCCGCTACTGACGGGTCAGATCCGTGTTTGGAACAGTAGCCGTTTTCGACTACTTTGGGTCATACATTTTCCTACGTTGCAGTTTCCGCCTGCATCGAAAACCGGCTCACGGAAGTGAATAGCTCGCGACAACGTTGCCACCCATCGCGAC
>Ga0207708_10001290_pt1 | contig 18829 bp, 14 predicted proteins | sample KBSK5101metaG_FD_184340 | JGI IMG/M metagenome (GOLD analysis project Ga0207708, IMG submission 184340) | Corn, switchgrass and miscanthus rhizosphere microbial communities from Kellogg Biological Station, Michigan, USA - KBS K5-10-1 metaG... | ecosystem: Host-associated > Plants > Roots >...
AGCGCATCGATGAGTTCACTCACGACGGCGCGCCGCCCGCGGACCAACCGCTCGAGATCCTGTGCGAGGATCACGTCGGCACCTATCTTGTTCCGTTCCCCTGTCGATGGACTGGTGATGACTGGACCAACGCCGACACCGGCGAGCGCATCGAAGTCGCGGTGATAGGCTGGCGGGCACTCGCTCAAGGCGCTCGCCCCGGGCCGACAGGAATGGTAGGGATCGGGAGCAGCAAACCGAACGCCGGGTGACGCCGATGCTGTTCGTGATCCACGCCACCGACAGACGCGACGGGATGGCAACGCGGGCGAAATTCTACCGCGCGCACCGCATCCACCTGGACGAGGCGGACAAGCATAATGTCGACGTGGTCACCGCCGGCACCCTGCTCGCCGCCGACGGCGAGACGCCGGTCGGCAGCGTCTTCGTCATCGACGCCAAGGACCGCGCGGCTACCGAGGCTTTCGCCCGCAGCGACCCCTACCAGGTCAATGGCGTCTGGGAGACGGTTCAAATCCACGGCTACAACAAGAAGCGCGGCACTCCCATCCTGTCGCGACGAAATCCCTGATCGCATTTAAGCATTTCATCATTCCGGGATCGGGATCACCCCTGCCCTTGCACGACATAGGCATACCCGTGGCGATGTCTTATTTCCGGCCACAACAAGCCCCATGATCGTGGATCGAGGGGCGCGACTGTGTTCGGTGGGGGCTTGAATGAAAGCCGTCGTGATCGCACTGGCGACAATCGTCGCCGTGACTGCGCCTGCCTACTCCCAGGGACGAGGAAAAGGCGGCGGCCGGCATGCTCCGTCACAGCAGCAGTCGGAGGAGCAGAAGAAGAAGGCGGCGGAAGCCGAGAAGGCCTACCAGTCCGCCATCGACAAGATTCCGGACAAGAAGTTCGACCCCTGGGGCAACATGCGTTGAAGAGGCCGGCACCCAAGGTCGCCATTCTCGCCGGGCTGCGACGCAGAGCGATAAGGCGATGCGCTCTTCCCCACAGCGCGGATTGAAAAGAGATGATGATCGGCGGATCGACGGCCCTGGTCACGGGCGCCAATCGCGGTTTGGGCAAGGCCCTGGTGCGAGCGCTTCTCGAAGCAGGCTGCGCGAAAGTTTATGCCGGGGCACGCAATATCGCAGGCGTCGCGCCTGACCGAGTGGTGCAGCCTCTCCAGCTCGATATCACGAACATGGATCAGGTCGCCGCAGCCGCGACGCGGTGCGGTGACGTCGGCATTCTGATCAACAATGCCGGCGTTGCGGGTTTCGCGCCGGCGCTCGCTGCGCCGACGATGGACAACGCCCGCCTCGAGGTAGAGACGAACTATCTCGGAACGCTGGCCATGTGCCGTGCTTTTGCTCCGGTCCTCGAGCGCAACGGCGGCGGCGCATTGGTGAACGTGCTCTCGGTCGTGAGCTGGTTCAACGCTCCGATGCAGGGCTCTTACTGTGCGTCGAAGGCGGCCGAATGGTCGCTCACCCGGGCGGTGCGGTTCGAGCTTCGCGCGCAGGGAACGCTGGTGGTTGCCGTCTATGCCGGCTACATCGACACCGACATGACCAGCGCGTTGACGCTTCCGAAGACGAGCCCGGACGTCATCGCCGCGCGGGTGCTCGCCGGGATTGAAAGCGGCAGCGAGGAGATCCTCGCCGACGATCGCGCCCAAAGCGTCCATCGCGAGCTGTTCAAGGACGGCGAGGCGTTTGAAGCGAACATGCAGAAGACCTGGAACGAACACGTGCGGCGGCAGGTCCGTGAGCGCGCGTAGTCGCGTCACGGGATGATGCGAGCGTCACGCAAACGGGCGAACAGGTTGAAGAAGCTGTCGTCGGTGGCCTGATAGTCGAGGAAGCCGAGCTTGCGGCTCTTGCTCATGTCGGTGACGACCTCGATCGGGCGGCCCAGGTCGGCGTCGGTGTGCCAGGGCGAGGCGACGACGGCGAGATTGGACTCCGCCAAGGCGTGTTTGCGGGCGAGGTCGGCCCAGATCGGTCCCGCGTCGGCAAGCTGGCGCTCGAGCGGGACGCCCTTCCCCGGGAAAGGCGCCGGCTCCAGCCCGAACCAGCTCGCCAGGCGTCCCCACATCCAGCTCCAGCGGAAGACGTCGCCGTTGACGACGTTGAATGCCTGGTCGCGTGCCGCTTCGGTCGTGGCCGCCCATTCGAGGTGGCGGGCGAGCAGCATGGCATCGGTCATGTCGGTAAGTCCGTTCCACTGCATCGCAGATCCCGGAAACAGGAATGGCCTTCCGGTCGCCTTGCAGATCGTGGCGTAGGCCGCGAGCGTCACGCCCATGTTCATGGCATTGCCAACCGCGTAGCCGATGATCGTATGCGGCCGGTGCACGGTCCATCCGAAGCCCGCGCGCCCGGCGGCAGCGACCAGCTCGTCTTCCTGGGCGTAATAGAAGTTGCCGACGTCGAGCCGGGGCTGGTCCTCGCGAAACGGCGTGGCCGGCAGCTTGCCTTTGCCGTAAGCCTCGAACGGACCGAGGTAATGCTTGAGCCCGGTCACCAGCGCCACGTGGCTGAGCGAGCCGGCCGGCGCCAGCGCGTCGAGGACGTTGCGCACCATGGCGCCGTTGATCCGGATGTTGTCAGCCTCTGTTTCCTGCCGCAGCCATGCGCTGATGAAGGCATAGGTGGGGCGCAGCCCTTGCATCGCGGTGCGAAGCGATGCCAGGTCGAGCAGATCCGCCTGTACCGGCAGCATGCCGTCAATGTCGTTCGGGGGCCGCCGCGCCAGCCCATACACCTGCCAGCCCCGCGCGCGCAGATGGCGGGCGAGGTTGTTGCCCACGATCCCGCTGGCTCCCACCACAAACGCCAGGCCCGCCATGCGCTGCTCGAACTTTTCACCCGACCGCTCGAAAAAATAGTCGTGCGCTCGGGAATGACTTCGTTTGAATTGCCGCAACCGAGCAGATTTTGCGGTGATCGCGGAGCCGTCACCGGCTCATGGCTGCTCCATGGGCACCAGGAGCGCGAGCGGGAACTGCGCAAACACGTGCGCGGCCCCGAGCACTGCCGAGCCGTCTCGCTCCGCGGTGTTCACGATGGCGCCGGTGAGAACGTTTCGCCAGCGCCGCGCGGACGCGGGCGGCAATCGGACGATGGTGTCTCCCCAGCCGGGCTCCGCATCGAGCGCGGCGACCAGGCGCGGCACCGCCACCACCACGCTCTCACTGCCACGGCGGCGCGCGAATGCGCAGAGATGATTTTCGCGCGTGCCCGCAACCTCCAACGGCTCGTAGGCGCCTTCGGCGAAGAGCGCGGGATGCGATTTGCGCAGGGCAAGCGAGCGCGAAATCAGCGCGAGCTTCACCATCCCGTCCTGCCAACGGTCGAGCAACTCGGAGATGGCGGCAGGCGCCGGTGTCGATTTTTCCAGCGCGGCCATCAGCCGACGGCGCTCGCCGTAGTCGATGGGCCGGCGGTTGTCCGGATCCACCAGGCTGAGATCCCACAGCTCGGTGCCTTGATAGAGGTCCGGCACCCCGGGCACGGTGAGCTTGAGCAGAGTTTGCGCGAGGCCATTGAGCATTCCCAGCCGCGCGATCCGGATCTCGAACGCCCGGAAGCTCTCCAGGAATGGATTTGCGCGGCTGGCGTCGAGACAATCGCGCAGGAACGACTTGAGCGGCTCCTCATAAGCGTCGTTCGGCGCCGCCCAGCTCGAATGCACCTTGGCCTCGCGCACGGACTTGATCAACGCCCCTTCCACACGGTTCGCGAAGGCACCGAGCGCTTCCGGGTCGAGCGCATCGACGCCGAGGAATTCCACCGGCCAAGCGCCCACGAGAAGCTGGTAAAGCAGATACTCGTCGTTGTGGTCGGGCGGAGCCGTGCTCTCGACATCGCCGCGGCGGGCGCGGACGATCCGGCTCCACGCCTGAACCTGGCGCTCCCACTCCTCCGGGATTTCGGAGAGTACGTTGAGCCGCGCGCGGGTATCCTCGCCGCGCTTGGTATCGTGTGTCGAGGTTCCCAGCATGGCGTGGGGCCAGCGGCGGGCACGATCGGCATTGGCGCGGTGGAAGGCTGAAACGGCGACGCCGAAAAGGTCCGGATGTCCCCCCACCTCATTCAGCGAGACCAGACGGTTGTAGCGATAGAACGCGGTATCCTCGAGGCCCTTCGCCATCACCGGGCCGCTGTACTGCTGCACCTTCATCGCGAAGCGAACGACGGCGTGCCGGCTGTAGCCGCTTTTCGGCTTTTCCACCAAGTCGGCCGTGAGCAGGTCATGCAGGAAGTCGAAGACGCTGGCGTCGGGTGCGTGCTCGGCGCGGCGGGCTTGCGCAATCGCCCAATCGATGTCGCGCCTGTCGGCCTCGGAGGGTGTCGTCCCGTCGATATATGTACGGTAGACCGGAAAGCGGGCGACGATTTCCCGTAGCGCCACGTGCAGGATGTTGTCGGTGAAGTCGGACGTGCGCCGGTTCGAACGGGCGATACGGCCGGCGTCGCGCGCAAGCACGTTGAGCTCGCTCGCCATCTCGGTGTCCATAATCAGAATCTTGCACTCGCGGACGATGTCCTCGAACGCGCGACGCTGCCCCGTGAACTCGCGATAGAAACGGCTGAACGCCGCCTCCCCGGCCGGATCGACGAACAATCCGCCGACGAGATTGGCAAACTCGTAGCCGGTCGTGCCCTCGATCGGCCAGTCCTCGCGCAGATGCTCATGGCGAGCGAGAATCTTCTCGACCACGAGATAGAAGGGCCGCGTGGCCTTCGCGCGCAAGCGAGTGCAATAGCCCTTGGGATCGAGCAAACCATCGATGTGATCGATGCGAAGTCCGTCGAGGGTGCCGTCGGCGATCTTTTCGAGCACGAAGCGGTGGGTGAGGTCGAACAATTCCGGCTGCTCCATGCGCAGGCCGGCGAGCTCGTTGATGTTGAAGAAGCGGCGATAGTTGATGTCGTCGGCCGCGACCTGGAAATAGGCGGGACGCCAGTGCTGCCGCTGGATCAAGCCATGCAGACGATCGGCGTTCGTATTGAAAGAGCCCACGGCCTCCAGCACGGCATCGGCCACATCCGGCCGTCCGGCGGCAAGTCCGGCCAACTCGCCCTTGAGGTCGTTCGCGCGCCGCACCACGTTCGGCCGATGGCTCGGAAGTCCTGCAAACGCATCCCCCAACCGCTCCAGTTCCGGATGGGCGTCGCCCAGGATGCGGTCGTAATCGAGCGGGCAGATCGGCAGCTTGTGCGTCCCATAGGCCCACACCGCGAATGATCCCGCGTCCGCGTCGAACCGCAACTCTAGTCCGCCCTCCTCCAGCACCTGGCCGTACTGCTTGCCGAGAAAAGGAGTGAGCAGCTTGCCCTGCAGATAACGGGCGCCCGGCTCCCAATCGATATCGAAATAGCCCGCGCGCGCCGAATCCGGTCCCCACTCCAGCACGTCGAGCCACCACACGTTATCGGCTCCGCCCACGCCCATATGATTCGGAACGAAGTCGAGAACCTGGCCGAGGCCGTTCGCCTTCAACGCGTCGATCATCGCCCGGAAATCGTCCTCGCTCCCGAGCTCGGGATTGAGCGCGTTGTGGTCCACGATGTCGTAGCCGTGGGTGCTCCCGGGCCGCGCCTTTAGATAAGGCGACGCGTACAGATGACTGACCCCGAGCGCGGCCAGATACGGCGCCAGCCGGGCCGCTGCCGCGAATCCGAAATCCTTCGTCAGCTGCAGACGATACGTGACGCGCGGAACGGGCGGTGCGGCATCAGCGGACATCGGGGGACTTGCGGCTGGAGCGAGGCGGACGGGCGCTGTTGAGGATATGCGCAAGCGCCTGGACGCGCGGATTCGCGGAAAGCTCCTCCAGGCCGAGGGACTGCTTGCGCCGCCAATTCGGATGCTGGTCGGTGGTGCCGGGGAGATTCACTTGGTTCCTTTCGTCAGTCAGATCATCGAGCTGCACCATGGCGAGCCCGGCCCGTGTGCGGGCGAGAAAAGCGTGCACGGCGTCGGCCAGGTCCGGGCGAAATGGGCCGGTCGCGTCGAGATCGGGCAACCCCAGCCCGGCGGCCTCGAGTGCATGGAGGAGCGCCACGCGTTCCTTCGCCCGCTGCTCGTGCTGGCCCCGTTCTTCTGCCGCGCTCGGATAAAGCCCATGTCGGCTTTTCAGCTCGATGTCGTGCGCTTCCCACCATCCACGCAGGGTCGCGAGATCGTGGCTGCCTGGCGTGGCCAGCGCGAGCGGCGGATAGTCCTGCGGCTGCACGAAGGCACCGTCCGCATCGAACTCGAAGAACAGCACCCGGTAAGACAGGACGCCCGCAGCCTCCATTCGCTCCCGGAAGCCCTCGGGAACGGTGCCGAGATCCTCGCCGACGACCAGGCAGCGGTGTCGACGACTTTCCAGGGCGAGGATGCCGATCAGGTCATCCATGAAGTAGGAGACGTAAGCGCCTTCCGAGGGCGCACAACCCTCCGGGATCCAATAGAGATGCCGGAGCCCCATGACATGATCGATTCGCAGGCCGCCGGCATGACGCATATTGGCGCGGACGAGATCGATGAAGCCGGAATAAGCCTCGTTGCGCAGCGCATGGGGATTGAACGGGGGCAGACCCCAGTCCTGCCCGGCCGGGTTGAGAATATCCGGCGGCGCTCCGACATGCGCGCGAGAGACGACGAGATTCGGATGCGCCCAGGTCTCCGCGCCGGCGCTGTCGGCGCCGACGGCGAGGTCGCGATAGATGCCGATCGTCATGCCCCTGGCGCGGGCAGCCTCCGCGGCTTCCGCCAGTTGCTGATCGGCGATCCACTGCATCCAGGCGAGAAAATCGATCCGATCCCGATTCTGCTGTGCGAACCGCGCTACGGATGCCGAGCCGGGGTCTTGATACTCCTTGGGCCAATTCCGCCAATCGGCCCGTCGCGATACTTGCGCTGCGAAATATTCGCGCAGCGCCTGGAAGCAGCAGAACCGCTCGAGCGCATCGCCCTGCTGGCGGCGAAAATCGTCGAATGCCCGGCTCCGGCCGCTGTCGGCATCGGTTCGAAAAACATCGAACAACGCGCGCAGGATCGGCAGCTTCAAACGTGCGACCGCCTGGTAATCGACCAGCGGCGCATCGCGGCAATGGACGAGGTCACGCTGGAAGTCGGGCGCATCGGTCATTGCGCGCACGCGTTCGGCCGAATCGAATTCCGGAACGGCCGGTATTTCGATGAACAGGACATTGAGAAAAAGCCGGCTCGCCGGCGAATACGGGCTTGCCCTCTCGGGCGCGTCGAGAAACATCGCATGCAGCGGGTTGAGCCCAATCACGGAAGCGCCGAGGTCGGCGGCGACGTTGGCGAAACATTTGAGATCGCCGAAATCGCCGATGCCCCAGTTTTGTTTCGACCGCAGCAGATAGAGCTGGAGCGAGATGCCCCAGATCGGTGCTTGGTCGGCCAGGCCTTCCGGCACGAAACAACGCCGGGGAACAACGATCAGCGGCATTTCGGCGGGATCGAGCCCGCGCGCTTCGATCCGCAGCACGTGATAGCCGATGTTAGCGGGCGCCGGGATCACGAGGCGCCGGCACTCCACCGCCGGTCTGGCTTTTTGTGAGCGCTCCGGCGCGAGCCTGGAGAAAGATACCTCCCCTTCGCGGTTTGATCCGTCTTGTTCCTTCACCGACCAGCGGACGGCATCGGTCCCCCGCGGCAGCGTGAGCGGAACGGCGAACGGCGCAATGGAATCCGGCACCACCATCACGGGCGGAAGCGGCCGATCCGCCTCCCCTCGCTCCAGTTCCAAAAGCATGGCCTTGGCGTTGGCCGCGTCTTCGACCGCAAGGCCCATGGCATCGAGCAGTGCGCGGCTGACCTTCGGGTCGGTACGACGAACTTGGCCGGTGGCATCCTTGAATTCGGGCTCGATACCCATTCGCCCTGCGAGTTGGTCAAGCGCGCTCACGGCCGGGCCGTTTCCTGCGCGTCCTCGGCGGTCGCCATCGACCATACGACCGACCATGGACGTAAAACTTTTCGCTGCTGATCGACCTTGCCCTCGCTCCAGACAATACGACCGGGGCTCGGTCCAAAGCCGCTCCACGTCTCGTCGGAAAGATTGGCAAACACGACGAGCCGGCAGCCGTCAGCGAGGCTCCAATCCACTCGGAATGCGCCGGGACCGGAGGTTTCGTACACCCCGGCATGACCCGCGGCCTGAGCGAGCTTTGGCACGATTTCGGTGCGCCGGACCGCAAGCATCCGCCGATACCAGTCGAGCCACTGCGCATGCGGCGCGCGCGTGAGATCGCCCCAGTCGAGCTTGGCCGAGCGGAAGGTCTCCTCAGCGGTCGGATCGGGAATCCGTTCGCGCGTGGCCTCGTCCTGAAATTCCGGAAACTTGGCAAACTCCGCACGCCGGCCCTTGCGCACGGCTTCCGCCAACTCGTCCTCGAAATCGCAAAAGAACGGAAACGGCTGCGCGGCCGCCCATTCCTCCCCCATGAACAGCATGGGAATTTGGGGCGCGAGCAGAAACGTAGCGGCGATGGCACGCACCCGCTCAGCCGGGGTCGCATGCGTCAGCCGATCGCCGAAGGCGCGGTTGCCCACCTGATCGTGATTTTGCATGAAGGCGATGAAGGCTGTGGGGGGCAGGTGCCCGCTGGGTGCGCCCCGCGCCGAGCCGCGATACGTCATCATCTCGCCTTGGAAGGCGAAACCTTCGGCCAGGGCGCGCGCGAGCTTTCCGGTCTCGCCAAGATATTCCGCGTAATAACCGGCCTGCTCGCCGGTGGCGGCGGTGTGCAAACCGTGGTGGACGTCGTCGTTCCACTGCGCGGTGTAGCGCTCAACCTCACCTTTCGGCCCACGCGCCAGCCAGTGCGCCTCGTTCTCCTCGTTCTCCAGAACAAGATGGATTTGACGCTCCTTGCCGAGCGTCCCGCGCACCCGTCGCGCCAGTTCGTTCAGGATATGCGTTGAGCTGTCGTCCATGATGGCGTGGACCGCATCGAGGCGCAGTCCATCGATATGAAACTCTTCAAGCCAGTAGAGCGCGTTGTGGATCACGAACTCCCGCATCGACTTCGCATCAGCGCCGTCGTAATTGATCGCGCTTCCCCAGGGGGTCTTGTGACGGTCCGTCAGAATTTGGGGGGCATAGACGGGGAGATAATTCCCGTCGGGGCCGAAATGATTGTAGACGACGTCGAGAAACATCATGAGCCCCTTGCGATGGGCTGCGTCGACGAGGGCCTTCAGGTCCTCCGGGCGGCCATAGCTCGCATCGGGTGCGAATAGAAGAACACCGTCGTAGCCCCAGTTGCGAGCACCGGGGAAGTCGGCCAGCGGCATCAGCTCCACGGCCGTGACTCCCAGATCGACCAGATGATCCAGGCGCTCGATGGCGGCTTGGAAGGTGCCCTCAGGGGTAAACGCGCCGACGTGCATCTCATACAGCACGGCTTCGTGCCACGGCCGGCCTCGCCACGATGCGTCGCGCCATTGGTATGAGGCGGGATCGATCACTTCGCTCGGACCATGGACGTCCCGCGGCTGATAGCGCGAAGCAGGGTCAGGCACCTGCATATTGTTCGCCAGTTCGAAGCTGTACCGCGTTCCCGCGACCGCCTCATTGGTTACAAGCTCGTGCCAACCTTCAGCAAGCGCGGTCATCGGCAATGCGTCGCTGCGGCCTTCGAGGACGAGCCGCACGCGCTGCTGCGTCGGCGCCCAAAGCCGGAACCGGGTGCCTCCGTCGGGGCGCAGCTCCGCGCCGAACGGCATTGCGTGGGTTGCGACTGCGCGTTCAGCCACGGCTGGCATCCCGATCGTTCTCGTGGTGCGAGGCAGGGTGGTCGGCCGACCGCATCGAGAAGCCGAAAGATTCGGCGCCATCGACGATCGCGAGCACAGCCGCAAGGGGGATGTCGGCCCAATCCGGCCGATGGGCGAGTTCGTAGCCGATCTCGTAGAGCGCTTTCTCGATCAAGAACAGACGCAGGAGGTCGGTTGCCTGCCCGAGATCCGCGGGGAAACTGGGACACCCCCGGATCGCCTGAGCATACGCGTCCAGGAAGGTTGCCGACATCCGTCCAGCGCAGGCCTCCAGCCTTGCAACTGCGTCATCATCCGCGCGAATGGCGCGCGCGGCGGAGGCCGCAGCGTACTGGAACGAACGCAGCATTCCGGCAACATCACGCAGCGGCAGGTGCTTGCCGCGCCGCTCGGCCAGGGGCCGCATCGGCTCTCCCTCGAAGTCGATGATAAACACGTCGTCGTCGGCAACGAGAACCTGGCCCAGATGGTAATCGCCATGGACGCGGGTTCGTTTGACATCGACCTTTGCCGGCATCAGGTCGCCGATCTGCGCCAGCAGCTCCTGGCGGCGGCGAAGCAGGCGATCGGCCGCTTGCTGCGAAGCGTAGTTCAGCCGCGATCGAGCCTGGTTCAAAGTGTCGAAAATGATGCCCGCGCTGGAACAAATGGCCTGCGCCCAGTCGATGAGATGATCGGGCTGAAAAGGCTCGGATGCAAAGGCCATGTCATCGGTGTCAACGCCGAACGCACGGTGCAGTTCAGCCGTACGTTGTCCGAGACGGTGCGCGAGCGCGATCAGCTGCTGCTCGGTCCTGCCGGGGTCACCATGCTCGTTCCTGACGATTTCCATTCGCTCGGTGACATACGCCCAGCCGTCACCCTGGTTCGGGATCAGCGCCTGCAATACGCAAAGCGCGGTCGGCCCCTCCTCCATCGGCCCGACCAGCTCGACCGATCCGAGCAGGGCCGGCGCATTCCTGAAGCCTGCCACCTCGGTCAGGAAACGTCCTATCTCCAGCTCCGGGTGGATGCCGGGTTCGAGCCTGCGAAATCCCTTGAGCATCACGCCGCCGACACGGACCGACGTATTCGACTGCTCGCCCGTGCTGCGCTCGATGTCGGATGTTGCCGCACGTTCGCGCTCGACGCCGCTGAGCAAGCCCGATCGTCGAAAGGCGAGGCCGGAGATTGTGCGCGCACCGTCGCCATCATCCGCGCCCAGCCTGGCCAGCAGCATGCGGATGAACCGGTCGTCGGCAAAGGCATCGACCAGAACGCCGCGCGAGGCGTCGTGCTCCACCTCAGCCAATACGGCCGATGCTGGGGCCTCCGCGTCCCACAGAACGCTCACAGGAAGGAGATATTTGCGCACCGGCTGACGTCCCGGGGTGACGTCCAGGATCAGGATAACGGCGTCGTCGCCCGAACCCAGCGAGATGGAATTCGCAATGCCGACATTCGGAACACCTGAATCCTTGGCGGCATACCAGCGCCGCTCCATCAGATAGCCGGGGAGAACGTGCTTCGTTAGCTTTCCGACGGCCTGACTGCCCAGGAGATCGAGGATGGAGCGGCTTGGCGTCTCGAATACGGTCAGAGGACGCGATCGTCGATCGTCGGCCACGTCTGACACGCTTAATTCGAGGTCGGGCATCACGCCATCTCAGGTGCCACTGGGCGCTCCGCAAGATCGAGAATGGCGCCAATTCCCTCACGCGTCTTGCGCGGTTGGCGATCCTCGAAACCCAGAACGAAGACGAGCAGCGAACGGCCGGTGACCTGATAGCGGTGACCGAACTCGAAGGCGGGCGTTTCGGCGCCACCGGTGACGTTGCTGTCGATCAAACGGAACCAACGCTTGCCTTCCGGCACCTCGGGAAGCGTGAACTCCACGACATCGTGGTGGGCATTGGTAACCAGCAGAAGAGTCGCGTCATCGCCACGCCGCTTGATGCCGGTCGGTTGCGCACGGCCATCCAGGAGCATGCCGAAACACCTTGCTTTGGCATCTTCCCATTGCCCCTGATCCATTTCCTTCCCGGTGGGTGAGAGCCAGGTCACGTCTTTGACGTCGAGTTCCTCGTTGTATTGGCCCACGACGAAGCGGCCGCGATGCAGAATGGGGTACGCCTTGCGAACCGCGATCAGCCGGCGCGTGAACTCACGAAGACTGCGACCCTCGGGAGTGATGTTCTCCCAGTCGAGCCAGTTTATCGAGTTGTCTTGCGCGTAGGCGTTGTTGTTGCCGCCTTGGGTATGGCTGAATTCGTCGCCGGCCAGGATCATGGGCGTGCCTTGGGAGAGCAGAAGCGTCGCCAGGAGATTGCGCTGCTGGCGCGCCCGCAACTCGTTGATCACGGGATCGTCCGTGGGTCCCTCCACTCCATGATTCCAGGAATGATTGTTGGAGTGACCGTCGCGATTGTCTTCCCCATTCGCCTCGTTGTGCTTGTCGTTGTACGAAACAAGGTCGTTGAGGTTGAAACCATCATGTGCGGTGATGAAATTCACGCTCGCCCAGGGCCTGCGCCCGCGCTTGTTGAAGAGGTCGCCCGAACCCGAAATGCGCGCGGCAAAATCGGCCAGTTTTCCTTCATCCCCCTTCCAGAAGGCGCGTACCGTATCGCGAAACTTGTCGTTCCATTCGGCCCATCCCGGCGGGAACTGACCGACCTGGTATCCGCCCGGGCCGATATCCCAGGGCTCGGCGATCAGCTTTACGCTGGAGAGGACCGGATCCTGCCGGCAGGCGTCGAGAAATCCGCCCCCTTCGTCGAAGCCATAGGGTTCGCGCGCGAGGATGGTGGCAAGATCGAAGCGGAAGCCGTCAACCCTCATCTCCGTCGCCCAGTATCGCAGCGAATCCGCCACCATCTGGAGCACGCGCGGGTGTGAAAGGTTGACCGTGTTTCCCGTGCCGGTGTCGTTGATGTAGTAACGCTTCTCGTCCGGCATCAAACGGTAATAGTTCGCGTTGTCGATGCCCTTGAACGAAAGCGTCGGCCCCAGCTCGTTGCCCTCAGCCGTGTGGTTGTAGACCACGTCGAGGATCAACTCGATGCCCGCGGCGTGAAACTGGTTCACCATTTCTTTGAATTCGTTGGCGAACGGCGAGTGGAGGTAGCGTGGCTCAGGCGCGAAAAACGCGATCGAGTTGTAGCCCCAATAATTCTTGAGACCCTTGTCGATCAGATAACTGTCGTCGACGAAAGCATGGACCGGCAGCAGCTCCGCCGAGGTAACGCCAAGCGTGCGTAGATATTCCGCCACGCGCGAGTGGGCCAATCCCGCGAACGTACCGCGAGTCGCGGCCGGAACGTGTTGGTTCAGTTTGGTGAAGCCCTTGACGTGCGTCTCGTACACGATGGTCCGCTCCCACGGGACGGCCGGCTTGCGCTCCTGTCCCCAGGTGAACGCCGGATCGATGACCCGGCATTTCAACATCAAGGGCGCGCTGTCACGCTCGTCGAAGGACAGATCCTTGTCCGGGGAGTCGAGCACGTAGCCGAACAGTTCCGGACCCCAGGTGAGCGAGCCCACGATTTGCTTCGCATAAGGGTCGATCAGCAGCTTGTTGGGATTGAAGCGATGTCCCGCATCCGGCTCGTAGGGTCCATGCACCCGATAGCCGTAGACCGTCCCCGGCCGCGCCTCCGGCAGGTACCCATGCCAGACCTCATCGGTGTATTCCGGCAGTTCAAGTCGCTCCAGCTCCTGCCGGCCTTCGATGTCGAAAAGGCAGAGCTCGACCTTGGTGGCGTTCGCGGAAAACAGCGCGAAATTGACACCCAGCCCGTCCCAGGTCGCGCCAAGCGGGAAGGGCCGGCCCTCCCGGACCGGTGACCGCTGCACGAGTTGAGGCAAGCTGGGTGAAGATTTCCGACGGGGACGCTTCATGAGGACCTTTCGAGATATGGCGACGCGCTCAGATGGTCGCCACGAACCCAGCCAACCCGCGGGCCGCGACCACTCACCTGTTCATATCGAGGGGGAACACAACCGCACATGGTGCGGACAGGTCTGTTCATGAATGAGGACGGGAACGTCTTCTCGGCCTGCATGACTTGTGAGGGAGAATTAGGCCGTTTGCTTGATGGCCGAAAAAACGAGCCGCTCGTCCCGCCCGCGTTCATAACGTCCGCTGTGCTTAAAAGTTTCGCTGTCCCACTCGGCAGTGGTTCGGATGCGAGCAAAAGCGCGGCTTCTTTGCAAGAGCAATCAAGTAGCACTGCCCCGCATCGGCATTCCGCCCTGTGTCCAGGCGCCGGATACGCGGGGCGGGACGGAAACCGCGCGCTCCCGTCGCCCGGGCGAGGAAACCGCGCGAAGCCGGGAACGCCTGGACGTTCTACCCGTTACCCTTCTATACGGCACGAATCCGGGACGCGCCCGGTTCCGACGCCGCTCGCATCAAGTCACCGCCGGAGCCGACAGTGCCAGCATTACGCGATGCCTTTATGAATGGACGCGAGTGGGGCGGCGAGCGCCGGAAGGCGGCGGGCGGACCGGAAGCTGACCACCCCTCCGCCCCGACTTTTCAGGCCGGCGCAGAGTGGGTCCGGCGGGTACTCGTTCCGGCGATCGAGCGGGCGAACACTGAGCTTCAGCCAGTCGATGTCGCCTTCAAGCTCGACCTCAATCTGGATCCCCGATCGACAAATCATGCGCATGCCGATTTCTGGCTGTCCGAGCTCGGCGAGGGGCAACGCGCCGTCGGACCCAAATACTCGATCAACGTCCTCGGCGGCCAAAATGTCTGGCTGTACAAGCCCGGTGTGCCCGGGCAGGACCTAGGCAACGTCGATCGATATGGTCTTGATGAGATTGAGATGCTGCTTCAGGACGCCGCCGAGGAATTCGGCATGATGGCGAGGTGACGATTGGCGGGGTGACGGCTCGCCGGCGCACCAGAAGTAAAAAATCAAATCCAGTGATTCAGCGGCAGTGCGCGGCCGAGACGATAGGCTCTGACGACCGTCTTTCAACATTCCCCATTCGCGATCGACGAGGAGCAGCGCTCCAACAGGCGCGAGAGCACGCGCGACTGCGCCGCGACGTTTTTCTTCTATGTTGAAACGATGCCGCGCAGACGTGGCGGCGCACCCGCGTCGGAACCAAAGAGTAACTCGCGGGTTGGGCAGGACACGGACATTGCAGGATCGCATGTGTCTTGGCTTGAGGCTGGGCGTTCTGTTCGACCCTGAGCCGTATGCCGAACGCACTCGGCTCCCCGTATCGAACATTGGAGGCAAGCATGGCCAAAGAACCGAAAAAACTCGACGACCTCTTCCACGACACGCTCAAGGACATCTACTTCGCAGAGAAGAAGATCTTGAGCACCCTGCCAAAGATGGCGAAGGCCGCTCAGAGCAAGGAGCTCAAGGCTGCCTTTGAGAAGCACCACGGCGAGACCGAAGGTCAGATTGAGCGCCTCGAAGAGGTTTTCGCGCTGATCGAGAAGAAGCCCCAGGGCAAGACCTGTGCAGCGATCGTGGGCATTACCGAGGAAGGCGCGGAGATCATGACCGAGTACAAGGGTGCGCCCGCCCTCGACGCCGGTCTCCTGGCTGCCGCGCAAGCTGTCGAGCATTACGAAATCTCACGCTACGGCACATTGCGCACCTGGGCAGAAGAATTGGGCTTGGACGAAGCGGTCACCCTGCTGCAGGAAACGTTGGATGAAGAGGAAGCAACCGACGAAGCCCTGACCGAGATCGCCAAAACGGTCGTCAACCAGGAAGCCGAACGGGTCTAAGCGTACGGGAGATGAGCCCGTCTGTCCTTGGGTGGCAGCCTCTGCGCTTACTATCATTATCGAAAAAGCGGACTCCTGACGCGCTTGGCGCAGTCAGGGGTTCGCTCGACGGCGCGTGAACGGGCGCGCTCTCGCGACTGAGCGGATCCGCACTTGAGTGAGGTCCCCGCGCCCATCTCGGTCGCGTCGGCGTGATCTGTCGGACCGTCGGTCGTGCCAAGTTGTCTTGGCCTGAAGGCGCGATATCCCGCACAACCGCTGGCGATGAGGCCTGATTGGCGGTCACAGACAGACCGAAAACCCTGCGTGTTGAAATCCCAACTCCGCGAAGGCGGCACGATCAAAGGACTGAGATCAAGCCGCCTTCGAAGGCATCCGCACGCCCGTTGCCGGATTAGAGCCTGCCGAGCAACACCAGGATCAGCACGATGACCAGCACGAGGCCGATGCCGCCGCCGCCGTAATAGCCGGTGCCATAGAACGGGCCGCCACCAATGCCGCTAAAGCCGCCGAGCAAGATGATAATCAGGACGATGAGCAGGATTGTTCCGAGCGACATGGTGTTTCTCCCTAAGCCGTGAAGGCGGGCAAGCTTCTCCGCGCTTGGTGGACCGGTCGCAACGGCGACACTCCTGGAGAACCGGGTAACGCGTGCAGGCCCCCCTGCATCAGTCCGGCCAAGCGCCAGAGGGAACGTGACAATGTTGACCACTTTGTCATCGACAACAATAGCCCCGGGTCCTATTGGTTCCCGCTTGCCGTCCGCGGGGTCGCGGCGTGACGACTGACCCATCGCTGACGTTCGAGATTTCATCGAACGGACGGGAGCCGGCATGGCCAGGTCCAGCACCCGGTCGCGACAAACGCTCCGCACCTGATCTTTCTCCATCAGGCTTTGGCTTTCGCAAGTCTTGCGCTTTCCGGAATGAACTTTTGCACCCTGGAAAGGTTGTAATTGCGATCGAGGGAGCCGGCATTATGCGACCGATATCATTTCCCAGTTTACTTTGCTGCGCAGCGCTCATCGGCTCGGTCACGAGCTCGGCGCAAACGCCGACGACCAACAGCAGTTTGCGGTCACCGTCCGATTTCGCTTCGATCTCGGATTCCGGCGAACGCTCACAGGCCATTTTCGCAGAGGCGGCCAAGGTGCTCACGCATCCTCGCTGCATGAACTGTCATCCGGCCAGCGACCGCCCCTTGCAGGGCAACGACAAACATCCGCACGAGCCTCTGGTGACACGAGAGACTTCCTGCATGACGTGTCATACCCAGCGCAACTTCACCCTCATGGAGCGGGCCACGTATCGCAGCATTCCCGGACATCCGCGCTGGATGGTGGCGCCGATCGAGATGGCATGGGAGGGCAAATCGATCGGTGAGATTTGCCGCCAGATCAAGGATCCCGCCCGCAACGGAGGCCGCGACCTCGCGTTGCTGCATGAGCATCTGGCTCATGATGATCTCGTGGCGTGGGGCTGGCAGCCGGGCCTTGGGCGCGACCCGGCGCCCGGTTCACAAGCGGTGCTCGGCGAATTGATTCAGGCGTGGATCGATACCGGGGCGCAGTGCCCGTAGAAGCCCAAGAGCAGCCAACAGCGGTTAAATCCGGGCTTTGTACCCGACGGCGGACAGCTTCAGGCTGCCGATCACAGCAGAATTTGCGTTGCGCACATTCCGCCGAAAATAACCAGCATGGAGTAGACGAGGAGCCAGTCCGAGCTTCCGGTCATGGCGAATATCCCTTCGCACTGCATCTGTCATGAGGAATAGGAAGCGGTGCCGGCGCAGTCTGTGACGCAGGTCACTGTTCAGCGGAAAATTCGTACTTTGACATGAAATGTGGCTGGCAAGGCGAGCCACCGCGCCCCCGCGCCGCCTGGTATGGCAACGCCGGGCCGCACCCGCGCCAGCGGCGTTATCTGCGATGTCTCGCTTCAGTGTTATGCGTGCTCGGCCAGGACGCGATCCACATCGGCCAAGACCTTGTCCTTTTCCGGCGCCGTCATCAGCGAAACCTTGATCCCGTTGCGCACGATCGCTGCAATTTCGTCGCGTTCGAGCCCCAACGCCTCCGAAACCGCGACATAGTTCTGGTTGACGTAACCGCCGAAATAGGCGGGATCATCGGAATTGACCGTCACGATCACGCCCTTGTCCATCATTCGCCGGAGCGGATGGTGCCGCAGGTCATCGACGACACGCAGCCGCAGATTGGACAACGGACACATGGTCAGAGGGACCTGGTCGCGGGCCAGCCGCCCCACCAATGTTTCATCCTCCAGTGAACGATTGCCGTGATCGATGCGGGTGACACCGAGCACGTCGAGTGCTTCCCAGACGTAGCTCGGCGGGCCTTCCTCGCCGGCATGGGCCGACAGAAAGAAGCCCGCATCCCGCGCGCGGCCGAACACGTGCTTGAATTTGCTCGGCGGATTCCCCGCCTCCGATGAATCGAGCCCCACCCCGACGATCCAGTCCTTGAATGCGAGCGCCGAATCCAGCGTCTTCTCGGCATCAGCCTCGTCGAGATGGCGCAGAAAGCACATGATCAGGCTGGCCTGGACGCCGAGCTTTCGCCCGGCGTCGACGATGGCGCGGTGGAGGCCTTCGATCACAGTCGCGAAGGGGATACCGCGGGACGTGTGTCCCTGCGGATCGAAGAACATCTCGACATGCCGGACGTTGTCGGCGTGCGCGCGTTCGAGATAGGCCCAGGCAAGGTCATAGAAATCCTGTTCCGTGATCAGGACGGACATCCCTTGGTAGTAGAGGTTGAGAAAATCCTGCAGGTTTCCGAACCGATAGGCATCACGCAACGCGTCCACCGACGGATAGGACAGGCTGATGCCGTTGCGGCGCGCCAATGCGAACATCAGCTCCGGCTCCAGGCTGCCCTCGATATGAATATGCAGCTCGCATTTGGGGAGCTGTTTGATCAGGGTGTCCATTTGGGGCATGCAGTCGCTTCTCTCTCGGGTATGAAGCCATCCGCCGGCAGGTGGCGTCCGGACACACAAGTTTCAACCAGTCGCGGAGGAAGATGGCGCTCCCTGGGCAGGCGTGTAAAGCCGGCGTCAGCGCCTCTTCGTCACGCAATCGAAACCAGTCGTCCTTGGCATAGATGAGCGGCGATACGGCAGGTCCGTCTTTGCTCGGTCGCCGATGTAGAACAGATAGCCCAGCATTCGAACCGCCGAGCGCTGTTGGCCTTCTCCTAACAGCGCGCACACGGGAACGCCTAGACATTGTCCGAGAAGATCCAGCAGCGTCGTCTCGACCGCCGTA
>Ga0207708_10001291_pt1 | contig 18827 bp, 14 predicted proteins | sample KBSK5101metaG_FD_184340 | JGI IMG/M metagenome (GOLD analysis project Ga0207708, IMG submission 184340) | Corn, switchgrass and miscanthus rhizosphere microbial communities from Kellogg Biological Station, Michigan, USA - KBS K5-10-1 metaG... | ecosystem: Host-associated > Plants > Roots >...
GTCGAAGCCCGGAAAGACGATCGTCCCCTCGAGCGATGGCGGGGCGAAGAACCCCTTCGAGTACTGCTTGAAGCGCGCCAGCACCGCCGCGTGCGCCTGCGGCGTCCGCGTGGTCAGCATCTCCTCGCTCAGGCCCTGGCGCGCGAAGGGCGGCGGCCTGGTTGGGTACGGCTGCCGCTCGGCCGCCTGCTCGCCGTCGACCGTCGACGGCGGCGCCTTGCGCATCTCCACCGGGAAGAGCGGCATCCCGCTCCGGCGATCGAGGACGTAGACGTAGCCCTGCTTGGTCGTCTGCGCGATCGCCTCGACCTTGTGGCCGCCCCGCGTCACGGTGACGAGGCTCGGCGGCGCCGGGAAATCCCAGTCCCAGATGTCGTGCTTGAGGCCCTGGAAATGCCAGATGCGGCGGCCGGTGCGCGCGTCGAGCGCCAGCACGCAGTCGGCAAACAGGTTGTCGCCGTGCCGGGTCACGCCGTAGAAATCGAACGACGCCGAGCCGGTCGCGGCAAAGACCATCGCGTGCGCGGCGTCGACGGTCACGCCCGCCCAGGCGTTGGCGCCGCCCGAGAGCAGGTGCGCGTTCTTCGGCCAGGTGTCGGCGCCGAACTCGCCCGGCTTCGGGATGGTGTGAAAGATCCACCGCACCTTGCCGGTGTTCACGTCGAAGGCGCGGATGTGGCCCGGCGAGCCGGGCAGCGTCTCCGGCACCGAGCTGCCCATGATCAGCAGATCCTCGAAGATCGCGCCGGGCGTGCTGGCGCTGACGCTCAGGCCTTCCGCCGGCTGGTCGAGTCCTTCGCGCAGATCGATCCGTCCCTCTCGTCCGAACGATGCGATCGGCTGGCCGGTCTTGCGGTCGAGCGCCCAGAGAAAACTGCGATAGGTGACGAAGACGCGATCCTTGTGCACCGTGACGCCGCGGTGGCGGAACCGTCCGCCGGCCGGCGAGCCGGCGCTCGGGTCGAACTTCCAGATCTCGCGGCCGCTCGCCGCATCGAGCGCCGCCACTTTCAGCGTCGGCGTCGTCACGTAGAGCATCCCGTCGACGATGATCGGGTTGCTCTGCATCTCGGAACCGGTGAAGGCGTCGCGCGAGTCGTAGGTCCACGCGACCTTCAGCGAGGAGACATTGCCGCGGTTGATTTGCGCGAGCGGGGAGTAGCGGATGTTGCCGGCGCCGCCGTTGATCGGCCACTCGGCGTCGGCGCCCGGCCGTTGCGCGCGGACGTAGATTGCCGGGCCGAAGGCGATTGCGGCTGCAGCGGCGCAGGCGAGTGTGCGGCTCACAGCCGCGTCACGTGCGCCGCGACCGCGCGCCAGACGCCGTCGCGCTTCGCCCAGACATCGGTGTAGCGCCCGCGTCCTTCACGCCCCTCCATCGTCGTGAACGTGGTGGCCGCGTGGATGATTGCCACGTCGCCGAACAGGCGGATGCGGATGTCGGTCGCTCCGAGATAGCGCAGCGATCGCGGCCCGGCGGTGAGCTCGAGGAACTGGGTTTTGTCGAGCACCGAGCCGTCGGCGGCGCTGCAGAGGAAGTCGTCGGCGAGAATCTCGCGGAACCGATCGACGTCCCCCATCTTGACCGACTCGAGGTAGTCGTCGTTCAGCTCGCCGAGCGTGGCGAGGTCGTCGTCCATGGCAGGCAGTTCGCCGAGCATCGGGGTCATTGGCTGCGCCTCCATCTCAGCGTGAGAGCCGGTTGTACTTGCGCAGCGCCTGCTGCAGCGCGTCGTGCGGGATCGCTTCGGATCGGTGGCCGTCGACGCCGACCATGGTCTCGGCCGCGACCAGCGCGTTGATGATCGCCTCCTCGGTCGCCTGCACCGTCGCCTCGAAGATGGCGCCAATCCGCGCGTTCGACAGCATCGTCACCTGCGCCGACTCCGCCGCCGAGGCGGCGTTGGCGTTGGCGGTCGAGAAAGCGATGAAGATGTCGCCGGAGCCGTTGCTCGAGACGCTGCCGGTGCGCGCGAGACCCAGCGTGGCGCGGCGCGCGATCCGCTTCAGCTGATGCGGCAAGAGCGGCGCATCGGTCGCGACGACGATGATGATCGAGCCGAGCTCGCCGAGCGCATCGGCACGCCGCGCCGGATCGTCTACTGCCGCCGTCGCGCTTCGCGGAATCTCCTTGCCGACCGGCGCGCCGGCGACGCGCAGCTGGTCCCGTGCGCCGTGATTGGCCTGCACCAGCACGCCGACGGTGTAGCCGCCGAACCGCGCCTCGACCGTGCGCGACGCCGTGCCGGTGCCGCACTTGAACCCGTAGCACTGCATGGCGGTGCCGCCGCCGACGTTGCCCTCGGGGACGCGGCCGCCCCGCGCGCCGTCGAGCGCGGCGACGACGTGCTCCGGCTTCACGTGAAAGCCGTTGATGTCGTTGAGGTAGCCGTCGTAGGTCTCGGCGACGATCGGCAGCATCCATGGCTGCGCGTTCTGGCTGCGGCCGACCGCCCACTTGATCGCGGCGTCGCGGACGACGCCGACGCTGTGGGTGTTGGTGATGAGAATCGGCCCTTCGAGGAAGCCTGCCTCTTCGACCCAGGTCGTGCCGGTCATCTCGCCGTTGCCGTTGAGCGAGAACCAGCCGGCGAAGACCTGATCCTTCGAGCTCTTGCCGCGCGGCAGGATGGCGGTGACGCCGGTGCGAACCGGTCCGCTGCCAACCTTCAGCGCGCCGTCGCCGGAGATGAGCGTGGTGACGCCGACCTCGACGCCGGCGACGTCGGTAATCGCATTCTGCGCGCCGGGCGTGCCGTCGAAGGGAATGCCGAGATCGCGGGCACGCGGCTTGTTCTGGGCCTGGACATTAACCGGCCCCGCCGTGGCCGCCAGCGTGAGACAGAGAACCGATGCGAAGAGCGGAAGCTTCATCGAGCCTCCTGAACAAGAGATGGTGGGTCTAGCCGGTGTAGGACATCGCGTAGCCGCGCTCCTGCGCGCGGTTGACGGCGAGGATGCCGGCGGCGACGAAGTGCGCGTTGCCCATCGCGTTGCCGGTCAGCTCCTTGTAGATCGCCTCCGGCTTGCCGTCGGTGCTTTTGGCGATGGCGGCCTTCAGCCGGTTGGTCGACAGGTCGCAGACGGCGAAGTGGACGCCGCGCTTGACGTGAGCGTCGATGCCGCTGCGGTAGAAGTTCGTCGTCGGGACGGCGCCCGTCTTCGGATCGGTGAACTTGTCCTCGGCCGAGAAGACCTTGCCGTACTTCGCCCAGACTTCGTCGCTAAACGCGAACTGCGTCGCGCGGTGGCGCATCACGATGATCACCGCGACGTCGTTCGGCTCCAGCGCGTAGCCGTTCTTGTTGCCGGTAAAAAAATTGCCGGCGTAGCGGATCGCGTCGGCTACGCCTTCGGGCGTGGTGGCGTCGAAGATCATCCGGTGCCGGCCCGGGATCTGATCCATCCAGTCGTCCTTGTCCTCGCGGGCCGGCTGCCAGCGTGGCGCCGAGGAGGGCGACGCGGCTGCCGCGGTCGACCCGCCCTGCTGCGCGGTCGCGTCCGAGGATCCGAAGCCCAGCGCCGCCGCGGCAGCGCCGAGGCGGGCCAGGAATGATCGGCGTGCGGTCATGGCGTCGTCCTTTCAGACCAGGCTGGCAGTGTACTCCTCGTAGCTGCCTTTGAAGTCGTGAATCTTGCCGCCGTCGAGGTGCCAGACGCGCGTGCCGACTTCCTCCATCAGGTCCTCGTCGTGCGTGACCAGGAACACCGTCCCCTCGTATTTCTGCAGCGCGATGTTGAGCGCGTTGATCGACTCGAGATCGAGGTGGTTGGTCGGCTCGTCGAGGACGATCACGTTCGGCTTCTTGAGCATGATCCGGCAGAAGAGCAGGCGCGCCGTCTCGCCGCCCGACAGCGCCTCGGTCGGCTTCAGCCCTTCCTCGCCGCTGAACAGCATCTGCCCGAGCAGGCCGTGGATGTCCTGTCGCGACGCGTCGGGGTCGAACTGGTGCAGCCAGTCGACCGCGGTGAGACCCTTCTCGATCTCGCCGGTGTGATCCTGGGCGAAGTAGCCGATCGAGACTTCGTGTCCCCAGCGCAGCGCGCCGGCGTCGATGTCGCCCGGCGACGCGGCCAGGTTCGGCGTCTCGGACAGCAGCGCCTTGATCAGCGTCGTCTTGCCGACGCCGTTGCGGCCGACCAGGACGATTTTCTCGCCGCGGTTCACGATCGCGCTGAAGCCGTTGACGATGGTGCGATCGCCGAAGGCCTTGCGGATGCCCGACGCTTCCAGCGCAACCCGGCCCGACGGCCGGTTGATGCCGAAGCGGATGTAGGGGCGCTGGATGTTCGAGCGCGCCAGTTCGGTGGTCTGCAGCCGCTCGACCTCCTTCTTGCGCGAGGTGACCTGGCTGGCGCGGGTGCCGGCCGAGAAGCGGGCGATGAAGTCCTGCAGCTGCGCGATCTTCTTCTCGCGCTGCTCGTTCTCGGACTCGACGCGCGCCCGCACCTGCGTCTTCGCCAGCACCATGTCGTCGTAGCCGCCGGTGTAGGTGATGATCGTCTGGTAGTCGATGTCGGCGGTGTGCGTGCACACGGCGTTGACGAAATGTCGATCGTGCGAGATCACGATCAGCGTCCCCTCGTAGCGCTCGAGGAACTCGCGCAGCCAGTGAATCGAGTCGAGGTCGAGGTGGTTGGTCGGCTCGTCGAGCAGCAGCGCTTCGGGCCGGCCGAACAACGCCTGCGCCAGCAGCACCCGCACCTTCTGCCCGCCCTGCAGCTCCGACATCGCGCGCTGGTGCAGCGCATCGGGAATGTCGAGCCCCTGGAGCAGGATGGCCGCCTGGCTCTCCGCCTCGTAGCCGTCCTCGTCGCCGACGATCCCCTCGAGCTCGCCGAGGCGCATCCCTTCGGCATCCGTGAGGTCGCTCTTGGCGTACAGCTGCTCGCGTTCCTGCAGCGCGCTCCACAGCCCCTGGTTGCCCATGATCACGGTGTCGACGACGCGGTAGGCGTCGAACGCGTACTGATCCTGGCGCAGCACGCCGAGCCGGGCCGGCGCCGTCACGCTGCCGCGCTGCGGCGACAGCTCGCCGGTCAGGAGCTTCATGAAGGTCGACTTGCCGGCGCCGTTCGGGCCGGTCAGCCCGTAGCGCCGCCCCGCCGAAAACGTCGTCGTCACATCGTCGAAGAGGACCTTCGACCCGAACCGCATCGACACACCCTGGACTGCAATCATCGGCGTGAATTCACTTTCAATCTGGTTAGCAGGGCCACGGGCAGGGTCACCCGCCGGAAAAAGAACTCGTTATTTTACCCCAAAAAGGCTCAGAAAACACATGAGGCACAGGAGGCTCAGAGATACAGAGGCTCAGAGACACGGAGGCTCAGAGAAGCCAGGCTCCTCCGAGTCTCCGTGGTCTCCGAGTCTCTGTGCTTACAGAGATTGCAAGAACGTGATGATCTGGCTGCGCTGCGTGCTCGTCAGGGCCCGGAAGCGCGACGTCACATTTGTCGCTTCGCCGGCGTGACGGAGGATCGCGTCGGTGAAGGTCAGGGACTCACCGTCGTGCATGTGCCGGCTCCGGGTCCGCGTTCCCCACAGCGGCATCGTCCGCAGCCGGTTGGCGGTGGCCTGGCCGCCGTTCTGGACGATGCCGTCGCCGGTGCCGATGTCGTGGAGGAGGTAGTCGCTGAACGGGTGGATGATCTTGTTGCCGAGCGCCGCGGGGATCGTGAACGCGCCGCCGTTGATCTTCGTGGTGGCTGGCGCGGTGGTGATGCTCCGCACGTGGCAGATGTTGCAGCCGATCTGATTGAAGAGCTGCGATCCGGCCTGCGCAGCGGGGGTCGCCGCCAGCGCCGTGTCGCGCGGCGGCGCCTTGGTGGCGCGCATGAACTCGGCGAACTGCAGCAGATCGGCGTTGCCGACGTCCTCCGGATCCGCCGCGTCGTCGAAGTCGGCCACCGAGCGCCCGAGCGACGTGTTCTCGTTCGGGAGGAGCTCGCTGGTGATCCCCATCTCGTTCAGATACGCATCGGCCGCGAACGACACCAGGCTGGCGTGCTGGTTCTTCCACCCGAAACGCCCGCCGCGCAGCGAGCCGCCCGCTTCGAGCACCGGCACCTGGATGAACCGGCCGGCGATGGCGCCGCCGCTCTGGCCGGGCTGGCTGCTGGCGATCGCCGCGAGCGTGTTCGAGTCGATCGCCTCGACGAAGCCGGCGCCGAGGACGGTGGTCGAGACGCGGAAGGTGCGGACGTCGTCGGCGCCGGCCACCCGCTCCTGGATGTCCGGGTGCACGGCGCGGTCGTTGATCAGCGAGCCGCCGGGCGCCTCGACGAAGTTATTGAGCCCGTCGCGGTGTCCGGCCCGCAGCTCGGTGATCTGGCTGATGCCGCCCGTCACGGGGGTCTGGTGGCATTCGGAGCAGGCCTGCGCGTTGTAGACCGGCCCGAGTCCCTCGTCGGTGTCTTCGCGTTCCTCGAACACGACGCGGACCTGGTCGAATCGAGTTTGCGAGATGAACCCGTTGGTGAGGTTGTCGAACCCTGCCGGAGCCTCGGTCGCGCTCTGGCCTTCCAGCGACAGTGAGAGCGAGCCGAGGAAGGCCGTGATGGCGATCACGAACAGAGGCACTACCCGATTGGTACGCGTCATCGTGACTCCTCCAATTCCGTTCGTCGTGTTGTCGGGTCGGGTGGATGAGAGCCGGTCGCGTCGGTCGGGTCGGTCGTCGAGTCGCGATGTCGCGGCGCAGGGCCGGCGTCGGATCTGCCGGCGGTCACGCGCCTGGTGTTGCTGGACGGGAGTGCGCGGAGAGTATCAACCCGAAATTCGCGTCCGTTGCACGCTGCGATCGCGACAGGCGTAGAGGCGACACGAGCTACAGGATCTCGGTGTCGATCGAGTGCGCAGTGACGGACAGCATGCGGCGCGCGGGCTTGCACGGATCATGACGGCGCGCTGGCGCGTCACCGCGTGATCGCGCGTGTCGGCTGCGATGGTGTGGCCGGTGCACAAATGCGCACGATGGCAGTCTGCGGGTGGAAGGTCGTACGGGGCGGGTGTCCTTCGGGCCGCGGCGGACGCGTCATCTCTCCAAAAAGGGCGCGAATCGTCGAATCTTTACAACTCCGTGACAATTAACCGGGACGAATCGGTGGGGAAGTGTGCGATAAGAAATGACATCCATGTCCACAGGCTGCCACCGCTCTGTCGCTGCGTCCGTTCTCTGCGCGTTCGCGCTGCTCACCGTTTCGACGGCGTCGGCCGGTCAGCGCCCGGCCGGCGCCGAGTTGATTCAGATCCCGGCGCGGCCGATGGCCGACGGCGCGCCGCGCCCGGTGATCGACGGCAAGGTGAACGACGAGTCGTGGATCGGCGTCGAGCCGTATACCAATTTCATCCAGACCGATCCGGTCGAGGGGGCCCCGGCGAGCGAGCGCACCGAGGTGCGCGTGCTGTTCGACAAGACGTACCTCTACATCAGCGTCGTCGCCTTCGACTCCGAGCCGGGCAAGATCGTCGTCACCCAGAGCCGGCGCGACGCCGACATCACCGAGTCGGACGCAATCATCGTCGTCCTCGACACCTTCAACGACAACCAGAACGCGTTCGTCTTCGGCACCAACCCGGTCGGCATCGAGTACGACGGGCAGGTGGCGGGCGAAGGGCAGACGAGCGCGATTTCGTCGAATCAGTCCGGCACCGGCGGCTCGCAGCGCGGCGGCATCGCCTCGTTCAACGCCAACTGGGACGGCGACTGGTCGGTGAAGTCGCAGATCACCGAGCGCGGCTGGGAGACCGAGCTCGCGATCCCGTTCAAGACGCTGCGCTATGCGACCGGCACCAACCGGACCTGGGGCTTCAACGTCAAGCGCAACATCCGCCGCAAGAACGAGCAGGTGTACCTGTCGCCGGTACAGCGCGGCTTCGACGTCTATCGCGTTTCGTCGGCGGCCAAGCTGACCGGCCTGCAGCTGCCGCCGCGCCGCGACATCAAGTTGATCCCGTACGTGCTCGGCTCGGGCAACAAGGACTACACGTTCGCGACCGACCAGGTGGACAACAAGGGACGCTTCGGCCTCGACGCCAAGTGGGGCGTGCGTCCGAACCTCACCGCCGACTTCACGGTCAACACCGACTTCGCGCAGGTCGAGGCCGACGAAGAACAGGTCAACCTGACGCGCTTCGATCTCTTCTTCCCTGAGAAGCGGCCGTTCTTCCTCGAGAACGCGTCGATCTTCCAGTTCGGTGCGGCGCAGCAGTCCGAGCTCTTCTTCTCGCGCCGGATCGGCCTGTCCGCCACCGGCGCGTCGGGCGTGCCGATCGACATCGTCGGCGGCGGCCGGCTGTCGGGCAAGGTCGGTGGCTACAACATCGGCATCCTCAACATGCAGACCGAGTCGGCGACCGACGAGCGCAGCGGCCGGCTGCTGACGCCGTCGAACAACTTCGGCGTCGTCCGCGTGCAGCGGGAGATCGGGCGGTCGAACTTCGGCGGCATCTACGTCAACCGCGAAGGCACCGGCAAGTACTCGACCGACGGCGACTACAACCGCGCCTACGGTCTCGACGCGGCGTGGCAGATGACGACCAACGGCAAGCTGTTCACCTATTTCGCGCGCACCGACTCGCCGGAGTCGAAGGGCGGATCCGACTACTCGGGACGGCTGTTCTACAACTTCACCAACAACCTCTGGCAGGTGTCGTCCGGCTTCACGCAGGTGGGCGACGCCTTCAACCCCGAAGTGGGCTATCTGCCGCGGCGCGGCTATCGCCGGCCGGAGTTTCGGGCGTTCTTCCAGCCGCAGCCGAAGCGCTGGCCGTGGATCCGCCGCATCTCGCCGCACGTGAGCTACAACGCGTTTGTCGGCCTCCACGACAACGAGATCCAGACCTCGAACGGGCACTATCACTTCTTCGAGATTCAGCCGGCGCGCGGCGGGCGCTTCGGCACCTTCGTCGAGGTGCTGCAGGACCGCCCGGTCACGCCGTTCACGGTGTTCAATGCCGGCGGGAAGCGGGTGGTCATTCCCCCGGGCTTCTACACCTGGCACACGGTGGCGAACGAGTTCCAGAGCGACCCGAGCGCGTCGTTCTCCGGAACGATCCGGACGCGGCATGGCACTTTCTACGACGGCGATTTCGCGTCGTACGAGTCGACGCTGTCGCTGCGGGCCGGCGCGCGCTTCCAGAGCACGCTCGGCTATACCCGCCAGAACATCGACCTCGCCTACGGCCAGTTCCACACCGACCTGGTGCCGTTCAAGATCAGCTACGCCTTCACCACCCTCGCCAACCTCCAGGCGCTGGTCCAGTACAACAACCAGACCTCGCAGCTCTCGTCCAACATCCGCCTGGCGGTGCTGAATCGCAGCGGCACGGGACTCTTCGTGGTCTACAATGACCGGCGCGACACGACCGATTTCAACCCGATCGAGACGCTCGGTCGATCGTTCGTCGTCAAGTACACGCGCTTGTTTGATTTCTGATCGCGCGCACAGAGGGGCACAGAGGGCACAGAGGGGCACAGAGGCAGAGAGGGGCACAGAGGCACAGAGGCGATCTCCGAGTCTCCCAGCGCTCTGAGTCTCAGTGTTGACAGGAGGGATTTATGGCGAGTCGTGAAGGTGGTTGGTCGCGCCGGGGGTTCATCGGCAGCACCGCCGGCGCCGCCATCGGCGCTGCATCCGGCATGGTGCCGCGGTTGTTCGCGCAGGGCGCCGCGGCGCAGGACGCGGTCGCGAAGCCGGCGCTCGGCCTTGCCGAGCTGAAGCCGGCCGGCGCGCTCGACGAGGCCTACTGGTGGAAGGTCCGCAGCCAGTTCAACATCGTCGACGGCATGACCTTCATGAACAACGGCACCGAAGGGCCGGTGCCGCGCGCCGTCACCGAGGTGAACGAGCGCGTGTTCCGCGAGATTGCCGAAGACCCCTCGAACAACTACCGCCGCGAGGAAGTCGACAAGGTCCGGGTCCGCATCGCCGAATTCGTCGGCGCGACCCCCGAAGAGATCGCCGTGACGCGCAGCACGACCGAGGGGATGAACATCTTCACCCACGGCCTCGACTGGAAGGCCGGCGATGAAGTTGTGTACGGGACGCACGAGCACGGCGGCGGGATCGGGCCGTACACGACGCTGGCCAAACGCGCCGGCGTCAAGGTGAACCTGGTGCAGATTCCGGCGCCGCCGGAAAGCGTCGATCAGCTCGTCGGTCTTTACGAGAAGGCGATCACCCCGCGCACCAAGGTCCTGATGGTGAGCCACATCACCTATGTCACGGGCCTGGTGACGCCGGTGAAGGAGCTGGCCGATCTCGCGCACCGCAAGGGCCTCCTGATCTCGGTCGACGGTGCGCATCCGCTCGGCATGCTCCAGCTCGATCTCAAGGCAGGGAATTTCGATCACTATTCCGCCGCCGGCCAGAAGTGGCTGATGTGCGGCACCGGCACCGGCGTCTGCTTCGTCAAGCGCGAGGTGCAGGATCGCGTGTGGCCGCTGATGGGGCCGCCCGGAGACCCGAAGGACGGCGCGAAGAAGTACGAGTCGTTCGGCCAGCGCGACGTTCCGAGCGCGCTCGGGATGGTGGCGGCGCTCGACCTCCAGTCCACGATTGGCCGCAAGAACGTCGAGGATCGCGTCCGCTTCCTCTCGACGCGGCTGCGCAATGGCCTCAAGGAGATCCCGGGCGTCAAGCTGTGGACGTCGAACGATCCGAAGCTGTCCGCCGCGCTGACGGCGTTCAGCGTCCGCGACATCCCGATGGCCAACGTGCAGAAGGGGATCTGGAACCACGATCGCATCTACATCCGGACGATGGCGACCGGCAACCTGAACGCCTGCCGCGCCGCGACGCACATCTACAACATGCCGAGCGAGGTCGACCACCTGATCGCGAGCGTGAAGTGGGTGTCGGAGAACGCGGCCAAGCTGTCGTCCACGGCTGCGCTGTGATGCATCTGACGAGCAGGACGCTGGCGACTCTGGCAGCCGTCGTGGTGACGGCTGCCGCGGCGTTCGCCCAGGGTCCGGCGCCGGGCGCGCTGGACCGCGGGGTCGCGCTGTGGGACCAGCGGCTGGCGAAGAGCGCGATCGCGGCGCTCGAGATCGCCGCGCGCGATCCGAAGAGCGCCGCGGCGGCGCACGAAGCGCTCGGCCGGATCTACACCTTCAAGGGGTGGCAGCAGGAAAGCGTCTTCCCGGGCTGGCACGACGAGCCCGGCGTCCGCGCCAAAGCGATCGCCGAGCTGAAGGCGGCGGTCGCCGCGGACAAGAGCCGCGCCTCGGCGCAGGAGGCGCTGCGCGTCGCCGAGGGGTTTGCGGCCGCGGACTCAGTGGAGCCGGCGCCGCCGCGCCCCGAGATCAAGGCGCTCGACGCGAAGATACAGTCGCTGGCCGCAGCCGGCGCCATCCCCGACATCGTCGCGGCGGTCGAGGAACGAGCGAAGGCGCAGGCAGATCCCGCCCCGTATTTCGCCGGCGCGCAGATCCTCATCGATCGCGGTGAACACGAGAAGGCGATCGCGATGGCCGAGCGCGGTGCGGCGGTCTCGGATCGGTTCATCGACGAAAACCTGAGCGCGTATCAACTGTCGGGTAAGTCGCAGGGATCGCACGCGCGCGGCCGCGCGACCGCGGCCGACCTGATCGGCTGGGCCCTGTTCCAGAAGAAGTCGTACGCCGCAGCCGGCGAGAAACTGGAAGAAGCCTCGCGGCTGTCGCAGGGCCTGGACTTCGTCAACCAGTTTCATCTCGGCGAGCTCGCGCGGGCGCAGAACGCCCTCGACCGCGCGCGCCAGCACTACCTGACCGCGCTGTCGCTCGCCGGCGGACCGCCGCCGCTGCGCCAGCGGATCACCGAACTCGTGAACGGTATGCCGCCGGCCGGCGCGGCTCCGGCCTGGCTGGACACGGAATTGTCGCGGCAGCGCGACGAACGCAAGGCGGCGATGCTGAAGAGCCTCGTCGACAAGCCGCTCCCGAAGCTGCCGCTGACCGGCGTGAACGGCGGGAAGTTCGACACCGCAAGCCTTCAGGGGAAGGTCCTGCTGTTGAACTTCTTCGCCTCCTGGTGAGGGCTCTGCCGTGCGGAGTTACCGCACCTGAAATCGGCGTTCGCGAAATACCAGAACGACCCCGGCGTCGCGTTCCTGCTGGTCAGCATCGATGAGGACGCGAAGCGGCTGCAGCGCTACCTCGACGAGATGAAGTTCCCGTTCCCGGTGGCGCGCCTCAGCGCCGAGGATGCCAGCCGGTTGATGGGCCTCGACAACACGCCGATGACCTTCTACGTCGATCGGCAGAACGTGGTGCGCTATCAGACCAACGGCTCCGAGGCGCACGGCGATTCACAGCAGCGCGTCGGCTGGTACATCGATCAATTGAAGCGCTAGAGTAGAGGTTCGCCATGGCGGACCTCTCTTCGCGCGCGCGCGGTCGCGCGGCGCTCATCGCCGCGGCGCTCGCGAGCGCGCTGACTGCAGTCGGCTGCGGCCGCGACGCGCCGCCGCAACAGCCGCCGCCCGCCATCGCCGCCGCGCCGCCGGCGCCGTCGCGTCCGCCCGCCGAGCTCCTCGCGCTTCCCCGCAAACCGGGCTCGGTCCGATTCGCCGCGATCGGCGACGCCGGCCGCGGCGATCCGCCGCAGTACGAAGTCTCGGCGCAGATGCAGGCGTTCCGCAGAGTCTTCGACTACGACTTCGTGCTGATGCTCGGCGACAACGTCTACGACGGCGGCACGCCGGAGTTCTATCGCACGCGCTTCGAGCTGCCCTACAAGCCGCTGCTCGACGATGGGGTGAAGTTCTTCGCGACGATTGGCAACCACGACGATCCGAACCAGCCGTTCTATCCGCCGTTCAACATGAACGGCGAGCGGTACTACACCTTCAAGCCGCCGTCGCTGTTGAGCCGGGCGGTCGGTACCGGCGGCGACGTGCGCTTCTTCATGATCGACACCGAGCGGCTCGACCGGCCGCAGCTCGAATGGATCGATCGCGAGATGGGGCGGTCGGAGTCGGAGTGGAAGATTCCGGTGTTCCACCGGCCGATTTACACCTCGGGCCGCTATGCGCGGCCCGCCCGCCTCTACCGCGCCGCGCTCGAGCCGCTGTTCGTCAAGCACGGGGTCGCGGCGGCGTTCTCGGGGCACGAGCATTTCTACGAACGCATCAAGCCGCAGCACGGCATCACGTATTTCATCTCCGGCGGCGCCGGCTCGCTGCGGGCCGGCGATATCCGGCCGACCGAGCTGACCGAGGTCGGCTTCGATCGCGACTATCACTTCATGCTGGTCGAGATCAGCGGCGATGAGCTGTACTTCCAGGCGATCAGCCGGACTGGGGCGACGGTGGACAGCGGCGTCGTTCGGCGGGCGCGCGCCGGCGGCACCTGACGCGCGCGTGTCGTTGCGGTTGCTGGCGGGAGCTGTCTATTCGGGGCAGGGGCCGGCGTCGGCGATCGCTCGCGCTTTGTCGAGGAAGGCAGCGGCCCAGCGCTTCGGATCGGCCCCCTGGCCAGATCCGCCGTGAAACTCGGGGAAGCGGGCGGCCGTGAAGAGCGCGACGAGGCGCGGTTCCGTGAAGCGCGCAAGCTGCCGGGCGAGCAACTGACGCCCGGCCTCCGAGATCTGTGTGTCGGGAAACGTTCCGCCGCTGTATGGAAACTGTCGCATGCTGACGGTGCAGCGCCGGCGATCCGACCAGATGGGCGCCTTCGTCCAGTGATCCAGCGTCACCTTGTTCGGCCCGAAGGTCGCGCCCAGGTCGTGAATATAGGCAAAGGGCCGCGCGCAGGCGGCCGCATCGGCCGACGAGGGCGACAGGCACATCAGGCGCTGGTTCGCGGCCTTGTTGTCCCAGTGCGCGAGCAGCACCGCGAACAGGCGCAGCGCATCACGCTCGGCGCGGCTGGCGCCGGCGGCCCCATCCACCGCGTCGAGCTCGAACCAGGCCCATCCGCCATCGTCGCGGGCTTCGATCTCGGCGCCCTCGAAGCGGCGTTCGACCGCGGCCCACTCGAAGTCGGTGTAGCTGTCTTCCGGCACGCTCCGAGCCACCCGCTCGCGCGCGCGGAAATAGTCGAGCACCTTCATCGTGTAGTACGGCGTGCGCAGGCAGCCATAGCAGCGGACCCGTTCAATCATGAACATCCGGTCGGCGCCGAAGCCGGCGGCGGCGAGCAGGCGGCTGGCGGCGATTTCCGCGTGAATCTCGCCGCTGTAGCCGTATTTCACCTTCACGACCTCGCCGTTCGGCAGGACGCAATCGAACTTCGCGGTGGTGCCGCTGGCCGGACCATCCTGATAACGGCAGCGCACCATCGGCTGCGAGAGCAGGCCGCCCGGGTCAGCCGGGTTGGCCGCCAGGTCCGCGTCGCCGCCGCTCGATGCCCAGACTCTGGCCCGGCGCAGCGCGGTGTTCCGCGCCTCGGGGCTCGCGTGAATTTTGGGGTTCTCTTCCGGCGAGGGGAAGGCAATCGGCGGTTGCTCGCGCCCCGCCGGCATCAGCCACGCGGCGATGGCGACCGAGCTCGCCAGGTAGATGGCGACTGCGATCATCACCCCCTTGCGGAAGCGGCGCTTCACCACGCTCGGATTCGCGAGCAATCCGCGGGCCAAGCTCAGGAATTTTCGTGAGGTCAGCGCCAGTCGGCACAGAAAGTGCTCGCATCAGCTCTGGAGACCGACATGGCCAAACGTACAGAGACGACGACCCGCGAGCAAGCCGGCTCGACTGCCGATTCGATGGAGCAGCGCATGCTCGCCTTCGCCGAGCAGATCGGGCGCATTGCCGGCACCATGCAGGCCAAAGCAGAAGGCTGGCTCGACCGCGATGCGCTGAATACACAGATTGCCAGCATCCGCGACGGCGCCACGGACATGCTGAAGCAGCTTGGTGCGACGACGCGCGCCGCGGCCGCCAGCGCGACCGCCGCGGAAAACGCGCGCCCGGCCCGGTCGAATTCGCAAGGCCGTCAGGCCAAGGCTGCGAGCAAACGCACCACGGCGGCGGGACCGAAGCGTCAGGGCGGCGGCAAGCAGCCGGCGACGAAGCGTGCTCGAGCTGCCGGCGCTCGAACTGAAGGCGGCGGCTCACGCAAAAGCGAAGCGGCCCCGAGGAGCGGCGGCCGCGTCGACGCGCCGGGCAAGAAACATCGCGGCCCGATGCCGGACGAGGGCGGCGCAACCGGTCGTCCGCGCGGCGACGGCGAGCGACTGGCGAAGCTCAAGGCCGCGAACATGACCCGCGTCCAGCGGCGTGGCTGACGCTGGGCTGGCGGTGCGCGTCCTCGCCGCGGCGGTGGGGACGCGTCTTCACTCGGAGCCGTCGGCGCGCGTGACGTCGACCTCGCGTTCCTCGCCGTCCCCCGAGACGCGCACCCGCCATGGATTGCAGCAGACCTCGCAGTCCTGGACGAAGCTGCCGCCGACGTCGGGCTCGAGGTAGATCTCGACCTGCTCGCCGCAGTAGGGGCACATCACCACGAAGACATCGTCCATCGCGCAATCATGACCCTTTCCGAGCTGGCGTTGTGGGTGGGTCTGAGCGCGGCCGGCGTGTTTGCCGCGATTCTCATCCGCCGCGGCGTGCTGCGTGCGATCGGTGAATGGCGGACGCGGCGGGCTGGTCCGCCGCGGCTGCGCGCGAGTCATCACCGCATCTGGCGCGACCCGGGGCCTGCCGCGGCGCTCGACCTCCGCTACGGACCCGGCGGCCCCGACCATGCCCCGGTCGCGCCGTTCAGGTTTCTCGAAGAGCCCGTCACCGGATCGCAGCCCTGCCTGTCGGTGCGCGACAGTCGCGGCCGCCGGTGGCGCATCAAATGGGGCCACGAGGCGCGCGTCGAGACCTTCGCGGTCCGCTTTGCGTGGGCCTGCGGCTACTTTGCCGAGATCACGCACTTCGTCCCCTCCGGGCTGATCCACGACGTTCCCGCGCTCGGCCGCGCCCGCAGCTGCGTCGAGGCGGAGGACGGCCGCTTCATCGACGCGCGCTTCGAGGCCGACGATCCCGAGGTGGCGAAGTTCTTCGAGGAGCACAGCTGGGCGTGGGACAGCAACCCGTTTGTCGGCACGCGCGAGCTGACGGGGCTGAAGCTCGTGATGATGCTGCTGTCCAACTGGGATTCCAAGGATCGCCGCGACGTCGCGCTCGGCTCGAACACCGCGATCTTCGTCTCGCGCGTGCACAAGTGGCCGCGCAGCCATCGCGAGGCCCAGTACCTGCTCACCGACTGGGGCGGCGCGATGGGGCGGTGGGGATCGAACATCGTCACGCGCGGCCGGTGGGATGTCGACGGCTTCGAGGCGCAGACGCCGCAGTTCGTGACCGGCTTGAAGGACGGCCGCGTGCTCTTCGGCTACACCGGCCAGCGGACCGCCGACATCGCCGGCGATATTCCGGTGGACCACGTGCGCTGGTTCCACAGCTACGCCAGCCGCCTCAGCGAGCGTCAGCTCGTCGACGGCCTGCTCGCCAGCGGCGCGACCGACGACGAGGCCGCGCGCTTCGCGCGCGCGCTCCTCGATCGCATCAAGCAGCTCGGACGCGCGGTCGACGCCTCTGGCATCACGCGCATCACCGCCCGAACAGCGCGGCGTTGAACAGCACGCGGAAGCTGCCGAACGGCTGCCCGCGCCACTCCGGCCGGAAGCCGAGCAGCACGACGTGCCCGGCGTCGAGCGGGACGTCCAGCGCCGCGGCCTTGCCGTGCAGGTAGCGCTCGCCAATGAGATAGCCCGAGAGCAGCGGCGATCCGGTGTCCTGGTAGCGCGCCAGCACCGTTCCCGCGAAGCCGTCGAGCGTCTCGAACACCGGGCTCCCGTCGACGAAGACGGCCGCCTGGCCGGGCATGCCGGCCATCACCGGGTGCGTCGGGTCGGTCGTCACTTCGACGATGGAGCCGCGCAGGAAGTACTCTTCGGGCTTCAACCCCGTGATGGTGTTGCGCACCGGCAGCTTGAGCTGCTGAATCGCGAACGCGCTTGCGTTGCTGATGCACACGACGGTGCCGCCGCCGCGCACGAACTGCTCGAAGCGCTGCAGATCCGCCGGCGTCGCCTGATAGGCGTGCTCGGGCCGGATGGCGCCGCGTCCGCCGCCGCGGCCGGTCCCCGCCGCGCTCCCGTCGATCGGCACGCGCGCATCGTCGGCGATGATCAGGACGTCGATGCGATCCGAGAGCGGCGTCTGGAAATCTTCGGGACGGATGGCGACGATCGCGAAGCCGTACTGCTCGAGCACCCACCGCGTCCAGCCTTCGCTCATGCTGCCGGTCCACGGCTGGTAGATGCCGATGCGCGGTTGGTGGATGGCGCGGCCCGGCGCCGAGAGCGTGCGCTCCGCCTGCAGCGCCAGCGACTTCACGAGATCGTCCTGCGCGCTCTCGGGCAGCCCGCGGATCGAATAGCTGATCGGCGCGCCGGCGGCGCCGGCGCTGGCCTGCACGGTGGCGCCTTGCCGCCAGGCGCGGTTGATCGCCTTGAAGGCGTTGTTCTGTGCCGGATCCACGACGAGCACCGGCCCAGTGCCGCTGATGGCGCCGGCTGGCGGCGTGATTGCCGCCGATGCCGGGTCGGAGTCGAAGCCGGTACCGGGGACGCTGTCGAACGGCGCCGGATCGCCGTGCAGCGCCGCGTCGTACGCGGCCGGCTTGATCTTCATCTCGGGTGGCGCGGCGAGCGCCTTCAGGTGCTCGCGCGACTCGTCGGTGAGCGGCGCCGCCGCCGCCACCACGCGGACGCCCATCTGCAGCGGCAGCGACCAGCCCGCGGCGTCGTACGGCCGCTCGGGCGGCCCGCCCGGATACTGGCGCAGATCGGGATAGCGCTGGACGTCGAGCACCTCGCGGGCCATCGCGGCGAATTCCTGATCCGTCGGCACCACCCACGTGCCGGCGGGAAACGTCTCGCCGGCGGTCGTGATGGGAGCGGCCGCCTCGAATACGCGTACGCCGCCGAACGCCAGCCGGCGCAGGAGCTCGACCGCCGCGACCGGGTCGCGCTGCTGTTTCGGAATGAGATAGGCGAACGGCGGCTTCTTCCTGCCGAGCGCAATCTGATCGCGGCCGGCCTGGTAGCGGTTGTAGAGGAGGCTGTCCTTGTACTTGGCCGCGAACTCGATCACCGAGAGCGAGGCGGTCTCCATGTAGTCGACGGCGTCGCGCAGCCGCCAGGGGCCCGGCGGCCACGGGCTCGAATACAGGCTGGTCGGGCGCAGATCGCGGGTGGCCGGTGGAAAGTCCTCGATCGAGTAGTCGTGCGGGGTCGCGTACTGGTAGAGCGCCGTCTCGGTCCAGAAGGCGGCGATGTTCTTGAAGTTGGGCGCGTAGTCGACGTAGCCCGGATACCAGGCGTCGAACGCGGTCCCCATGTGCGTCGCGCCGACCTGGCCGCGCTCCTCGAGCCCCTTCGCGATCGCCATGCCGATCATGTTGACTTCGCGCGACATCAGGAACGGCGCGTCGATGCCGACCGGCTCGGAAAATGGCGGCAGCCAGATCCGCGTCGGGAACGGGCCGGTCTGATGGTGCACGTAGATGATCTGCGGCTCCCACTGGCGCCACGTGTGCTCGAGCACGCGCGACTCCACCATGTTGAGCATGTAGGCGTCGCGGTTGTTGTCGTGGCCGACGTAGTCCTGGTAGAGGCGCGGCAGCGGCGCCAGCTCGTACGGCGTCCCGACGTTCTGCATGTACCACTCGGCGACCATCTGCTGGCCGTCGGGGTTGATGGTCGGCCACAGCATGACGACGACGTTGTCGAGGAGCGCCTTGCCGTCGGGATCGCGCGCGCCGTCGACGAGGTCGTAGAGCAGCTGCGGCACGTGCGCCGGACCGGCCACCTCGGTGGCATGCAGGCCGCCGTCGATGTGCACG
>Ga0207708_10001293_pt1 | contig 18822 bp, 17 predicted proteins | sample KBSK5101metaG_FD_184340 | JGI IMG/M metagenome (GOLD analysis project Ga0207708, IMG submission 184340) | Corn, switchgrass and miscanthus rhizosphere microbial communities from Kellogg Biological Station, Michigan, USA - KBS K5-10-1 metaG... | ecosystem: Host-associated > Plants > Roots >...
CCGACGAGGACGGGCCCGGCTCGATGCCGGGCGCGTACGTCGCCGGCCTCTTCGACGGTACCGCCGCAGGCCAGGAGGACCTGGTCGTGATCGGCGACTGGGCGGCGACCGAGATCCTGGTCGGCGGCCGGCCGCTGCGGCCCTGGGAATGGCAGGTGCTCGAGCACGTGCGCCGGCTCGACCTGCGGGCGCTGCGCCTCGAGCGCACGCTGGTGTGCGTCGACCCCGACGGTCGCACGCTGCGCCTGCGCTCGCAGCGGATCGCAAGCCTCGCCGACCGGCACGTGGGCGCGATCCGGCTCGAGATCGCGATCGAGGACGGCCCCAGCGCGCACGTCGCGGTCGTGAGCGCGGTGCGCACCCACGAGGGCCACGGCCCCCTGCCCCACGTCGAGCTGGTCGCCACGGGGAGCGTCGGCGAGATCGCCGTCCTCCACTCCCGTACACCCGGAAACCGGGTGGCGGTCGATCATGCGATCGCCGTCACCGGGAGCGCGCGCGGCTCGGCCCTGGCGGGCGAGCACATCGCCGATGAGGACATGTGCGGGCGCGCGGTCGCGTGCGACCTCTCCGCCGGCGAGGAGCTCGTCGTCGACCGGTTCGTGGCGGTGCACACCGAGCGCGAGGTCCCGCTCCCGGGGCCGTCCGCCGTGCGCGCCGCCCGCTCCGCGCAGAACGCCGGATTCGACGCCCTGCTCGACGCCCACGCCGCCGTGTGGGCCCAGATCTGGGAGGTGGCGGACGTCGAGATCGAGGGCGACCCCGCCGCACAGATCGGCGTCCGGTTCGCCGCCGCCGAGCTGATCGCGGCGGCCCCGACCGAGGACAGCCGCTCGTCGATCGCCGCCAAGGGCCTCACCGGGGACGGGTACAAGGGCCACGTCTTCTGGGACACCGACATCTTCCAGCTCCCGTTCTTCGCCGCGGTCCGCCCCGACATCGCCCGCCGGATCGTCGAGTACCGCGTCCTCACGCTGGACGCCGCCCGCCGGAACGCCGAGAGCGCCGGCTTGAAGGGCGCCTGGTACGCCTGGGAGAGCGCCGCGACCGGCGAGGACGTGACGCCGTCGTTCGTGCTCGGGCCCGGTGGGCGGCGGCTCGAGGTGCTGACCGGGCACCAGGAGATCCACGTGGTCGCCGACGTTGCCTGGGCGATCGAGACGTACGTGCGCACCTCGGGCGACGAGGCGTTCCTCGCCGCAGGCGGCGGCGAGGTGACAGCGGAGGCCGCCCGCTTCTTCCTGAGCCGGGCCGTCGAGACCGAGCGCGGGTTCGAGATCCACGACGTGATCGGGCCGGACGAGCTGCACGAGCACGTCCGAAACAGCGGCTTCACCAACACGATGGCGGCCTGGACGCTGCGCCGCGCAGCCGACCTGGCCGATGCCGGTCACGCCCCGGCGGAGCCCGACGAGCCCCGGGCCTGGCGCGACGCCGCCGACCGGATGGTCGTCCTGCGTACCGAGGACGGGCTGATCGAGGAGCACGAGGGGTTCATGTCGCTGCCGCTCGCGCCCGACGAGCGGGCCGGGCGCGACGAGCTCGCATGGCAGCGCGACCGCATGGAGTGGCGCGATGTGAAGCAGGCCGACGTCGTCATGCTGATGGCGCTCCTCGAGCCCCAGTTCGACGCCGCCGAGCGGGCGGCCAGCTACCGCCTCTACGAGCCGCTCACCCGGCATCTGTCGTCCCTGTCCGAGGCCGTCCACTCGCTGGTCGCGCGGCGTGTCGGCATGGACGACGCGGCCGACGACTACCTACGCCGGGCGACCGCGATCGACCTCGACGACAGCCGCGGCAACCGGGCCGAGGGGCTGCACATGGCGACCCAGGGCGGGCTGTGGCAGGCCGTCGTTCTGGGCTGCGCCGGCGCCCGCGCGCTCGACGACGGGTCGTTCCGGCTCGACCCGCACCTGCCCCCGCGCTGGAAGCAGCTCCGGTTCCGGTGGGTGCACCGGGGAACGCCGCTCACCGTCACCGTCTCGGCCGGCGAGCTGGTGGTCGAGGCGGCCGAGGGGTCCGCCGCGATCGTGGCTCCTGGATGGTCGGGCGAGGTGCGCGCCGGCGAGCCGGTGCGGCTCGCGCGCGCCGCCGGCGGCTGGCGCACCGCCGCCTGATATTTACGGTTTCTTGACGAAATCTGGCGGCACAACGGCCGATTTAATTCGGCATGAGGACGGGTCGGCGCGCCATCGCGCTGGTCGCCGTGGCGGGCATGTTGGGCATTGCCGCGGCGCCGGCACAGGCTGCAACTCCACAGTGGGTCAATCTCTTCCGGGCCATCAACAAGGCGCGGACGTCGCACGGCCTGCGGCCGATCACCCCATCGCAGAGGCTTCGGGTCGCCGCCCTCAGGCATTCGCACGACATGCTTTGGCGCGGCTATTTCGGGCACACGAGCCCGACCGGCTCGACGCTGACCTACCGCGTCATGAGCTCGGGCTTCGTCACCTACGGCCAGTGGTGGGCGGGCGAGACGCTCGCCTGGGGCTGCGGCGGCTACGGCGATCCGGCCACGGTCGTCAAGGAGTGGATGCACAGCCCTGAGCACAGGGCCATCCTGCTCTCGCCCCGGTACCGCTTCGTCGGCATCGGCCGCTCGTACGGCACCTTCCTCGGCCAGCCCGGCGCCGCCGTCTGGACCGTGGACTGGGGCCACCGCTAACCGCGGTCGCCTGCCCCAGGGGTCTGGCTCCAATGTTGCAGCAGGCGCGTCAGCGCCGCAGGTGCAACATTGGTGCCTGACCCCGTTGTTGCGCGGCGCGAGCCGCGCAACCCGGCCCGCAGGGCCGGCACCGCCGCCCAGCCGCCACGGAGCCGGTGTTGCACCGCAGGTGCAACACCGGCGGGCGGTCCCGAAGCCCCGCCACCAGCCCTCCGATACGATGAGCCGCATGGTTCCTCGCAAGCTGGTGCTCGCGTCCCCGCGCGGCTACTGCGCCGGTGTCGACCGGGCGGTCGACACCGTCGAGCGGGCGCTCGACCACTTCGGCGCGCCCGTGTACGTTCGCAAGGAGATCGTGCACAACCGCCACGTCGTCAGCGAGCTGTCCGCGCGCGGCGCGGTCTTCGTCGACACCGAACTGGACGTGCCGGAGGGCGGCGTTGTCGTCCTCTCCGCGCACGGCGTCGCGCCCGAGGTGTACCGCAACTCCAAAGCCCGCAGCCTGCGGGTGCTCGACGCCACGTGCCCGCTGGTGAGCAAGGTGCACGCCGAGGCCCGCCAGTATGCCGCCCGCGGCTACACGATCGTCCTCATCGGCCACGAGGGCCACGAGGAGGTCGTCGGCACGATGGGCGAGGCGCCCGACGCGATCCAGCTGATCGGTTCGGTCGAGGAGATCGACGGCCTCGACGTCCCCGATCCCGAGCGGGTCGCCTACATCACCCAGACGACGCTTTCCGTCGACGAGACGCTCGAGATCATCGCGGCCTTGCGCGAGCGCTATCCGGCCGTCATCGGGCCGAAGAAGGACGACATCTGCTACGCGACGCAGAACCGCCAGAACGCGGTCAAGGAGCTGGCGCGCGACGTCGACCTGGTGCTCGTGATCGGGTCGCGCAACTCGTCGAACTCGAACCGGCTGGTGGACGTGACCCGCGAGATGGGCGTGGCCGCGCACCTGATCGACGACGAGGCGGGCATCGACCCCGCCTGGCTGGACGGGGTCGAGACCGTGGGGATCACCTCGGGCGCATCAGCGCCGGAGTCGCTCGTGTCGCGGGTCGTGGAGCACTTCCAGGCGCTCGGCACCGAGCTCGTCGAGTCGCACGAGCTGGTGGACGAGGACGTCCACTTCTCGCTCCCGGTCGAGCTTCGCCGGGCCGCGTCGGCCTAGATCGATCTAGCAGTTCGCCCGCAGGAACTGCCTGAGTAGCGCGAACTCTCCGCGGTGTGCAGCCGCGATCTCGCGGTCGGTCGCGGCGAGCGTCCCCCGCGTGTACCCACCGGCGTCCTCGAGCTGACCGGCCCGGTGGAGCGGCATCCGCCGCCGCAGCTGGAGCGCCTCGGCATACGAGCGGGCGACGCCGGCGTCGTCACCCGCCCCGGCCGCGGCGACCCAGTGGCCGTACCAGGCGCACTGGGCCTGGCCGATCGCGAACTGGAGCGCGTAGCCCTGGCCGAACACGGCGTTCGGCGGCAGGTCGAGCGGGCGCCAGCGCACGCCTCGCGGCAGGTCGATGGTGCGCTTGACGGCGGCGTACTCGTGCCGCACGGTGGTGGCGTCGTCGTCCCCCGGGATCGACGAGTAGACCGCGGCGGCGCCCACCAGGAGGGCCGCCGCTGCGACCGCGGCCGCCACGGCCGGCCGGCGCCGCGACGGCTGGCGGGCGGGAGCGGGGTCGCGCAGGATGGCAGCGCGCATCGCGCTCGCCCGGGCGTCGGGAAGCGGCCGCAGTGCGCGCGCCGGATCGTGGCGGCGCAGGAGATCGATCGTGTCGGGCGTCATGACAGGCCTCCGTGGGAGAAGAGGGTGGAGCCGCCGGCGGGCGTCTCGGCGACCGCGAGCTCGCGCGCCAGCCGGCGCCGGGCGCGGAGCAGCCGCACCGCGACGTTGGCACGGGTGCAGCCGAGAACCTCCGCGATCTCGTCGCGGCTGAGCCGCTCCCAGGCGGTCAGGAGCAGCACCTCGCGGTCGCGCTCATCGAGGTTGCGCAGTGCGGCGTGAACGGCGTCGCGCTCGCCGACGGTGGCAGCCGGGTCGTCCGGCGCCGCGGGCTCGGCCCGCAGGCGGAGCTCGAGCCGGGCCCGGCGGACGTCGCCGCGGCGCTGGTTCAGGCGGATGTTCCGGGCCACGCCCAGGAGCCACGGCAGCGGCTCCCGGGGCACGGCGTCCAGGCGGCGCCAGCAGACCAGGAACGTCTCCGCCGTCACGTCGTCCGCCAGCTCCGGGTCGCGCCGCCACAGGTATGCCCGCACCGCCTCGCGGTGGGCATCGAAGAGCTCCGTGAAGCGCGCCTCTCGCAGGTCGTCGGGCACTCGGTCCTCCGTCGTCGGGGGCGGTCGTCTCCCCTTCATGTCCGGATCGCCCCGCGAGATTGCGTCAGCCCGCGAACGCCGCCAGGAGCTCGGACTCGCGCTCGGGCGAGAGCGTCGCCGCCGAGCGAAACTCCGGGTGCTCGCGGTCCCACGAGATCGTGTCGCGCACGACATCCTCGACCGGTCGGAAGGCGAGGCCCTCGGACACCGCCCGCGCCGAGCTGATCTGCATGAAGCCGGCGTCCGTGGGATCGGCCCCCTCGCCGACCCAGAGCGGCAGCTCGGTCCACGGCTCGACCCCGGCGTCGATCAGCCCCCGCTCGTCGGCCCACACCGGCCTCGCACCGGAGCCCGAGACGGCCGCACAGGCGTCGAACAGCACGCCCATGCCCATCGGCTCGGCCGGCCCGCAGGCGTTGAACGTCCCCGTGAGGCTGCGGCGGACGGCCGCCAGAATCCACGCCGCCAGGTCGCGCCCGTCCACGAACTGCACCGGCCGCTCGGGCCCGCCCGGCAGGAGGACGTTCCCTCCGGCGGCGATCCGGCGCGGCCAGTACGTGAAGCGGTCGGTCGGGTCCCACGGGCCCACGATGAGGCCCGGGCGCACGTTCAGGACTCGGCCCGGCATCGCCGCCTCGGCCGCCTCCTCGCACAGCGCCTTCAGGCCGCCGTACGTCTCGTCGTCGATCACCTCGGTGGCCGGGTCGGCCAGGCGGGCGACCGGTGCCGATTCGTCGATGCCGGCCTCCCCCACGCTGCCGTAGACCGACTCGCTCGAGACGAACGTGTAGTGGCCGCACCGCTCGGCAAGCGCCCCGGCCGACTGAGCGACCACGCGCGGGACGTACCCGCAGGTGTCGACGACCGCGTCCCACTCGCCGCCCGCCAGGGCGTCGAGGCCGCCCACGCGATCGCCCTCGATCCGCTCCACCCGTCCGGCGAAGAGGCCCGGGTTCGTGCGCCCGCGGTGAAAGAGCGTGACCGCGTCGCCCGCCTCGAGCGCCGCTTCGACCAGGTGCCGGCCGAGGAACTGCGTGCCGCCGAGGACGAGGAGGCGCACGCCCGCTGCTACGCCTTGGCGATGGTCAGCTCGGTGCCGGGCTCGACCGAGACCGCCAGCGTCTCGGCCGCGATCCAGTCGCGGTGCTCCGTGAACGCGCGCGTGATGTCGCCGTCGCGCTCCGGATAGGTGAGCCGGATGCGGTCGGTGATCTCGAGGCCGGCGTCCTTGCGCATGTCCTGGATCTGGCGGATGAGGTCGCGCACCACGCCCTCGAGCTTGAGCTCCGGGGTGATCTCCGTATCGAGCGCGACCACGAAGCCGTCGCCGTCGGTGACTGCGAACCCCTCGCGCGCACGGCTTCGCAGCTCGAACTCGCCCGGCTCGAGCGTCCAGTCGCCGACCTGCACCGAGTCGCCGCGCAGCTCGAACTGGTTCTCGCGCAGAAGCCCGCGGATCATCGCCAGGTCGCGGCCGTGCTTGGGGCCGAGCACCTTGAGCAGCGGCACCACCTCGGTCTGGGCGAACTCCTCCGCCGACGTGGCGAGCCGCACCGCCTTCACGCCCAGCTCCGCGCCGATCAGGTCGACGTGCTCGCCCACCTGGCGGCGGCGGTCGGCGTGGTCGGTCGCGACGATGACCTCCGCGAGCGGCTGGCGCAGCTTGAGGTTGGCCTCCGAGCGCGCCCGGCGGCCGAGCTCCACCACGGTCCGCACGGACTCGAGCGCCGCGACCAGGCCCTCGTCGTCGAGCGCATCGGCCGGCTCGGGATAGCCGGTCAGGTGGACGCTCGGCTCGGCATCGGCGCAGGCTCCGCGCACGAGGTTCTGCCACAGCTCGTCGGCCAGGAACGGCATCACCGGCGCCACGCAGCGGATCGCCTGGACGAGCGCATACCAGAGCGTCGCGTGCGCGGCCCGGGTCGAGGCCTCGTCGTCGGACTTCCAGAAGCGCGACCGCGACAGCCGCACGTACCAGTTCGAGAGGTCGTCGACGTGCGCCTCGAACGCACGCACCAGCCGCGGCGAGTCGTAGGTGTCGAGCGCCGCCCGGCACTCGCGCACCAGGCCCTGCGTGCGGGCGACGACCCAGCGGTCGAGCGGCTGCATGCCCTCGGCCCGCGGGCCGCCATCGAGCGTCGAGATCTCCGGCTGGAAGTCGTTGATCCCCGCGTAGGTGACGAAGAAGGCATAGGTGTTCCACAGCGTGAGCAGCCGCTTCTTCACGTCGTTCGCCCGCCCGTAGCCGAAGTTCAGGTTCTGGGCCGGCGGCTGAGCCGCGTACATCCAGCGCATGACGTCGGCGCCCATCTCCTCGATCGCGTCCTCGAACCAGATGGCGTTGCCCCACGACTTGTGCATTGGGCGGCCGGTCTCGTCGTTCACCTTCTCGTAGGTGAGCACCCGCCGGTACGGCGAGCGGCCGTCCAGCGTGACCCCCATGAAGAGCATCGAGTAGAACCAGAGCCGGATCTGCTCGCGCATCTCCGACACCCAGTCGGCCGGGTACCACTTGTCCCAGTGCGCCTGGTCGGGCAGATCGGCGATCGTCACCCCGACGCCCGCGCCCTCGGCGTAGCCCGCCTCGACCGACGCCTCGTTGTGCCAGCCGAGCGTCGAGAACGGGACGATCCCGGCGTCGAGCCAGGCGTCGCCGACGTCGGCGATCCGGCGTGCGTCCCCATCGCACCGACCGCAGCGGATGACGACGTCGTCGATCCACGGCCGGTGCAGCTCCTCGAGCCCCTCGGTGCCGCGCACGGCCCGCTCCCCGAGCTCGGCCTTCGACCCGACCACGGTCAGGTGACCGTCCTCGCAGAAGTAGAACGGCAGCGGCAGGCCCCAGTAGCGCTTGCGGCTGATGCACCAGTCGCCCATGTTGCGCAGCCAGTCCTCCATGCGCTTCGCGTACTGGGGCGGTGTCCACTCCACGCCGCGGGCGGCGTCGATCATCGGCTGGCGGATCTCGTCGCAGCCGATGAACCACTCGTCCACCAGCCGGTAGATGAGCTCGGTGCCACACCGCCAGCAGACGGGGTAGCGGTGCGTGATCTCGCCGTCGGCGACGAGCCGGCCGCGCTGGCCCAGGTCGTCGACGATCATCTGGGCCGCCTCGGCCGTCACATGGCCGTGCAGCCAGCCGTACTCGCCGAAGAAGGCGCCGGCCTCGTCGACGGGGATGAGCGGCTCGAGCCCCTCGCGCTTTCCGAGCTCGAAGTCCTCTTCGCCGCAGCCGGGGGCGATGTGGACGATGCCCGTGCCCTCCTCCATCGACACGTCGTCCCAGGCCACGACCCGGTTCTCGAACCCCTGCTGGGCGGGCAGCTCGTCGAAGGGCGCCGTGTAGGTGAGCCCCACGAGCTCCGAGCCGCGCACCGTGCCGAGCACCTCGCCCCGGATCGGGTTGGCCTCCAGGCGGGAGGCGGCGACGATCGCGACGCCGGCTCCGGTCTGGACGCGCGCGTACTCGGCCTCGGGCCGGACGGCGGCGGCGACGTTGGCCGGAAGCGTCCACGGCGTCGTCGTCCACACGACCAGGTACTCGCGGTCACGGCCGTGGATCGGCAGGCGGACGTGCAGCGAAGGGTGCGTCAGGTCCTTGTAGGAGTCGATCAGCTCGTGCTGGGAGAGCGACGTGCCGCAGCGCGGGCACCACGGCATCGAGCGGTGGCCCTGGTAGAGCCACCCCCGCTCGTTGCAGACCTTGAGGAAGCCCCAGATGTAGGAGATGTTGGGATCGGTCATCGTGTAGTACGACCGCTCCCAGTCCATCCACTGGCCGAGCCGCTTCGACTGGGCGGTGAGGCCGCCGGAGAAGTGCGCCACCCGGTCGCGGCAGGCGCGCGAGAACCGGTCGAGCCCGTACTCCTCGATCTCGCGCTTCGAGTTGAGGCCGAGCTCCTTCTCGACGCCGACCTCGACCCAGAGGCCCTGGCAGTCGAACCCGTTCTGGTACAGCAGATCGCAGCCCCGCATGGCCGCGTAGCGCTGCCAGATGTCCTTCAGCGTCCGGCCCCACCCGTGGTGCACGCCCATCGGGTTGTTGGCCGTGATCGGGCCGTCGATGAAGCTGAACGGCTCGTTCCCGCGGTTACGGTCGCGCAGCGTCTCGAACGTGCGCTCGCGCTCCCACCGCTCGAGCGTCGAGTGCTCGAGCGCCACGTGGTCGGGCTTGGCGGGAACCGGCTGGAACGGCGGCATCCGCGGAGTCTATTCCGCGGCTGCCCCTGCCCCGCTCAGCGCCCGCCGCTCACCAGGCACGCGTGGACGAGCTGCGGGGACGAGCTAGTCAATCTCGTTCTTGTGGCAGTAGTCGTCGAACGCGGCGTGCTTCGCGAGATAGCTCGAAAGCTCGGCGAACCCGAACTCGAACCACTCGGAGAGCCAACGCTCGTCGATCTCCACATGCTTGTCTTGCAGCTCATCCATGAGACTTCCTCCAGACAGGGCCGCTGTCCGGGAGATGCGATTTCCGCTTCCGCCGCCGGAGTCCTGTCTCGGCGGAGCGTCCGATGGTCAAGTAATCGGCCGGGAGGGCGGAAGCCTTTACGCTTTCGTCACAAATTCGTTGCAGATCGCGCAGCACGCCACAGGCGCCACTCGGCGAGCGCGCGCTCGCCGTTTGCGAAGGCCAGCTCGGACGGCAGCGCGCCGGGCTCGAACCACCCGAGCTCGGTCACGTCGTCGCGCGGCTCGCCCTCGCCGCCGCCGGTCACGCGGGCCGTGTAGAAGACGTTCAGGGTGGGCGCGCCGTCGCCGTAGCGGTCGGGGTAGATGCCCAGGAGGTCGTCCACCTCGATCGTGAGCCCGGTCTCCTCGAGCAGCTCGCGCCGCAGTGCCTCGGCCGGCTCCTCCCCCGCCTCGATGAACCCGCCCGGCGTGTCCCACATGCCGAGGCGCGGCTCGATCCCGCGCCGGGTGAGCAGCACGCGGCCGTCCCGCTCGACCACCGCGCTCACCGTCGGCGCCGGGTTCTCGTACAGGACGAGCCGACAGGCCGGGCAGTGAAGGCGCGGCGCGTCCTCGCCTGCGACGGGCCCGTGGCGAAGCCCCGCCGCACAGCGCGGGCAGATCCGCCAGTCCCTCACGCCGCCTCCTCGAGGACGGCGGCCGAGAGGTCGGGCCAGCCGCCCGGTTCCATCATCCACCCCGAGTAGGTGCCGCGGTTCGCCAGGCAGACGAGCCCGACCCGGGCGACCGGGTCAGCCCACATGAGCGTCCCGGCCGCACCGAAGTGCGAGAGCGTGGCCGGCGAGCACTCGGGCGGGAGCCAGTGCGGCGACTTGGCGTCGCGGATGTCGCAGCCGAGGCCCCAGTCCGCCTGCTCCCAGGTCTGGAACGATTCGATCCCGCCGGCCAGGCCCGGGAACTGCGGGCGCGCCATCTCCGCGAAGGTCTCGGGAGCGATCAGCGGCGCGCCGTCCGACAGGAGCACCTGGATCACGCGGGCGTACGCCTCGGCCGTGGCGAACGCGCCGCCGGCGGCCGTCCCCCGCGAGCGCCACTCCCTGGAGTTGAAGAGCTGGAGCCCGGGCCGCCACACGCCAGGCTCGAGGACCGTGAGCGCGCGGCCCTCCTCCGCCTCCGGGAGCCCGAGGAACGCGTCCATGCCGAGCGGCTCGAACACCGCCTGGTGGACGTAGGCGGCGTGCGGGATGCCGGTCGCGGCAGTCAGCAGCTCGCCGAGGACGGCGTAGCCCTCGTTCGAGTAGACGCGGCGCGTCGCCGGCGGGTGCGCCAGCTCGACCTCGAGCGGCGGCACGCCCCGCGGCCCCGACTCCGGCAGGCCGGAGGCATGGGCCAGCAGGTGCCGGGTCGTGACGGCGGCCCGCGCCCCGGAGGCGTACGCCGGCAGGTGACGGCCGGCGGGCTCGTCCAGTCCGAGCGCGCCCTCCTCGACGGCGACGAGCGCGGCGAGCGCCACGAGCGGCTTCGTCAGCGAGGCCAGCGCGAAGAGGCTGTCGGGGCGTGCGTCGCCCGCCGACCGCGCCTCGCGCACGCCGTCGGGCCCGACGGCCGCCGCGGCCACGGCCGGGACGCGGGCCCGGTCGCCCCACGTATCCACCATCTCGAGCGCCACGGCGGGATCGTATGCGCCGTGTAAGGTTCGTCGGAACGATGGCCGAGGTTCGCTCCACTGGCGGGACGGAAGGCGCCGGCGGGGGCGGGGGCTTCGACCCGCCCCGCGGCGACGAGGGCCTGGACGACTGGCTCGCCCGCCGCCTGGAGGCGCAAGGGATCGTCGCCAATCGCCCGGGCTTCCCGACCGCGCGCATCCTGGCGGTCGTCGGCCTGGTCGCGGCGCTGGGGGCGCTCTTCTGGGTCATCTCCTCGGCCGGAGGCGGCAGCTCGTCGACCTCGCCCACCACCACGCACCCCTCGACGGTCACCAACCCGAGCTCGACGTCCTCCTCGCAGGGCGGGGGCAAGAAGAAGAACGCGATCAACTGGCGCTCGATCCCGATCACCGTCCTGAACGGCTACGGCGCGACCGGCGCCGCCGGCGCGACGCAGCAACAGCTCACCTCGGAGGGCTGGACGGTGGTCGCGGCCTCGAACGCGTCGACGTCGTCGGTCACGCAGACCGTCGTCGTCTACGCGCCCGGGAAGCTCCCGGCGGCCAAGGTGGTGGCCAAGCGGCTGCACCTGCCCGCCCCGGTCGCGCTCGCCAACGCGACCGGCGTCGCCGCACCGCCGGAAGGCGGCGTGGCGATCCTGCTCGGCTCGGACGGGCTCCCGGCCGTCGGCGGGTAACCCGACCTGGCGGGATTCGGCGCCCGGCGTCGAAACCCGCAGCATGGTCGACCGGATGGTGATCGACGTCCCCACGCGAACGATCGTGCGCGTGATCGCGCTCGTGCTCGCGGCGGCTGCGGCCGTCCAGATCCTCGACGCGGTCAGCCGTGTGCTCACCTGGATCGCCGTCTCGATCTTCCTCGCGGTCGCGCTCGAGCCCGTGGTGCGCGTCACCGAGCGCTGGATGAGCCGGACGTGGGCGGTGCTCACCGTGTTCGGCGGGCTCCTGGCGCTCGTCGCCCTCTTCCTGGCGGTGCTGATCATCCCGATCGCCACGCAGGTCGACGACCTGCGCGACGCCGCGCCGGGCTATCTCCAGCGGCTCGAACGAAACCACACGATCCGCGACCTGAACCAGCGCTACAAGCTGGTGCAGAAGGCGCAGGATGCCGCCAAGCAGGCGCCGGCCCGCGTGTTCGGGGCCGCCGGCCGCTTCGTGAACGGCGTGGTCGCCACGCTCACGGTGCTCTTCCTCACGCTCTTCCTGATGTTCGAGCTGCCGGCCATGTCGCGCGGGCTGCTCTCGCTGCTCACGGAGGACGACGCCGCCAGGGTGCGCCTGGTGGCCGCCGACGTGAACCGCAGCATCGGCGGCTACGTCCTCGGGAACCTGGCGATCTCGGTGATCGCCGGAGCGACCGTCGGGATCTCGTTGTGGATCCTCGGCGTCCCCTACGCCGCTGCGCTGGCCGTCTTCATGGGCGTGTGCGACCTCGTGCCGCTCGTGGGCGCCACGGTCGGCGCGCTTGCGGCGATCGGCGTGGCGTTCGCGGCCCAGGGCGTGACAGCCGGGATCGTCATGATCGTCGTGAACGTGGTCTACCAGCAGTTCGAGAACCACATCCTCCAGCCCATCGTGTACCGAAAGACGGTGCAGCTCTCGGCGTTCCTGGTGCTCGTCGCCGTGCTGGTGGGCGGCGAGCTGATGGGCGTCCTCGGCGCGCTGGTCGCGATCCCGATCGCCGGCTCGATCCAGCTCGTCGTGCGCGAGATCCGCGCGGGCGTCGCGGATCCGGCCGCTCCCCAGCCGGAGCCCGAGCCCGGCTAGCGCCGGGCGGCCGCCTCGCGCATCAGCTCCCAGGCCGTGTCGACGTGCTCGGCCGTCGTCGCCATGTTGCCGATCGCGACCCGGACGGCGTAGCGGCCGCCCAGGTCGGTGTGCGAGACGAACGCCCGCCCGTCGGCGTTCACGTGCTCGATGACCGCCTCGTTCAGGCGCCGCAGCTCGCCCTCGTCGTCGACGCCCGCCGGGTGGAGCCGGAAGCAGACCGTCGAGAATGGCACCGGCGCGAGCAGCTCCCAGCCGGGCTCCGCCTCGATCGCCGCCGCCAGCCGCTGGGCGAGCTCGATGTGGCCCGAGATGAGCGCCGCGAGGCCGTCGGCGCCGTAGGCCCGCACGACCATCCACAGCTTGAGCGAGCGAAACCGGCGGCCGAGGGAGAGGCCGTAGTCCATGAGGTTCACGACGCCCCCGTCCTCCGGCGTCGTGAGATATGCCGGAACGAGCGAGAACGCCGCCTTCAGGTCGGCGGGCCGGGCGGTGTAGAGCAGGCTGCAGTCGACGGGCGTGAAGAGCCACTTGTGCGGGTTCACGACGACGGAGTCGGCCCGCTCGCAGCCGTCCATCACGCCGCGCATCTCCGGCACGACCGCCGCCGAGCCGCCGTACGCCGCGTCGACGTGCAGCCACATGCCGTGCTCGGCGCACACGTCGGCGACCGCCGAGACGGGGTCGACGCTCGTCGTGGACGTCGTCCCGACCGTGGCCACGACGGCGAGCGGCCGCACGCCCGCGGCGACGTCGGCGGCGACGGCCTCGGCGAGCAGGTCGGCCCGCATCCGGAACTCGCCGTCGCAGGGGATCTTCGTGAGCCCCTCCTGGCCGAGGCCGAGCGCGATGCACGCCTTCTCGACCGAGGAGTGGGCCTGGTCGGAGGTGTACATGCGTAGCGGCGGCAGGTCGGTGCGCCCCGCCATCCCGCGGGTGCGGATGTCGAGCCCGGCCGCCTCGCGCGCCGCCGCGAGCGCGTACATCGTCGAGGCCGAGGCGGTATCGGTGATCTCCCCGAACCAGTCCGGCGGCAGCCCGACCAGCTCGGCGACCCAGCGCAGCACGCGCTGCTCGAGCTCGGTCGCGGCGGGCGACGTCCGCCACAGCATCGCGTTCACGTTGAGCGCGGCGGCCACCGTCTCGCCGAGGATCCCCGGCGGCGAGCCCGAGATCCCGAAGTAGGCCATGAAGCCCGGGTGGTTCCAGTGGGTGATGCCCGGGATCAGGATCCGGTCGACGTCGGCCAGGATGTCGGCCAGCGGCTCGCCCTCGCTGGGCGCGTGCTCCGGCAGCGCGGCCGCGATCTCGCCGGGCTCGACCCGCGCCAGCACCGGCAGGTCGCCGACCCGGTCGAGGTAGTCGGCGCACCATTCGGCCGCCTGCTCGAGGGCGGCCCGCAGCTCACCCGACGTCGGAGGCGCGGTTGCCACGCCTCAAGCATGCCAGATGTGTGACTCCGTCTTGGTGTAGAGCGTGAAGTAGGTCGCCGTCCCCGTCGTTGCCGTCGACCACAGCGCCTGGCCGGTGCCGTGCGGCACCCGGAAGACCCGCCGGCTGCGGTTGGTCGGGAGGTCGAGCCGCCACACCGCCGCCCCGCTCGACCCCTGCCTGACGTAGACGATCGTGTCCGCGCCGACGGACGCGTGGCTGTACGACCAGATCGGCGTCTGCAGGACGCGCTTGGTAACGCCCTGGTCAAGCCGGTAGATCCGGATCGAGCTCTTGCCGCGCCCGGTCACCGAGTAGACGACCCGCCGGCCCGAGATGTCCGGCTCGCCCAGATCGCTTCGCATCTTGACCGAGGCGATCACGCGCGAGTGGTTCGTGCCGAGGTTCAGGAGGATCAGCCGCCGCCGGTTCGTGACGCGGCGATAGACGAGCCAGTGGCCGAAGAGCGCGGGCTCGGTGCCCTTGAGCTGGAGCGTCCGCATCACCCCGAGCGTCCCCGTGTCGATGATCTGGAGCTCGCTGCCCGTGTCAACCACGACCCGGGTGCCGTCGACGTCGGGCGTCTTTCCGGGAAGGTCGTGGACGACCCCGTTCACGCGCAGCTTGCCCTCGACGACGCCGCCGCTCACCTGATCCCAGGCCAGGACGTGGCCGGGCCCGGGCGAGGGGTCGGCGACGTGCTGGGAGCCGAGGTCGAGCCGGATCGCGGCGGCCGCCGTCGCGGGCACGCCGGTCGCCACGAGCACGCCGGCGAGCGCCGCCAGCGCAGCGGCGTTCGCAGAGCGAAGGACACCGCCGCGCTCGCGCAGCCAGCCTCCGGCCCGCTCGAGCCGGTCGGCCGCCGCGTCCCAGTCGCGCAGCCCCGCCGTGGCCGCCACGAGGACGATCGCGCGCCCGGCGCCGAACGCGGCCAGCGCGACCGTCCCGGCGGCGGGGTCGGCCAGCGCGATCGCCGCGGCGACAGCGGCCAGCGTCGCGACCGGGACGTACGTGATGAACCCGGCGCCGAGGCCGGCGCCGTAGAGGAACGCGGTCGCGGGCAGCGGCAGCACCTCGCGCCAGCGCTGCGGCACCTGGCGGCGAAGCTGCGGCACGGGCAGGCGCAGGAAGCCGGCCTCGCGCGCGGCATAGGCGCCCACGACGGCCGCCGCGGCCCAGGCGCCGTGCTCGCCGCCGCCGCCGGCCCGCGCCGACGCCCAGCCGAGCGCCCATCCCAGCGCCGCGCCCGCCGCCACGGACCCCGCCGCGAACGCCGCCACCGCCACCAGCCATCTCCTCACCCCGTGCACGACGGGGGCGACCGTCTCGGCCACGGCCAGCCCTCAGGGCGACCAGGCGCCCGACACGCCCGCCAGGAGCGCGCACGCGGCGATGGCCGCCCCCGGGTCGGGCGCGAGCCCGACGCCGAGCGCGATGCCGGCCGCACCCGCGCCGGCCGCCGCTGCCGCCCTCCTCAGCATGGCACCTGCGTGTCGTAGTAGAGGACACAGAACACCTTGCGCCCGTGGAAGCAGTAGCCGACCAATGCGGCGTCGCCGTTGATGCGGCGGTCGTGGTGGGCGCAGCAGTCGACGAGCTTTCGGATCTGGCCGCTGCAGCAGCGGTACCAGGCGCCGTCGAACCGGGTGTGGAAGCCGTAGATGTGCGGCACCCAGTCCTGGCACGGCCGCGTGCGCGGCGCCCGCGCGACCGGCTCTCCGGTGGGCCCGACCCGGCGGTTGCCGCCGCTGTCGACGACGTAGCCCGATGCGTCGACCGGCCGGCCGAGGTCGTCGACGGCGTGGCCGTCGGACGGCCGCAGCGGATAGCCGTGGCGGTCGATGCGCGGCAGCTTCGGGAACGGGTGCGGACAGGGGAGCGTCGTGAAGGTGTGCCCGCAGAAGCCGTAGTAGCGCGTGCTCGCCGGGCCGAGCGACGACGCCCCCGCCAGCGGCCCCGCGATCCACGTGATGATCGGCACGGCGATCCGGCTCAGAAAGCCCGAGCGGCTGTGCCGCGACGCCACGTCGCGGGCCAGGTCCTCGCCGTCACGCCACATCGCCGACCGCCTCGCGGGCGCGGCTGCCGCCGGCGGCGACCAGGCTCTCGAGCTGCTCGAGCGTATTCACGGTGCCCTTCGCGCGCACCACGCCGCCCGCGTCGAGGTAGACGGCGTACGGGGTGCCGGGCACGTCGAAGGCCGCGTGCAGCTCCGGCCCGCCCGCCTCCTCGTACGCCGCGTGGACGACCCCGAGCGCCGGGTCGCGCTCGAGCACGCGCAGGCCGGGCACGATCTGGTGGCACACCGGGCACCCGGCCGATGTGAACGCAAGCAGCGTCGCCCGCCCCGCCGGCACCGCCGGGTGGTCGATCGCGGCGCCGAGCTCGGGCCCCTCGCCCTCCTCCTCGAGCGCGCCGCGCGGGCCGATCCGCAGGTGCAGCACGCCCACCTGCCGGTAGAGCGAGAGCACGAGCACCACGAGGGCGGCGACGGCGAGCCACAGGACGGCATAGGACGCCTCCCAGAACGCCCGTCCGAGCGTCGGGGTGACACCCTCGGCGGCCGCGATCGCGACGGCCACGAGCGCGGCGTTTCGGACGAGCGTGAGCCGGCCGGGGCGGCCCGACCAGGGCAGGCACCCGCAGGCGGGCGGCGCCGAGCCGCGGGCGAGCTCCGCCGCGAGGACGAGCGTGAAGGCGACGAGGAGCGCCGCGGCCCCCCATCCTGCGATGGCGAGGCCGGCCACGAGCCCTGCGGCGGCGCCGAGCTCGGCCGCCGGCACGGCGACGGCGACCGCCGGCCGGGCCGGCACGAGCCGGTAGCCGTCGAGGGCCGCGCGCCATGCGCCGAAGCGCCGGATCTTCGCGATCGCGGCGACGGCGAGGAGCGCGCCGAGAAGCGGCGCGAGCGGGACTGCGACCACCGGCATCCGGCGCTCAAGGCTAGAAGCCGGACCGGACGGACTGGAAACGCCCTACAGGGCGGGGGCGACGCGGGCGAGCGCGGTGTCCAGCCGGCTTGCGATCTCGTCGATCTCCGCGTCCGAGATCACGAGCGGCGGCGCGAGCATGAGCGCGTCCATCTGCTCGGTGCCGACCGGGGTCGGGCACGAGTAGATCATGAGCCCCTCGGCCTTGGCCTCGGCGGCGACCCGGCCGCAGACGCCGGCCGCCGCCGGGAACCGGGCCCCGTCGGGAGCTCGCAGCTCGATCCCCTGGAGCAGGCCGCGGCCGCGCAGGGAGTGAATGATCGGATGCCGGCCCCGCAGCTCCTCGAGCCGCTCGCGGAGGCGGGCACCGCGGGCCTCGGCGGCCTCCACGAGCCCGTCCTCCTCGATCGTGTCGATCACGGCCGATCCGACGGCGCAGCCGAGCGGGTTCCCCGAGAACGTGTGGCCGTAGGAGAAGCCTGCGGGCGAGCTCTCGACGACCTCGCGCAGCCGCCGCGAGGCGACCATCCCGGAGAGCGGGACGACGCCGCCGCCGATACCCTTGCCGAACGTGATGACGTCGGGCAGCGCGCCGTCGTGCTCGACCGCGAACCAGCGGCCGGTGCGGCCGAAGGCGGTGATGACCTCGTCGGCCACGAGGAGCACCTCGTGGCGGTCGCACACCTCGCGGACGGCCTCGAGGTAGCCGTCGGGCAGCGGGACTGCGGCTCCGGACGAGCCGGTGACCGGCTCGACGACGAAGGCCGCGACGTGCTCGGCGCCGCGGGAGAGGATCGCCGCCTCGAGCGCCGCCGCCCCCTCCTCGGCCGTATCGCTGTTCGGGACGACCGCGTACTTGCGAAGCAGGAGCTCGAACGGCGCCCGCCAGCGCGATCCCGAAAGCGAGAGCGCCCCCATCGTCGAGCCGTGGTAGGAGGTCACGCGCGAGAGGAACTCGACCTTGCCGGCCTTCCCGAGGAGCTCCCAGTAGAGCACGGCCAGGTGCAGCGCCGACTCGTTCGCCTCGGAGCCGGACGAGTTGAAGAAGCACCACTCGAGGTCGCCCGGAGCGCGCGCGGCGATGCGCTCGGCCAGGTCGAGCATCGGCTCGTTGCGGAACGAGAAGCGGTAGGTGAACGTCAGCTCACCGGCCTGCGCCCGCAGCGCCTCGACCAAGCGCGGGTGGCAGTGGCCGAGCAGCATCACCATCGCCCCGCCGCACGCGTCGAGGTACCGGCGCCCGTCGGCGTCCTCGATCCAGCAGCCCTCGGCGCGCACGGCGACGGGCAGCGCCGTGCCGGGGCTGGCAGTCATCGAGTAGTCCGCGCGCTCGGGGGCCTTCATGGCGCTCACTGTACCGGCGGCGGGGGCGGCGGCTTGCCGGGAACCGTATCGGCCGAGGCAGGGGCGTCCGGCTGTTTCATCCCGCAGCGCCGCTGTTGTGCGATGTCGCGTACGTGTCGCGGAAACCGCCGAGTGTCGTCACACCTGGACGACAACTGGCGGTGGCCCCGGGTCTCGGCCAAGTGGCGCCCGCCCCGTCGCTGAGCGGCTCTCGACTCCCCGAACCAGACCCCGCACCTGATCTGTCGCGCGTCCGTTTGCGAGATGTCACACAACCCTCACGGGAACCGCCA
>Ga0207708_10001295_pt1 | contig 18817 bp, 17 predicted proteins | sample KBSK5101metaG_FD_184340 | JGI IMG/M metagenome (GOLD analysis project Ga0207708, IMG submission 184340) | Corn, switchgrass and miscanthus rhizosphere microbial communities from Kellogg Biological Station, Michigan, USA - KBS K5-10-1 metaG... | ecosystem: Host-associated > Plants > Roots >...
TTGGAATCATTTCCGACCGCACCGAGACCATCCGCGCTTCGGTCAACGACGTGCAATTCACATTGCTGCTGACCGTGGCGCTGGTGGTCATGGTGATTTTCCTGTTCTTGCGCAATTTCTGGGCGACCATCATTCCGGCTGTCACCGTGCCGCTCTCGCTGGTCGGCACATTCGCGGTGCTCTACGAACTGGGCTACAGCCTCGACAACCTCTCGCTGATGGGATTATCGATCGCCGTGGGCTTCGTGGTTGACGACGCTGTCGTCGTTATCGAGAACATCGTGCGGCATCTGGAGCAGGGGGCTTCGCCATTGGAGGCCGCCCTGAAAGGAGCGGGCGAGATCGGCTTTACCATCATATCGATCACGCTGTCGCTTATCGCGGTGTTCATCCCCCTGTTCCTGATGAGCGGCTATATCGGGCTGCTGTTTCGCGAATTTGCGGTTACGGTCAGCGTGTCCCTCGTCCTCTCGCTGCTGATTTCACTGACGCTTACTCCGATGATGTGCGCTCGCCTGCTCAAATCGCGCAGCGAGGGACACGGACGTCTATACCGCTGGTCCGAACGGGGCTTCGACGGACTGCTCAGCCTGTACGAAGCGGGCCTCAAGATCGTGCTGCGGCATCGCTTTACCACGCTCATGGTGATGCTCGGCACCATCGTGCTGACGGGTTACCTCTATGTCGTGATCCCCAAGGGCTTCTTTCCGCAGCAGGACACCGGGCTGATCCTCGGCCTGTCAGAGGCCGCGCAGGACATTTCCTATTCGGCCATGGCCCAGCGTCAACAGGCATTGATCGACGCAGTGCTGGAGGATCCGGCGGTCGCTTCGGTCGGTTCGGCGATCGGCGCCGGCGGCGGCACCACCACGGTCAACAACGGTCGCGTCTTCATCGCGCTCAAGCCCCGGGACGAGCGTGACGTCACTGCGGACCAAGTGATCCGACGGCTGCAAACGCGGTTGGCCCGCATCCAGGGAATCACTCTCTACATGCAGGCTGCGCAGGACATCACCATCGGCGGACGGCTATCCAAGACCCAGTATCAATATACTTTGGCTGATGCCGACCCCGGCGAACTCAATCGCTGGGCGCCACTCTTCCTCGACAAGATCAAGGCTGTTCCCGGCATCACCGATGTCACCACCGACCAGGAGAATGCCGGGCCATTGCTTGATATCACGGTGAATCGCGAGGTTGCGTCGAGTTTCGGAATCCTGCCCTCGACCATCGACAATACACTCGACGATGCGTTCGGCCAGCGCATCGTTTCAACGATGTATACGCCGCTCAACCAGTATCATGTGGTGCTTGAGGTCAGTCCCAAGTTCCAGTTCGGCCCCGAGGCGCTCAACGACATCTACGTCAACTCGTCGACCGGCCAGCAGGTGCCGTTGCGGACCCTCGTCAAGAGCGCGGTCCGCGTGGCGCCCCTCGTCGTCAACCATCAGGGCCAGTTCCCGTCGGAAACGATCTCGTTCAATCTCGCACCGGGCGTCGCGATCGGGCAGGCGGTCAGCGCCATCCAGAAGATCGAGAACGCGCTCGGCAAGCCGCTTTCGCTGACCACGAGCTTCCAGGGCAACGCTCAGGCCTTCCAGTCATCGCTGTCGAGCACCCCGCTCCTGATCGCCGCGGCGCTCCTGGTCATCTATCTCATCCTGGGCATGCTGTACGAAAGCGTGATTCACCCCATCACCATCCTCTCGACCTTGCCGTCGGCCGGCATCGGCGCGCTGTTGCTGCTCATGGCCTTTCACTTCGACTTGAGCGTGATCGCGATGGTCGGCATCATCCTGCTCATCGGCATCGTCAAGAAAAACGGCATCATGCTGATCGATTTCGCGCTGGACGCCGAGCGCAAACACGGTCTGACATCCGAACAGGCGATCTACCAGGCCTGCGTGCTGCGCTTCCGGCCGATCCTCATGACCACGATGGCGGCGATGCTGGGCGCCGTGCCGCTCATGCTTGGCAGCGGCGCAGGCTCGGAAATCCGGCAGCCGCTCGGCTACGCCATCGTCGGCGGTCTCGCCTTGAGCCAGTTCCTGACGCTCTACACGACCCCCGTCGTCTTTCTCTATCTGGACCGCCTCACCCGGCGGTCGCGGTCGCGGCCGCCGGGTGAAAACCCGACCTCGCAGGCCACACCCGAACGCGCTCCCGCAGGCTAGCGGGCCGGGACTTCACGCAAAGCGTCGAGGGGCGCAGCTATTGATCGACCGATGAGCGGGAAAAGACGCGTGACACCGTCGCGAGCATGGGCGGTCACGCTAGTGCGGAGACATTTCGGCTGGCTGTGACGGGTTTGCCGTGGTGGTTTCATCTTGCGCAGAAAGCTCGACGATCCGAAACGGCCAGGCGTCCTTGTCCCGGTCACGACATTTCACAAGTTCTTGAGAAACGCGGCCTCGTGCCTCTGTTCAGTCTCGCCCCGGTGTCTTGTGTTATTCCGGGTGCCTCAAAAGGAAAGAGCCCGGTCGCCGGGCTCTTTGCACGTCATCTGGCCTTGTCGAACGCGCTCAGCAATACGGAGCCATCTGCGCACCCGAGCTGTCGTACTGCGGTATGCAGCCCGGATCATGCGGCCCGGCAAACGATGCGGTTGCGGCGCTCAGTGCAAGCGCAGCCCCCAATCCGAGGGCGCCCAGATATCTCATGACACGTGTCTTCATGGTCGTTCTCCATTCAAGTGAGTGTGTGAAGGCGGAAGAGCGGGAGGGCGTAGTGCGGTCAGCCGCAGCCCCATCCCGAGGTTCGGCCGTAACCCAAGTCTTCCTGGCAATTGCCCGCCACCTGCCAGTCATGATGCGGGCTGGCCGAAGCGGGAACGCTTGCCAGTGCAGTCATGGCCAAAGCAAGCGCCAATACGATTTTGGTCGTCATGTTCATCTCCTTTTGCCGGGTTGGCTGCGTAACCGGTGACGGACACCCCGCGGCGTGAGTGCTGGCACGTCGCCCCTTAGTGCACATAGTTTCCAAAGCTCGGACGGTTTGACTATTTGTGCGGCGTCTTGCTCGCAATTGCGGCGAATGCAACGGCCAGCGCTCTCGCGCCGCACAATGACGAAGGCAAGGGGAGACAAGATTCACGCAAGATCGGGCTAATCGCAGCAATTCCGATGAGGCCTCCGGAAGCCGGATGCATATGTCCGGCGATGGCACTTCGGGTCGGGGCGGGAAGCACAGCGGTTTGCCGGGGAGCGGGCCGAAGCAGGCGCGATGAATGCTTCTCCCTAAGCGCGACTCGCGGGCGGCGGCTGACGCAAGACCGCGCCAATCACGGCAATCGAGGCAAAGCGATCCGTGGGGGGAATCGCTACATTCAGTATCGGCGAACTGAACTCGGCGGGTGGTTCAGTCTTCCGGGCACTTCAGCAGCTACACCGTAACCTTCCGATCCGCCTCACGTCGACGGAGGGTGCGGGACGATGCCGCCATGGTGGCTTGTTGGTTGGAATTGGAAGAGGAGACCACGAAATGAGATCCGCCGGCCGGCCGATTTCCATTGCGATCGGACGCTCGTCCAGTGGGTCCGAACGGTTGCCGGCCAACGCGTTCCTTCGGTCTGCGTACCCATGGGGACGCGGGGCGATCTGCCGCCCGAAGATTGATTCTATCGATGGGAGAAGACGATGTCTGTGATGTCACTGACCCGGCCGCCTTTGCCGCCCTTCACCTTCGAGACCGCGGTGCAGAAAGTCAGGAGGGCCGAGGACGCATGGAACACGTGCAATCCGGAGCAAGTGTCTCTCGCCTATACGGTCGACAGCTACTGGCGCAACCGCGCTGAATTCATTCAGGGACGCACGGCGATCGTCGAGTTTCTAACGCGCAAGTGGGTCAAGGAGCTTGATTATCGTCTCATCAAGGAACTGTGGGCGTGGGAGGAGAACCGGATCGCGGTGCGTTTTGCCTATGAATGGCATGACGACTCCAACTCTTGGTTTCGCTCGTATGGCAATGAGAATTGGGAGTTCGACCAGAACGGCTTGATGCGCCGGCGCTACGCTTGCATCAACGACCTGCCGATTCAGGAATCAGACCGCAAGTATCGCTGGGATCGGACCGGCCCGAGGCCGGCGGGCCATCCCGGCCTGACCGAACTTGGCTTGTGAGAGCGCGCGCGGATGAACCGGAGAAAGGCATGCCGCCTGTTACACGCATCCGGTTGAGTCATGGACATCTAGATTATGGGTATCGTTCGGTTCGCGCTGAGATTTCAGTACACGTTCTACGTGCTCGCAGCCTTGATTCTTTTTCTTGGCGTCGTAGCGATGCGCGCAACGCCGACCGATATTTTCCCCGAAATCCGGATCCCGGTGGTGTCGGTGATCTGGAGCTATACTGGCCTCAGCACGCCCGAGATGGAGCAGCGTGTCACCACGTACAGCCAGTACTCGATCAGCGCGAACGTCAACGGTATCAAGAATATCGAAGCGCAGAGCATGAATGGGCTGTCGGTCCAGAAGATCTATTTTCAGCCCGACGTCAATCTCGACCTCGCCATCGCGCAGATCGTGGCCGCCACCAATGCAATCCGCGCGCTCATGCCCCCCGGGATCCAGCCGCCGGTCGTTGTGCAGTTCAATGCGTCCAGCGTGCCGGTCCTGCAGATCAGCCTGAGCTCCGATACCCTCAGCGAGCAGGAGCTCTACGACTACGGCATCTATCGGATGCGGCAGCAACTCGCTCCGATCGCCGGCATCACGCTGCCGACTCCCGCCGGCGGCAAGTACCGCCAGATCATGGTCGACATCGATCCCGCGAAGCTCGTGGCCAAGGGTCTGACCCCGCTGGATGTCGCCAACGCGGTGAATGCGCAGAATCTGACGCTGCCGTCGGGCACGGCGAAGATCGGTGACAAGCAATATACCGTGCGCACCAATGCGACGCCCGCGAGCATCGATGATCTCAACAACATCCCGATCAAGGTCGTCAACGGCGCCACGGTGTTCGTGAAAGACGTCGGCCAGGTTCACGACGGCTGGCTGGTTCAGCAGAACATCGTGCGCCAGGATGGCCGGCGCTCCGTCCTGCTGAGCATCATCAAGAATGGCAATGCGTCCACGCTATCGGTCGTCAATGCCGTTCACGAGGCGCTGAAGACGGCGCGCGCATCCGCGCCTGCGGGCCTCCAGATCAATGAGCTGTTCGATCAATCGGTTTTCGTCAAGCAGTCGATCACCGGCGTGCTGCGCGAGGGCGCGATTGCGGCCGGCCTCACCGCGCTGATGATCCTGCTGTTCCTGGGCTCGTGGCGGTCGACCGTGGTGGTGATGATTTCCATCCCGCTTGCGATTCTGACATCGCTCGTCGTGCTGTACTTTCTCGGCGAGACGCTCAACACGATGACGCTCGGCGGCTTGGCGCTCGCAGTCGGCATCCTGGTCGACGATTCGACGGTGACCATCGAGAATACCCATCGGCTGCTCACGGAAGAGAAAATGCCGCTGCCGGAGGCCACGCTTCACGGGGCCGCCGGAATTGCCGTGCCGACATTGGTATCGACGCTCGCGATCAGCTGTGTGTTCACGTCGGTGGTGTTTCTCGATGGCCCCGCCAAATACCTGTTCACACCGCTTGGGCTCGCGGTGGTCTTCGCCATGCTGGCGTCCTATGCGCTGTCGCGGACGCTGACCCCAATCACGATTGGGCTGCTGCTCCAGAGCGAGCGGCATGAGCCGGCGGATGCGGCATCTTCGGGCTGGTTTTCCCGCATTCACCGCGGCTTTGAGCGCGGCTTCGAGCGCCTGCGGGGTGGTCATGCGCGGCTGCTGACCTCGCTGCTCCGCCGAAAGTGGATTGTCCCGATCATCGCCATGGTGGTGATTGCGCTCGCAACCGCGATGTTCCTGCTGGTCGGTCGCGATTTCTTTCCCGCCATCGACGGTGGACAGATCCAACTCCATGTCCGGGCACCGGCCGGCACCCGGATCGAAGCCACGGAGGGCATCTTTCAGGCGGTGGAGGACAAGATCCGCGAGGTTATCCCCGAAAGCGAACGGGAACTGATCGTCGACAATATCGGGCTGCCGGCGCGGCCGTACAACCTGGCATTCACCGACGGCTCAACCATCGGCGTCAATGACGGGGTCATTCTGGTGGCGCTGAAGGAGGGCCATGCTCCGACCAGCGAGTATGTGCGTCGGCTGCGCGAAGTGCTGCCGGCGGCGTTCCCGCAGGTGACATTCTATTTCCAGGCCGCCGATATCGTCACCCAGATCCTCAATTTCGGACTTCCAGCCCAAATCGACGTGCGCACCGTCGGCTATGACCGGAACACCAACCTGCGGGTCGCAAAGGAGCTCCGGCAGCGCATGGCCGCCATTCCGGGAATCGTCGACGCGCACCTTCAGCAGGAGGTCGACGCACCGGCATTCTACGCGACGATCGATCGTACGCGAGCGGCGCAATTGGGACTCAACGCCAACACCGTTGCGACCAACATCAATGTAAGCCTGAGCTCATCGGAGCAGGTGACCCCGAACTTCTGGACCGATCCGGCCTCGGGAATTCCCTATTATCTGGCGGTCCAGACGCCGGAGCGCAGCGTGAGCTCCTTGAACGATCTCGGCAACACGCCGGTATCGTCGGGAATCGCCTCCGGCGACGTGCCCGGTGTGCCGGTGCCGGGCCTGCTGAGCAACGTGGCGACGTTCAAGCGCGACAGCGTCCCCACCAATGCCAACCAGTCCAACATACAGCCGGTCTACGAGGTCTACGCGAGCGTTCAGGGGCGCGACCTCGGCAGCGTGTCCGACCAGATCAGCAAGATCGTCGCAGATCTGCAGAAGGAGCTTTCGCCCGGAAACACGATCCAGGTGATCGGTCAGATCCAGAGCATGAACGATGCGTTCTGGAATCTCAGCATCGGACTATTGTTCGCCGCAGTGTTCGTCTACCTGCTGATGGTGGTGAACTATCAGAATTTCGGCGACCCGTTCGTGGTGATATTGGCGCTCCCGGCCACGCTGTGCGGCATCCTGACGATGCTGTTCGTCACCGGCACCACGCTCAACGTTCCGTCGCTGATGGGCGCCATCATGGCGGTCGGCGTCGCTTCGGCGAACTCCATTCTGCTCGTGACGTTTGCGCGCGAGCAGCAGCTGGCGGGCAAGACGGCCTTCGAGTCCGCGATCGAGGCCGGGCATACGCGTATCCGGCCCGTGCTGATGACGGCGGCTGCGATGATCGTTGGGATGATCCCGATGGCGATCGGCGGCGCGGGCGAAGAGCAGAATGCCGCCCTGGCTCGCGCCGTCATCGGCGGTCTGTTGTTTGCCACTCCTACGACCCTCCTGGTCGTTCCATACCTGTTTGCCATGCTGCGGAAGCGCAACGACGGCAAGACGGCCCAGGGCGTGTTCAGTGAGGACATCAGATGAACTATGTTCACTCGGACCTCCGCCGCGAGGCCGCTCCCGATCCTGCTATCGAACACGAAGCGCCACCCGCCGATGCGCCGGAGAAGCGGGGCGGATGGCGAGGCTGGCTGCTTGGGCTCGGCGTGCTGTTCGTGCTTGCCGCGGCCCTGGCCTTCGGAGGGTACCGGTCATATTCCCAGAATCTGCAGGCAGTGGCGGCGACCCAGCAGCGTCGCGATGCCGTCCCGACCTTGCGCGTTCAGGCGGTGCGGGCGAGCGGGGAGTATGTGGCGGTCTCGTTGCCGGCCACGACCTCCGCGTTTTCTGTCGCCAACATATTCGCTCGCGCCAGCGGATATATCGACAAGCGCAACGTCGATATCGGCGATCACGTGAAGGAAGGGCAGTTGCTGGTGCAGATCGTCGCCCCGGAGCTCGACCACCAGATCGCACAAGCCAAGGCGACCCTTGCGCAGCTCGAGGCGACGGTGCAGCAGACGCAGGCGAACAAGGAGCTCGCGCGGGTGACCTGGGGACGCGACAGCCCGTTAGTCGACAAGGGCTGGGTGACCCCCCAGCAGGGCACCATCGACGTCCAGACCCTGAAGGCGCAGGAGGCGGCCGTGGGCGTGGCGGAAGCCAATGCAGCGGCGCAGCGGGCGCAGATACAGGTCCTCACCCAGCAGAAGGCCTATCAGCGCGTCGTGGCTCCGTTTGATGGCGTGATCACCCAGCGCAACGTCGACGTCGGTACGCTCGTGCAGGCCGACGCGGTCAGCGGCACCTTCATGTTCACTATCATGCAGAGCAACGTGATCCGCACTCAGGTCTTTGTCCCGCAGGATCAGGCCTTCGGATTGGCGCCGGGGGTGGACGCGGTCGTACACGTGCCCGAAATCCCGGGTCGTACTTTCCCCGGTACGGTGACGCGTATCGCTGATGCGCTGCAGCCTGGTACGCGAACGTTGCTCACGGAAGTCGACATACCCAATCCGGACGGGGCATTGACGCCTGGAATCTACTGCACCATCGAGCTGCACATTCCGCGCAAGACCCCGAGCCTCGTGGTGTCGGCCGACGCGATCATTTTCAACGCTGATGGACCGCAGGTCGCCGTGGTCGAAGGTGGCGTCGTTCACCTGCGGAAAATCTCGATCGCGCGTGATCTGGGAAAACAGATCGAGGTGCGCGACGGCGTCAGGGACGGCGATCAGGTGATCCTCAACCCGCCCGTCGATCTGGTCGAGGGCAAGAAGGTGCAGGTTCGCCCATCCGACGCCAAGTCGTAACATCCCGCTTCACGAAATGGCTTGGCGTGACATCCGGGACGTCAAGGCTTGCCGGCTCCCGTGCCGGCCAAGCCTCAACTGGGTCCCCCTGTTCGGCTGAAGAATTCCCTGATACCCCGTTCGAACCGCCGTCGCAGCAAGGGACCCAGGCCATGGCAGCGATTCCCGAAAAGTATCTCGACCTGCTTGAGCAGAAGAAGGCGTTCGCAAGCCTTGCCACGACCATGCCGGACGGATCGCCGCAGGTCACGCCGGTATGGTTTGACTACAAGGACGGCATCGTGCGGGTGAACACCGCAAAGGGGCGCGTCAAGGCACGCAACCTGAAACCCGGTGCCGCCGTGGCGCTCGCGATCATGGATCCGGACAATCCCTACCGCTACATCCAGGTGCGTGGGCACGTCAGGCGTGTCACGGAGGAGGGCGCCGCTGCCCATATCGATTCGCTGGCGAAGAAGTATCTCGGGCAGGACAAGTACCCGTTCGGGCAGCCCGGTGAAGTCCGCCTGACCTGTGACATCGAGCCGATGTCGGCGTCCGGCGTGGGTTCGTGAGGCGGCGCTCCAATTCGCCCGCGCAGACAGACGTGCCGGACCCGACGGCTACTCCACCAGATCCCAATAGAGCCGGCCGCCGAAGCGATCGATCAGGAAGTCGATGAATACCCGCACCTTGACGGAGAGGTGACGTGTCTGCGGATAGATTGCATAGATCGAAATCTCGGGCGCCTTGTAATCGGTCAGGATGCTGCGCAGGCTTCCCGCCTGCAGATCGGCTCCGGCGATGAAGGTCGGCAAGAGGGCGATGCCGTGGCCGCGCACCGCCGCGTCGCGCAGCACTTCCGCGTTGTTGCTGCACAGTGTCCAGGGGATGCGGATCCAGTGATCGCCATCGGGACCAGTGAGTTTCCATTGGTTGCCGGTCGCGAGGTGACCGTAGGCGAGGCAATCGTGATTGCGCAAATCGTCGGGATGCTGTGGCGTGCCGCGCTCCGCCAGATAAGCGGGCGCCGCGCAAATCGCGCGACGCGCGGGCGCGATCTTGCGCGCAACCAGCGTCGATGACGCCAGCTCGGCAATGCGAAGCGTAACGTCGAACCCCTCCTGCACCGCATCGATCTGCTGATCGCTCAGGATCAGCTGAATGTGAAGGGCGGGGTATTTCTTCATCAAGTCCGCGATGGCGGGCCCGAGGTGCAGCGTACCGAACGACATCGGCGCGTTGACGCGCAACATGCCGCGCGGCTCGGCTTGCAGCCGCGTCACCGCACGATCGGCTTCTTCCAGGTCGGCGAGGATGGCGACGCAGCGCTCGTAATACGCCTGCCCGTTCTCGGTCGGGCTGGTGCTGCGCGTGGTGCGGACGAGCAATTGCACCCCGAGGTCTCGTTCGAGATCGATCACGTATTTGCTTACGGCCGAGCGCGACAGGCGCAACTCCCGCGCCGCAGCGGCAAAGCCGCCGTCCTGCACCACTCTCGTGAAGGCCTTGATGCTGGTCAGCTTGTCCATTCGGCCTCCCGCCGCGGCTCGGCAATTGTCCTCAAATCATCGACATAGAAGCTACGAAATAGGTGATTGTAGCAGGATCGTAGCATGCCGATCTTTGCGGATGAAAGGGCAGGGGTGCCCGATGGAGTCAGCCATGATCACTGTGAGACCTTCCGACGAACGCGGCGTGGCCAACCTTGGATGGCTGGACAGTCGCCACACATTCTCGTTCGGCCATTATTTCGATCCGCAGCAGATGGGCTTCGGTCCCTTGCGGGTGATCAATGAGGACCGTGTCCGGCCCGGTGCGGGGTTCGATACCCACGGCCACCGCGACATGGAGATCATCTCGTATGTCCTCGAAGGCGCGCTCGAGCATAAAGACAGCATCGGCACTGGATCCGTGATCCGGCCCGGCGACCTGCAAGTGATGTCGGCCGGCAGCGGCATCCGGCACAGCGAGTTCAATCATTCCAAGCAGGAGCCGGTGCACTTCCTCCAAATCTGGGTGTTGCCGGACCGGGAGGGCATTTCGCCCCGCTATGACCAGAAGACGTTTTCGGAATCCGAAAAGCGGGGTCGCCTGCGCCTGATCGGTTCGCCAGATGGCCGCGAAGGTTCGATCGTGATTCACCAGGACGTGGAAATTTTCGCCGCCCTGCTCGATGCCGGCGACGCCGTCACGCACGCGTTAGCTGGAGGTCGAAAAGGCTGGGTGCAGGTGATCCGCGGAGCCGGCGAGGTCAATGGCACGCCGGTGCGCGCCGGAGATGGCGTGGCGCTGGAAGGCGAGGCAACGCTCGCGGTCACGTCCCGCGCAGGCGATTCCGAGTTCCTGGTGTTCGATCTGCCACCGCAATAGCCCGACCGGCGCGTAACGAGATCACGACAATTGCCGGCAAGACTTCGCAAGAGCACTCAAACTCGTCAGAGGCGACGCCCTACATCCCAGTAGGGCGTCGTTCGAACAATAAGATCAAGGAGTTGTGTTATGCGTACACCTTTCGCCAAGATGGCGATCTTGCCTTCGCTGGCGCTCGCCATGCTGATCGCCGTCGGGCCTGCCGCTCACGCGCAGGGATATTTGCAGGAGGCCGCTTACACCCACAGGCATCACGCAGCACCGCCGCTGGCCTACGATACCCAGGCGAATCCGAACTACGGGTTCGGTCCCCTCCGTCAGGTGGGACCGAATGATGTCGTCTCGGGCAATCGTATCATCGGCCGCGATCCCGACCCCTTCATTCGGGGTGAACTCCTGCGTCACTATGATTCAGGTTGGCCGGATTGAGTGCGGCGACACGCAGCAAGCTGCGAAGCGACTGCTATCCTGAGCCAATCTCATGCCGCGGCGCGCGTCGGCAGCCAGCCGAGGCGCGCAGCGGCGTGCGCTGACGCCGCCAGCAGGTAAGCGCAAACGCGCTCAGCGCGTCTTCATCATCTCACGGTACCGCCTCACCGTCGCGGCCGCGCGCCAGTTGGACCGCTCGCGCGGTTGTGTCACCCGGCGGGGTCCATCTTTGCGCGGTCGCGTTCATTGTCGTGCTTCGCGTAGAATACGTGTCCGAGCGAGATGAAGGACGCGGACATGTGGAGCTCTGGCCTTACGCTTGATTGTTCGCGGCTCTCGCGCCGTACGTTTCTCGGCGGCGCGACGGGCGCGGTTGGCGCCGGCGCATTGCTTTCCGCGCGGGCGTCGCACGGTGCTCCGGCGCCGCCCCAGGCCCCCGGTGCGCGATGGCTGGTCCCGGAAGACCCGGTTTTTGCGGTCGGCGCGACCATCGGCGATCTCACCTTCGTGTCGCAGGATGCTGCCGGCCCTGGTGAGCTTCCATCCGGCGCGGTGCCGCAAGCCGAGCGCACGCTGGAGAACATCCGCCGTGCGCTTGCCGCGGTCGGCCAGAGCGCGGACGACCTCGTGTTTCTTCAGGTCATGCTCACGGACTATACCGCGGCGCCGGACATCGGCCGATTGCTCCGGGCAGCGTTCCGGCCCGATCGCGCTCCCACGACCTGCTTCGTCGGCGTGTCCGCCCTGGGTCCCGACCGGCTGGTCAGGATGGATGCCGTCGCCTCGACCAATCGCGACCGTGCGCAGGTGGTGGCTGAAGGCGTACCGCTCCCGCTGGGAGCAGCCTGCCACGCCATCCGGGTGGGCGAGCTTGTCTTTGTCGGCAGCGTGGATGCGCCCGAAGACGTCGGCACGCCGAGCACGATCGTGCTCGAGCGCATGGACGCGGTGCTGCGCGCGGCCGGTCTGGGTCTGAAGGATTCCTTCCGCCATTGGGCATTCCTGCGCAACATGGCGGCCACAAGCGTGCGCGACGCGTATGGACGTGAGCGTACCGTGCGGCTGGATCCGATCTATGCGCCCGACGAGTATCCGGCAAATTCCCGCATCGGCAGCCCCGCACTTGGCGCCGGTGTTGCGCAGCGCTCCTACGCCGTTGCCACCCGCGGTCGCCGACAGTATGTGGAAAGCAAGTTTGCGCGGCGCACCCCGCGCGTGTTTGCGCAGAGCGTGCGTGCGGGCGACTGGTTGTTCATCGCCGGACAGGATGCAGTCGACGTCGCGCAGCAGACCCTCTTCGTCGGCGACCTGCGTGCCCAGACCGACCAATGCGTGCGACAGCTCCAGTTCATCATGGAAGCGGCCGGCGGAACGATGGATGACATCGTGAAGACGACCGTCTACCTCCTCGACGGGCAGGATCGCTCGGTGTTCCTGGACGCGTATGGCGAGCAGTTCAGGCGGCGGCTGCGCAGCCCGTGGATGCCCGCGGGCCTCACCATGACGGTTGATGCGCTGCGCCCCGATTGCCTGGTGGAGATCGACGCCATGGCATGGCTCGGGGCGCGCTGAAGCGGCTGGCGCTTGCGAGCGCTCTCCAGTCGAGCCCTTATCAGCAGCTCAAACTTGTGCAGACTGGGCGCTTCGTGGTCGGCGATCGGAGGGACGGATTGCCGGCTGTTCGCCTCGACGACAATGTATTCGGTCCAAATGGCGCGAGCCCGCTCGTCAGGTCGTCGAAGTCCATCACCCAAGGCGGCAGTGCCGGGCCGTCCCCTGCTCGTCGTGGATGGCGATTCCTTTGCCCACCGCGCCTACCATGGTCTGCCGAAGACGATCCTTGGGGTCGGCGGCAAACCTGCCGGCGCGATCGTTGGCTTCGCAAACTTCCTGCTGCGGATGGTCGATCAAGAGCGGCCGCGCGCCGTACTGGTGGGATGGGACACGCTCGACGTCCCGAACTACCGGCATAAAGCATTTCCCGCCTACCAGGGCGGCCGCCGTTTTGACAAGGAACTGCTCGTCCAGCTCGACCTGTTACCGCTGTTGGTCGCCGCCTGCGGCTTCGCGAACGCCAAGGCCGCGGGGTACGAGGCTGACGATTTCCTCGCCGCTGCGGTGGCGCACGAGGAGCGGCGGGGCGGAACCGCAGTTGTGGCGAGCGGCGATCGCGACACGTTCCAACTGGCATCCGCGTCCACGGTGATCGTTCATCCGCTCAGAGCGGGGGAGATGGCGCGGATCGGCCCGAAGGAGGTGCGCGATCGATACGGTGTCGAGCCCCGTCAGGTCCCCGACTTCATCGCATTGCGTGGCGATCCGTCGGACAAACTGCCCGGTGCCAAGGGCATCGGGCCGAAAGGAGCCGCGGCCTTGCTGAAAAAATACGGGACGCTCGAGGCCGCGCTGACGGCGGGCCGGTTTCCGAGCGAGGCCGATCAGCTCCGGCTCTATCGCTGGATTGCGACCATGGACGCATCCGCGCCGCTTCCAGCCTTGCGCGATCAGGCCCCGACGTGGGGAAGGGCGGCAACGCTGGCACGGGAGTGGGAGCTGAACCGGTTGGCGGATCGGCTCGACGAGCTTGACCGCTCCGGTTCATGACCGACGGGAAAGGCCCGCAAGCGTCAACCCGTCATCGTTTGCTCGAGGCTTGCGCCGAGCCCGCTTTCGGTGGCCAGACGCCGGCGTGCTCGAGCTCCTTCATGGAATCGTCGGTGAATTCCGCACGCGGACCGTCGCCGCCGATCACGAACATCAAGATGTGCTCCTGGCTCTTGTCGCCTGGGGTCACATTCTCGAAGCGTCGGATGGCCCCGGGCGGAAAGGAAATGACGTCGAGCGGATCGAGGTCGAGATACTCGACTTGCCCGTCCTCGTTCTCCCAACTGCACCGCCATTTTCCGGTCATGGGTATGAACGTCTCGTTGGTATCATGGTTGTGCATCATCGGGCCGTGACCGGGCTTTGCTTTGCAGTAGCCAAGATTGAAACCTTCGGAGATCGGGATCGCAGCGGCGCGGGAGGCGTCGCCGCCGACAGGTGAGGTGACGGAGTCGCCTTCGCCCTTTGGCGGCTGAAAACCGATCACATTGAACAAAGTACGCTCGCAACCCGGCATGTTGCTGTCCGGAAGGCCGCCGTCCGAGCCTTGAAGATCCCTGAAACGCGCCACCCGCTTTTTCATCTCATCGCGCGAAAAGCCTCGCCTGAACAGCGTTTCCATGGACGTTCTCCTTCTCACCCGGCTGACGAAAACAGTTCGTTGGCACGTCGGGAATTATCGCAAGGGGTGAGAGTACCCATGTGATCCGGTGCGATCAATCACGGTGCGCGCGATCCAGATGCGATGGTTCCAACGAGACCTGTGCCCGCACATTCATGCCGGGCGTGCAGGGGAACCCCTTGGCGGTGACGATCGCATCCAAGGCATCCAGGCAAAGTTCTACTTCCTGATCGATCCCGTTTCTGTCAGCCTAAGGCTGATCGACGGATGTCCACGCGCGGTCACGCCAGTTTGGGAGGAGTTGATGAACAGACGGAGTTCGTTGTTCGCCGCAGCACTTCTACTGCTCGCATGTGTGCTGAGCACGGTCCCCGGCGCAACGCAGCCCGCCCAGCCGCCGATCAAGATCGGATTTGGAATGGCGCTCACCGGCGGTCTCGCCGCGGGAGGAAAACAGGCGCTGGTGACGTACCAGCTCTGGGCCGAGGAGGTAAACGCGCGCGGCGGATTGCTCGGGCGGAAGGTGGAGCTCGTCTACTACGACGACCAGTCCAACCCGGCAACGGTTCCCGCGATCTACTCGAAGCTGCTCGATGTCGACAAGGTCGATCTCGTGCTGTCCGGCTACGGCACCGTCCCGACCGCGGCTGCCATGCCAACGGTCATGCAGCGCAAGAAGGTATTCTTGTCATTGTTTGCGCTCGCGGCGAACGACCAGTTCGACTACGACCGCTATTTTCAACTTCAGCCCAACGGACCGAACGCGAAAGTCGAATTCTCGAGGGGCTTTTTCGAGCTTGCCGCCGCCCTCAACCCAAAGCCGCAGACCGTGGCGCTCGTAGGGGCCGATGCCGAGTTCTCGGTGCTCGCATTGGAGGGCGCGCGCGAGAACGCCAAAAAGCACGGCATTCGCATCGTGTACGACCGCACATACCCGCCGAACACGGTTGAGTTCGGCACCATCGTCCGCAGCATAAAGTCCACCACCCCCGATCTGGTCTTCATCGCATCCTACCCGCCGGACTCCGCGGGCATGATCCGTTCGATTCACGAGGTCAAGCTGGGGGCCAAAATGGTAGGCGGCGGGATGATCGGCCTCCAGTTCTCCGCCCTCAAGACCCAGCTCGGGCCACTGCTCAACAATATCGTCTGCTATGACCTCTATGCGCCCGAGCCGACGATGAAATTCCCGGGCGTGGAGCAGTTCCTGGTGCGCTACCGCGAGCGCGCCGGCGCGGCCGGTGTCGATCCGCTCGGTCTGTACATTCCGCCATACGCCTATGCCGAGATGCAGATTCTCGAAGCTGCGATCAATTCCGCCAGCTCGTTGGACGACGGCAAGCTCGCGGCCGTGATGCGGTCGGCGACCTTCGACACGGTGGCCGGCAAGATCAAGTTTGGCGCCAAGGGCGAATGGAGCGAGCCGAGGCTCCTGCTCATTCAGTACCGCGGCATCCAAGGCAACGATGTCGAGCAGTTCAAACAGCCAGGCAAGGAAGTGATCTTGTACCCTCCGCAGTACAAATCGGCCGACTTGCTGGTGCCGTTCGAGCCGGCCCAATAGCGGTTCAATCCTGAAGCGGCGGCCCTTCGGCGCGTTCGCGCACGCCAGGGCCGGCTGCTCGGTTCCGCGACCAGATGCCCTGAAGCGCAGGCCGGCGAACGCAAATTGGCGTGCGCTTGCGATCTCCTGAAATTGCCGGCGGTTCCGATGGGAACTGTCATAGGCGCAGCGGCGTTGAGTTGCCGCGACGCCGGAGGCAACCATGCTGTTGAGAGCAGAAGACCAAGCCAAGTTTCACGGCCGGATCGATGACAAGGGGGCGACGGTCTGGGCCTCCTATCGCATCGAAGGCCGCGTCGAGGGAAAACCCGTCGTGCAAAGCGACAAGCGGATGTTCGCATCCGAACAGGAAGCGCGAACGTGGCTGGTGGGTGAGGCCGACGAGCGAGGGTTCAAGGATTTTGAGCCTGAGATTCACGCCGACGGCGTGACCTAGCTCGGAACAACCTGGTCGCTCCCGCCCTCCGGGGCTGCCCCTACGTCCTGATGAATGCCAGGAGGTCTGCGTTGACCTGGTCCTTCAGGGTTGAGCACAGCCCGTGCGGCGCACCCGGGTAAATTTTCAACGTGGCGCCCTTGACGATCTTGGACGACATCAGGCCCGAAGCGGCGATCGGCACGATCTGGTCGTCGTCGCCCTGGATGACGAGCGTCGGCACGTAGAGATGATTTTTGAGGAGATCGGCGAGATTCGCGAGGTGAAATCGATCGCCGCTCCCGCGTCACGATGATGCGAATATTGCAACCGGCAGAGACAGGGCCGGGCGCACGAAAGCCCGGCACGAGGCCGGGCCTTTGCGCACTTCAGTCAGATCAATCCGGGCGTCCCGAATTGTATTCGCGCAGGAGTTGATCGCGAATGAACGGGTCGGTGTCGCGGCCGATCACGCTGTTGCCGGACACGACGTCGCCCGGCTGAACGGTCACGCGCGGACCGAAGCGATAATTCGGATTGGCCTGGGCGTCGTAGGCCTGGGCGCCGTTATACCTCTGGGCCGCGTCGGCAGCCTGGGCTGCCATGAGCGTGCCGAGCGCGACCGAAGCCGCGAGCACGACCTTGGTGATGAGCATTTTCATCTCACTTCTCCATGTACGATTGGTTGATGCCGGCACCGTACACATAACGTTTGAACGCGAGATTGCTTGGCTGCCGTTGTCGCCTCTGAGACGGAATTGCGCTGATTACGGGTCACAAAGGCGTGCGCCAAAGCTTTATGAGGATTTAACGGGAAGGATATTTCTCCATCGGCATGGACAAGGTTCGCCGTTGCGATTCCATCATTCGAGGTTTCGGCGATAGGCCGTGGGAGTCAGCCCGGTATGCTTGCGGAACGTGGTCGTAAAGGAACTGGTGTCGCTGAAACCAAGATTGAAGCCGACCTGCGTCACCGACATGTCCGGATTCGCCAGCAGAGACTTGGCCCGTTGCATGCGAAGGCTGCTCAGATAGCGATGTGGCGGCAGGCCGAATGATTGCTTGAACGCGCGCACGAAATGATAGGAGCTCAACTTCACGACATCCGCCAATGTCGCCAGTGAAACGTCCTCGAGCAGGTGCTCCGCGATATACTGCGCGATCTTTTTCTCCTGCCAACCGGCAAGGCCGCCGCGAAAGGATTGCTGCGCGGGAGCGGCGGCGCTGTTGAGGCGCAGCAGTTCGTGCGCCATCACGACGCTGAGCGCCTCGGCATATTGCCGATTGCCGTGGTCCGGGCTCTTGGCCTGATCCTTGAGCTTTTGGGCCGTTTCCCACAGGTCCTGGTCGAAGAAAAAGAGGCGCGGCTTGAACTCGGTTTCCGCGAAATGCAGATCGGGATCGATCAACGGACCTTTGGGATCGATGTAGAAATAGGTGACGCGCGTCAGCGCGCGGGGCTTCTGCCACCCCGAAAATTGGTGGCCGGCCGGGACGAAGCTGAGCTTGTGACTGTACTCGTGCAGGGTCGATCTCGGCAGACCTTCAACCAGCGTCTCGCCGTCGTCTCGCTCCGCGCGCTCGCACATGATCAGCAAATGACGCGACGCTTTGTACTCATATGTAAAGGGCTCGCGCCTGATGACTTCGACCGCATCCGTCTGCAACCCGTTCCATGTCGCAATGTGGCGACGTGCGATATCCGGCGGAGCAAATTCAACAACCGGCGGAGAAGTCTCCGTCAGGCCGGTACTCAACTCGCTCATGGTGAGGTCTCCTGATCTTCGTGATCGGGTGTCCCTCCTTGAGCGGCGTATCCTCAATTTTTCATCAGTGGCACCCCGGCCACTGAAATGCTTATCGCGTCATCGCAAAACCAGAGTTCTGAGCGTTCAAATTTGCGTGCGAGAAAGAACATGGCGCCGCCGCGGCCGGCAAAGCTGCAAAGCGTCGACACCGGGCGTTCGGTGTCATGCAGATTTCACAAAGCTGCAATGACGTTGCTTACGGTGGGTCCGACCGAACGGTCCCGAGCCGCGACCGCAAGCAACTCCAATCCTGGTCGCCCGGAAGCCCAAACCGCAGCCAAGTTGGTTGTTCGCGAAAGGCACGCACGACGATGCCAGCATGTCCAAGGCGCTGGAAGGTTTCGGCCGCCGTGTTGACCTGCGCCAC
>Ga0207708_10001305_pt1 | contig 18769 bp, 17 predicted proteins | sample KBSK5101metaG_FD_184340 | JGI IMG/M metagenome (GOLD analysis project Ga0207708, IMG submission 184340) | Corn, switchgrass and miscanthus rhizosphere microbial communities from Kellogg Biological Station, Michigan, USA - KBS K5-10-1 metaG... | ecosystem: Host-associated > Plants > Roots >...
CGAGCCGGTCCTGGCCTGGGAGTCACGGGTCACCGGCACCGAGAGCGACGGCACGCCGATCGACGAGCTCCTCTACACCGACGCTCGCACCGGCAAGCGACTTGGTGTCCGGCAGAACATCTTCACCGAAGGCATTGGTCACTCCCTGTACAGCGGCACCGTGCCGGTCGGCTCGACCGCGACCCCGGGTGGCTTCTCCATGACCGACCCGGCGCGCGGCGGCCACAAGACCTACGACGCGACGGGTATCACCGACGAGTTCGACCCGGCGAGGGGATCCCTCGTCACCGACACCGACAACCTCTGGGGTGACGGCACCCCCGCCAACAAACAAAGCGCCGCGGTCGATGCTCACTACGGCGCCGCCGAGACCTGGGACTTCTACAAGACTGTCCTCGCTCGCAACGGGATCGCGGACAACGGTGTGGCCGCCTACTCCCGGGTGCACTTCGGGCGCGGCTACGACAACGCCTTCTGGGACAACTCCTGCTTCTGCATGACCTACGGGGACGGTGGTGCGGCGTTCAGGCCGCTCGTCTCGCTCGACGTGGCCGGACACGAGATGACCCACGGCGTCACCGCCGCCACCGACGGCCTGGACTACTGGGGTGACGCCGGGGGGCTCAATGAGGCGTCATCCGACGTGATGGGCACGATGGTCGAGTTCTTCGCCGACAACGCCAACGACCCCGGTGACTACTACATCGGCGAGAAGGTCACGAAGAACGGCACCTACATTCGCCGCATGGACAAGCCGTCTGCCGATGGGGCATCTGTGAACTGCTACAGCAGCACGGTCAAGAACCTCGACCCGCACTACTCGTCCGGCGTGGGCAACCATCTCTTCTACCTCCTCTCCGAGGGCACGGGCACGAAGACCATCGGCGGCCGCTCGCACAGCGGCACGTCGTGCAACAGCACGCGGTTCACCGGCGTGGGCCGGGACGTGGCGGCCAAGATCTGGTACCGCGCCATGACGACGTACTGGACCTCGACCACGACGTACCCGCGGGCGGCCAACGGGATGATCAAGGGGGCGCGCGACCTCTACGGCCGCAACTCGACCACCTGCAAGAAGGTGGTCACGGCGTGGAAAGCGGTCAAGGTGACGCCCACGGCTTCTTGCGACACCGCGGCGGAGTCCTTCACCGGTTCCACCAACATCAGCAACCCCGGCTTCGAGTCCGGCGTGTCCGGATGGACCCAGAGTCAGCCGGGGATCATCACGCAGTCCGTAGGCGACGCGCTCCCGCACAGCGGGTCATGGTTCGCCTGGTTGGGCGGCTACGCCAAGACTCATGTCGACAGGCTCAGCCATGCGAATGTCAAGATCCCGGTGACCAAGACTGCCCGGCTGAAGCTGTACCTCTACTCGTACACGGACGACCCGAGCCTGCGCCCGGGCGACAAGATCGTGTTCACGCTGACGTACGGCACGACCACCAAGGTGACCAAGACTCTCAGGACCTACTACGACATCGACGCCTCCGGCGCATACGACGTGAAGGTGTTCGACCTGACCCCGTACGCGGGAAAGACGGTCACCATCAGGGCGACTGCCACCAACAACAACGACGGCTTCGCCTCCGGCTGGTTCATCGACGACGTCGCGGTCAAGGTCACGACCTCGTAGCAGCCGGTGACGGCACCGAGGCTCGGCTCTCGGGCAGCAGGATCCCGTCGAGCACGATGGCGAGCATCGGCTCCGCCTCGGCGGCCCCGATGCCGGACTGGTCGACGACCGTGGCCACACCGCTGACCAGGCGCATCACCTCGCGCGACTCCACCCCGGGGCGCAGCGCCCCGGACTCACGGGCGCGCTCGAGCACCTTGTCGTTGGCGGCCACCAGCACCTGGCACTTGCGGTAGATCGGGGACGACGGGTCGTCCATCGCGGACATCACCTTGGCGGCCGCGCCGTGGTAGATGCCGACGTTCTCGACGAACTTGCTGAACCAGGTGGCCAGTGCGGCACGCGCCGGCAGGTCGGAGAGCGCGATCTCCTCGCTGTCGGCGTTGATCCTGTCGGACCAGTCGCGCATCACCGTGTCGATCAGCGCGTCGCGGGTCGGGAAGTGCCGGTAGAGCGTGCCCGGACCCACTCCCGCGCGCCTCGCGATCTCGTCGAGCGACCCTTCGGCGCCGCGCTCGCGGAACACCTCGCGGGCGGCCAGCACGATCTTGTCGTAGTTGCGCTGGGCATCGGCCCGGAGCGGCCGCGAGGCCGGCTCGGTCGACGTCTCGGTCGACTGTGGGGCAGGCACGTTCGCACAACTCCTTGATAACCGGAGACAGTCTCCGTATTGTTCTCGGCAGAACCGGAGGAACTCTCCGTTCAGTCTACGTCAAGGACAAGGAACACTCCATGACCCAGCAGGTTGACCGTGCCGGCCGTCGTACGACGGTGGGCCTGGCCCTGATCCTCTCGGTGCAGCTGATGCTGATTCTCGACATGACCGTCGTGAACGTCGCCCTGCCCGATATCGCTACCGACCTCGGCTTCACGCCGTCGGCGCTCTCCTGGGTGCTCAACGCCTACACGCTCACGTTCGGTGGGCTGCTGCTGCTCGGCGGCCGCCTCGGCGACGTGTTCGGCCGACGGCGCACGTTCGTCGCCGGCCTCTCCGTCTTCACCCTCGGCTCCCTGCTCGGCGGACTGGCCCCCACCCCCGAGCTGCTGGTGGCGGCGCGTTCGCTGCAGGGCGCGGGCGCCGCCGTCGCCGCTCCGAGCGTGCTGGCGCTCCTGACCAGCACCGCGCGGGACGAGGGTGCGCGCAACCGGTCGCTCGGCCTCTTCAGCGCGGTGAGCTCCGCCGGCGGCTCGATCGGCCTGATCCTCGGCGGTGCCCTCACCGGCTATGCGTCGTGGCGCTGGTCGCTGTTCATCAACGTGCCGATCGGGCTGCTCGTGCTGCTCCTCGTGCACCGTTTCGTCGACGAGACCCCGCGCCAGCGTGGCCGCTTCGACGTGACCGGCGCCGTCACGGCGACTCTCGGCTCGGCCAGCCTCGTCTTCGGGTTCATCAACGCCCCGGACCACGGCTGGACCTCGGTCGGCACGGTCGGCGCCTTCGCGCTCGCCGTGGTGCTGCTCGCCGGTTTCGTCGCCAACGAGCGCCGCGTCGCGTCCCCGCTGCTCGCGTTGGACCTGCTGCGCAGCCGGGTGCGCGTGGGCGCGGTCTCGGTGATGGCGCTCTTCGTGGGCGCGCAGTTCGCGTTCTTCTTCTTCGCCGTGCAGTTCATGCAGGGCGTGCTCGGGTACGGCGCGCTGCGCTCCGGCTTCGCGTTCCTGCCGCTCACCCTGCTGATCTTCGCAACCTCCCGCCTGACACCGCGCCTTGTTGGCCGGTTCGGGGTGCGCCCGCTGGTCGTGACCGGCGTGGTGCTCGTGGGTGCCGCCAACCTCTGGCTGGCCGGGCTGGACACGTCGAGCACATATGTCGCCCACCTGCTGGGCCCGATGGTGCTCACCGGCATCGGCGCCGGGCTGAGCTTCATGCCGCTGACCGTGGCCGCGCTGACGGACGTCGCTCCCGAGCGCGCGGGCACGGCGTCGGGGCTGCTGCAGATGGCGCAGCAGATCGGCGGTGCGCTCGGCCTGGCGGTGCTCGTGACCGTGTACGCCTCGCAGAACGTGCCTGGCCAGGTGGTCACCGGCATGTCGGCGTCGTACCTGATGGCGACGGGGTTCCTGGTGGTGGCGCTGGTGCTGGCCGGCACGCTTCTGGGACGGCGTCGTACGCCGGTGCCCCAAGTGGCGGACCGGGAACAGCTCGACCTGGCGGCCTGACCGGCTGTCGCTACCGGTGCTCCTGCTCGGGCGGGAAGCCACCGGTGGCCACCGGGCCCCAGCGCTGGACCGTGATCCGGATCAGGGACTTGCCCTGGTCCTGCATGGCCTGCCGGTACTCGTCCCAGTCGGGGTGCTCGCCGGAGATGCTCCGGTAGTAGTCGACCAGCGGCTGCAGCGCGTCGGGCAGGTCCAGCACCTCGGCGGTGCCGTCGACCTGGACGTAGGGGCCGTTCCAGTCGTCGGAGTGGACGACGGCGGTCACGGCCGGGTCACGGCGCAGGTTGGCGGCCTTGGCGCGGCCCGGGTAGGTCGAGACCACGATCCGGCCCTCCTCGTCGACGCCGGCCGTGACCGGCGAAGCCTGCGGGGTGCCGTCCTTGCGGCGGGTGATCAGCGTGACCCGGTGCCGCGGCCGCACGAAGTCGAGGAGCTCGTCGCGGCCGACCCGGTCGGCGCTGGCGTAGGTGCGCGCCATCAGCTCGTCGGGTCACCGCGGTCGAGCGGTGGTGCGACCGGCGAGTCGTCCGGGGAGTCGTCCGGCCTCGTCGGCTCGCGGCGTTCCGGCGGCTCGCCGGTGACCGGGTCCTCCAGCGGGGGGACGGACGACGCGGTGTCGGTCGGGTCCGCGGGGTCGTCGGGCACCTGTGGCTGGTGGGAGGCTTCTCCCCCACCCGCAGCGGAGCTGTCGTCGTCGGGTACGGCGTCGGACGGGGACTCGGCGTCGGGACCGAGCACGTCGCGCAGGGTGCGCGCGGTCAGCCGCCGGAACTTGCGGGGCTGGGTGCGGGTGCGGTCGAGCGCCGCCACCTCGAGGTCGTGGGCCGGGATGTGCCGGTCGCCGTCGGGGCCATGGCCGAGTGCGGCCACCGCGAGGCGCAGGGCGTCGGTCAGCGAGCCGGCCTCGGTCCAGTGCTCACGAAGGTACGTCGACACCGACTCGGCGTCGCCGCCCATCGCCGCGAAGCCGTGCTCGTCGACCATCTGCCCGTCGTACGTGATCCGGTAGAGCTCGTCGGCACCGGCGACGTCGCCCACCTCGGCGACGAAGATCTCCACCTCGTAGGGCTTCTCGCCGCCGCTGGAGAAGATCGTGCCGAGTGTCTGCGCGTAGGCGTTGGCGAGGCCGCGGCCGGTCACGTCGCGACGGTCGTATGCGTAGCCGCGCATGTCGGCCAGCCGCACCCCCGCGATCCGGAGGTTCTCGAACTCGTTGTACCGGCCCACCGCGGCGAACGCGACGCGGTCGTAGATCTCGCTGATCTTGTGCAGGCTGCGGGGGTTCTCCGAGACCAGCACGATGCCGTCGCCGTACTGGACCGCGACCACGCCACGACCGCGGCCGATGCCCTTGCGTGCGAAGTCGGCCCGGTCCTTCATCAGCTGCTCGGGCGACACGTAGAACGGCATGGTCATGTCGGGTCAGCCCTCCAGGGAGGCGGTCGGGCCGTCAGGGTGCTGCATCCGGCCGGCCACCACCCGGTCGGCGATCGCGGCCACGTCGGTGTCCGGCATCCGCCGCTGACCGTCGTCGGAGATCACGTGCACGACCGGGAAGATCCGGCGGGCCAGGTCGGGGCCTCCGGTGGCCGAGTCGTCGTCGGCGGCGTCGTACAGCGCCTGGATCACTGCCGTCACGCACTCGTCGGCGCTCAGGTTGTCGCGGTAGAGCTTCTTGAGCGAGCCGCGCGCGAACATCGAGCCGGAGCCGACCGAGTGGAAGGCTGTCTCCTCGTAGCGCCCGCCGGTCACGTCGTAGCTGAAGATTCGGCCCTGGTCGGCGTCGTGGTCGTAGCCCGCGAACAGCGGAACAACGGCCAGCCCCTGCATCGCCATGCCGAGGTTGGCCCGGATCAGCGCCGAGAGCCGGTTGGCCTTGCCGTCGATGGAGAGCGTGGTGCCCTCGATCTTCTCGTAGTGCTCGAGCTCGGTCTGGAACAGCCGCACCATCTCGACCGCGAGCCCGGCCGTGCCCGCGATGCCGACGCAGGAGTACTCGTCGGCCGGGAACACCTTCTGGATGTCGCGCTGGGCGATGACGTTGCCCATCGTCGCCCGCCGGTCGCCGGCCATCACCACACCGCCGGAGCCGGGCTGCCCGAACGTGGCCGCGACGATGGTCGTGCCGTGCGGAGCCAGGTCTGCCGCGCTACCCGGCGGCAGACCCCGGCGCGCGGGCAGCAGGTCGGGTGCCTCGGCGGCCAGGAAGTCCGCGAAGGACGAGCTCCCCGGCGCGAGGTACGACGCGGAGAGGCGAGCGTCGTCCGGCAAAGTCACTGGCCGCCCTTCTGGATGAACGACTTCACGAAGTCCTCGGCGTTGGTCTCGAGCACGTCGTCGATCTCGTCGAGGATCGCGTCGATGTCCTCGTCGAGCTGTTCCTTGCGCTCGGAGACCGCGCCCTCCGGTGCCCGGGCACCGTCCGTGGGCTCCTCGTTCTCCTGCGACTTGCGAGGCTGCTTCTGCTCCTGGGCCATCACGTCTCCTCAGTCGGTGTGACCGGACACCTCGACCCTATCCATGGTCACCGCGTCAGTGCCTCGAACAACGCAAGTGCGGTGTCACATTCCTCGATCAGGTCGCCCACGTGGGCACGACTGCCGCGCAGCGGGTCGATCGTCGGGACCCGCTGCAGGGACTCGTGGCCGGGCAGGTCGAAGATCACCGAGTCCCACGACGCGGCCGCCACCGCGTCGGGGTACTTGGCCAGGCAGCGGCCACGGAAGTAGGCCCGGGTGTCGGATGGCGGCTCGTGCATCGCGGCCACCACCTCCTCCTCGCTGACCAGCCGCTCCATCCGGCCGAGCCGCAGCAGCCGGTGGTACAGGCCCTTCTGCGGGCGCAGGTCGGCGTACTGGAGGTCGATCAGCGCCAGCTTCGCGTCGTCCCAGGCCAGCCCGTCGCGGTCTCGGTACTGCTCGAGCAGCTGGAGCTTGGCCACCCAGTCCAGCTCGCGCGCGCACTCCATCGGGTCGCGCTCGAGCCGGTCCAGCACGGATGCCCAGCGGGCGAGCACGTCGAGGGTCTGTGCGTCCGCGTCCTCGCCCAGCCGGTCGGCGACGTACGCCGACGCCAGCCGGTGGTACTCCCACTGCAGCTGTACCGCGGTGAGCTTGCGCCCGTCGGCGAGCTCCAGCAGGTGGTCGAGCCCGGGGTCGTGCGAGACCTCGTGGAGGGTCTGCACCGGCCGCCGGACGCTCAGCTCGGCGGAGAGGTATCGGGCCTCGATCATCGACAGGACGAGCGCGGTGGTGCCGACCTTGAGGTACGTCGAGACCTCGGCGAGGTTGGCGTCGCCGATGATCACGTGCAGCCGCCGGTAGCGTCCCGGGTCGGCGTGGGGCTCGTCGCGCGTGTTGATGATCGGCCGCTTCAGGGTGGTCTCCAGCCCGACCTCGACCTCGAAGTAGTCGGAGCGCTGGCTGATCTGGAAGCCGTCCTTGCGGCCGTCCTGCCCGATGCCGACCCGGCCGGCGCCGCACACGACCTGGCGGCTGACGAAGAACGGCGTCAGGTGGCGCACGATGTCGGCGAAGGGCGTCGAGCGCCGCATCAGGTAGTTCTCGTGGCTGCCGTACGACGCGCCCTTGTTGTCGGTGTTGTTCTTGTAGAGCACGAGGTCACCCTCACCGGGCGTGCTCGCGAACCGGCAGGCGTCGAGACCCACCTGCTCTCCCGCCTTGTCCCAGAGCACGATGTCGCGCGGGTTCGTGCACTCGGGTGTGGAGTACTCAGGGTGCGCGTGGTCGACGTACAACCGGGCGCCGTTGGTGAGGATCACGTTGGCGAGGCCGAGGTCCTCGTCTGTGAGCTGGCTGGGGTCGGCCAGCTGGCGCGACATGTCGAAGCCGCGGGCGTCGCGCAGCGGCGACTCCTCCTCGAAGTCCCAGCGCGCCCGCCGGGCCCGCAGGGTCGACCCGGCGTAGGCGTTGACGACGCGTGAGCTGGCCACCATGGGGTTGGCCAGGGGCTGGCCGGTGACCGAGATGCCGAACTCGGTCTCGGTGCCCATCACTCGGCGGACGCTCATGTGGCGTGAGCGTACGTGGCGGGTCCCCGGGACCTCGACACGGCATTGCGGCCAGGGGCGGCGGTCGGGGGTCGTGATGTCGTAGCATGCGTTCGTCGTGGCACACGCGGGAAGGTGCCGTCGGCTTGGACGGCAAACGGGACCTCCGGGGGATTGCAGGGATGACACGAATGAACCGCAGACGCGCAGGGATCGGCTGGACCACGGCAGTCGTGCTCGTGCTCACCGCGATGGCGGGCACGGCCGGCACGACCGCTGCGGTGGGCGCCGACGACCCCGCAGCGCCGAGCGCGACCTCGACACAGAGCGCCTCGCCGTCGGGCTCGGGGACGCCCTCGGCCCCCACTGACAAGGCCCCGGGCAACGCGGCGGCCGCGACGACGACCTCGCCACCCACCGTCTCGCCGTCACCCACCGTGACGCCGCCCCCGCCCTGTCGGTGCCCGCCCCTCGACTACGTGCCCGCGAACGGCTCGAAGTTCAACCATCCGTTCAGCCCGTCGAGCGCCAGCGACATCCGGGTGCACGTGACCAGAACCGTCAAGAGCGTGCCCGCCGGCGGCACGATCCGGATCGCCGTGTTCTCGCTCAACGACGATGCCCTCGCCGACGCGCTGATCGCCGCCGTCAAGCGCGGGGTGAGCGTGCAGATCGTGGCCAACAACCACAACATCACGAACTCGATCCCGGGCCTGCCGCCGTCGCCGTCGTTCAAGAGGCTGAGGAACGTGCTCGGCTACCAGCGCACCGAGCCGGGCAAGGACCCCGAGCGGGTCAGCTTCGCCCGGACCTGCAACCGCTCGTGCCGGGGCACCGGCGGCTCCGTCCACTACAAGATGTTCCTGTTCAGCAGTGTCGGCAAGGACTCCTACGACCCGGTGACGGGCGTGGCTCGCGCGTCGTGCCCGCCGAACACCGGGGCCACCTGCCGCCAGTGGGTCACCATGATGGGCTCGCCCAACCTGACCACCAAGGCAGCGTTCGGCCAGTGGAACCACCTGGACACGCTCGCCAACAAGGACACCTACGACCTCTACCAGCGCTGGTGGCACCAGATGAAGGCCGACACCCCGCGCGCGCACCCCTATGAGCGCGCCTCGGCCGGTGGTTTCACCAGCTGGACGTTCCCCAAGCCCGGCACGACGGCGGCCACCGATCCGCTGATGGACGGCCTCCGCGGAATTCACTGCACGGGTGTCGCCAGCGGCTACGGCACCAACGGTCGCACCAAGGTCCGGATCGGCGCCTACACCTTCTTCGGCAACCGCGGTGACTGGATCGCCACAAAGGTTCGCTCGCTCTGGAACCACGGCTGTGACGTCGCGATCGAGTACTCGATCATGGTCGACCGGATCAAGAAGCGCCTCTACAGCCCGTCGGGTCGTGGCCGGATCCCGATGCGCCAGGTGGTGACGTTCGGCCCGCGAGGCAACATCGACGCCTACGACCACGCCAAGTGGATCGCGATCAGCGGCAACTGGGGCGGTGACCCGTCCTCGAAGATCGTGTGGACCGGCACCACCAACATCAGCGACGTCGGCTTCCGCACCGACGACACGGGGCAGGTGTGGCGCAGCGAGTCCCGCGTCAACGCCTACATGAACGACTTCTTCCAGCTGTGGCGCAGCAGGAACGCCCATGTGCCGTCGCCGACGAGCCGGCTCAACGCCCGGATCGGCAGCCCCCAGCTCACGCTGGGTGAGGGACCTTACGCGGCCTTCGAGCCGGAGTAGCCACCCGCTCGGACAGGGTCGCGCTCCCACGATGGACAGGCGCTCCCCACGATGTGCTCATCGTGGGAAGCGCAGGTCCGTCTGCATACCGTGGTGAACCCGCACCCCAGGCAACCACCCCCACCCGCCGTACGACGGGGCGAACAAGCCCGCCCTACAGGTACTGGCCGGTGTTGGAGACGTTGTCGATCGAACGACCCGGCTCGGTGCCCTGCTTGCCGGTGATGAGGGTGCGGATGAAGACGATCCGCTCGCCCTTCTTGCCGGAGATCCGCGCCCAGTCGTCGGGGTTGGTGGTGTTCGGCAGGTCCTCGTTCTCCTTGAACTCGTCGACGCAGGCCTGCAGCAGGTGCTGGACCCGCAGTCCCTTCTGGTCGGTCTCCAGGAGGTCCTTGATCGCCATCTTCTTGGCGCGGTCGACGATGTTCTGGATCATCGCGCCGGAGTTGAAGTCCTTGAAGTACAGGACCTCCTTGTCGCCGTTGGCGTAGGTCACCTCGAGGAACCGGTTCTCGTCGGTCTCCGTGTACATCCGTTCCACCGTGGCCCGGATCATGCCCGCCACCGTCGCGTCGCGGTCGCCGCCGAACTCACCGAGGTCGTCGGCGTGCAGCGGCAGGCTGGTGGTGAGGTACTTGGAGAAGATGTCGCGCGCCGACTCGGCGTCGGGGCGTTCGATCTTGATCTTCACGTCGAGCCGTCCGGGTCGCAGGATCGCGGGGTCGATCATGTCCTCGCGGTTGGAGGCACCGATCACCAGCACGTTCTCCAGGAGCTCGACCCCGTCGATCTCGCTGAGCAGCTGCGGGACGATGGTGTTCTCGACGTCGGAGGAGACGCCCGAGCCGCGGGTGCGGAACAGCGAGTCCATCTCGTCGAAGAACACGATCACCGGCGTCCCGCCGCTGGCCTTCTCGCGGGCCCGCTGGAAGACGAGCCGGATGTGCCGCTCGGTCTCCCCGACGTACTTGTTGAGCAGCTCGGGACCCTTGATGTTGAGGAAGTACGACTTCCCCTCCTGGCCGGTCCTGGCCGCCACCTTCTTGGCCAGGGAGTTCGCGACCGCCTTGGCGATCAGCGTCTTGCCGCAGCCGGGTGGGCCATAGAGCAGCACGCCCTTGGGCGGCTTGAGCTCGTGCTCCTTGAACAGGTCGGGGTGCAGGTAGGGCAGCTCGACGGCGTCGCGGATGGCGTCGATCTGCTTCACCAGGCCGCCGATGGCGGAGTAGTCGATGTCGGGGACCTCTTCGAGGACCAGCTCCTCGACCTCGGACTTCGGCACCTTCTCGTAGACGTAGCCGGCGCGGGCGTCGAGCAGCAGCGAGTCACCTGCGCGGATCGTGTCGGTGCGCAGCGGTTCGGCCAGGCGTACGACGCGCTCCTCGTCGGCGTTCGCGATGACCAGGGCCCGCTCGCCGTCGGCGAGCAGCTCCTTGAACATCACGACCTCGCCGACCTCTTCGTAGTCGAGGGCGGCGACGACGTTGAGCGCCTCGTTGAGCATGACCTCCTGGCCGCGGCGGAGCTCGTCGATGTCCACGCTCGGGCTCACGTTGACCCGGAGCTTGCGGCCACCGGTGAACACGTCGATGGAGTCGTCCTCGTTGCGGTGGAGGAAGGTTCCGAAGCCGGTCGGCGGCTGCGCCAGCCGGTCGACCTCCTCCTTGAGGGTCGTGATCTGGTCGCGCGCCTCGCGGAGCGTCTGGGCCAGCCGTTCGTTCTGCGAGGTCACCCCGGCCAGCGAGCGCTGGGTGTCGACCAGCCGCTGCTCCAGGCTGCGGGAGTGCCCGGGGACATCCGCGAGCCTGCGTCGCAGGTCGGTCACCTCTGCATCGAGGTAGCCCACCTGCTCGCGCAGACGCTCAGTCTCACGCGGGTCCGGTGCCGGATCCGTCGGTGTCATGACGTCACCTCCGCCTCTCGGGGCTGCCTATGTCGGCGACCCTACCCGCGGGCGGAAGGATCGACAGGGTAATCCCATCGTGTCCTCAGCCTTTCGAGGGCGGCGTCTCGAACGCTGCTACCGCCGGTCGCAGCCTCCCGCGTCGCCCGGGTCAGTCGGCCTGCGGCTCCTGGGCGGCGTGCGGCGGCAGCCCGGAGGGCCGTGGCCCGTCGTAGTCGGTGCCGTACGCGCCGGGTGCCGGCCGTCGCTTCTTGACCGGCGCACTGACGCCTGGCGCCATCCGGCGGGCGGTGACCAGGAAGCCGGTGTGACCGTTCATCTTGTGCCCGGGCCGGATCGCGAGTCCCTCGACGTGCCACTCCCGGACGAGCGTCTCCCAGGGCTGCGGCTCGGTGAACTCGCCATGCGCGCGCAGCGTCTCGACGATCCGGCCGAGCTGCGTGGTGGTGGCGACGTAGGCGCAGACGATGCCGCCGGGGGCGAGTGCTCCAGCGACGGCGTCGACGCACTCCCACGGCGCGAGCATGTCGAGAATCACCCGGTCGACGGTGTGCGCGGGCTCGTCGGGGAGCGCCGCGGCGAGGTCGGCGACGGTCAGCCGCCAGGCCGGATGCTCGCCGCCGAAGAACTGGGTGACGTTGCGGCGAGCGACGTCGGCGAACTCCTCGCGCCGCTCGTAGGACGAGACGAGGCCGCCCGGTCCAACGGCCCGGAGCAGGGAGCACGTGAGCGCTCCCGACCCGACCCCGGCCTCCACGACGCGGGCACCCGGGAAGATGTCGGCCATGGCCACGATCTGCGCGGCGTCCTTGGGGTAGACGACAGCCGCACCCCGCGGCATCGACACCACGAACTCGCTCAGCAGCGGACGGAACACCAGGTACTCGCCGCCGGCGGTCGACGGGACGCTGAAGCCCTCGTCGTGGCCGATCAGGTCGTCGTGGGCGATCGCGCCCCTGTTGGTGAAGAACTGCTTGCCGGCCTCGAGGCAGATGTTGTGCCGGCGGCCCTTGGCGTCGGTCAGCCGCACCCACTCCCCTGGCGCCAACGGCCCGCGGTGGACGCCTGACCAACCGGGTGACGCGTCGTCGGTGCCGTTTTCTGGGGAGGCAGAGGGCATGGCGCGCAGCCTATCCAGCAAGGGAGCGCCGGCTCAGGGCCCGGACGCGAAGGCCCGCTCGACGTCGGCGGAGGTGAGGATCCCGTAGACGTCGCCGTCGGCCTCGATCAGCAGGTACTCCGCGGCCGGGGTGCTCGTCATCGCCTGGATCAGCTGCTCACCGGCGCTGTCGGCCGGCAGCCGCATGCCGTCCTCGACGCTGCGGGAGACCTGGCTGACCGCCAGCCACGGGCGACGCTCGGTCGGGACCGCCTCGAGCGCGATCTCGTTGACGATGCCGGTGACGCGTCCGTCGATGGTGTGGGTGGCGATGCCGCCGGCCTCGGCCTCCTGCGCCCGTCGTACCGCCTCCGCGACCGAGAGGTCCTCCGGCACCACGATCACCCGGCGTGCCAGCAGCCGGGCCTGGATCGCGGGCATCCGCCGGCGGAGCCGCGCCTGCACGAGGGACGCGCTGGCACCGCTCCACAGGAATGCCGCGATGATGCCGGCCATCAGGAAGGTGCCGAGGGTGGACGGGACGTGCAACACGCTCTGCTGGAAGATTGGCCACCCGATCGCGAGCAGCGCGACGACCCGGCCGCCCCAGGCGGCCACGACCGTGGCGCGGAGCGGGTCGCCGCCCACCTTCCACACCACGGCGCGTAGCACCCGACCGCCGTCCAGCGGGAGCCCGGGCACCAGGTTCAGCGCGCCGACCACCAGGTTCGCGAGGGCCAGGCCCTGTACCGCGACCCGGAGGAGACCGTCGGGGAGGACGTACCAGAGGCCGAGCGAGGCGGCACCGACCACCAGCGAGGTGAGTGGCCCGACGACGGCGATCACGAACTCCGCACGCGGGGACTTCGCCTCGCCGCCGATCTCGGTGGCACCGCCGAGGAAGTGGATGCTGATCGAGTTCACGGGCAGTCCGTAGTGGCGCGCGGAGATCGCGTGGGACGCCTCGTGGAGGAGGACCGAGAGGTAGAGAAGGATCGCGAACGCCAGTCCGGCGACGTACTTGAGGGCTCCCAGCCCGGGCGCCACCGCCTCGATCCGCGGCGCCATCAGGAAGGCGATCAGCACCGCGACCACCAGCCACGAGGAGCGCACCAAGACGTCGACGCCCGCGATCTGCCCGATCCGGAGAGTGCCCGGGGGCCGGGGCGCCGGCGTCTGCTCGCTCACCCACCAAAACTAGCCTGCCGGCGAAGCGGTGTCGGCACGCTGGCCTAGTGTCGGGATCCATGACGGACACGGTGCCCGGCAACCAGGTCGGCGCTGCACCGGCGGGCGACCCCGCGGAGCGCACTCCAGCCGGCACGCGCGTCGACGGCGTCGAGGTGCTCGGGGCGCTGTCACCCAGCCGTGCCTCCGACTTCCGTTCGTGCCCGCTGCAGTTCCGGTTCCGCACCATCGACCGGCTGCCCGAGCCGGTCTCCCCCGCCGCGATGCGCGGCAACGTCGTGCACAAGGTGCTGGAGGACCTGTTCGACCTCAACCCACCCGAGCGCACGCCCGAGCGCGCCCAGGCGCTGGTTCAGCTGGCCTGGGAGCAGGTGCTGGCCGTCGAGCCGGGTGCCGCCGAGATGTTCGCCGGCGATGCCGGGGAGCTCACCGCGTGGCTGGCTTCCTGCCGGGAGTCGCTGGCGCGCTACTTCGACCTCGAGGACCCGCGCCGGCTCGAGCCGGCCCACCGGGAGGAGTACGTCGAGACGCTGCTCGAGTCCCGGCTGCTGCTGCGCGGTGTGGTCGACCGGATCGACGTCGCGCCCGACGGTGCGATCCGGGTGGTCGACTACAAGACCGGTCGCTCACCCGCCGTTGGATTCGAGGGCCCGGCGCTGTTCCAGATGCGGTTCTACGCGCTCGTGATCTGGCGCACGCGGGGCGTCGTACCCGCCCTGCTGCGGCTGATCTACCTCGGCGACGGCGAGATGGTCAGCTACGTGCCCGACGAGGCCGACCTGCTGGCCACCGAGCGGCTGGTCCAGGCGCTCTGGGAGGCGATCCGCACCGCCCGCGAGACCGGCGACTGGCGGCCCAGTCCCGGTCCGCGCTGCGCGTGGTGCTCGTTCCAGCAGGTGTGCCCGGCCTTCGGCGGCACCCCGCCGCCGCTCCCGGTGCGCGAGGATCCACCGTCCGGTCCTGACGACGCGGCTCAGACCGACGCGCGGTAGCGCTCCACGATCTCCTCGACCCGGGCGTGGTCCCGCTGCGACAGCGGCACGAGCAGGTCGGTCACCAGGTCGGTGAGCTCGGCCACTCGGCGTGACAGCTGGCGCTGCTCCTGCACCTCGGCCTCGAGCGCGGTCAGGCGAGCGCGTACCTCGCGCCGGCGGAGCCGTCCGAACGGTTCACTCATCGTGGTCCTCCGCGAAGTCGAGGTGGAGCCGGGTCACGGGGAGTCCCGGCCGGTCGTTGAGGTCGGTACCGTCGATGTCCTCGCGCTCCAGCAGGCGGGCACCGGCGGCCAGTGCCTCGGCGACGACCGTGTCGGCGGCCAGTGCCCGCTGCAGCCCCGGCACGTCGGGCGGTCGGGCCCGGCCGGAGGCGAACTCGACGAAGGCCTCGCCGCCAGCAAGCCGGGCCAGGCGCCAGAGGTTGCGGCGCGCCTCGTCGTCGACGCTGTCGAGAAGCTGCCGCGCGTAGAGGGTGCTGCCGCGCAGGAGCAGGCCCTCGGTCAGCACGGTGCGCAGCTCGTTGAGCTGGAGACGGCGTACGTCGTGCGGCGCGCCCTTGCGGCGCAGCAGCCGGCGGGTGCGGACCCTGGCCTCGGGCGAGCAGTCGAAGGAACGGACGTCGCGGCGGCGCTTGGCGAAGAACCACGAGTCCCGGCCGTTGCCGCAGCCGAGGTCGGCGACCGGCCTGACCAGGGACATCCGCGCGTCGACCCAGCGGGCGAAGGACGAACCTCGGTGCGGCACCGAGCGGGCGTCCGGGGAGGCCCAGTAGCGGTTCCACCGCGGCTGCTCGCTCCGGAAGCCGCGGAGCCAGCCGTCGAGCCGGCGCACCCCGTCGACCGGGTCGTCATAGCGGAACGACGGGTCCGGCATGCGCCACCGTGGCCCGTAGAGGAACTCCAGCATCCGTTCCGGGCGTGCGGGAGCCGGGAAGGTCACGCCCTCCAGCTCGACGGTCGAGGTGGGGACGATGTCCTCGCGGGTCAGCGCGCCGCTGCGGTTGCCGAGCTGGAAGAACCGGTGGCCGACGTGGAACGCCGCGAAGACGTCGACCTGCTCGCTGCGGCCGTCCGACAGGACGAGCCGGACCTTGAAGTCGGCGCCAGACATCCGGGTCGTGGTCCAGCCGCGGGTGCGCAGCACGCGTTCGAGCCGATAGGACTCGGCGATCACGTCCACCGGCTCACGGTGGTCGCTGAGGTAGCAGAGATCGGTGTCGCAGTCGTGGCCGATCACCTGCCCGTCCCGCACCGCCCCGAGCAGTGCGCCGTAGCAGAGGTAGGCCGGCACGCCCGCGTCGTGCAGGTCGGCCAGGATCCGGGCGGTGCCGGTGAGGATCTCGTGTCGCGTCGTCTCGTCGGTGGCGTCGAACGCCCGCGACAGGGTGCCCACCTTGTTCACGACGAGCGGGTTGTTGCGGCGGTCGACCACGCGCACGCGCCCACCGCGGTCGTCGAACGCCAGCTCCTCCTCGGCGTACGTGCGTCCGTCGTCGAAGCCCTCCACCCGCACCCGGGTGGACCCGTGCAGGTACGACGCCAGGGCCGGCGGCCAGGGCACGAACCATCCTGCGGCCACGCGCTCCCCGTCCAGGTCGGGGCGCAGCGACCACACGCGTCGGCCGTCGAAGGTGACCGTGACCACGCCGGAGTCGGCCGGCACCACCAGCCCGGCCGCCCCCACCGGGGCAGCGCGCGCCGGTGCGGTGGTCACCGCGCCGCCAGGATCGCGGCCGCGGCCTCGACCCGTTCACCGAGCGCGCGGCGCAGGTGGGTGCTGGACGTGTGCATCGTGTAGGGGAAGTAGACGACCTCGACGCCATGCGCCCCGAGCCCGGTCTCGAGCGCGACACCCTTCTCGGTGCCCCGCCAGTCGTCGCCCTTGAAGACCCGGTGGAAGCCCACGGCACGCCAGGCGTCGACCTTGTCCGCGCTTGTCTCGGCGTGCACCCGGTCGACGACGTCGATCGCGGCCACGATCTCCAGGCGCTCGGCGAGCGGCACGAGCGGCCGGGCTCCCTTGGTGCGCTCCAGCACCTCGTCGGCGACGACACCGGCCACCAGGACGTCGCAGAGCGCTGCGGCCTGGCGCAGCACGTTGAGGTGCCCCACGTGGAACAAGTCGTAGGCGCCCGGGGCGTAGCCGACAATCGTGGTTCCCATGCGGGAACCATACTCTAGTAATGCACTAGAGTTTAGCTAGAAACACGCACCTCTGTCGGCGCGTCGCTCCCGGCACGCAGGGCAGGGAGGTCGGCAGGGGTCAGGCCGGCGAGCGAGTCGCGGAAGACGCGGCGCTCCCCCGGTAGCACCGGCACGTGGTTGGGCACCACGAGCACGGTGGCCCCTGCCGCCTCCGCGGAGCGGGCCCCGGTGTTGGAGTCCTCGATCGCGAGGCAGTCCTCGGGTGCGAGGCGCAGGTGCCGCGCCGCGGTGAGATAGGGCTCGGGATGTGGTTTGCCCCTGCTGACGGCGTCGCCGGTGACGACCGCCCGGAAGGTGCCCGGCGGCAGCGAGTCGAGCATCGGGGTGACGAAGCGGCGGTAGGACATGGTCACCAGCGCGCAGGGCGTGCCGGTCTCGCGGAGCGCAGAGAGGAGCTCGAGAGCCCCCTCACGCCACGGAACCTTCTCCCCCATCCGGACCACCACCCGGTCGAGCAGCTCCTCGACGATCTCGGCCGGCTCGAGGTTGATCCCGCTGTGCTCGCGCAGGTAGCGACCGGAGTCGATCAGGTCGCTGCCGACCAAATTCATCGCGTGCTCGTCGCTCCAGGTGCCCCCGTGCTCCTCGATCAGCGCGTACTCCGCCTCGATCCAGTACGGCTCCGTGTCGACCAGGGTGCCGTCCATGTCCCACAGGACGCCCTTGGGCCACCGCACTCCCCCATCCGGGCGCTGACCTGCAGGTTCACGAGAAAACGCGGTACTCAGAATGCCCTCCGAATTGCTCCATGTGACTATCGATGTGACTACGCACCCTAGATGGCGGGCGCGGACCATTGGCCGGCATCCCGGCGAACGGCAGGCATCCAGACGCGATCCGGTGCTTCGCGTGGCACCGCTCACACACCTATGTGGCATGAGCAACCGCACCATCGCCACCCCGATCACCACCTGGGCCGAGCTGCGCACCACGGACCGCGAGGTTCTCAACCGAGCCGAGGTCGCCGCTCTGCTGACCCTGGATCCACGCACCGTCGACCACGCGACCAAGGACGGCACCATCCCCGCCGTCCACATCGGCCGCCGAGTCCTCATCCCCCGACGTCCGTTCCTGCACGCCTTCGGTGTCGACGAGGCCCATACATGACCACGAGAAGGAAAGCACCCGGTCCTCGCGGTCAAGGTAGTCCAAGAGCGTCTCGGCCACGCCAGCGCTCAGGTCACCTTGAACACCTACGCGCACCTGCTCCATGATGCCCAGTCCCGGGCCGCAGCCGCACTCGACGACCTGCTCGGCGGAGGCAGGGGGAAAGGCCGCGGGGCCAAATGATGTGGGCCTACCAGTTCGAGCAGATCTACGACATCCAGTGAGCGGGGCGAAGAACCGCATGATGGTGGCCCAACGTCCCTCGATCGCGGCGCGGTGGCAGCGGGCGGCCAGATCGGCGGCGGTGGTGAAGTAGGTCCGGTAGCCGGCCTCTGCTGCTGCTCTGCCGAGACCGCGGCCAGGTGGGCTTCTCCGGCCTCGTCCTCTACGCCGCCTACCAAGCATCCGGCAGACGCATCCGGCTCCCCCACTACACCCGGCGACCAGATCCGCCTCGGCCAAGGCATCGCCTGGGCCGACAAGCAGCCCGGCGACCTGGTCTTCTTCGGCTACCCCGGTGCCGGCCGCCCGCACCACGTCGCGATCTACGGTCGGCGGCGACAAGATCCTCCAGGCGCCGCGGACCGGCGACCACGTCCGGTACGGAACTATCTCGGAGTTCGCCGGCGAGGTCACAACGTGCGGCGGCTTGGGTGAAGACGCACGGATCTGCTTGTGCCCGGGCGATCGGAATGGCTCCTGAAACGGGAGTGCGCTTCC
>Ga0207708_10001308_pt1 | contig 18761 bp, 13 predicted proteins | sample KBSK5101metaG_FD_184340 | JGI IMG/M metagenome (GOLD analysis project Ga0207708, IMG submission 184340) | Corn, switchgrass and miscanthus rhizosphere microbial communities from Kellogg Biological Station, Michigan, USA - KBS K5-10-1 metaG... | ecosystem: Host-associated > Plants > Roots >...
CCGGAAGGCGCGCGCTTCGGCGCGCTGCTCGGCCTGTTCATCGTCGGCATGAGTCTCGGCAACTACGCGGTGTTCAACATCGGCAGCCAGCTCGCGCTGTCGATGGCGCTTGCCGGGCTCGTCGAGTGGACGCTCGTCGGCGTCGTCATCGGCCTCGTGTATCGCGCCGCGCCGTCGGGCGCGCGCCGCGTCGCGGGAGTATGATCGCAGGGTTATGACGACCACGGCGCAGAAGCCCAAGGCCGGCCTCGAAGATACCGTCGCGACCTCGTCGGCGATTTGCTACCTCGACGGCGATCGCGGCGTCCTCGCCTACTGCGGCTACGACATTCACGACCTGGCGCGGCATGCCACGTTCGAGGAGGTCTGCTTCCTGCTGTGGCACCGGCGGCTGCCGGCGCGCGCCGAACTCGGCGATCTGCAGTCGCAGCTGGTCGCGGCGCGGCCGCTGCCCGAGCCGGTCATCAGGCTGATGCGCGCGCTGCCGCCGGGCAACACGATGGACGCGCTGCGGACGCTCACCTCCGCGCTGAGCCATTACGATCCCGACGCGGAACAGCACAACCCGCAGGCCAACTATGCCAAGGCGGTGCGGCTGACGGCGCAGATCGCGTCGCTGGTCGCGACGATGGGACGCCTCGAAAAAGGCGGCGGACCGATCCAGCCGGATCCGGTGCTGAGCCACGCGGCGAATTTCCTCTACATGCTCACCGGCGAGCGTCCGAGCGCGCTGGCCACGCGCGCCTTCGACGTCGCGCTGATCCTGCACGCCGACCACGAGCTCAACGCCTCGACCTTCGCCGCGCGCGTCGCCGCGGCCACGCTGAGCGACATCCACTCGGCGATCGTCGCCGCGATCGGCGCGCTCAAGGGGCCGCTGCACGGCGGCGCCAACGCCGACGTGATGCGGATGCTGCTGGAAATCGGCGCCGACGCGCCGCTGGAGAAGGCCGAAGAGGTGGTGCGTGCCAAGCTGGGACGCAAGGAGAAGATCCCCGGGTTCGGCCACCGCGTCTATCACACCGAGGATCCGCGGGCGACACACCTGCGCGAGATGTCGCGCGATCTCGGGCAGCGCGCCGGCGAGCCGATCTGGTACGAGATGTCGCAGCGGATCGAGGCGGTGGTCAAATCCGAGAAGAAGCTGAACCCGAATGTCGACTTCTACTCGGCGTCGACCTACCACGCGCTCGGCATCGACATCGATCTGTTCACGCCGATCTTCGCCGTCAGCCGCGTGTCGGGATGGACTGCGCACGTGCTCGAACAGTACGCGAACAACCGCCTGATCCGCCCGCGAGCCGAGTACATCGGACCTGAGTACCCGCAGCGGTATCAACCGTTGGAAGCGCGCTAGGGAAATTGGGAATTAGAAGAATTAGGAATTAGGAATTCGTACCGCTGCTAGACACGTCCGTGGGCTGCCCGAGACCGAGTACGAATTCTTAATTCCTAATTCCCTAATTCCTAATTTTTTCCGCCGCCGCTCTTGACTCCGCGCGGCGGGCGTTCCTATAGTCCGCCATGCCTCGCAAATTCTTCCGGTTCATCCTCGCTGGCATCGCTCTGGCCGCGGTTGCGTTTCCGTCCGCGGCGAGGGCCGACATCACACGATTCGATCTGTCCGGAATCGTCACGGATGGGACGGGCGGCGTCCTGCCCGGCGTGACGGTCTCGTTGAAAAACGCCGACACCGGCTTCACGCGCTCGACGGTGACCGACGACGGCGGCCGCTATTCGTTCAATGCGCTGCCGCCGACCGGCAAGTGGACGCTGACGGCGGAGCTGCCCGGATTCGGGACGCAGCACCGCGAAGGGCTCGAGTTCCAGGCCAACACGCGGCCCGAGATCAACTTTCAGCTCAACGTCGGCGGCGTGCAGGAGTCGATCACCGTCGCCGCGTCGTCGCCGCTGGTTCGGACCCGCGAGAGCGAGCTCTCCGCGATCCTCGACGCCAAGCAGGTCGACGCGCTGCCGACCAACGGTCGCAACTTCCTCTCGCTGCTGCAGACCTCCGGCAGCGTCGTGCCGACCGGCACCGGCAGCAGCGCACTGTCGGTGAACGGGCAGGGGATCCGGATGGCCAATTTCGTCGCCGACGGCGTGTCGATGACCGGCCGCGAAATCAGGACGGTCAACGGCGAGTTCGGCGGCGGCAACGGCCTCTCGCTCGATGTCGTCAAGGAACTGCAGGTGATCACCAACGGGTTCAAGGCGGAAACCGGTCAGACCGGCGCCGGCACGATCAGCGTGGTGACGAAGAGCGGCACCAACACGATGGCCGGCAGCGCCTACGGCTTCTGGCGTCCGAGCGCGATGGTCGCGGCGAACCTCCTGACCGGCGCGAAGACGACTCAGAAGCGGAAGCAGTTCGGCGGCACCATCGGCGGACCGCTGCGCAAGGATGTCATGCACTACTTCGCCAACTACGAGGACACCGACATCGACGACGCGGTGGTGGTGACCTCGGCGCTGGCGCCCGGCACGTTCGCGGCGCCGCAGAAGCAGAAGCAGGGATTCTTCAAGCTCAATAACCGCTTCAGCGATCGGACGTCGTTCGACGCCCGCTACAGCTTCAACCGCAACAAGCAGGAGGCGCAGAGCGTCGGCGGGTTGAACACGTTCGAGCGCCGGTCGAACACCGAAGGGCGGACCGATGCGTTCGTGACCTCGCTGCTCAGCAACTTCGGCTCGAACAAGGTCAACGAGGCGCGCTTCCGCTATACCTTCGACGTCGTCGACTTCTATTCGCCGCTGACGGCGTCGAGCGGCGCGGCGTCGCGGACGCCGGACTTCAGCAGCGCGCCGGTGACGGTGACCTACACCGGCCTCGGCAACCTCGGGACCAATCCGGGCTTTCCTCAGAACCTGGTCGAGAAGCGCGCGCAGTGGGTCGATCACTTCTCGGTGGTCAAGGGGGCGCACCAGTTCAAGACCGGCGTCGACGTCATCGGTTCGTGGCGCTTCGTCACCTTCTTCAACAACTTTCCCGGCACCTACACCTTCGCGCAGGGCGTGAAGACGCCGTTCAACGCCAGCGATCCGGCGACGTTCCCGTTTCAGTACACGCAGAACTTCGGCGGCTCGGGGCTGAACTTCAAGGATGCGATGACCGGCGTGTTCGCGCAGGACGACTGGGAAATACGGCGCGGGTTGACGCTGAACGTCGGCGTCCGCTGGGACCGCGATTCGCTCTTCCAGGGGGACAACGACAACATCGCGCCGCGCGCCGGCTTCGCGTGGAACGTCGGCGGCAGCGCCCGCACCGTCGTCCGCGGCAACACCGGCCTCTTCTACGACACGCTCGAATCGTCGGCAATCAACCGCGAGTCGAACACCGGCCCGGTCGGCCAGACGACAATCGATCTGCGCCAGGGCGATCCGCTGTTCCCGACCTTTCCAAACCGCTTCAGCGCGTTCCCGAGCGGCAGCAGCACCGTCGCGCGTGCGACGGTCTACGTGCCGATCTTCGAGGGGGCCGATTTCCCCGGCAGCATCGGCGGCGAGTTCCAGCGATCGGCGCCGTACTTCTTCAACACCAACGTCGGCGTCCAGCACGAGATCGGCCGCGACTGGGCGGTGTCGGCCGATTACGCGCGCGTCTACGGCTACGACCTGCTGGTGACGTGGGATGTCAACGCGCCGCCGTTCTTTGCGCTGGGGCCCGGGCAGACTCGAACGGCGGCGCAGGCGAACGCGCTGCGGCCGCTCGGCGTGCCGAACCGCACCGGCGGCAGCTACGGCATCCCGTTCACCGGGTTCCGCAGCCTGTATCTGCAATTCAACGGCGGCCACACCGAGTACAACGCGCTGAAGCTCGGCGTCACCAAGCGGCTGTCGAACCGCTACGCGGCGCAGGTGAACTACACCTTTGGCCGCGCGCGCGGCGACGTCGACAACTTCCGGTTGAACAACTCGTTCGTGCCGGGGTTGACCGCACTCGACGGCGACCGCGGCTACCAGTGGGGACCGAGCGACACCGATGCGCCGCACGTCTTCGTCGCCAGCGGCACGTATGAGGCGCCGCTGGGCATTCGGGTCGGCGGCGTGTTGTTCGCGCGTTCAGGGTTCCCCTACACCGGCGTCGTCGGCCTCGACGCGGACGGCGACGGGTTCAGCCCCCCGCCGCCCGGCAACGCGGTCGCGAGCAGCTTCAGCGATCGGCCGGTGAGCCTGAGCCGCAATTCTTTCAGGCTGCCCGCGACGGTGACGCTCGATGCGAGCGTCGCCTACGAACTGAAGCTGGTGGGCGCGCAGCGGCTCGAGTTCCGCCTCGACGCGTTCAATCTCCTCAATCGCAGGAACATCGCGGCCCTGAACAACATCATCGGGTTGAACCCGTCCGCGCCGCCGGCCACATTCGGAACTGTCACCGCGGTGCGCGACCAGCGACAGGGACAGGTCGCGGTGCGGTATCGCTTCTGAGAGGTCCTCGCGAGGGGCGCGCTGCTTCGCGTCGCGCCCCTCGCTCGGTCGGGTCGGGTGGGTCGGGTGGGTTGGTTGGGTTCGAGTGTATGGGTGGACGTTGCGCTGAGGGCTATCCCCGCGACCCACCCGGCCGCGGCGAGCGTGAGGGCCGGGTGCGTCAGCGCCGGCCCGCATCGAGCCGCCGGAGCGCTTCGCGCGCGGCGGCGACTTGCGCCGCGTACTCCTGCGGCGCCACGGCGATGAAGCGCGTATAGTCCCGCCGCGCGTCGTCGACCCTGCCAAGGTCGAGCGCGGCGCGCGCCGCGCCGAAGAGCGCCTCCGCATAATCGGCGCGCGCCGCCAGCGCCTTCTTGTAGGCGTCGAGCGCCTGTTCCGGCTGCGCCGCGCGGAGGTAGGCGGTGCCCAGCTCGTACAGCGCTTCAGGATAGGCGGGACGCCGCGCGATCGCTTCCTGTAAATGCGATTGCGCGGCGGCGTCGTTGCCGGCGCGGCGCTCGACCAGCGCCAGGTTGTAGTGCAGCTCGGCGCGCGCCGGGTCGGCGGCGATGCCGCTGGTGAAGGCGCGGCGCGCGGCGTCGACGTCGCCGCGGCGGGCCTCGATCGTGCCGAGCCGGTTCCATGCGTCGGCGTCGCCGCCGGTCAGCTGCACCGCCTGCTTCAGCGCATCGCGCGCCTCATCGAGCCGCCCCTCGCGCTCGGCGATCGCCGCGAGGTTGACGAAGACGTCGGGGTGCCGGAAGCGCGCGGCAATCGCGCGCGTATACCCGTCGCGCGCCTCGCGCAGCCGTCCCGCCTCGAAGTGGATGTCGGCCAGATATTTCATCGCCAGGCCGTTGCCCGGGTCGAGCCGGAGCGCGCGCCCGAACGCCTGCTGCGCGCCCTGGGGATCGCGGCGCAGCCGATCGAGGCCATCTTCGATCTCGTCCCACACCTCGAGCCGATCCTTCGGGTCGATGGCGCGGCTGCCGGGCGTGGCGATCGTCGATCCCGACACGTAGCCCAGGCTGCGCAGCCGCTCGGCCGCATCGCCGCCGGCAGGCCGCGCACCGGTCATGGCGACGTCGGCCCGCGGCAGCTCGCGCTGCAGCCCGGCGGCGAGCCCGGCGCGATCGTTCACCAGGTTCTTGACCTCGTGGGGATCGATCTCGAGATCGTACAGCTCGGGGTGCGGCGCCTCCACGAACTTCCAGCGCGCCGTCCGCACCGCGCGCAGCGGGCTCCACCCGAGCAGAAGGTTCTGGTAGTACGACTCCGCGTAGGCCGGCCGATCGGGATCGCCTGCACTGCCGCCGCCGATGAGCGGCATCAGGTCCTGGCCGTCGGCCGCTTCGAGGTCGGCGCCGGCGATGGCCGCGATCGTCGGCGCGAGATCGGCCGCCTCGACCGGCACGGCGACAACGCGCGAAGCGGTCTCGCCGGCCAGCTTCACGAGGAGGGGGACGCGCACCGTCGCGTCGTAGAGAAACGTGCCGTGCGTCCGCTCGCCGTGCTCGCCGAGCGATTCACCGTGATCGGCAACGACGATGATCGCGGCGGAGGTGAAGAGATTGGCGCGCTGCAGCTGATCGAACAGCCGGCCGATCGCCGCGTCGACGTAGGCGACCTCGCCGTCGTAGGGCGCGTCCGCGTGCGACTGGTCGAATGGCGGTGGCGGCGTGTACGGCGAGTGCGGGTCGAACAGGTGCAGCCAGGCAAAAAATGGCTGCGAGCGATGGTCGCCGATCCAGGCCGCGGCCGAGCGCACCACCTCGTCCGCGGGACGCTCCACCGCGCCTGCGGCGCGAAGAAAATCGTCGTCGTAGCGATCGAACCCGCGCGCGAGCCCCGACGATGATTGCAGCGGCGCACCGCCGATGAACGCGCCGGTCGCATAGCCGCGGTTCCGCAGCGCCTCGGCGAGCGTCGGCACGCCCGATGCCAGGCGGCCGCCGTCGTTCGTGCGGATCCCATGCTTCGCCGGATGCAGCCCCGTCAGCAGCGTCGCGTGCGCGGGCAGCGTCAGCGGCACCTGTGTCACCGCCGCGGTGAAACGGACCGCGTTCTGTGCCAGCCGATCCAGGACGGGCGTCAGGCGCTGGCGCGACCCGTACGCGCCCAGGCGGTCGGCGCGCAGCGTGTCGATGGTGACGAGGATAACAGGGGCCCGGTTGTCCGGCGGAGGCGCGGCGGCGCGCCGGCCGGAGCGGCACCCGGCGAGGTGCGCGACGACCAGCGCCGCGAGCACAGCCGTGCAGGCACGCGCGTGCACGCGCGAAGCAGCCATTGCGGTATTCTCCCGTAGTCTCCGCGGCAGGCGAACCGCAAGCGGTCCGCCTGCGCGGACACTAAGTCTATCCAACGTCCTGACAGGAGCAGCACCATGAGACGGTTGTTCACGCTGGCGTTGGTGGTGGTTGGCGCAGCCGCGTTCCCGCTCGCGCAGGGCGGCAACGTGCTCGTCATCCGCAACGTCACGCTCGTCGACGGCACCGGCCGCCCGCCGGTCGCCAACGCCACGGTAGTCATCGAGGGGAGCACGATCAAGGACGCCGGCGCGTACGCACAGGCGCCGGCCGGCGCACGCACGATTGACGGCGCTGGAAAATTCCTGATCCCCGGTCTCATCGACGCGCACATCCACCTGCGCGGCGGTCGCGGCCAGACAGCCGCGGCGGATCAGGAGCGCGAAGGAATCCGCGCGCTGCAGAGCTATCTCTATGCCGGCGTCACGACCGTCTTCGACGCGGGCAACCGGCCGGAGTTCATCACCGGCCTGCGCGCGAAGGAACGAAGCGGTGCGATTGTCAGCCCGCGCATCTTCGCCACCGGCGGCACGGTGGCCAGCCCGAACGGCCACGGCGGGCCGTACAACGTCGAAGCCTGGCCGGCCGATCGGCGCCTGCTCGACGAGCACCTGGCGACCAAACCCGATCTCGCCAAGATCGGCCAGGACGAGCACGGCTGGGGGACGCGGCCGCAGATCCGCCAGCTGCCCGAGGATCTGCTCGAGAAGATCATCCGCTACTACCACTCGAAGGGGGTGCGGATCATCATCCACGTGTCGAACGAGCACAACGCGATCGAGGCGATCTACGCCGGCGCCGACACGCTGGCGCATCCGATCATCCAGGCGCCGATGAGCGAGGAGTACGTGCGGATGATGTCGGTGAAGCACGTGCCGACGATCTCGACGCTGACGATCGGCGAGAACTACAGCCGGCTCGCCGAGCATCCCGAGTATCTCGATCAGCCGCTCTATCGCGACACGCTCGAGGCGGCGGAGCGCCAGATGCTCAAGACCGAGGAGTCGGCGAAACAGAAGGAGAACCGCTGGGCGGCGTGGATGAAAGTGATGACCCCGGTGGCGCAGGACAACATGAAGCGGCTCAACGACGTCGGCAAGGACATCGTCGCCGCTGGCACCGATCAGACCTCCGGCCCGGCGCTGCACCGCGAGCTGGAGCTGCTCGTCGGCGCCGGAATCAGCCCGGCCGACACCATCGTCATCGCCACGCGCAATGCTGCACGCGCGCTCGGCAAGCTCGACGAGCTCGGGACGATCGAGGCCGGCAAGCTGGCGGATATGGTGCTGCTCAAGGCGGACCCGACGCGCAACATCGACAACGCGAAGCAGGTCGACACGGTGATTAAGAACGGCCAGGTGATCGATCGCGCCAAGCTCGATCTGCCGGTCAATCGACGGACGAGCTCACAGTAGCGCAGCCTTCGCCTGTGACGACGCGTAGCGCAGCCCTTCAGGGCTGCTTGCAGGAAGATTCGATGCGCGCATTTCTGACAGCCGTCGCCATCGTCGCCATCGTCGCCTCGACCGCCACGCCTGCCTGGCGCGCGCACGCGCAGCGGCCGCCTGTTTTCACCCCCGAAGATCTCCTGCACGTACGTTCGTTCGCCGGCGGGCAACCGATCGCGGTGTCGCCGACCGGCCGATGGATCGCCTACGTTCTCACCGATCAAGACGATGAGTGGAACGTGCAGGAGCCACGGCCGACGGGACACGTCGTCATCCAGGCGTTGAACGGCGGGCGCGCAGGCGCGCCGCGGGCGCTGACCTCGGGTCCCGTCCACGGTTCGTTTCCCGTCTGGTCGCCTGACGGCCGGCGCCTCGCATTCATCCGCGAAGAGCAAGGCCGCGGGCAGGCGGTGGTGTGGGACGCCGAGCGCGACGAGGCGAAGCCGATCGGTGATGCGTTCGCGGCGCGCATCTACCTGGCGCCGCAGTGGGATGCCGCCGGCGCGACGCTCGTCGTCGCGGCGGCAATGCCGGGCGAGGCGGCACACCCGTATCGGGTGCGATCGGTGAAGAGCACGGACGAGCGCATCCCGGGCGACCAGTTCTTCACCGACGAGCGCAAGGCGACGCTCACCGCGATCGACGTCGCGAGCGGCGCCTCCACAGCGCTGACCGCGGCGCCGGTCGTCCTGCGTTCGTTCCGGCTGTCGCCAACCGGCCGGCACCTGCTGTATGTCGCTCCCGTACCCGAGACGCTCGGCGTCATCGGCAAGGAGCAGAACGATGCCTTCATCCTGCCAACCGAGCTGCGCCCGGGCGCGCGACCGGCACCGGCGGTGAAGATGAACGAGCGGGGCAGGTTCACCTGGTCTCCAGACGGCGCGCAGATCCTGTTCGTGAAGAACGCTCGGCTGATGGCGCTCGCGAACGACGGCCGCGGCGAGGCGAAGCCATGGCGCGACGAGATGCGGCTGGCCGTGACCGAGCCAGTCTGGTCGCCAGACGGCAAGCGCTTCGCGGCGCTGGTCGCCGATCCTTCGGTGACCGATCCCGAGCTCGAGGCGGTCGCGCCTGGCATGTACACGACGGCGCAGCCGTTCATGGACCTCTACCTGGTGCAGTCGGACGGCTCGTCGAGAAATTTGACCAGCGGGTTCGAGGACCAGGTGAGCGATCCGGTGTGGAGCCCGGATGGCGGCTCTCTGTATTTCCGGGCGATTGACAACGCGACCTACGACGAGACCCTCTATCGTTACCAGGCCGCAACGCAGAAGCTCGAGCCTATCGCCCGCGGCAAGGAATCGTACGGCCGGCCCGCCGCAGTGCCGGGTGGACTCGTGTCGGCGATCGAGGACGCCGTGCACTCGTCCGACCTGTGGATCATCGCCGGAGGCAACCAGCGGACGCGCATCACCGACCTCAACCCGCAGCTCGCGCGCTTCTCATTCAGCCGGCCGGAGCTCTTCTCGTACGACAACGCCGATGGCGAGCGCCTACGCGCATTGCTGTACAAGCCTGCCGGCCTCGGGCCGAGCGGTAAGGCGCCGGTCATCACCTGGGTCTACGAGAAGATGACGCCGGCGATTCACCGCTTCGACGCGCGCAGCCAGATGTTCATCAGCCACGGCTACGCGATGCTGATGCCGAACGTGAAGGTGAAGGTAGGCCAGACGGCGGACTCGTTCGAGAAATGCGTCATCCCCGCGGTCAACGCCGTGCGGCAGATGGGATTCTCGAACGGGAAGTTCGGCATCTGGGGCCACAGCTTCGGCGCCTATGCGGTGTCGAACCTGATCACCCGCACCGGCATCTTCGCCGCCGCCGTATCCGGCGCGACGCCGCCGGAGCTGTTCCGCAACTGGGCGAGCGGCCGCGATCGCGACTCGCGCAACATCGAGACCGGCCAGGCGCGGATGGGCGGCTCGCCGTTCGAGGTGCCCGAACGCTACCTGTCGCAGTCGGCGTTCTTTCACCTCGACAAGGTCACGACGCCGGTGCTGATCCTGCACGGCGAGAAAGACCTGACGATTCTCTTCGGCGAAGGCGAGATGATGTTCTACGCGCTGCGCCAGCTGGGGAAGACGGCGGAGTTCGTCTCCTACGCGAACGGCGATCACAGCCTGTCGCGCCACTCGCGCGCCGATGCGCTCGACGTGAACCGCCGCATCCTCGAGTGGTTCGGCCGCTATCTCGAGCCTGCGGGGTCGTAAGGACATAGGTAGTGTCCGGCTTTAGCCGGACTTTTTCATAGTGTCCGGCTGCAGCCGGACCGTGTGCGGAGGGTGCCGTGCGGCAGTTGAAGCTTGGACTGGCGGCGCTGGCGTTCGCGGTGCTGGGCATCGTCGCTGATGCAGGCATCGCCGGCCAAACGCGGATCACCGAACCCGAGAAGAGCAACATGGCGCTGGTCGGCGCCCACGACCTGCAGGGGCGGACCGCCTATCAGCCGCTCGTCCACAAGCAGGGCGAGCGGTGGATCGCGTACATCGGGCACCACGGCGCGTATCTGCCCAACCAGCTGACAGGAAAGCAGGAGCACAACGGCACGTCGATTCTCGACGTGACCAACCCGCGGCAGCCGAAGCTGCTCGCACACATTCCCGGCGAGGCGGGCATCGCCGAAACCGGCGGCGCGCAGATGGTCCGCGTCTGCGACGGCAGCACGCTGCCGCGCGCCGACCGCGGCAAGGTCTACCTGCTGCGGACCTTCGGCAACAGCGCGCACGAAATCTGGGACGTCACCAACCCGGCGGCGCCGGCCCGCGTCACCGTGATCGTCGGCGGCTTGGGCGGCACGCACAAGAACTGGTGGGAGTGCGACAGCGGCATCGCCTACCTGGTTTCCGGCGCGCCCGGCTGGCGCACGCGCCGGATGGCGCTGATCTACGACCTGAGCGATCCGGCGAAGCCCGTGTTCATCCGCGCGTTCGGCCTGCCGGGCCAGGAGCCTGGCGCAACCGGCCCGGTGCCGACCGAGCTGCACGGTCCGATCTCCACCGGCCCCGCCGGCAACCGTGTGTATTTCGGCTACGGCACCAACAAGGACGGCCTCGTGCAGATCGTCGATCGGCAGAAGCTCCTCAACGGGCCAAAGGAACCGACGCGCGAGAACCTGCTGTATCCACAGGTCGGCCGGCTCGATCTGCCGTCGAACGTCGGCGCTCACACCGCGTTCCCGATGCTCGGCGTCGAGCTCGCCGAGTTCGCCAACGACAAGGAAGGCCGGCGGCGAGACTTCCTCGTCGTCACCAACGAGTCGATCTCGAACGAATGCCTCGAGGCGAGGCAGATGGTGTGGATCGCCGACATCACGACCGAATCGAAGCCGTTCGGCGTGTCCAACTGGACCGTCCCCGAGAAGAGCGGCAACTTCTGCGGCCGCGGCGGGCGGTTCGGCACCCACTCGTCGAACGAGAACTTCACGCCGATCTATTACAAGCGGGTGATGTTCTTCGCGCACTTCAACGCCGGGGTGCGCGCCGTCGACGTCCGCGATCCGTTCGCGCCGAAAGAGATCGCCTATTACATTCCAGGGACCACCGAGCTCACCGACAAGCGCTGCGTCGGCGCCGGCGCGAGCGAGCGCTGCAAGATCGCGATCCAGACCAACAACGTCGACGTGGACGATCGCGGCTACATCTACATCGCCGACCGCGCCAACACCGGACTGCACATCCTCGAGCTCACGGGGCCGGCCAGAGCGATTGCCAACTGGCCGCCACAGCCATCGTCGGGCGCGAGCGGGGCGCCCTCGCTCGGGCGATAACGAACGCGCCCGTGCTGATCGTCGTCAGCCGGAGCGCAGATGATGCGGCGAGCCGCCGGCTGCGCGATCGTGGCGCTCGGCGTGGGTCTGTCGGCCTGCGCCACGCACGCCCCAGCGCCAGCGAAGCCCGTGGGATCGACCGGCGTGCTCGAGGCGAGGGAGGGCCTGGCCTCCTATTACGGCACGGAGTTCCACGGCAAGCTCACCGCGAGCGGCGCGCGATTCAACATGAACGCGCTGGTGGCCGCTCATCCCAGCTATCCGTTCGGCACGCTGGTTCGCGTCACCAACCTCGCCAACGGCCGTTCGACGAGGGTCCGGATCGTGGATCGCGGCCCCGCGCCGCGCCAGCGAGCCGAGGGCGTCGTCATCGATGTGTCGCGGAAAGCCGCTGAGACGCTCGGCTTCATTCAGCAGGGGCAGGCGCGAGTCCGCCTGGATGTGCTGCGCTGGGGAAACCGCTGAACGCGTTTCAAAATGACGCGCCGCTGTCGTAGCGCAGGCCTTCAGGCCTGCCGACCAGCGGCGCGGGCAGCCCTGCCCGCCGTCGCCAAGGCTATGGCGGGTCCGCCGTAGCTTCGGCGAAGGCGGAAAGGGCTGCGCTACGTTGAATTTTGAAACGCACTCTTAGAGGCGTTCCGCGGACCGGAGTACATGGCCGCCTGTGCGCGTCAGCCACAGGCTGCCGATGAGCGTGATCAACGCGCATCCCACCATCACCAGCGCCGGGGCGGTGTTCATGCCGGTCGACCGGATCAGGCTGGTCGCCACCAGCGGCGCCGTGCCGCTGAACGCGGTGAAGGCGACGTTGAACCCGAGCGCGACGCCGCTGAAGCGGACGCGGGTCGGGAAGAGATCGGTCAGGAGCACCGCGAACGAGCCGTTGACCAGCGCGGCGACGGCGCCCGCCGTCACCAGCAGCAGCGTCGGGCTGGCCGCCCGCGACGCGAGCGCGCTGTAGAACGGAAACGCGAGCAGCAGCAGCGCCAGCGCACCGGTGCGCAGCAGAATGCGCGGCGGCACGCGCTCCGCGACGCCGCCGACGGCCAGGATGCCAAGGGCGTGGACGATGACGCCCACAGTCTGCGAGACGGCGGCCTGGCGCGGGCTGTAGCCGAGCACGCCCGACATGTACGCGGCGGTGTGCGCGAAATAGAGACCGGTGAATCCCGCCGTCGCCGCGAGGCTCGCGACGCCGACGACGACCGACGAGAGGTGCGTGCGCAGCAGCTCGCCGAACGGCCGACGCGACGCCAGCGCCTTCATCCGTGCGAACTCCGGCGACTCTTCGAGCGAGCGCCGCAGCGCGAAACTCAACAGGCCGCCGAGCCCGCCGATGACGAACGCGATTCGCCACCCGATCGACGGCACCAGCGCGGGCGGCAGCCAGGTGCGCACGGCCAGGCTCACGCCGGTGGCAGCCGCGACGCCCATCGTCACGCACGAGAACACCACCGTGCAGACGAACGGCGCCTGCCGCGGGGCGGTCTCGACCACGTAGGTCAGCGCGCCGGGCAGCTCGCCGCCGAGACAGAAGCCCTGCACCAGCCGCAGCGCGACCATCAGCGCGCTGGCCGCTGCGCCCCAGACGGCGAAGGTCGGCACCAGCCCCATGCCGAGGGTGGCGCCCGACATCACGAAGATCGAGATCAGGAACACGCGGCGGCGTCCGAACCGATCGCCGAAATGGCTGAGGACGATGCCGCCGATCGGCCGGGCGAGGTAGCCGGCGGCGAACGCGGCAAACGACACCATCAGCGAGACGAGCGGCGTCGGGTTGGGGAAGATCGCGTCGGCGATGTCCTTGGCGAAGATGCCGAAGATGACGAAGTCGTAGAACTCCAGCGTGCCGCCGAGGCTGGCGAGCAGCACGATGCGCCAGCCGGCGGCGCTGATCCGGTTCGAGTCGGGTGAGGCGGTCGTCTGAGGCACGGCAGATATAATAGGAAATTCGGCGCACGACCTCATGGATCCCAGTCACATCCGAAACTTCTCCGTCATCGCGCACATCGACCACGGCAAGTCGACGCTCGCCGACCGCTTCCTCGAGCTCACCGGCGCGCTGCAGGCGCGGGAGATGGAAGCGCAGGTGCTCGACGCCATGGATCTGGAGCGCGAGCGCGGCATCACCATCAAGGCGCACCCGGTCCGGCTGAACTACAGCGCCGCCAACGGCGAGAAATACGTCCTCAACCTCATCGACACGCCCGGCCACGTCGATTTCTCCTACGAGGTCACGCGGTCGCTGGCGGCGTGCGAGGGGGCGCTGCTGCTGGTCGACGCCTCGCAGGGGGTCGAGGCGCAGACGCTGGCCAACGCCTACCTCGCGGTCGACAACAACCTCGAAATCATCCCGGTGATCAACAAGATCGACCTGCCCAGCGCGCAGCCCGAGGAGGCGCGGCGCCAGATCACCGACATCATCGGCCTCGACGGCGATCACGCGATCCTCGCCAGCGCCAAAGTGGGCACCGGCGTCGTCGACGTGCTCGAGGCGATCGTCCACCGGCTGCCGCCGCCGGCCGGCGATACCGAGGCGCCGCTGAAAGCGCTGATCTTCGACTCCTGGTACGACGCCTACCGGGGCGTCGTGATCGTGGTGCGCGTGATCGACGGCGTGCTGCGGCCGGGGATGAAGATCCGGCTGATGGCCGAGGGGCAGGATTACGAGTCGCTGCAGGTCGGCATCTTCGCGCCGAAGGCGACGCCGGCCGACGAGCTCGCCGTCGGCGAGGTCGGCTTTCTCGTCGCCAACATCAAGAAGATCAGCGACGCCAAGATCGGCGACACCATCACCGAGAGCACCCGCCCCGCGCTCGAGCCGTTTCCCGGCTTCAAGCCGCTGAAGCCGATGGTGTTTGCCGGCTTCTACCCGGTCGAAGGGCACCAGTATCCGGAGTTGCGTGACGCGCTCGAAAAACTGCGGCTGAACGACGCCTCGTTCTTCTACGAGCCGGAAACCTCGGCGGCGCTCGGCTTCGGCTTCCGCTGCGGCTTCCTCGGTCTGCTGCACATGGAGATCGTCCAGGAGCGGCTCGAGCGCGAGTTCGACATGGACCTGGTGACGACGGCGCCGGGCGTGCTTTACCGCGTCACCACCACCGACGGCACCGTGCAGGAGATCGACAGCCCGGCGAAACTGCCCGACGCCGGTTTGATCAAGATGATCGAGGAGCCGGTGATCACGGCGATGATCCTGACGCCGGCCGAGCACGTCGGCGGCATTCTCCAGCTCTGCCAGGACAAGCGCGGTGTCCAGAAGACGCTGGAGTACCTGGCCTCCGATCGCGTGCTCATCACCTACGAGCTGCCGTTCAACGAGGTGGTGCTCGACTTCTACGACAAGCTGAAGACCATCTCCCGGGGCTACGCGTCGCTCGACTATCATGTGACCGGCTACTGGCCCTCGCCGCTGGTCAAGCTCGATATCCTGGTGAACGGCGACCCGGTGGACGCACTCTCGATCATCGTCCACCGCGACATGGCGTACGAGCGCGGCCGCGCGCTGGCGTCGAAGATGCGGGAACTGATCCCGCGGCAGATGTTCGAGGTCGCGATCCAGGCGGCGATCGGCGGCCGGATCATCGCCCGCGAGTCGGTCAAGCCGATGCGCAAGAACGTGCTCGCCAAGTGCTATGGCGGCGACATCACGCGCAAGCGCAAGCTGCTCGAGAAGCAGAAGGAAGGCAAGAAGCGGATGAAGCAGGTCGGCAAGGTGCAGATCCCGCAGGAGGCGTTCCTGGCGGTGCTGAAGATGGGGACCGAAACCGAATGACCGGCGAGTTCAGGAAGTCGACGCTGCGCGAGTACTTCGAGTCGATCGTCATCGCCGTCATCCTGGCGCTCTTCATCCGCACCTTCGTCGTCCAGGCGTTCAAGATTCCGACCGGGTCGATGGAGGAGAACCTGCTCATCGGCGACCACCTGCTGGTCAACAAGTTCGTCTTCGGGCCGACCTCGACGCCGATCGAGCGGGCGGTGCTGCCGGTGGGGACGATCACCCGCGGCAACGTGATCGTCTTCAAGTACCCGGAGGAGCCGGATCGCGACTTCATCAAGCGCGTGATCGGCCTCCCCGGCGAGACGGTCGAGGTGCGCGACAAGAAGGTCTACATCAACGGCCAGCCGCTCGACGAGCCGTACGTGCACTTCCTGCTGCCGCCGTCGTCGACCGACTCGGCGTTCCACGAGGTGACCTCGTTCGACGTCCGCGAGCGGTACGGACCGGTGACGGTGCCGCCGAACCAGTACTTCGTGATGGGCGACAACCGCGACAACTCGCAGGACAGCCGCTACTGGGGCTTCCTGCCGCGCGATAACGTCAAGGGGAAGGCGCTGCTGATCTACTGGTCGTACCAGGCCGAGCGCGAGGACTATCAGGAGGGCGGCGGCATCGGCGCGACGGTGAAGGACCTGGTATCAGTGTTCGCGCACTTTTTCACGCGCACCCGCTGGGATCGGATGCTGCATCAGATTCACTAGATCAGGCCGTGATCAAGACGATCCTCAAGCTGGCGCTCGTGGCCCTCGTTGCCAATGCCACCTGGCAGGGGGTCAACGCCTATTGGCCGCACTACAAGTTCGAGGACGCGGTGCGCTCGACGGTGCAGTTCCGCAGCAACCGGACCGACGCGGAGCTGCGCGCGCGGATCCTCGAGCTCGCCGCGAACTACGATGTGCCGGTCGCCGAGGACGACATCGACATCAAACGTGAGGAGGCGCACACGGTGGTCGACGCCTCCTATGTGCGCCCGGTCAGCTTCGTTCCCGGCTACACCTACAAACTGCCGTTCAAGCTGCACGTCGACACGTTCTCGGTCGACACGCCGGTCCAGGGCGGATCAACCCCGAAGTAGCGCGTCGGTTTCACCGGCGATGCGGGCGGCGTCCTGCGACAGCCGCGCGCTCTCGGCCTTGACGCGCGCCACATAGGGCTCGTCGGCGACGCTGCCGATGTTGATGTCAATGTTCAGCGCCGCGCCGCGCAGCCCGGCGCCGAGAAGCGCTGCCGCCACACCGACGTCGCTCGCCGCCGCCCGGTGGCCGTTCGCGGCAACCGTTTTCGCGTGCTCGATCGCCGCCGCCGACAGGCGCATCACGTCGAGCGGCACTTCGGTTGCCGCACGCAGCGCCTGCTGAATCGCCGGCTTGCGTGCCGCCTGCTCCTCGGGCGTGCCCTTCGGCAGCTTGTAGGCGGCGACGACCTGGTCGTAGGCGCCGGCGTCGGCGTCGATCGCAGCGGTGAGCCGCGAGCGGATCCCGCCAAGCGCGGCCGATGCCGCCGCCAGCGCGGCGCGCTCCGCGTCGCTGCCGCTGCGCGTCTTCGGCAGGCCAGCCACCATCATCAACAGCGACGCGCCGACTGCAGACGCAAGCGCCGAGGCCGAGCCGCCGCCTGGAGTCGGATCGGGCGAGCTGAAGGCGGCGAGGAGATCGCGAAGCGGCACGTCAGCGAGCGCCATCGGCTGTCCCATCCTGGTGGATCACGACGCGTCCCTTCTTGATCACGGTGCGGATCGTCCCCGGCGCGACGCGCACCAGATCGATCGCCGGGCCATCGACGATGACGGCGTCCATCTGCTTGCCGGGCTCGAGGCTGCCGACGACCTCGTGACGATCGAGCGCGTAGGCGGCGTTGATGGTCGCGCCGACCAGCGCCTCCTCGAAGGTGAGGTTCATGCCGAAGCAGGCCAGCGCCATCGCGAACGGCATCGACGGCGAGAAGCCGCCGCCCGGGTTGACGTCGGTCGCCAGCGCCACCGGCACGCCCTGATCGATCAGCATGCGGCCGGGCGCGAAGCGCCCCAGCTTGAGATAGAACGACGCAATCGGCAGCAGCGTGGCGACGACGCCGGCGGCGGCGAGGCCCGCCGCGCCGGGCTTGTCCACATAGATCAGATGATCGGCCGAGCGCGCGCGCACGTCCGCGGCGACGTCCGACCCGCCGCTGAGGCCGAACTCGTCGGCGTGAATCCGCGGCCGCAGCCCGGCGGCGTCGCCGGCGCGCAGGATGTGGCGCGATTCGTCGGGGGTGAAGACGCCGTGCTCGCAGAACACGTCGCACCAGTCGGCCAGCCCCTCGTTCGCCACCGCCGGGATCATCTCGCCGACCACCAGATCGATGTAGTCGCTGCGGTGGTCGCGGTATTCCGCCGGCACCTCGTGCGCGCCGAGGAAGGTCGACGCGATCTCGACGTCGTGCTCGGCGGCGAGGGCGCGGATGACGCGCAGCATCTTGATCTCGCCGTCGAGCGTCAGGGCGTAGCCGCTCTTCGCCTCGCAGGTGGTGGTGCCGCAGCGGAGCATCTCGTCGAGGCGGCGGCGCGAGGCGGCGGCGAGCGCCGCGTCGGTGGCGGCGCGAGTCGCCACCACCGTGCCGAGGATGCCGCCTCCCTCGGCGGCGATCTCGGCGTAGGTCGTGCCGGTCAGGCGGCGCCGCAGTTCCTCGCGCCGATCGCCGGCGAAGACCAGGTGGGTATGCGGATCGACGAAGCCGGGCACGACCGCGCCGCCGTGTGCGTCGACCATGACGGCGTCCGGCGTCAGCGCGACCTCGCGCTCGAGCAGCGACTCGAAGCCGACGAAAACGATCCTCCCCTCGAAGGCGGCGATGCAGGCGCGCGGAATCGGGCGGGCATCGGCTTGCGCCGCTCCGCGCCGCGGCGCCGGGCCCGCACAGGTCAGGACTTCGAGGGTGTTGCGGACGAGGAAGTCGGCGGCGAGCACGCCGCTATTGTAGAGCCCGGACGTCGTCGGCGGTCACGCCGGAGATCACGACACGCTTCTGGCGGCTGCGTTCACCGCTGACGATCTGGATATTGCGTTTCGGGATGCTGA
>Ga0207708_10001309_pt1 | contig 18746 bp, 11 predicted proteins | sample KBSK5101metaG_FD_184340 | JGI IMG/M metagenome (GOLD analysis project Ga0207708, IMG submission 184340) | Corn, switchgrass and miscanthus rhizosphere microbial communities from Kellogg Biological Station, Michigan, USA - KBS K5-10-1 metaG... | ecosystem: Host-associated > Plants > Roots >...
AAGTTCTCGATCAACGCGACGGCCTCCGACGCCGCCGGCAATCCGGCGAACAGCACGACGGTCTACACGACCGTCACGCAATGAGATCGCAGGTGGCAGTGATGACCAATCAGATGAAGAACATTTCGATGCGCGTCCGGTCGAAGACGGGCGGCGTGATGGCAGGGGCGCTGGCGGTGTGGGTGGCGGTCTCCGCGCTCGCGCTGCAGGCGCAGCAGAACTCGAAACCGACGGTCCAGCCGACCTCGCTGCGCGGGCTGGCCGTGCCCGAACCGCCCAACCTGGGCGACTTCGTCCAGAACAAGGCGGCGGCGATTGCGCTCGGCAAGGCGCTGTTCTGGGAACAGCAGGCGTCGAGCGACAACCTGCTGGCGTGCGCCAGCTGCCACTTTCACGCCGGTGCCGACAACCGGGTGAAGAACTCGCTCAACCCCGATCTGCTCAACGTGGATCTGAAGATCAACGGCGCGTTCGATCCGATCGCGCCGGCGCCCGGCCACGCCGGCGGCGCCAACTACACGCTGAAGGAAGGCGACTTCCCGTTCCATCAGCTGTCGAACCCGAACGACCGCGAGTCGGTGGTGCTGTACACGACCAACGACGTCGTCTCGTCGGCCGGCGTCTACAACTCGGAGTACGGCGCCAACGTCGGGATGGTGGAGCGGCAGCAGTACGCGCCGGACGGCGTGTTCCAGGTCGGCAGCATCGCGACCCGCCGCGTCGAACCGCGCAACACGCCGACGGTGATCAACGCGGCGCTGAACTACCGCAACTTCTGGGACGGGCGCGCCAACTTCGTCTTCAACGGCGTCAACCCGTTCGGGCCGCGCGACGAGAAGGCGCGGGTGTGGCTGTCGGACACCGACAAGAACGGCGCGATCACGGCGGTGCCGTACGTGGCCCGCATCCCGTTCGCCAGCGCGGCGTCGCAGGCGGTCGGCCCGGCGCTGAGCGCCTTCGAGATGTCGGGTTCGGGACGCCAGTTCTCCGACATCGGCCGCAAGCTGCTGGCGACGCGGCCGCTGCTGAACCAGACCGTGTCGGCCACCGACAGCGTGCTCGGCAAGTACCGCAGCCCCTACGGCTCGGGGTTGAACACCACCTACGAGGCGATGATCAAGGCCGCGTTCTGGCCGCAGTACTGGGAAGTGCCGGACGCGACCTTCAAGGCGGTCTCGGGCACCACCTACCGCCAGATCGAGATGAACTTCTCGCTCTTCTGGGGGCTGGCGATTCAGCTCTACGAGGCGACGCTCATCTCCGACGACACGCGCTTCGACCGCTACGCCGCCGGCGACCAGGCCGCGCTCAACGCGCAGGAACAGCTCGGGCTGGCGATCTTCACGAGCGATCGCGGCAAGTGCGTCAACTGCCACAAGGGCGCCGAATTCACCGGCGCGTCGACGCGGATGACCCTGGGGAGCTCGAGCGGCGAGATGAGCGGCGACGGGCCGATTGAAAACATGCTGATGGGCGACGGCACCGGCGCCATCTACGACAACGGCTTCTACAACATCGGCGTCACCCCGCCCGGGCACGACCTCGGCGTCGGCGGCAGCGATCCGTTCGGCAACCCGCTGTCGTTCGCGCGCGAGTTCAAGAACATGCTCAAGGGGCTGCCGGCGCCCGACGCCTACAGCCACAGCCTGAACCCGTGCACGTTCATGGCCGCGAGCGGCTGCACGATCGTCAACGACCCGGAGATGCGCGACGCGGTCGACGGCGCCTTCAAGACGCCGGGGCTGCGCAACGTCGAGCTGACCGGGCCGTACTTCCACAACGGCGGCTACGCGACGCTCGAGCAGGTGGTCGACTTCTACAACCGCGGCGGCAACGTCCGCCGCACCGCCACCGGCGACACGACCGCCTACGGCAAGAACACCAGCAACTTCGACAGCGACGTCATGCCGATGGGGCTGAGCGACGCGGAGAAGGCGGCGCTGGTCGCGTTCCTCAAGACGCTGACCGACGAGCGCGTCCGCTATGAGAAGGCGCCTTTCGATCATCCGTCGCTGCGGATTCCCACTGGCGCGAAAGGCGACAACACCACGGTCTCGACCACCGACGGCAAGACCGCGACCGAAGAGTTCGTGACCCTGCCGGCGGTCGGCGCGACCGGCCGGACCACGCCGATTCAGCCGTTCCTGAAGTAAGGCGCGAGAGAAAAGCGATGAGAACAGTGACCATCCGATCGAAACAGATGCGGACCGCGGTGCTCCTCTGCGGACTGCTTGCGCTGGTAACCGCCGGCCCGCGGGCGCAGACGCCCGCCGCCGGCGGCGCCGCCCCCTTCGACATCGTCGGCTTCATCGACGCCGCGACCGTCGACGCGAAGGCCGACGGCTTCTCCGGCGGCGGCACAATCACGGTGAACGGCACGAAGATCGTCGTGCCGCAGAACACGCTGCTGCAGATGCCGGCGTTTGCGCTCACCTGGCAGGAGGTGTTCGCCATGGCGCCGGCTCCGTACGGCCCGACCCAGTCCGGCCTCGCCAAGGCGGACGACCCGGCGCCGCCGGTCACCTACGAGGTGCGCGTGCAGGGCAACCGCCTGCGCGGCACGGACGGTGAAGAGCAGTACATCGCCGGGCTGATGTTCATCGCGCAGCAGTCGCTGAACGCAGGCGCCGGCTTCATCAACTACATCGACTACGGCCGCGGCGAGCTGCGCGTCGGTGGCACCATCGGCGACGCGTCGAGCGGCGCGCGCGTGAAGATCAACGACCCGGCGGGCAGGTTCGGCCGCGCCTGGACGCACGATCAGCGATTCACCATCGACGAGGACAACCCGACGGTGCGCTCCGAGACCGCCTACCCGATGTGCGTGCCCCGGTACGACCCGAAGGAGCAGAACGATCCCGACTGCCCGCAGGGCAACCGGCCGAAGGGAACGGACGGCAACTACCTCACCGTCCTGACGATGGACGCGCCGATCTGCGACGGCACGGGCTGCCCGCGCGAGCCGGACGCCGGCGAGAAAAATCTCGAGACCGGGCGGCCGTACACCAACCCGGTGCGCATGGCGCCGTTCGAAGTCGGCGATTACGTCGACTACAGCGGCGCGCTGACGAGCGACGACGACGGCGATCTCGTGTCGGCGCACAGCGTGATCGCGAACGTCGGCCTGTTCACCGCTCCCGGCACGCAGCCGACCTACACCGCGATTGACGTCGTGCTGCTCGGCGTCGGCGGCGTGCCCGATCCGTTCCTGCCGCAGGAGGCGACGGTGCGCTCGAAGCTGGAAGGCTTCACCACCGATCCGACCAGCCTCGGCGTCGACCTTTACGCGATCGACGTCGATGCCTGCACCGGCCAGGAGTCGTGGCGCTATTACGCGTCCGCGGCGGTCGATCCCGGCGCGCCGCTGGGCGCGGTGGCCGGCCGGTGGCGCTGGACGCCGACGAGCGACTCGCCGCTGCTGCCGCCGACGCGCAACATGCTCGCGATCAGCTGGAACGGTACTTACGTCGACTGGAACACCGGGTCGACGCGGACGGCGAGCGGGCTCGAGGCGGGCCGCTACCTGGCGCCGAACTTCGAGTTCATCTTCCCGGAGAACCGCGGCATCGGGACGCCGCCGGTGCCGAGCAACTTCCAGGACTTTCCGTTCCTGGCGAGCGGTTCGGGCCCGTACTACGGCGCGGTCGCGGGTGAGGAGTCGCTCGGGACGCTCGGTCAGCTCTCGCCGTGGCCCGGCGCGGTGACGCCCGCGAAACCAGTGTGCACGGACGAAGGCGCGGTGTTCGCGCCGGTGGCCGACGCCGGGCGCTTCCAATCGGTGCGCGTGAACACGAAGGTGACGCTCGACGCAACCGCGAGCCACGACACCAACCCGAACGTGCGGGACCTGACCTACTACTGGAAGCTGGTCGACGGTCCGGTCGACCCGGCCACCCGGAAGCCGCTGGCGGTGACGCTGGGCAACGTGGCGGGGCAGCCGGCGCTGCGCACCTTCACCACGCCCGAGTTCTTCGATCCGGCGACGAAGAAGCGGCGCATTCCGCTGCCCTACACGCTCACCTTCCAGGTAACGGTGGACAACGGCCCCGTGTCGTCGTCCGCCACGGTGAACGTCGAGGTCAGCGCCAACCCGGTGCCGGCCGACACGATCACGATCACGAACGCGACGTTCCGCATCATCCGTGAACGGCTCGACGTGTCGGCGACCTCCTCGGATACGTCGGCGATTCTCTATCTGCAGGGCTGGGGACCGATGGGCCCCGGGCTGCCGCCGGTCACCGCGGGCACTTCGACGATCTCGATCGTCGGCGTCTACCCGCAGCCGGCGACGGTGACGGTGGTCTCGAGCAAGGGCGGCACGGCAACGATTCCGGTGACCGTCAGGTAGCACGGTCCGGCTGAAGCCGGACACCACGAACAGGGAAGCAACAACGCGCGCCGGGAAACCGGCGCGCATGGAGAAGGTGTGTGGACTCGATGATTTCGCGCAGACAGCTGCTCGGCCGCCTGTCCGGGACGATGGCCGCCGGCGTGGCGACCGGCATCGCGGTAGCAGCGGCGCCGGCGCGTGCCGCCGCCGCAACCCGGCCGGCCAGCACGAACCGCCGCAACTTTCCGAACGTCACGCTGACGACGCACGAGAACAAGACGGTGCGCTTCTACGACGACCTGGTGAAGGGGAAGATCGTGCTCTTCAACTTCTTCTACACCCGGTGCGAGGGGATCTGCGTCCCCGCGACCTCGAACCTGAAGAAGGTGCAGCGGCTGCTCGGCGATCGCGTCGGCCGCGACATCTTCATGTATTCGATCACCCTCAAGGCGCACGAGGACAGGCCGGAGGATCTCGCGGCCTACGTCGACGGCTACGGCATCGGGCCGGGCTGGACGTTTCTGACCGGCGCGCCCGAGAACACCGAGCTGCTGCGCCGCCGTCTCGGCTTCGCCGACCTCGATCCCGAGGTCGACCGCGACGTCACGCAGCACAGCGGCATCGTCGTCTTCGGCAACGAACCCTACGACAGCTGGAGCGCCTGCCCGGCGCTCCTGACTCCGAGCGAGATCGTCAAGGCCATTTCGTGGGTTCAGCGCGGCTGATTATCAACAATCGAGAGACTGGAGAACGAGGCACATGGCACTTTCACGACGCGACATGCTGCGGATGGGGCTGGTCGGCTCCGCCGCTTCCCTGGCGCCGCGCTTCGCCCGCCGCGCCGCCGCCGAAGGCAGCAGCACGACGAACACGGTCGGCATCAGCGCTTACACGACGCAGCCGTGGCAGGACGAGCTCAAGACCACGGTCGACAGCAGCGGCAACGTGACGATGGTTGCGAACATGCCGGTGAAGCAGCCGGTGGCCGTCGGCGACGGCTGCGAGGACTCGCTCACCTGCGGCACGCAGGCCGGACCGAAGATCGAACACGTGCCGTTCGAGGGCGAGTGCGTCGAGCGGCTGCAGGCCGACGGCAGCTATGCCGAGACCTATCACCAGCGCTACACCGAGTTCAAGCCGGTGAAGGCGTACGAGATCCACATCAAGGAGGCGAAGCAGAAGTTCCACCCCGCGATTCCGTCGACGACGGTCTGGGGCTACGACGGCACCTTCCCCGGCCCGCTCTTCAAGGCGCGCTACGGCGAGCCGATCCTGGTGCGCTTCCACAACGAGCTGCCGGCCGACCACGTCGGCTTCGGTTCGCCCGACGTGACGACGCACCTCCACAACGCGCACACTCCGCCGGAAAGCGACGGCGGACCGTGGAACTTCTTCAGCCCCGGCACCTGCTGGGACAACCACTACCCCAACGTCTACGCCGGCTTCACCGATCCGCAGTACGCCGAGACCAAGGGCGATCCGCGCGAGGCGCTGAGCACGCTCTGGTACCACGACCATCGCCAGGATTTCACCGCGCAGAACGTCTACGCCGGCCTCGCCGGGATGTACCTGCTCTACGACGAGCTCGACTGCGACGACGAGAAGAAGGGCCTTCGGCTGCCGAGCGGCAAGTACGACGTGCCGCTGCTGTTCGGCGATCGCGTCTTCGGCCGCGACGGCAACCTGGTCTATGACTTCTTCTCCCTCGACGGCATCCTCGGCGACAAGCACACCGTCAACGGCAAGATCCAGCCGTGGATGAAGGTCGATCGCCGCAAGTACCGCTTCCGCCTGCTGGTCGGCGGACCGTCGCGCGTCTATGCGTTCGGCCTGAGCAACGGCGCGCCGGTGACGCAGATCGCCAACGACGGCAACCTGCTGCCGCTCGGCGTCAAGCGCGGCTACGCGAAGAACCCGTCGCTGCCGCAGCTCGACGACTACATCCTGCTCGGCGTCGCCGAGCGAGCGGACATCATCGTCGACTTCTCGAAGTACGCGCCGGGCACCGTCATCTACCTGAACAACTACTGCGAACAGGTGAACGGCGCCGGCCCGACCGGCAAGGTCGGGACGCCGGTCCCCGTGCTGAAGTTCGTCGTCCAGGGCACCGCGGTCACCGACAGCAGCCTGATGCCGCCCGACGGCACCGATCCGGCGGCGCTCGCTGCGTGGTCGGCGGCGGTCGGCCGGACGACGCTTCGGGAGCTGCCCGACATCGACACCACCAACGCGGTCCGGCGCTCGTGGGACTTCGGGCGAACCAACGGCGCGTGGACGGTCAACGGCAGGATCTTCGACGCCAACGTCTCGAGCGCGGACGTCGTCCGCGGATCGACCGAGATCTGGACGCTGAAGGGGGGCGGCGGCTGGTGGCATCCGGTGCACATCCACTACGAGGAGCACCAGATTCTGTCGCGCACGCCGAGCGACGGGCCATCGTTCACCAACAAGTGGGAAGGGCGCAAGGACGTCGCGCTGCTGCACGGCGCGGAGCGGGTCGAGTGCTTCTTCCGGTTCCGCGACTGGCTCGGCAAGTATCCGATGCACTGCCACAACGTCGTCCACGAGGACCACGCGATGATGGTGCGCTTCGATCTGGTCGATCCGAACGCGGCGCCGACGGCTCCGCCGCAGACCACTTAGCGAACAGGAGCCTCGCATGTCTTGTGGAACACGGCGCGCCGAAGCCAGCCGGCTTCGGCGCACCGCCGTCGGCCTGGTGCTGATGGCGCTGGCGCCCCATTTTCCGACCGCCGACGCGCAGCAGCCGGCGGCGAGGATCAGCGGGACGCTGACCGCGGTGCACGTCGATCATCCCGGCGACCGCGAGTCGCCGGGCCGGATCGTGGTCGGCACGCAGTCGATTGTCGTGCCGGCCGGGGTGGCGATCGAATTCCCGGGCGTGACGATGACGCTGCAGGAGCTCTTCACCTACGCGCCGGCGGCGTGCCGCGCGCGGCAGGAGAGCGGGCTGCTGCCGACGGACAAGTGCCGCAAACCGTCGCCGACTGACAGCGCGGCCGCGTGGACGGCGGAGCGCGACGAGACGCCGCGCTCGTATCTCGATCCGGAGCCGACCGACGAGCCGCCGCCGACGACGGCACGCGTGACCGCGGCCACCGACGAACGGGGCAATCGGGTCGCGACGCGGGTGACGTTGACGCGCAACGACACGTCGGTATCGGGCGCGGTGACCTACGTCAGTCCCGACGAGGGCTACATCCGCATCAACGGCGCGCTGGGGCTCGATGACGGTGGCGCGCTGCTGCGGATCAACGATCCCGAGGCGCGGCAGAGCATGCAGATCGGGCGTGGCTGCGGCGAAGAAGGCAACTGCAGCCCCGACAGCCGCTTCCGGATCAACGGATCGAATCCGAGCGTCCGGTTCGCTGACGGCTATCTCGCGTGCGTGCCGAGCCGGATGAACGGCGCCTGCCTGCCTGAGTCGCGGCCGGCGCGGACGCCGCTCGACGCCAACGCCGCGCTGCCGCTGCTGAAAGGCGATCACGTGACCGCCCGCGGCGGGTTCGAGGTGCACGGCGGCGCGCGCGTCTTCTGGGCGCACACGCTGATGGTGCAGACCTCGCCCGGCACCGGGCGGCCCTGAATCGATGAAGAGGTTGTGATGCGTTCCTTACTACTCGTGTGCTTCGCGACGGTGTTCTGGCACGCCTCGGTGCGCGCCGACGCTCCGGCGCTACCGCCGTCGGTCGTCAACCCGGCGCTGGCGATCCATGCGGCGCTGGCCGGCGACAGCGCCGACGGCGTGACGATCCAGGCCGCGGCGCTCGCGCGCGCGGCCGGTACGCTCGGCCCCGACGGGGCGTCGATCGTCGCGGCGGCGCAAAATCTCGCCGGCCAGCCGGACCTGGCGGCGATGCGCGGCGCCTTTGCCGATCTCGGCAAGGCGCTGGTTTCCTACATGCGTGCTCACGGCGCCGCGGCGCCCGACGGCATTCGCACCGCCTATTGCCCGATGGCGCGCGGGCAGTGGCTGCAGAAAGACGGCGCCATCGAGAACCCGTACTACGGCCGCGCGATGCGTTCGTGCGGCAGCTTCACCGACTAGTCCGCCTCGTTTCGAATCGACAGCCAACCCGTCCGGCGGCTCGCTGACGCTCGCGAGCCGCGACGGTCAACGTGTGCCATGAAGGCTACAAGGAGTGAATCGATGTCCCTGCAAGTCGTTGTTCGCAGGCTTGCGGTGAATGTGACGGTAGCGGCGCTGCTCGCGGCGCTGACTGCCATGCTTCACGCGCAGGCCACGCCGCCGGTCAGCAACCCGCCGGCAGCTCCCCGTACGATCTCCGTCTTCCCGCAGCGCGACTTCGTGTCCGCCAGCGGCTACGCGGAAGGCGATCTCGTCACCGTCGAGGTGATCCATCCGAACGCCACCACGCCGCCGCCGGCGGCCACCAGCGTCGTGCCGCAGGACGATCCGACGACGCCCGAATTCGACGGCATCGTCGAAGTGAACCATCCAGGCGGCGCCTGCTGGGAGCAGGTGACGCCAGACATCCGGCCCGGCGACCGCGTCCGCACGACCCGCCGCGACGCCACCGGCGCCGTTCTCGGCATCGACGAAACAACCGTCGCCAACGTCACGGCGACGCGCCCGGTACAGATCGCGTTCGACACGGTCGAGATCCGCGGCACCGCGCGCACCGCGGACGGCACCCCGATCGCCATCGGTCAGCTCGAGCAGCGCCTCGTGGCGCCGCGCGATGCGTTCGACTTGAACGGCCGGCGCACGCTGCGAGCCAATTCGGTGGCCGGCAATCTGGACGGCATCCTCAGCTACGACCCGGTCGGTCCCACCAATCCCGCCGGCGTCAACTGGACCGTCGTCTACCGCGGCCTCGACGCGGCCGACGTGACGCGCGCGCTCAACGCCGAGTCGCGCATCATGTGGCTCGGGTCGAATCCCGGTGCGGGCGTCGAGGCGACGCTGTACGAGATCGGCGCCGGCATCGCGCCCGGGCCGTCTGCGCCGTGCGTCGCGCCGCTCGAGAAGCTGCCGCCGCCGCCCGGGTCGGAGCTCGTGCCGCCCTCGGATCCCACCAACGTCACGGCCAGCATCGCCGGGGCGAATACGGTCAGCCTGCGCTGGACGCCGTCGACCGACAACGTCGGCGTGACGAGCTACGGCGTCTACCGCAATGGCGTCGCGATTGCGAACGTCGCCACTCCCGAAGGTACGGCGCCGGCGCCGGCGTTCTTCGAGGACTTCAACGTTCCGCCGGGCACCTATACCTACGAGGTCGATGCGGCCGATGAAGTTGGCAACCGCTCGGCCAGGGTTCCGACGACGCCCGCGCAGGTCACCACGGTGCAGCAGGCTGCGGGCGACATCCCCGTCTGCACGGCGGCGCCATCGGCGGACTGCGTCAGCGATCCGCCGGCGGCGGCGCCGACCCAGGTCCAGATCATCGCGTTCCCGGCGCGCGACTTCACCTCTGCCAGCGGATACAGCGAGCAGGACGCGACCGTCGCGGTCGAGGTGATCCGCAACGGGTTCCTGATCAGCACCGCGAACGTCATTCCCCAGGACGATCCGACGACGCCCGGGTTCGACGGCATCGTCGAGGTGAACCATCCCGGCGGCGGCTGCTGGGTGGGAGCCACGCCCGATCTGCGCACCGGCGACATCGTGCGGCAGATTTCGTACGCCGCTGATGGCCAGACCGTGCGGCGCGTCGATCAGATTCACGTGGCGAACATCAGCGTGCAGCGCCCGATCGTCGTGCATTCGGCGACCGCCGGTGCAGCGGATGGCGTGCTCGAAGTGCACGGCATCGCGATCGGCGCCGACGGCGCGCCGATTGCGCTCGATCAGCTCAATCAGCGCCTGGTGGTGCCGCGCGATCGCTTCGACTTCAACGGCCGCCGCACGCTGCGCGCGGGGCTCGGCGAAGACGGAACCCTCGTCTACGACGCGGTCGACAACGCCGACGGGATCAAGTTCACGGCCACCTACACCGGCCTGACCGAGATCGACATGGTGCGAGCGATCGGCGGCACGACCTCGACCGGCCGGACCTTCCCGGGGGCCGAGTCGCGGATCCTGTTCCTCGGCCAGCCGACGATCGTCGCGCCATCGATGACGATCTACGAGAACTCTGACGAGACCATCTCCGGGCCGTCTGCCGGCGCGTGTGCCGCACCGATCGAGCCGCTCGATCTGCAGCCGCCGTCGACGCCGGCGCCGGTCGCCACACAGCTCGGCGCCGATTCGGTGCAGCTGACCTGGTCGCCGTCGAGCGACGATACCTTCGTCAACGGCTACGGCATCTATCGCCGCGACGACGATAGTGCCGACGCGACGTTCGTCCGGATCGCCAACATCGGGCCGGCAGTCGCGGAGGGCTCGACGACGCTCTCGTTCGTCGACCAGCACGTGCCGGCGGGCAATCACACCTACGCGGTGGATGCCGTCGACTCGGCGTCGCCGCTGAAGGCGAACCATCCCGACGCGTTCGCCGGCCCGAACACCTCCGATCCGATCGTGCAAGGTGTCGAGTGGGGCAATCGCTCGGGTCTGGGCATCGCCAACGGCCTGCGGCAGGGCGATGTGATCGCGCCGACGCAGCCCGCCAATCTGGTGGCGCGGGTGACGCGCAATCCGGAGTCGGCCGACGTGGTGACGCTGACCTGGACCGCCTCGACCGACGCAGTGGGCGTGACGTCGTACCGCGTCTATCGCGCCGCGGCGAGCGGTGAGATCGTCACCTTCGATGTTGCCGGCGCATCGCCGTCGTTCGTCGACACGATGCCGGGCGTGACCGCGAACACCACCTTCGTCTACTCGGTGGACGCGGCCGACGCCGCCGGCAACCGCTCCGCGCGCTCGGCGTCGGTCAGCGTGGTCGTGACCCCGAAAGCGGACACGAATCCCCCGACCGAGCCGCGCGCGCTCGCCGCGAACACGCGCGACATCTTCGCCGGTGCGGCGCCGGCAATCGGGCCGCACGACGTCCGCCTGTCGTGGACGGCGGCGTCCGACAACATCGGCGTCGGCGGTTACGGCATCTACCGGCGGAGCGCGGCGTCGTTGACGCCGGCAGCGCCGCCGGCGTTCACGAAGATCGCCGACGTCAATGGATCGACCTTCACCTTCACCGACGCGAACGTCGCCGTCGGCACCTACGACTACAGCGTCGACGCCGTCGACTCGGCCGGCAATCGCTCGCCGCTGGCAATCGCCACGCTGGACATCGTGACGGTCGACGATCCGCCGCAGGGAGCGCACTCGATCATTCCGTTCCCGCAGCGCGACTTCGTGTCGTCGTCCGGCTACCCGGTGAACGACGGCCCGTACATCGTGACCGTGATCAGGGGTGGCAAGGTGTGGGCGCGATCGACGGCGGTGCCGGTCGTCGAGGATCCCGGGACCCCTGGGCTGGGTGTTGTGGAAGTCAACCATCCGGGTGGCGGCTGCTGGGATGCCGCGCGGTTCAACGGGCTCGACGGCATCACGCCGGATATCCGTCCCGGCGACATCGTCCGCTTCACCGATCGGCTCGGCCGCGCCGAGCAGACGACGACGGCGAATGTCTACGCCGAGCGGGTGACGGACCGCACGCCGTCGGGCGCGGTGCTGCCGCCGGGGACGATTCAGGTGCACGGCTTCGCACGCAACGCCGCGGGCCAGCCGATTCCGGTCGAGCAGGTCGAAAGCCGAATCGTGACGACCGGCGAGCTGTTCTCGAACGGCAAGCGGACGCTGCGGGCACCGGCCGATGGGACACTCGTCTTCGATCCGGTCGGGCCGTCGAACCCGGACGGCGTCAACTGGACGGCGACCTACAGCGGCCTCAGCGCCGCCGACGTCGAGCAGGCGATGTTCGGCGAATCGCGCGCGGTCTGGCTCGGACGCGATCCGCTCGCGGGCAACGAGCTGACGATCTTCGAGACCGGCGACGGCATCGCCGGCGGGCCGTCCGCGCCGTGCACGGCGGCGGCGGAAGCCGGTCCCGCGGTGGCGTTCGAGGAGGCCGCGCCGTTTGCGGCGTCGTTCGATCCGTTCGCGCAAACGCTCTCGTTCGGCACGATCGGCACCGGCTCGACGCTGTCACAGGCGCTGCGCGTCACCAACGTCGGCACCGCCGATGCGGCGCGCGCCATCACCGGCACGCTCACGGTTGCGAGCGTGGCATTCGAGACGCCGACGGCCGATTTCCAGATCGCCGCGAACTCGTGCGTCACCGCGGGGATTGCGATCGGCGCCAGCTGTTCGCTGACGGTGAAGTTCACCCCCACCGCGCCTGGACTGCGGGCGGCGAAGCTCGTCGTCACTGACAGCGCGAACAACAGCCCGGCGCAGGTCTTCTGGCTGAGCGGCGATGCGCGGGATGCCTCGGCGCCGGAGGTGAAGGCGCCGGCGGCATCGATCACGGTCGGGGGGCGGATGAACCTCACGGCGTCGAGCGTGCCGGTGACGGTCAAGGCAACTGCCTCGGACACGAGCGGCGTGGCGTCGATGCAGCTCGAGCAGACCGTCGACGCGGGGCGCACGTGGACCGCCGTGTCGCCCGCGCCGGTGTTCACGGCGTCGGGCACCGGCGCGAGCGCGATCGCGTCGCTCGATCTCGCGACCAGCTCGACCTACCAGTTCCGCGCCCGGGCGACCGACGCGTCGTCGCCCGCGAACACGAGCGCCCCGGTGACCTCGCCGACCTACCGCATGAGCGTGGTCGACGACAACGCCGGCACGCCGAGGTTCCAGGGCTCGTGGAGCACGGAGAAGAGCACCGTCGGCGCGTTCGCCAACACGCTCCACGCCGCGACTGCGCCGCAGGCCGGCAAGAGCAACACCGCGACGTTGACGTTCACCGGCACCGAGGTCGCGCTGATGTCGACGCTCGGGCGCGACCGCGGCCAGTTGACGATCTCGGTCGACGGCGGCGCATCGCAAACGATCGATCTCTACTCGGCGTCGGCAAACCCGACGCGCGCGGTGATCGTGGCCTCTGTGGCCGGTCTGCCCGCTGGCAGCCACACCGTCACCGTCAACGTCCTGGCGACGCGCAACACCGCGTCGTCCGGCACCCGCGTCGACGTCGACGCGTTCATCGTCAAGTAGCACCACCACCGAAGGTCCGGCTTCGGCCGGACCTTGACCCAAGGAGCAGAGGCGTCAATGAAGCAGCGTTGGAAGAAGGCAATCACAACGGCGGGGCTCGCGATCGCGTTCGCGGCGGCCGCCATCGCACAGACCGAGAGGCGGGTGACCTTCGTCACCAATTCGTATGAACTTCGAGTGCAGCAGTTCTCCAGCGGATCGCTGGCGGCCGGCACCCGCTATGTCTCGTTCGGCGGCGAAGCGAAAGCGACCAACAACAAGACGGCCGCCGACCTCAAGGCGTTCGCGTTCACGGTGTTCTACACCTTCGACGCGAGCGGCACGGTGACCATCACCGGCGGGAACTTCCTCGTTCAGACCACGAACAAGGACCGCTCGCCGATCACGTCCGGTGGCGACATCCTGCCCGGCGGCTCGTTCGACCTGCGAGACGACGGCCGGATCGCCGCCGGGGAGCGGCTCTCGCTGCCGCTCGTCGGTGCTGACGGGTCGGAGATCACCGGGGTGATCACGGCGGTCGCCGACAAGAGCACCCAGCCCAAGCTGGCGGGGACGCTCGTCCTCACTTACCCGGTCGTTCAGTAAGGCGTCGGTACGCACGACGACGGGAAGCAGCCGCCTGCTTCCCGTCGTTCTCTCGGCAACTGGCGCTTTCGTCGTCGCGGTTACGGCAGCGGCAGCGCCGGATCCCGCACCACGAAGGTCGGCGTGTAGGTGATCGGCACGGCGCTCAGATTTCTCACCCGGACGGTGAACGTGCCGGCGCCGGGTGTCGGCACCGTCGCGGTCGCGATGCCAACCAGGGGTCCAGACGTTCCCACCAGCGTTCCAAGCGAGTTGTAGACGTCGACAGCCACCGTCGCAGTGAGGCTGTCGGGCTGCACCGTGGCGATCAGCGCCAGCGGCGTCGCCGAAGTCACGACCTGGTAGTCGGCGGTCTGCGCCGCGGCCAGCGATGCCGGGTCGGTCGAGGTCGCGTTCTCGCGGCTCGACGGCGTGTCGTACCTGTCCGACACCGCGTCGGCATCCTCGTCGTCCTGCTCGGCGTTGTGCCAGCGCGGGTTCTTGTTGCGATCGAAGCCATCGTCCGCATCGTCGTCGTCGCGCGGGAACTTGGCGCGATCCTTCATCGGCAGGCGGATGTGCCCGATGCGCTTGACGAAGACGGCATTCGCGGGAACCCCGATGACATCCGAAGTCGGCGCGACCGGGGCGGAGGCACCGACGGTATAGAAGAACGAGCCCTGCGATTTGCCGCGGTTGGCGGTGATGCCCAGCGGAATCAGCGACGGATCGGATTTCTGCGTGTAGGCATCGTCCGCTGTTTGTCCGGTGCTGACCAACCCCTCGATGAACAGGCCGTCGCCATTGGCCGTCACCTTGGTCGCGACGATCTTCGGCTCGCCAGGCACGGTGCCGCTCGTCACTTCCCCGCGCTCCTTGGTGATCACGAGGTCGACGGACGCGATCGGCATCACGCCCTTCGACGGATCGATCGTGACCGGCTTCCGCTTCGGGAACATCATCGCGACCTTGTTCGTTTGCGAGCCTGTATAGCCGACGACGTCGTCGTCCGGCGCGACCGCCCACGGGTCGTTCGATGCGCCCTCGGGCATCAAGTGCTTCGTCATCCGATTCGTGTTCGGGTCGAGGCTGATGAGATGGCCGCTGGCGGTATTCACCCAGATCTTGCCGGAGCGATCGATCTTGAGCACTCGCGGTTCGTCAATCGTTGTATCGCCGGTCGCGATTCCGAGCTGTGTCAGGGACCAGCGACGTACGTTCGGCGACGTGACGCTCGGCTTGGTGTTCGCGATGTTCAGCTCGGCGATGAAACCTGCTGAATCGTTTGTGCCGCTTTCTACGAAGTAGACCAGGTTCTGTTTCGACGGATGAACGTCGACGCCGGCGTTGCAAAACCCGCTCGCCGGGCCGGACAGGCACCGTCCCGAGCCCTGGTCGTCGATCCACCGCTGCGCCTTGACCGTCCACAGTTTGCCGTCGTAGATCGCCGCGGCCGCCGGGTCGATCATCTGCACGTAGCCGAAAGCGGACGCGGCGTCGAACCCGGTCGTGAAAACCCGGTTCCTGTCGTCGGTGGCGATGTCCGAGACGAACTGATCCGGGACGTCGGGCGGAGTCACGGCGCTCCAGACGACGCGATCGCAGGTTGCGCGAGCGTAAGCCGTCGCCGGGTAGCACGAACCGGTGTCGATCCGCTGCACGTACTGCGCGGAGCGCACGAAGACGAACCGCCTGTCGTGCGATGGCCGGACACGTTTCAGTCCGCCGACGAACGTGTCGACGCGCAGGCCCCACGCCGTCCAGCGCGCGTCGCCCTTGAGCAGCGACTCAGATGGGTTGAAGCGGTAGACGCGCTGCCCGTCAAGTGTGCTGCTGGTCGTGCCTGACATGCGGGACACGAACCACAGCTGATTGTGGTCCTCGCCGCGGGTGTCGGTCGCCACGGCGCCGGCCTGGATGTCGACCTGATCCGGCAGATTCGTCAAATCCCACTCGACAACGTGAGCTGTGCCGGAAGTGGAAGGGGAAACCGTTGAAGTGAGCGTGGTCGTGATGTCGGCTGTGGCTGCCGCAGGGCGCGGCATCAACGCGGCGACTGCGAGCGCAGCCGCCGCGCCGACAAGATATCGGTGGGACCCAGGGGTACGCATCGGATCTGTCTCCTCGTCTCCTTTATTGGTTGAACCCTCGCGCTCGAGCGCATACGCATTCGCTTACATCAACGTTCGTGCCGTCATCTCGTGGCGTTCCGAGTGCGGTGACGTCGCCGCAAAATCGCGAGTTTTGTCGCGGATGTCGGGATCAGCGACGGTCGATCAGCGGACGACATGTGACAGCGGCGACATATCGAGGCATCACGCGTAACAGCGGTGAGGAGTGCGAGTTCGAAATCCGAGCCGAAGCGTCGATCGATGTTCGGTCAAGCATCCGCGCTCGGCCATGCGACGACGCTCCGGCCGCGCTCGGCACTCCGGCCGCTGCGCGGCTCAGCCGAGGTCCGGCCCGTGCGCGGCTGTGTCTTTTTGCGCCGCATCGCTCGAGCGGGGTCTAATAGCCGGGCAGTGGACACACCCGCCGTCGTGCGCGTGACGATGATCGTGTCGACCGCGGCGTGGGGCGCCGCCGAGGCGCTGATGCGCCGGTCGCCCGGTGCCGATCGGCTCGCCCGCGCACTGTGGACGACAGCGCTCGGGCTCGCGCTCGTGCACGTGGCTCTGGCGTTTCAGCTCGTCTACGCGTGGGACCACGGACGCGCGGTGACCGCAACGGCGCAGCAGGCGGCAGACCGCTTCGGCTGGGGATGGCGCGGCGCGATTTACGTCAACTACCTGTTCCTCGCGCTCTGGCTGGCTGACGCCGTGTGGTGGTGGCTGGCGCCGGCGTCGCGTGCGTCGCGCCCCGCGTCGATCGAGGCCGCACGCTTCGCGCTGTTCGCGTTCATGTTCGTCAACGGCGCCGTCATCTTCGCATCCGGCACCGGGCGCCTCGTCGGCCTCGCGGCCGTCGGCATCGCACTCGCGTCGCCGCTCGCGCGGCGGCGGCAGGCCGTCTCCGCATGACCCACGCCGGGGTCGACGCTCGGCCGTTCGGCTCGACGTTCTATTACGGCTGGGTGATCGTCGGCGTCGCCGCGCTGGCGATGGTCGGCACGCTGCCGGGCCGCACGCAGGGCCTGGGCCTCGTCACTGAGCCGCTCCTGCGCGACCTCGGCGTCGATCGCGTCCGCTTCGCGCAAATCAACCTGGTCGCGACGCTGGCCGGATCGGTGTTCTGCTTCGGCATCGGCGGCCTGGTCGATCGCCGCGGCAGCCGTGTGGTCGTCACCGCGCTGGCGCTGCTGCTTGGCGGCGTCGTGCTGGCGATGAGCCGCGTGCAGGGCGCGGCGATGCTGCTCGTCCTGATCACGCTGACCCGCGGCCTCGGCCAGAGCGCGCTCTCGGTCGTGAGCCTGGCGATGCCGGGCAAGTGGTTCCGCCGGCGCCTGACCTGGGCGATGGGCCTCTACGCGCTGGCGATGAGCATCGGCTTCATGATCGCGTTCCCACTGGTCGGCGCGGTGGTGTTGGCGCGCGGCTGGCGCGCGGCGTGGGCAGGCATCGGCATCGCGCTCGTCGTCGGCCTGGCGCCGGTGGCCTGGCTCCTCGTGCGCTCCGAGCCCGAGGCCAACGCCGAGCTCGAGAGCCTTGACGCCAGCGCGCCGGGCGACACCTCGCGCGACGCGACGCTCGGCGCCGCGCTGCGCTCGCCCGCCTTCTGGGTGTTCGGCCTGGCGGCCGCGCTGTATGGGCTCGTGGCGTCCGGCATCGGGCTGTTCAACGAATCGATCCTCGCCGAGCGCGGCTTCGCGCCCGGCATCTACTACAACGCGCTCGCGGTCACCGCCATCACCGGCCTCGCCGGCAACTTCATCGCCGGCGCCTGGGCCGATCGCGGATCGCTGCGGCGGGTGCTGGTTGCGGCGCTGCTGCTGCTCACCGGCGCGCTCGCCGCGCTGCCGCACGTCACGACGCCGGCGCACGTGATGGCACAGGCGGTCGCGATGGGCGTCGCCGGCGGCTTCGTGATGGTGGTGTTCTTCAGCTTCTGGGGCCGCGCCTACGGTCCGACGCACCTCGGTCGAATCCAGGGTGTGGCGCAGGCGCTGACGGTGTTCGCGTCGGCGCTCGGCCCGCTGCTGCTGGCGTGGTGCGCGCAGGCGACCGGCTCGTACGCGATCGCCTTCTACGCGCTCGCCGTGGTCCTCGCCGGGCTCGCCGGCACGGCGCTGGTCGTTCCAGTGCCGGCGGGGGCTGAGGGTGCGGCGATCTGCTAGCCGCGCGTTCAACTCGATCGCGGCGACAGGCCCCGTTCGCTATCCCAACGTATTGCTTGTGAGAGACGCCTGCGGAACCGCGGAGCGCGCGGAGACCGCAGAGCTTTTTGGCAGGTTCTAAAATTGAGCGCGCGGAGTTTCTTTTTGCAGAAGTCTCTGCGGCCTCTGCGGACTCTGCGGTTAAGCAGGCGCTGGTAAGAAGCTAGGTGCTTCTGATTTGGGTCCTGTGCATCACGCGCCGACTCGCGGGATCGAATGCGTCGCGGCGATGCATCGTGCAGCGGTTGTCCCACAACACCAGGTCGCCGGCGCGCCATTGGTGCCGCCAGGTGAGCTCGTCGCGCGTCGCCTCTTCCCAGATCTCGTCGAGCAGCGCTTCCGACTCGTCGAGCGGCAGCCCTTCGATGTACGCATTGCGCCGCCGCCCGAGATAGAGCGCCTGCCGGCCGGTCTCGGGATGCGCGTAGACGAGCGGATGCAGCGTGCCGGGCGAGGTT
>Ga0207708_10001311_pt1 | contig 18730 bp, 18 predicted proteins | sample KBSK5101metaG_FD_184340 | JGI IMG/M metagenome (GOLD analysis project Ga0207708, IMG submission 184340) | Corn, switchgrass and miscanthus rhizosphere microbial communities from Kellogg Biological Station, Michigan, USA - KBS K5-10-1 metaG... | ecosystem: Host-associated > Plants > Roots >...
CTCCGAGTCGCAGGAGCGCATGCTCTGCGTCGTCGCGCCTTACCAGCTCGACGCCGTGCTCGCGGTGTGCGAGCGCTGGCAGGTGCGGGCCACGGCGATCGGCGAGGTCACCGACTCCGACCGCCTGCGCGTGCTCGACGACGGCGCCGTGGTGGCCGACCTGCCGGTGCCGACGCTGGTCGACTGCCCGCTCTACGACCTCGAGCCGGCGGCGCCGACGGCGCCGCTGTACCCGGCGCCCGCGCGCACGCTGGACGACGACGATCCGGGCGCGGCGCTCGTGGCCCTGCTGGGGTCGCCCAACCTCGCGTCACGGCGCCCGGTCTTCGAGCAGTACGACCCGATCGTGCAGTCGCGCACCGTGCGCCGGCCCGCCCAGGCCGACGCCGCGGTGCTCGTGCTCGACCCGGCGGCGGGCGACGGCCCCGCGATCGCCGTGGCCATCGACGGCAACGGCCGCCGCGTGGCCTGCGCGCCACGCGAGGGCGCGGCCGAGGCGGTCTACGAGTGCGCGGCCAACCTCGCGGCCACCGGGGCCGAGCCGCTCGGCCTGACCAACTGCCTGAACTTCGGCAACCCCGAGAAGCCGCACGTGGCCTGGCAGCTCGAGCAAGCGGTGGGCGGCCTGGCCGACGCGTGCCGGGCGCTGGGCGTACCCGTGGTGGGCGGCAACGTGTCGCTCTACAACGAGTCGCCGGACGGGCCGATCTACCCGAGCCCGATCGTGGGCATGGTCGGCGAGCTCCCCGAGGCCTCCCGCGCGGGCCGGCTGGACTTCCATCGCGCGGGCGACGCGATCGCGCTGGTCGGCGCCTTCCGCCCGTCGCTTGCAGGCAGTGAGCTGGCCAAGCTGCGCGGCGCGCCGCTCGCGCCCATTCCCGCGCCCGACCCCGCGACGATCCGCGCCGCCCACGCCGCCGTGCGCGACGCCGTCCGCCACGGCCGGGTGCGCAGCGCCCACGACGTCGCCGAGGGCGGCCTGGCGGTGGCGCTGGCCGAGTCCGCGCTGGCCGGCGGGCTGGGGGCCGACGTCGACCTCCCGGCGCTGGGCGACCGCGACACCACCCTGTTCGGCGAGGCATTGGGCGCCGCCTTCGTCGTCTCCGGCGACGAGGGCGAGCTCGCCGAGATCCCCGGCGCGGTGGTGATCGGGCGGGTCGGCGGCGAAGGCCTGCGCATCGCCGTGGGCGGCGACCTCGTGGTCGACCGTGGGCTGGCGGAGCTGGGGGCGGCCCACGGAGATGGCGTTGCCCGCCTGTTCTCGTAAGGAGCGGGCTGAACCCGGGTCAATGCCGGGTCCGCTGGTAGCCTCGGGGCAGGGCGGTTCCCCTCACATGACCGATCTCCTCGACCATCGCGACGGGCCGCGAGACGAGTGTGGGGTCTTCGGCGTCTACGCGCCGGGCCGCGACGTCTCTCGCCTTTCGTACTTCGCGCTCTACGCGCTCCAGCATCGCGGGCAGGAGTCCGCCGGCATCGCCGTGGCGCGGGACGAGTCGATCATGACCCTGCGCGACCGCGGCCTGGTCTCCCAGGTCTTCGACGAGCACAAGCTACGCTCGCTCGAGGGCGACATGGCCATCGGCCACGTGCGCTACTCGACCACCGGCTCGAGCTCGTGGGAGAACGCCCAGCCGGTGTGGCGCTCCGACCGGCGCGAGCTCGCGCTGGCCCACAACGGCAACCTCATCAACGCGGTCGAGCTGCACTCGGAGCTGGTCGAGCAGGGCGTCGGGTTCCGCTCCACCAGCGACTCGGAGATCATCGCCGCGCTGCTCTCCACCCACCCGGCCGAGCGCATCGAGGACGCGGTGATGGACGTCGTCCCGCGGTTGCAGGGCGCGTTCTCGACCGTGGTCATGACCCGCGACAAGGTCATCGCCTTCCGCGACCCCGCGGGCCTGCGCCCGCTGGCGCTGGGCATGCTCGACGGGCGCTACTGCGTGGCCTCGGAGTCGTGCGCCTTCGACATCATCGGCGCCAAGCTGCTGCGCCGGGTCGAGCCGGGCGAGATGGTCGTGCTCGGGCCCAAGGGCCTGTACACCAAGCAGGCGGTCAAGTCCGACCGCGAGGCCATGTGCGTGTTCGAGTACATCTACTTCGCGCGGCCGGACTCGCGCATGGGCGGCGACGTGCTCCAGGCTTCGCGCAGCCGCATGGGCGAGCTGCTCTGGGGCGAGGCGCCGGTGGACGCCGACCTCGTCATCGCGGTGCCCGACTCCGGGAACGCCGCCGCCCGCGGGGTGGCGCGCGCGAGCGGGTTGCCCCAGGACGACGGCTTCGTGAAGAACCGCTACGTCGCGCGCACGTTCATCCAGCCCGGGCAGGAGCTGCGCAAGCACGGCCTGCGGCTGAAGTTCAACCCGATCCCCGAGGTCGTGTCGGGCAAGCGCCTGGTCGTGGTCGACGACTCGATCGTGCGCGGCAACACGACGCGCCAGATCGTGCAGATGCTGCGCGAGGCCGGCGCGGCCGAGGTGCACATGCGGATCTCGGCGCCGCCGATCAAGCACCCGTGCCACTACGGGATCGACATGTCGACGCGCGAGGAGATGATCGCCCACGGCCGCTCGCCCGAGCAGGTGGCGGCGGAGCTGAACTGCGACTCGCTCCATTACCTGTCGCTGGGCGGCGTGTACCGCGCGCTGCGCCAGCCGCGCGACCGGCACTGCGACGCGTGCTTCTCGGGCGACTATCCGCTGGCGGGCACCGAGGGAGCGAACGGCAAGTTCGCCCTCGAGCCCGAGTTACCCCTCATCCGCGCGTAGCGCAACTGGGCCATAGCTCGGCGTTCCTGGCTCGGGACGCAGGGGTGAAGCCGTGCTGGGCACGGCGAACCCCGAGGACCTAGCCAGGGGCGGCGAGAATGGCCCAGGCTAGATGACCTGAACGTTGACGGCCTTAGGTCCCTTGTCGCCGGCCTCGGCGTCGAAGGAGACCTTGGCACCCTCGTCGAGCGACCGGAAGCCTTCGCCGATGATCCCTGTGTGGTGGACGAACAGATCCTTGCCGGGGTCATCGGGGGTGATGAACCCGAAGCCCTTCTCGTCGCTGAACCACTTCACGGTGCCGGTTGGCATCTATCCCCCTCCACGGAGTTGCGTCGTTCCCTGGACCCTATCCGTAACGAGAGTGTTGCGGGGCAATCCCACCGCCGGGGACGGCGCTATGGTCGGCCGCCCCATGGACCCACGCGCCGCCCTCCAGGACCGCTTCGGCTTCGAGGACTTCCGCCCCGGCCAGGAGGAGGCGGTGCGCGCGGCCCTGTCCGGCCGCGACGTGCTTGTGGTCATGCCCACCGGCGCGGGCAAGTCGCTCACCTACCAGCTCCCCGCGCTGCTGCGCGAGGACCTCTCGATCGTGGTCTCGCCGCTCGTCGCGCTGATGCGCGACCAGGTCGACGCGCTCAAGGCCGTCGACGATCGGGTCGAGCTCATCAACGCCCAGCAGGACGTGGCCGCGAACCGCTGGGCGCTCGACCGGGCGCTGAACGGCCGACTGCGGCTCCTGTACGTCGCGCCGGAGCGGTTCTCCTCGCCCGGGTTCGCGGAGCGCATCCGCGAGGCCGACGTGGGCCTGTTCGTGGTCGACGAGGCCCACTGCGTCTCGCAGTGGGGGCACGACTTCCGGCCCGACTATTTCCGCCTCGCCGACGCCGCGCGCTACGTGGGCGCCCGCGCCCTGGTCGCCTCGACGGCGACCGCCACAACGCGGGTGGCGGCGGACATCGTGGCCCGCCTCGGCCTGCGCGACCCGGTGAAGGTGACGACCGGGTTCGACCGGCCCAACCTCGCCTTCTCGGTCATCCCCTCGCGCTCGCCGGCGGACAAGGCGCGGCGCCTGGCCGAGGCGCTGGCCGCCCCCGGCGCGCGGCCGGCCATCGTGTACGCGGGCACGCGCGTGGCCTCGGAGGCGCTGGGGGCGGAGCTGCGGGCCGCGCTCGGGGCCGAGGTGGTCGTCTACCACGCCGGCCTCGGTCGCGCCGAGCGGGCCGAGGCCCAGCGGCGCTTCATGGCGGGCGAGGCCGAGGTGGTGGTCGCCACCAACGCCTTCGGCATGGGCGTGGACAAGGCCGACGTGCGCACGGTCGCGCACGCCACCGTGCCGCCGTCGCTCGAGGCCTACTACCAGGAGGCGGGTCGCGGCGGCCGCGACGGCGAGCAGGCGCGGGCGCTGCTGTTCGCCAGCCCGCGCGACAAGGGGCTGCACGTGTTCTTCATCGAGCGGGCGCGGCTCGAGGAGGGCGCGTTCGAGGCGGTCGCCCGCATCGTCGAGCGCTCGGCCGACGCCGACGGGCGCTACGACGTGCCGGTCGGGGCGCTGGCTCGCGCCGCCGGTCCGGGCGACGACAGCGTGCGCGCGGTGCTCGGGCACCTGGTCCGGGCCGGCGTGCTGCAGCCGGCGCCGGCGCCGCCGGATCGCGCGGCCGGGCGCGTGCTCGCCCCGTTCGATCGGCGCGCGCTCGCCATCTGCCGCACCGCCGCCAACGAGGCCGAGCGGGCGCGCTGGCGCGAGTACCGCACGATCTGGCGCTACGTCGAGGAGCAGCGTTGCCGGCGCGCCACCATCCTCAGCCACTTCGGCGATCCGGCACAGCCGATGTCGAGCGGCCCGTGCTGCGACGTCTGCGACCCCGCGGCGCTGCCGGCCGCGCCGGTCACGCCGCCGCTGGTCGCCCGCCGCGCCGCTGTGGCCGACGGCGACCTCGACGCCGCCATCGTCGAGGTGGTCACCACCGCACGCCCGGCCGTGGGGCGCACGCGGACGGTGGAGATCCTGCGCGGCGGGCGCTCGCGCGTGATCCGCGACCACGCCTACGACGGCCTGCCCGGCTACGGCACCTACGGCCACCTCTCGCGCGATGAGGTCCTCGGCCGCGTCGACGCCATGCTCGCCGAGGGGCGCCTGCACTCGACCGGCGGGCGTTTCCCCAAGCTCGCGGCCTGATGGCGGACGCCTTCCGGGTCGGGGTGCTCGTGTCGGGCGCCGGCACGAACCTCCAGGCGCTGCTCGACAGGGTCCACGGCCACCGCGGGATCGAGATCGTGGCCGTGGGCTCCAACGTCGCCGACGCACCGGCGCTGCGACGGGCACGCGACGCCGTCGTGCCGGCGCGCGCGTTCCCCGAGCGCGACCGGGCCCAGCGCGACGCCGCCATGAGCGACTGGCTGGCCGAGCACGGGGTGCAGCTCGTCGTGCTCGCCGGCTACATGCAGCTCGTCACCCCGGGGTTCCTGGCCCGCTTCCCCGAACGCGTGATCAATGTCCACCCGGCGCTGCTTCCGGCGTTCCCGGGCATCCGCGCGGTCGAGCAGGCCGTGGCCTACGGGGTCAAGGTGTTCGGCGTGACCGTCCACTTCGTCGACGAGGGGGTGGACTCCGGGCCGGTGATCCTCCAGCGCGCGCTCGCGCTGCCCGAGCCCCACGACGCCGGCACCGTGCGCGACGCGCTGCGCCCGATCGAGCACGAGCTCCTGACCGACGCGGTGCGGGCGATCGCCGCGGGTGCCGTCCGCGTCGATCCTGATCACCCGCGCCGGGTCTATGTTTCCTTCGATGGCTGAACGCACCGCGACCGAGCCGACCGCGCCCGGACACGTGAGGGTCCGCCGCGCCCTGATCTCGGTCTCGGACAAGGACGGGATCGTCGACTTCGCGCGCGGGCTGGCCGAGCTCGGCGTCGAGCTCGTCTCCACCGGCGGCACCGCTCGTGCGCTCGAGGAGGGCGGGCTGGAGGTCCGCACGATCTCCAGTCTCACGAACTTCCCCGAGATCATGGACGGCCGGGTCAAGACGCTGCACCCCAAGCTCTACGCGAGCCTGCTGGCCCGGCGCGACGACGCCTCGCACCTGCAGGCGGCCGACGAGCACGAGGTCGAGTGGGTCGACCTCGTGGCGGTCAACCTGTACCCGTTCGAGCAGACCGTCGCCCGACTGGACGTGTCCGAGGCCGAGGTGATCGAGAACATCGACATCGGCGGCCCGACGATGATCCGGGCGGCGGCGAAGAACTTCGCCTTCAGCGCGGTGGTCGTCGACCCCGCGACCTACGACGACGTGCTGGCCGAGCTGCGCGATTCCGGCGGGCGGCTCTCGCTCCCCACGCGCGAGGGGCTCGCCGCCCGTGCGTTCGCCTACACCGCGCGCTACGACACCGCGATCGCGCGCTGGTTCGGCGAGCGCGAGGAGCGCTTCCCGCCCCTGCTCGTGCGCGCGTACGAGAAGGTCACCGACCTCCGCTACGGCGAGAACCCCCACCAGCGGGCCGCCTACTACAGCGAGGCGGGCACGCGCATGCACTTGTTGTCGCGTGTCCAGCAGCACGGGGGCAAGGAGCTGTCGTTCAACAACCTGCTGGATCTCGACGCCGCCCGGCGGCTGGTGGACGAGTTCACCCCGCCGGCGTGTGCGATCGTCAAGCACAACAACCCCTGCGGGTGCGCTCTGGGCGAGGACGTGGTCACGGCCTACCGCCGCGCGTTCGCGGCCGACCCGATGAGCGCGTTCGGCGGCATCATCGCCGTCAACCGCCCCGTCGACCGCGCACTGGCCGAGGCCATCACCGAGCAGTTCGCCGAGGTCGTGTTCGCGCCGGGCTACGACGCCGAGGCGCTCGCGGTCCTGGGTGGCAAGCCCAACCTGCGCGTGCTCGAGGACACCGAGCGCCGCCGCGCCGCGCTGGATGCGCCCGAGGTCAAGCAGGTGCTGGGAGGCCTGCTCGTGCAGGACCGCGACAACGAGCGCGAGCAGTGGGAGGACATCGAGGTCGTGACCGAGCGCGCCCCGACCGACGCCGAGCGCCAGGAGCTGCTCTTCGCGTGGCGGGTGTGCACGCACGTGCGCTCCAATGCGATCGTGCTGGCCAAGGACCTGGCGACGGCCGGCATCGGGGCGGGGCAGATGAGCCGGGTCGACTCGGTGCGCCTGGCGCTCGAGAAGAGCACCGCCGACTCGCTGGCCGGCGCCGTCCTCGCGTCGGACGCGTTCTTCCCGTTCGCGGACGGCCCCGAGCTGGCGATCGCGGCCGGGATCACGGCGATCATCCAGCCCGGCGGGTCCGTGCGGGACGCCGCTGTGATCGCCCCGGCGGACGCCGCCGGCATCGCGATGGTGTTCACTGGAAAGCGGCATTTTCGGCACTGAGCGCGGGCGCGCCCGGTCATACCGTTCGCTTCCCGGATCTATTTGCATTTCGAGCGCAAAAAGGCAACTATTCCGCCCGTGGCTCTCCCCGTCCGCGTGCTCGCCGGCGTGCTCGCCTGCGCGTTCCTTCTCGTTGTCCCGGCCTTCGCGCAGGGCGCCGAGAACCTGACGCCGCAGCTCGCCGACACGCCGGACGTCGCCCACGCCAAGTACGACGGCGTGCAGCACCTGCACTACAAGTACGGACCGCTGCCGATCCAGGCCGGGCAGAACAACATCCAGATCGGCCAGAACGAGGTGCCGAAGCCGAAGGTCGACGGCTGGATCACCCGCATGCAGCCGAACCTGGAGCTGATGGACGGGACCGTCCCGCCGGTCGACGTCATCCACCTCCACCACGCCGTGTGGCTCAACCTGACGCACCCCGGCGTCGCGTCCGGCGGCAACAACAACTTCGCGCCCTTCTTCGCCGCCGGCGAGGAGAAGACGATCTTCCAGCTGCCGCAGGGCTACGGCATGCGCTACCGCGCGTCCGACAAGTGGATCCTGAACTACATGATCCACAACCTCACGTCGCGGCCGACCAAGGTCTACATCACCTGGGACATCGACTTCGTGCCCGACAGCGCGCCGGGCGCCAAGGGCATGGTCGAGGCGCATCCGCTGTGGATGGACGTTCGCTCAGGTGAGATCTACCCGGTCTTCGACGTGCACCGCGGCGCGGGTACCGACGGCACCTACACCTACCCGGACCAGGATCCCAACGCCTATCCGGGCGGGCGCCAGCGCAACATGTTCACGGCCGACCGCGACATGCTGCTGCTGGGGACGGCGGGACACCTGCATCCGGGCGGCTTGCACGACGACCTCTGGTTGACCCGGCCGGGGGCGCAGGCGGCGCCGTCGGCGATGATCGCGGCGCGCTGCACGCGCGCGAAGGCCAAGGCCAAGCGCGCCAAGGCGTCGAGCGCCACGAGCCGCGACGTCAAGGAGGCGTGTGCGCGGCCGGCGGCCGACGGCGACACGGTGCACCTGTTCAAGTCGATGGCGGACTACTTCGAGCCCGCGGGCGCGGTCTCGTGGGACGTGGCCATGACCGGTACGCCGGCCGACTGGCGGGTCCAGATCCACAAGGGCGACCAGCTGCGGATCACGTCGACCTACGACACCACCCGGTCGTCGTGGTACGAGTCGATGGGGATCATGGTCGTCTACTACGCCGACCAGTCCGGCGGTCCGAACCCGTTCGTCAACAAGGTCGACTGGCCGGGCCAGATCACCCACGGGCACCTGCCCGAGAACGACAACCACGGCGACGAGAACACCGGCCTGCCCGATCCCACCGCGCTCCCCGACGGCCCGGTGTTCGGCGCCGACTCGGCGGTCACGATCGACAACTTCTCGTACAGCCAGGGCGACCTGAGCGTGTCCGGGCCCGACGGCGCGCCGCCGATCGTCAAGCAGGGCACGCCGCTGACCTTCACCGACAACGACGGCGAGCCCGCCTTCCACACCATCACCGCCTGCAAGCAGCCGTGTAACCGGTCGACGGGCATCGCCTACCCGGTGGCCGACGGGCCGGTGGACTTCGACTCCGGCGAGCTCGGCGGCAACGGCGCCCCGCCCACGAACGGCCAGAAGTCGTGGACGACGCCGGAGAACCTCCCGGCCGGGACCTACACGTACTTCTGCCGCATCCACCCGTTCATGCGCGGCAGCTTCCGGGTCGTCAGCTAACGCGGCGCGGCAGCGCGCGTCGCTCAGGCGACCGGCTCGGCCAGGAGCGTCGCGAGCGCCTCTTCGCCGGTCTGCCGCAGCGGCCAGTCGGCCAGCAGCGGGGCGTCGGCGAGGGCGACGATGGTCTCCGGGTGCCGGGCGGCCACCACGACCGTGCAGTCCTCCAGCTCGAGCCGCTGCTCGGTGAAGATCATCGCGGCGATCGAGTCGACGCCGGTGACGTCGGCGAAGTCGAAGACGAAGTCGCTGCAGCCGTCGTTGCGGGCGGCGGACAGCTCGCGCGCGAACAGCAGCGCCGACCGCGAGGTGAAGCGGCCCTCGGCCGCGATCACGCACGTGCACTCGCCGAGCGTCCGCCGGGAGACGCCGCCGCTGCGGTAGGGCTCGACCAGTGCGCTCATGGGCCTCTTATGTACCCACGGGCCGGGCCGGACAAGCGCGTTCCACCTCTATATGTCGCTACGGCGCGTAGCGCCCGCCCGCGGGCGGCGACGGGCGCAGGCCGAACTCCACCTCCCCGTGACAGTTGGCGCAGAGCAGGACGCATTTCTTCGCATCCTCGCGATAGGCCGCGAGCGACCGCCCGTACCGGATGTTGACCGCGAAGGCCTTGGTCGCCGGGTCAACGTGATGGAAATGGAGGTTGGCCGTGCAGCGGTCATACCCGCAGGCCGCGCAGCGTCCGCCGGCCTCGTCGAGCAGGGTCGCTCGCATGAAGCGGTGCCGCCGCGTGACGCGCTCGCCCACGCAGCGGCTGCACTGCCAGCGATAGCGCTCGCCGTCGCGGATCCGGTGGAAGGGAGCGGGCCCGTGGTGGGGGCACTCGCGCAGTTCGGTCGTGGTGGCCAACGAGCGCGGCCGGCCCGCCTTGATCTGACGTCGGTCGGTCTCGCGCACGAACATATGTTCGCATACGGGGCGGACAACCGTGATGCCCCCGGAGGGACTCGAACCCTCAACCTCATCGCTTAAAAGGCGAGCGCTCTGCCAATTGAGCTACGGGGGCATGCGGATGCTAGGCGCTTCGTCTACGCCGATGCCCGCGCGCGGTGGGGCGCGAAGTCCGGCGGGCGCTTCTCGGCGAACGCCGTCACGCCCTCGACCGCCTCCTCGCTCTCCACGAACAGCCCCAGGCCGCTGAACGCGAGCTTGGCCGTGCCCGCGATGTGGTCGGTGTCGGCGTTGAAGGACTGCTTGACGAAGCGCAGCGCCGTGGGCGAGAGGGCGAGGATCTCGTCGGCCCAGCGGCGGACCTCGGCGCGCAGCTCGTCCGGCGACACGACCTGGTTGACGAGGCCCCAGCGCTCGGCCGTGGCGGCGTCGTACTGGCGGCACAGCATCCAGACCTCGCGGGCGCGCTTCTCGCCGATGGCCCGGGCCAGGTAGGCGGTGCCGAAGCCGGCGTCGAACGAGCCCACCCGCGGGCCGGTCTGGCCAAACCGCGCGGTGTCGGCGGCGATGGAGAGATCACAGAGCACGTGGAGCACGTGGCCGCCGCCGATGGCGTAGCCGTTGACCGCCGCGATGACGGGCTTGGGGATGTCGCGGATGAGCGTGTGCAGGCGCTCGACCTCGAACAGCCCCGACGCCGACGGGCCGTAGTCGCCGGTCTCGGCTCGCTGCTTCTGGTCGCCGCCGGTGCAGAAGGCACGGTCGCCGGCGCCGGTCAGGCAGACGACGCCGACGTCGGAGCTCGCCCACGCGCGCGTGAAGCAGGCGATGAGCTCGTCCACGGTGTGGGCGCGGAACGCGTTCAGCCGCTCGGGCCGGTCGATCGTGATCCAGGCCAGCCCGCCCTCCACCTCGTAGCGGACGTCGGTCAGCTCCTCCATCGGGCGCTCTCCTTCGGTCGGGTCCACGTACGCTAGGGCCGCGATGGCCGAGGGCGAGCGGGTGGCGCTGGTGACCGGGGGCGGCGGCGGGATCGGCCGGGCGATCGCGCTGGCGCTCGCGGCCGCTGCGCGAGCGGTCGCGGTGGCCGACGTGCGGATCGAGGGCGCGGAGCAAACGGCCGCGGCCGTGGCGGCACAGGGCGGGCGCGCGCTGGCGGTGGAGGTCGACGTCACCGACACCGGGTCGGTCGCCGCGGGCCTCGCAGGCGCTGCGGATGCCCTCGGCCCGATCGACGTCGTGGTCAACAACGCGGGCTGGGACGAGTTGCGCCCGTTCCTCGACACCGACGAGGCGTTCTGGGAGCGCATCGTCGCCATCAACTTCCTCGGCGCTGTGCGGGTGACCCACGCGGTCCTGCCGGGGATGGTCGAGCGGGGGTTCGGCCGGGTGGTGAACATCGGCTCGGACGCGGGGCGCGTCGGCTCGTCGGGCGAGGCGGTCTACTCGGGTGCGAAGGGCGGCGTGATCGCCTTCACGAAGACCGTGGCACGCGAGGTCGCGCGCTCGGGCGTGACCGCGAACACCGTGTGCCCGGGGCCGACGCGCACGCCGATGCTCGAGGCCATGGCGGCCGAGGACGCGGCCGGCAGCAAGCTCGTCGACGCGCTGACGCGTGCGGTGCCGATGCGCCGGCTGGGCGAGCCCGAGGACGTCGCCGCCGCGGTCGCCTTCTTCGCCTCCGACGCCGCCGGCTACGTGACCGGTCAGACGCTGTCGGTCAGCGGCGGCCTCACGATGGCCTGAGCCGCGGGCGACCTAGACTGGAGGAAGCCCACCCGCCCCCATGGTGTAGCGGTTAGCACGCGGGCCTTTCACGCCCGTAGCGGGGGTTCGATTCCCCCTGGGGGTACTGCTCAGGCGGCGGCCAGAAAGGCGTTGATCTGCCTGGTGCAACGCCATCGGCGCGATCACCGCCGGGGCCTCGGTAGCCTCGAACGCGGTGCGGCGACGAGCGCTTTGGATCCTGGTGGGCGCGGTGGTGCTGACCGCGGTGGGCGCCGCGGTCGTGTATGCCGCCACGCGGCCCGACCGCAACGACCGAACGGTCACGGTCAACCGGCTGCAGGACGTGCAGCGCCGCGCCGAGGCGACCCGGATCGCGCACCGGCGCTGGTTCGCGGCCCGCAAGGCCGACCTCTTGCGCCAGATCCACGCCGCCAAGGCGCGCAACGAGGCCGCGGCGGCCCCGCCGCAGCCCGCAGAGAGCGGCAGCGTGCCCGAGCCGCAGATCGTGCGCCGCTTCATCCCCTTCGGGGCCAAGCGCAAGGCCGAGACCCGCGCCTACGCCCACCGCCACTACGGCATCTCGACCGACAAGCTCGTCGACCCCAAGGTCATCGTCGAGCACTACACCGAGAGCGCCGACGCCCAGTCGGCCATCAACACGTTCGCGACGGACCAGCCCGACTCCGAGCTGCACGAGCTGCCCCAGACCTGCGCCCACTTCGTCATCGACAGCGACGGCACCATCTACCAGCTCGTCTCGCTCACCGAGATCTGCCGCCACACGGTCGGGCTCAACTACACCGCGTTCGGGATCGAGATGGCCGGCTTCTCCGACCAGCAGATCCTCGACCGCAAGCCGGAACTCGATGCGGCCCTGACGCTCACCCGTTGGCTGCGCTGCCGCTTCGGCATCGACGTGCACAACGTCATCGGCCACAACGAGAGCCTGCGCTCGCCCTACCACCGCGAGCGCGTCGCCAGCCTGCGCACGCAGACGCACGACGACTGGAAGCACGCCGACATGAACGTGTTCCGGCGCAAGCTCGCCGCCCTCGGCGGCTGCTGACACTCATACCCACGTCTTTCGCAGGCGCAGTTAGTGTCGCGCCATGCGAGGTCGAGCCGCCCTTGCGGCCGTCGTGTTGTGCGGTGGCGTCGGTGTAGGGGTCGCGGCCGGCTGCGGTAGCAGCTCGAGCGACCAGCACGACGCCTCTGTGGCCAGCCAAGCCGTGCAGCAGGCGTTGGCCAAGCAGCGCCAGCAGCAGGAGGACGCGGCGCAGAAGGCCAAGCTGCGCAAGCTGCAGCGCAAGCTCGCGCACGAGAAGGGACAGGACGCGCAGAAGGCGGCCAGCGCGGCCGCCGGGGGAAGCGGCGGCTCGGGCGGCTCGGGCTCCCAGCAGGGCGGCGGCCCGCACGACTGCGGCTCGGGCGTGACCGCCAACAACGGCGGCACGACCTGCTCGTTCGCGCTCAACGTCGCCGAGCAGTACCGCGCCAGCGGCGGCGCCAGCGCGATCCAGGTCTACAGCCCCGTGACCAAGCAGACCTACACGATGTCCTGCGTCGGCGCCTCGACCACCACCTGCACCGGCGGCAACAACGCGTCGGTGACCTTCAGCTGACCCGCGCCCTCGTCGCGCTCGCGGCCGCGGCGTTGGTCGCGGCGGGCTGCGGCGGCCAGCACGAGCAGAAGCGTTGGACGCCGGGCAGCAGCTGGCCAGCACAGTGGCGCGCTGGCTGGCCGACCACGCCAGTGCGGTGACGGGCTCGGGCTCGCCCTGCTGAGCGGTACCGATGAGATTTCCGCCGCAGGGCGGTCTCAAAGCCATGAGCACAAATCTGCCCCGCATCGCCTCCCACGAGGAGTGGCTGGCTGCCCGCAAGGAGCTGCTGGCCAAGGAGAAGGAGCTGACCCGCGCCCGCGACGCGCTCAGCGCGCAGCGGCGCCGCCTGCCCATGGTCGAGATGACCAAGCCCTACATCTTCGAGGGACCCGACGGGACGGTGGGCCTGGCCGACCTGTTCGAGGGCCGCAGTCAGCTCATCGTCGGCCATTTCATGTTCGACCCCGATTGGGTCGACGGCTGCCCGAGCTGCAGCGCCGGCGCTGAGGAGATGTCGGCCGGGCACATCGCGCACCTCAACACGCGCGACACCACGATGGCCTACGTCTCGCGCGCGCCGCTCGAGCGCATCGAGGACTACAAGCGGCGCCGGGGCTGGACCTTCCCCTGGTACTCGTCCCACGGCAGCGACTTCAACTACGACTTCGCGGTCACGCTCGACCCGGCGCACGCGCCGCCCGAGTACAACTTCCGCCCCTTCGCAGTGGAGGAGTCGACCGAGATGCCCGGCCTGAGCTGCTTCCTGCGCGACGGCGACCGCGTCTTCCACACCTACTCGATGTACGCCCGCGGGGCCGAGCAGATCGGCGGCTCGTACTACCTCCTCGATCTGACCGCCCTCGGCCGCCAGGAGGACTGGGAGGAGCCCAAGGGCCGCGCGCACGCGCTGCGCAGCGCCACGCCGGGCTTCGAGGACTGACCCACGATTACACGAATCGGTGCAACAATGGCGGCATGGAATCGACGACAGCAACCGACGTCGACGTCGGCGAGGTGACCGCGGCAGGGGAGCCCTCCCAGAGCTTCTCCCTCGAGCTCAGCCAGGACCAGCGCGACATCCGCGACTGGGTCCACGGGTTCGCGGAGGGGGTGGTGCGCCCGGCTGCGCACGAGTGGGACGAGAAGGAGCAGACGCCGTGGCCGGTCATCGGTGAGGCGGCGAAGATCGGCCTGTACGGCTTCGAGGGACTGGCCCAGTTCTATGCCGACCCGACCGGGCTGACCCTGCCGATCGTCAACGAGGAGCTGTTCTGGGGCGACGCCGGGATCGGCATGGCCATCATGGGCACGACGCTGGCCGCCGCCGGCATCTTCTCGGCCGGCACGCCCGAGCAGCTGGCCGAGTGGGTGCCCCAGTGCTACGGCACGCCCGACGATCCCAAGGTCGGCGCCTTCTGCGTGTCCGAGCCCGACGCCGGCTCCGACGTCTCCTCGCTGCGCACCCGCGCCCGCTACGACGAGGCCGCCGACGAGTGGGTCCTCAACGGCCAGAAGGCATGGGCCACCAACGGCGGCATCGCCAACGTCCACGTGATCGTCGCCTCGGTCGACCCGGAGCTCGGCGCCCGCGGCCAGGCCGCGTTCGTGGTCCCGCCCGACACGAAGGGCCTCGAGATGGGGACGAAGGTGCTCAAGCACGGGCTGCGCGCCTCGCACACGGCCGACGTCTTTCTCGACGACTGCCGCATCCCCGGCCGCTGCCTGCTCGGCGGCAAGGCGAAGCTCGACGAGCGCATGGCCCGCGCCCGCGAAGGCACGCGTGCCCGCGGGCAGGCCGCGATGTCGACGTTCGAGGTCAGCCGCCCGACCGTCGGCGCCCAGGCCCTGGGGATCGCCCGCGCCGCCTACGAGTACGCGCTCGACTACGCCAAGGAGCGCGAGCAGTTCGGCCGCAAGATCATCGAGAACCAGGCCATCGCGTTCGCGCTCGCCGACATGAAGATGGAGATCGACGCGGCGCGGCTGCTGGTCTGGCGCGCCTCGTGGATGGGCCGCACCGGCAAGCCCTTCGACGCGGCCGAGGGCTCGATGAGCAAGCTCAAGGCCGGCGAGGTGGCGGTGTGGGCCACCGAGCGCGCGATCCAGATCCTCGGCGGCAACGGCTACACGCGCGAGTACCCGGTCGAGCGGATGCACCGCGACGCCAAGATCTACACGATCTTCGAGGGCACGTCGGAGATCCAGCGACTGGTCATCAGCCGGGCCATCTCGGGGTTGCAGATTCGTTAACGGCGCCGGCGGGGCAACGGGATCGTTACACCAGGCTTAGCTTCCGCGGCGACGGTGGAGCGGACCGTTTCCCCCACCCCATCAGGAGGACGAGATGGCCTACATCCTGGTCACCGCGGACCGCCCCGACGGGGGCGTGAGCACGCCCATCCACACCGAGCGCGTCGACCGACGCGACCTCGAGAGCGACCACTTCTCGGCCCAGCTGCTCGAGCGCCTCGGGTGGGCGCTCACGGACGCCGAGGAGGCGGGTCAGGAGCTTCGTCCTCGCTGACCATCTTGCCTCCGGGCCCCCGCGGCCGACGCCCGATGTTGGAGACGAGCACCGCAACCACGGTCACCAGGTAGAGCTGACCGGCAAGCGCCTCGGTGATCGCGAGGGCGCGCGCCAGCGAGGGCCCGGGGGTGAAGTCGCCGTAGCCGACGGTCGCGAGCGTGGTGTAGCTGAAGTAGAGGTAGGTCTCGAAGCTCGGGTTCTCGGACTGGGCGAAGAACCCGCTCGGGGAGAGCGCGCCCACCGCGGCGTCGATGCTCGCGAACATCGCCCCGAGCATGAGGTAGATGGCGACGGCGCCGAACACGGCGTCGAGCGTGACCCGGCCCTCCTGGCGCAGGTGGCGGGTGACGCCGCGGGCGAGGGTAAGCGGGGCCAGGGCGATCATGAACCCCACGATCCCGCGCGAGAGGCCACCCAGGGCCTTGGAGCCGGTGATCGCGTCGAGTACCGCGGTCACGACGACGACCACGAGCAGGATCGCCGCGGTGCGCTGCACGCGCGGGCGCGCCTGGGCCACGATGAGGCTGATCATGATCGCGGCGCCGAACAGCACCACGGTGAAGGCGCGGTTCCAGCCCATCTTGTCCGGGACCGCCAGCGAGTACGTGATCGGGATGACCATCGCGACGAGGACCACTCCGTAGCGATGGCTTCCCTGCAGGCTCCGGATCAGGTCGCGACGCCCCATCGCGCCCGACCCTACCGGCGCGTTGAAAAGCCGACGCCCGGGGTAGCGCAACACGAACCACCGAAAAGCGAAAAAGGAGCGCCATCACATGGCTGACAAGGACCTCACCCAACGTGACCTGAAGCTCGTGCAGTACCTGATCGAGGCCTACGCGAAGGAGCGCCAACTCGAGACGGCGCTGCAGGCGCACATCGGCATGACGAACCGGCCGCCGTACAAGAAGCGGCTCCAGCAGCACCTCACCGAGACGCGCCAGCACGCGCGCCAGGTCGAGCGCCGCATCAAGCAGCTGGGCTCGGCGGTGCCGGACGCGGCGATCGACACCACGACGACGTTCTCCAGCGTGTTCGGCAAGGCGCTCGCGCTCGCCCAGGGCCCGCTCGACGCGCTGCGCGGCACGAGCGAGAGCGAGAAGCTGCTGAAGAACGCGAAGGACGAGTACGTCGAGGAGGCGGCCGAGATCGCCGCCTACACCGCGATCGAGACGCTCGCGGCCGAGGTGGGCGACACCGAGACGGCCAAGCTCGCGCGCACGATCCGGCGCGACGAGGAGCGCATGGCCGCGTTCCTGCAGAAGCAGATCCCGACGCTGACCAAGGCGGTCGTCCGCGACCAGATCCCCGCCGCCGAGCGCCGCTCCGCGTCGACGACGCGCCAGCGCCGCTCGAGCAGCAGCCGCTCGGGCTCCACGCGCACGCGCGGGGGCACCAGCGCCCGCCGCTCGGCCACGCGGGCGCGCAGCCGCAGCTAGGCGCCGCGCCTACGCCGCCTCGCGCAACGCCTGCATCTCGCGGCGGAGCGCGAGGTGGGCGAGCGCGCGCTCCTCGATCTGGCGCACGCGCTCGGGGGACACCCCCAGCTTCTCGCCCACGGTGGTGAGCGGCTGGGGGTTCTGGTCGCCGTTGAGGCCGTAGCGGAGCTTGATGACCTCGCGCTCGCGCTCGGGCAGCGCGGCGACGGTCTCGCGCACGGCCTGCTCGCGCAGGACGACCTCGACCTCCTCGGCCGGCGGGGCCGTGTCGGAGGGCAGCAGGTCGCCCAGCGCGGCGTCGCCCTCCTCGCCCACCGGGCGGTCGAGCGAGGCGACGACGCGCGAGGCCTCACGCATCTCCTCGATCGCGGAGGGCTCGAGCTCGGTCGCGTCGGCGATCTCGTCGATGGTGGGCTCGCGCCCGAGGCGGGCCGAGAGCTCGCGCTCGGCCTTGGCGATCTTGCGCTCGCGCTGGGCCACGTTGACGGGCAGGCGGATGCTCCGGCCGCGGTCGGCCAGCCCGCGCTGGATGGCCTGGCGGATCCACAGCGTCGCGTAGGTGGAGAACCGGAACCCCTTGCGCCAGTCGAACTTCTCCACGGCGCGGATGAGGCCGAGGATGCCCTCCTGGATCAGGTCGAGTAGCGACAGGTCGCCGACCCCCTGGTACTTGCGGGCCAGCGACACGACGAGGCGCAGGTTGGAGTTGATCATGCGCTCCTTGGCGGCGAGGTCGCCGCGCTCGAGGCGCTTGGCCAGCTCGATCTCCTCCTTGGGGGTCAGCAGCGGCCAACGCCCGGCCTCGTTGAGGAAGAGCGAGAGCGCGTCGGTGGTGTGGTGGCTGAGGTCGGCGATCGTGTACGCGGCCTGCTCCGGGCGCTCCCGGGCGCAGTCGTCGGTGACGTCGATGCCGTGGTCCTCGAGCTGCTCGTAGAAGGCGTCGAGCTCGTCGGTGTCGAGTTCGAGCGGGCGCACGATCTCGTCCACCTCGGAGGCGTTCAGGCAGCCCTGGGCGAGCCCCCGGTCGTGCAGCGCCAGCAGCTCGGGTTGGATCAAGGGTGTACTCATCCCCCGTCGGGTTACCCGGGGGCCGGGACGGTCACGCACCGGGATATGGTCCCGGCGCGCATGAGCCCGGCCGTCGCGATCCTCGTGCTCGTCCTCGTCAACGCCGTCACGGTGACCGCGATGCTGCTGCTGCGGCGCTGGGCGCCGGAGGGGAGCTACTTCCACGACACCCAGCAGGCCGCAGGCGTGTTCACGGTCGCCGGAACGGCCTACGCAGTGCTGCTGGCCTTCGTGTTCCTGCTGGCGTTCCAGAGCTACAACTCGGCCCGCACCGCGGCCGAGCAGGAGGCCACCGCGATCACCGCGCTCTACCACGACGCCGACTCGTTCCCGCAGCCGGCGCAGACCCTGCTGCACGGCGAGCTGGCCTGCTACGGCCGGGCGGTGGTGGCGGCCGAGTGGCCGGCCATGGAGGCGGGCCACTCCAGCCCGCAGGTCCAGAACTGGATCGACCGCTTGGACGCGACCTTCGACGCCAGCCACCCGACCACACCCAAGGAGCAGAGCGCCGACGACAACTGGATCGCCTTGACCGCCCAGGCGCTGGAGGGACGTCGCGGGCGCCTGCAGGAAGCGGAGCCGCTGGTGCCCGG
>Ga0207708_10001312_pt1 | contig 18728 bp, 16 predicted proteins | sample KBSK5101metaG_FD_184340 | JGI IMG/M metagenome (GOLD analysis project Ga0207708, IMG submission 184340) | Corn, switchgrass and miscanthus rhizosphere microbial communities from Kellogg Biological Station, Michigan, USA - KBS K5-10-1 metaG... | ecosystem: Host-associated > Plants > Roots >...
CCGACTTCAGCCGCGCCTCGTTCGAGGCATCGCTGGCCGAGTTCGACGCCCGCCGGCGCAGGTTCGGCGGCCGCTGATGGCCTCCCGACGCCCGCCGCCGCGTCGCCGCCGCCCGCCGCCGCAGCGTCGCCGGCGGCGCGGGGGCTCGGACCTCGGCCGCCGCATCCTGTGGGCCATCCCGCTGATCGCCTTCGCGGTGTTCATCGTCGTCGAAGGCGGCCTGATCTTCACCATCGGCCTCCTCGTCGTCGGGATCGTGTGCATGGGCGAGCTGTTCGAGATGGTCGACGCCCTCCGCCCGGTCAAGCTCGCGGGGTTCCTGGCGCTGATCGCCCTGGCCTTCGCCGCGCTCTACGGCACGACCTACAACGTCCTGCTGATGATGGTGGCGCTGCTGCCGGTGCTGTTCTTCCTCACCGTCGGGCGGCCCCAGAAGGACGGCCGGACGGTCTCGATGGCGGTCACCGTGCTCGGCGTCTGGTGGATCGCCCTGGCCATCGCCCACGCCGTGCTCCTGCGCCGGCTGCCCCACGGCGACGCGATCATCGTCGACGTCCTCGTGGGGACGTTCCTGGGCGACACCGCCGCCTACGTCGGCGGGCGCGCCTTCGGCCGCCGGCCGCTGGCGCCCGACCTCTCGCCCAACAAGACGCTCGAAGGCCTGATCATCGGCATGGCCTTCGCGGTCGCCGGGGTGTGGTTCGCCGGGCTCTACCAGGATTGGCTCTCGGGCGTAGACGCGCTCCTCCTCGGTGTGGCCGTCGCCTTCGCGGCGCCGGTCGGCGACCTGTTCGAGTCGCTCATCAAGCGCGATGCCGGGGCCAAGGACACCGGCTCCATGCTCGGGCCGCACGGCGGGCTGCTGGACCGCATCGACGCGGTGCTGTTCAGCGTGCCGATCGCCTTCTACGTCTGGCACGCGCTGATGTGACCCAGAAATGAAGGGGCCCCGCCGCAGCGACGACGGGGCTCCTCCGACGGGCCAAGGACTGGGGGGCGGGGGATATGGCGCCGAACCCGAGTCCTTGGGGGTGTACACAAGCTGTTCCCCGCTCGCGCTCGATCCATTCATCGCACCTGAATTCAGCGCCGTAGACTGGCGCGGAGTGGCTCGCCGCCTCCTCATTCTCGGCTCGACGGGGTCGATCGGAACGCAGGCGCTCGAGATCGTGGCCGTTGCTCCCGACCTGGAGCTGGTGGGCCTGTCGGCCGAGCACTCGTGGGAGCCCCTGGTTGCCCAGGCCCGCGAGCACGGGGTACGCCGCATCGCGCTGGCCGACGCCGACGCCGCCGCCCGCGCCGCCGAGGCGTGGACCGACGGCGAGGTGCTGGCGGGCGCCGAGGGCCTCGTCCGGCTGGTGGTCGAGTCCGGGGCCGACCTGGTGCTCAACGGCCTCGTGGGCTCGGCCGGGCTCGGGCCGACGGTGGCGACGCTGGGCGAGGGCATCGACCTCGCCCTGGCCAACAAGGAGTCGCTGGTCGTGGGCGGCGAGCTCGTGACCCAGCTCGCCGAGGCCACGGGGGCGCAGATCCTCCCCGTCGACTCCGAGCACTCGGCCCTGTTCCAGCTCATCGAGGGCGAGGGTCGCGCGGGCACCGTGGACCGGCTCGTCGTCACCGCGTCGGGCGGCCCCTTCCGCGGGCGCAGCGCCGCCGAACTGGCCGACGTGACCGTGGAGGAGGCGCTCAAGCACCCGACCTGGGCCATGGGCGGCAAGATCACGATCGACTCAGCCACGCTGATGAACAAGGGCCTCGAGCTCATCGAGGCCCACCACCTCTTCGCGATGCCCTACGACCGCATGGACGTGGTCGTGCACCCGCAGTCGATCGTGCATGCGCTGGTGCACCTGTGCGACGGCGCCTCGCTCGCGCACCTGGGCTACCCGGACATGCGCGTGCCCATCGCCTACGCGCTGCACCACCCCGAGCGGGTCGACGTTGCCGTGCCCACGCTCGACCTCGCCGACGTGGGCGCCCTGACCTTCGAGCCGGTGGACACCGACACGTTCGCGTGCCTGCGCCTGGCGCGGGAGGCGGCGGCCGAGGGCGGCACGGCGCCGTGCGTGCTCAACGCGGCCAACGAGGTCGCCGTGCACGCGTTCCTGGCCGGGCGGCTCGGCTTCCTGGGCATCGCCGACGTCATCGCGGCCACGCTCGAGCGGGTGCCGGCGGGGCCGGTGCTCGCCTTCGACTCGCTCTACGAAGCCGACGCCGCCGCGCGCACGGCGGCCGCGGAGCTGGTGGCGGAGCGCTCGCTGGCATGAGCTGGTTCCTGGCCTTCGCCGGCTTCGCGCTGCTGATCATCCTGCACGAGTTCGGCCACTTCGCCGCGGCCAAGCTGACCGGCATGCGGGTCGAGCGCTTCGCGCTGTTCTTCCCGCCGCTGATCCTCAAGTGGAAGCCGAAGAACTCCGAGACGACGTACGGGATCGGGGCAATCCCGCTCGGGGGCTACGTGAAGATCACCGGCATGACGGCGGCCGAGGAGCTGCCCGAGGACGTCGCCTACCGGGCCTACCACCGGCAGAAGCCGTGGAAGCGCATCGTCGTCATCGCCGCCGGCCCGGCGATGAACGTCCTCGTCGCCTTCCTCATCTTCTTCGCGCTCTTCCTGGCCCAGGGCAAGGTCACCGTCACGCCGGTCAGCAAGGTGGCCAAGGCCGAGCTCGTGGCGCCGGCCAAGGGCGTGCTGCAGCCCGGCGACAAGATCGTGTCCGTGGACGGCGTCAGCGGCTCGCCCGACCGCATCCGCAAGCAGATCTCGACCCACCGCTGCGCCGGCGCGGTCAGCGACGGCTGCCAGGCCACCACCGCCGCGACGATCACCGTCCAGCGCAACGGCCGCACGCTGACCTTCCACCTCAAGCCGCGCTACGACGCGTCGCAGAAGCTCATGCGCATCGGCTTCGCCTACGACCAGGTCCAGCACGCCCACCCGCTGGGCGTGGGCGGCGCGGCCAAGGAGAGCGTGAACGCGATGTGGTTCGTCACCTCGCGCACGTTCTCGGCCCTGGCCCGGATCTTCACCCCCGAGGGCCGCAAGCAGATCTCGGGGGTGGTGGGCTCCTACGAGACCACGCGGCAGGCCTTCACGCTGAACACCGAGACGGCGCTGCGGATCCTGGCCATCATCTCGCTGTCGCTGGCGATCGTGAACCTGTTCCCGTTCCTGCCGCTGGACGGCGGCCATATTTTCTGGGCGGTGGCGGAGAAGGTCCGTGGCCGGGCGATTCCGTTCCGCGTGATCGAGCGCGCCAGCATCGTCGGCTTCGTCCTGATCATGTTCCTGTTCGTCATCGGGCTGTCCAACGACATCGGCCGCCTGACCAGCGGCGAGGGCTTCCACCTGCGGTAGGTTTGCACCGGAGTTTCCGGGCACCGAGAAGGGAGAGGAATGGAAGCCACGACCGCCGCTGAGCAGGGCTCGGCGCCGCCCGTCGAGGGCGAGACGATGACGCAGGCGCTGGAGCACACGGTCGCGCGCGTCCCCGACCGCATCGCCATCCGCACCAAGGGCGGCGACGACGAGCTGACCTGGGCTCAGCTGCGCGACCGCGCCGACGCCCTGGCCGCCGGCCTGCAGAAGCTGGGCGTGGGGAAGGGCGACAGCGTCGCCATCATGCTCGGCAACCGTCCCGAGTTCCACGTCGCCGACCTCGCCGTGATGACGCTCGGCGCGACGCCGTTCTCGATCTACATGACCTACGCGCCGGAGCAGATCCAGTACGTGGTCTCCGACGCGGCAGCGCGCGTGGCCATCATCGAGAGCCAGTTCCTGGACCGCTTCCGCGAGGCCCGCAAGGACCTCCCCGACCTCGAGACGATGGTGCTCGTCGACGACGCCGAGGGCGACGATGTCGTCCCGCTGGCCGACGTCGAGCAGGCCGACCCGAGCTTCGACGGCGCCGCTGCCCGGAACGCCGTCGCGCCCGAGGACGTGCTCACGCTGATCTACACCTCCGGCACCACCGGCCCGCCCAAGGGCGTGCAGATCACCCACCACAACATGATGGCCGCGGTCAAGACCGTCGATGACGTCATCCAGTTCCCCGACGGCGGGCGCGTGATCTCGTGGCTGCCGGCCGCCCACATCGCCGAGCGCGCCGCGCACCACTACATCCCGATGAGCTACGGGCTCGAGGTCACGACCTGCCCGAACCCGCGCGAGATCGCCGGCTACCTGCCCGAGGTGCGCCCGCAGTGGTTCTTCGCCGTGCCGCGCATCTGGGAGAAGCTCAAGGCCGGGCTCGAGACGATGCTCGAGTCCCAGCCCGACGAGCAGCGCAAGCCCGCCCGGGCCGCGCTGGACGCGTCGATCGAGAAGGTGCGGCTCGAGCAGCGCGGCGAGCCCGTGCCCGACGAGCTGGCCGCGACCGTGGCCAAGGCCGACGAGGAGATGTTCGCCAAGCTGCGCGAGATGCTCGGCCTGGACCAGATCGTCGCCGTCAACGTGGGCGCCGCGCCCACGCCGGTCGAGGTGCTCGAGTTCTTCCACGCCATCGGCGTGCCGGTGGGCGAGCTGTGGGGGATGTCGGAGACCTGTGGCGCGGGCGCCTGCAACCCGCCCGACCGGGTCAAGATCGGCACCGTGGGGCCGCCGACGCCGGGGGCTGAGATCAAGCTCGCGGAGGACGGCGAGGTGCTGATCAGGGCCGACTTCGTCATGCCCGGCTACCGCAACCTGCCCGAGAAGACCGAGGAGGCGTTCGACGCCGACGGCTTCCTGCTGACCGGCGACATCGGCGAGTTCGACGAGGACGGCTACCTGCGCATCGTCGACCGCAAGAAGGAGCTGATCATCAACGCGGCGGGCAAGAACATGTCGCCGGCCAACATCGAGTCGACGCTGAAGGCGGCCTCGCCGCTGATCGGCAACGCGGCCACGATCGGCGACGCGCGTCCCTACAACACGGCGCTGATCGTGCTCGACGCCGACTTCGCGCCCGCATGGGCCTCCCAGCACGGCATCTCCGAGACCTCCCTGGAGGCGCTCGCGCTCGACGACCAGGTCCGTGCGGCGGTTCAGGAGGGCGTGGACGAGGCCAACGCGAAGCTGGCGCGGGTCGAGCAGATCAAGAAGTTCACCCTCGTCGAAGGCGACTGGCTGCCGGGCGGCGACGAGCTGACCCCGACGATGAAGCTCAAGCGCAAGCCGATCGACGCGAAGTACAAGGACGCCATCGAGCAGATGTACGTCGGGCACTAGGCCCTAAGGGACCCGCTAGGCGTCGAGTTCTGCGTAGGCGGGGAGGGTGAGGAAGGGGAGGAAGTCGTCGCCGAGCGCCACGCGCTCGAACAGGCGGCGCGAGCGGTCCGGGCGGCCCTCCCGCATGAACCACTCGTCGTCGCCGATCTCGCTGCGGATGCGCTCGAGCTCCTCGGCCTCGATGCGCTCGACGAGCTCGCTCGTGATCGGGGTGCCGTCGTCGAGCTCGCGGTGGTGGTGCACCCACTGCCACACCTGCGAACGGGCGATTTCCGCCGTCGCCGCATCCTCCATCAGGCCGTAGATGCCGGCGGCGCCGTTGCCCCGCAGCCACGCCGAGATGTACTGGATGCCGACGTTGACGTCGTTGCGCAGCCCGGCCTCGGTGATCTGGCCGCCGGCTGAGGCGGCGTCGAGCAGCTGGTCGGCGCCGACCCGCACGTCGTCGCGCTGGCGGTCGAGCTGGTTGCGCCGGTCGCCGAGCACCCCCACGAACTGCTCCAGCGCCGGGGCCACGAAGTCGGGATGGGCGACCCAGGTGCCGTCGAAGCCGTCGCCGGCCTCACGCGCCTTGTCCTCCTCGACCTTGGCCCGGGCGCGCTCGTTGGCCTCGGCGTCGGTGCGCGAGGGCAGGAACGCCGCCATGCCGCCGATGGCGTGGGCGCCGCGGCGGTGGCAGGTCTTGACCAGCAGCTCGGTGTAGGCGCGCATGAACGGCACCGTCATGGTCACCGCGGTGCGGTCGGGCAGGACCTTGTCCTCGCGGGTGTGGAAGCACTTGATCATCGAGAAGATGTAGTCCCAGCGGCCGGCGTTCAGCCCGCCCGAGTGGTCGCGCAGCTCGCACAGGATCTCGTCCATCTCGAACGCCGCCGGGATGGTCTCGATCAGCACCGTGGCCTTGATCGACCCGCGGGCGATCCCGAGCCCGTCCTGGGCCCAGCAGAAGGCGTCGTTCCACAGCCGCGACTCCCGGTGCGACTCGGTCTTGGGCAGGTAGAAGTACGGGCCCGCGCCGGTGTCGATGAGCCGCTTGGCGTTGTGGAAGAAGTAGAGGCCGAAGTCCAGGAACGCGCCGGCGACCGGCTCGCCGTCCACGGTCACGTGGCGGTCGACGAGGTGCCAGCCGCGCGGGCGCACGAGCAGCGTCGCGGTCTCCTCGCCGAGCCGGTAGTCCTTGCCGCCCTCGCTGAACTCCAGCGCGCCGTGCACGGCATCGCGCAGGTTGAGCTGGCCCCCGATGATGTTGGTCCAGGCGGGGGAGAGCGAGTCCTCGAAGTCGGCCATGTAGCCGTCGGCGCCGGAGTTCAGCGCGTTGACGACCATCTTGGCCGGCGCGGCGGGCCCCGTGATCTCGACCCGCCGGCACTCGAGCGCGGGCGGGGCCGGGGCCACGCGCCAGTCGCCGTCGCGCACGTCGGCGGTCTCGGGCAGGAAGTCCAGCGTGCCGCCGGCGTCGAGCGCGGCCTGGCGCTCCTTGCGCCGCTCGAGCAGCTGGCGCCGGCGCGCGTCGAACTCGCGGTGCAGCGCCGCCACGAAGGCCAGGGCCTGCGGGGTCAGGATCTCGTCATAGCGGTCGTGTGCGGCGCCATGGACCTCGACGCCCTCCGTGGTCGTGGTGCTCATGGCGCTCCCTTTCCGGCGATGGACGCGTCCAGCAGCTGGACGGGGTGGTAGACCGGCAGCTCGCGGCCCTGCGCCGCGGTGTGCGCGGTGATCTGCAGGGTGCAGCCGGGGTTGGCGGCGGCCACGGCCTCGGCGCCGGTGGCGAGCAGGCGCTCGGCCTTGCGGCGGCCGAGGTCGCTCGCGGCGTCGGGCTGCAGGAGGTTGTAGATGCCGGCCGAGCCGCAGCAGATCTCGGGGTCGGAGGGCTCGAGCAGCTCGAGGCCGGGGATGCTGCGCAGGAGCTCGCGCGGGGGCTGGCGGATGCCCTGGGCGTGGGCGAGGTGGCAGGCGTCGTGGTAGGCCACCTTCATGGCCAGCGGGTTGCGCTCGGCGCGCGGCGCCTCGGCCGCGAGCACCTCGGTGACGTCGCGGACCTTCTCGGCGAAGGCCAGCGAGCGGCCGTCGCCGATCAGGTGGCCGTACTCCTTCATGGCCGAGCCGCAGCCGGCGGCGTTGGTCACGACGAGGTCGTAGTCGTTGAGGGCGTCGATGGTCTGCTGGGCGAGCTCGCGCGCCTCGTCGTGGTCGCCCTCGTGGTACTGCAGGGCGCCGCAGCAGCGCGGGGCCGCGGGCGCGTGCACCTCCCAGCCCTCGGCCGCGAGCACGCGGGCGGTGGCGGCGTTGACGTCGCCGAAGAACCCGCGCTGCACGCAGCCCTGGAGCAGGGCGACGCGGCCGCGCGAGGCGCCGGCGGCCGGGGTCACGGCGGGGGTGCGCTCGCGCGCCCGGCGCGGGTCCAGGCGCGGTGCGAGCTCGCCCAGCGTCCGCACGAACGGCACCTTGCTGCGCGCGGCCAGCCCGACGGCGCCGGAGCGACGCCCGAGGCCGGTCAGCGGCACGAGCGCCCGCAGCCGCTGGTGGTGGGTGAAGAGCTCGTAGACGCCGCGGCGCAGCAGCCGCTCCTTGCGCGAGCGCTTGCCGCTCGCCTGCACCCGCGCCCGCGTCGTGGTGATGAGCTTGTCGTACTGGACGCCCGACGGGCAGGCGGTCACGCAGGCCATGCACCCGAGGCAGCGGTCGAAGTGGGTGATCATGGCGTCCGAGAGCGTGGCCGTGTTCTCGTGCTCGCCCATGAGCACGATGCGCCCGCGCGGCGAGTCCATCTCCTCGTCCCAGAGCTGGTAGGTCGGGCATGTGGGCAGGCAGAACCCGCAGTGGACGCAGTCGTCGATCAGGTCGCGCATCAGATGCCGCCCACGTAGAGGCCGGGGTTGCAGACGCCGGCGGGGTCGAACTGCTGCTTGACCCGGCGTAGAAGCACGAGCGGCTCGGCGGCGTCGGTGTGCCACGGGTCCACGGCGTTGCGCACGTCCTCGGGCGCGTCGGCCACCACGCACGGCGCCGGCGTCAGGGCGGCGCGCAGCTTCTGCACCGCCTCGGCGCCGCCCGGCAACGTGATCCACCACAGGCCCAGAGCGGCGCGGCCGACGAGCGTGCCGCCGAGCGCGTCGGCGGCGCGCAACGCCTTCGGCAGGTCCGCGGGCAGGCCCGAGACCTTCACCACGGTGGCCCCGGTCGAGCGCTGGTGCTCGCGCTGGCGTTGCCACAGGGCGGCGTCGTCCTCGACCACGTCGGCCTCGCAGCCGTGCTCGCGCAGGACCGTGGCGCTGGTCTCCGCGCCGCGCTCCGCGGTGGCGCCGCCGAAGCGGGCGAGCACGGCGCCGCGGCCGTCCGACCAGGCCACGTCCAGGCACTCGGCCTCGAGCGGCCGGTGGGCCAGCGCGCTGGCCGCCGCCGCGAGCCGCTCGGCGTCGTCGCCGATCCCGCGCGCCGTCAGCGCCTGGGGCGGCCGCGGATGCAGGCGCACGGCGACCTGGGCGATCAGGCCCAGGGTGCCGAACGCGCCGGTGAACAGCTTGGAGAGGTCGTAGCCGGCGACGTTCTTGATCACCTTGCCGCCGGCCTTGGCCACCGAACCGTCGGGCTGGGCGACGGTGATGCCGACGATGAGGTCGCGCGCGGCGCCGTAGCGGTGGCGCAGCGGGCCGGAGTCGCCGGTGGCGAACACGCCGCCGACCGTGCTCTCCGGCGCGCCCGGCGGGTCGAGCGCGAGCATCTGCCCGGCGGCGGCGAAGCGCTCCTGCGCGGCGCGCAGCGGCACGCCGGCCTGGAGCACGGCGGTCAGGTCGCCCTCGTTGTGCTCGACGACGCTGTCGAGCCCAGCGGTGAGCAGGACCACGTCGGGTGCGGGCGTCACGTGGCCCCAACCCGAGCGGGTGCCGCCGCCGCGGATGCGCACGCGCTCGCTGGCGCGCAGCAGCGCGGCCGCCTCCTGGGCGGAGCCGGGCGTCTCCGTACGCGACGCGACGGTCTCCACTAGAACCGCTCCGCAAGCCCGGCCCGCTCGAGCGGGTGCTCACGGAAGGGGCCGGGGACCTCGCCGCACAGGCGCGGCGTCGGCATGATCTTGCCGGGGTTGGCCAGGCCGCCGGGGTCAAACGCGCAGCGCAGCTTCTGGAACGCCTGCAGGTCGGACTCGTCGAACATCTTCGGCATGTGCGCCTTCTTGTCGACCCCGATCCCGTGCTCGCCGGTCAGCGAGCCGCCGAGCTCGACGCAGGCGGCGAGGATGCGCCCGGCGAGCTCCTCGGCGCGCGCGGCGTCCTCCGGGCCCGAGTAGCAGACGAGCGGGTGCAGGTTGCCGTCGCCGGCGTGGAACACGTTGGCCACTCGCATGTCGTACTCGGCGGCGAGCGCGTCGATGCGGCGCAGCACCTCGGGCAGCTGGGTGCGTGGGATGACGCCGTCCTGGACGAAGTAGTGCGGGGAGATGCGGGCGGCGGCGGGGAAGGCGGCCTTGCGCGTCTTCCACAGGAGCTGGCGCTCGGGCTCGTCCTGGGCCACGCGCAGGTCGCGGCCGCCGTGGCGCTCGCACAGCGCGATGACCTCGTCCAGCCGCGCGCGGCACTCCTCGTGCGGGCCGTCGAGCTCGATGAGCAGGCAGGCGCCGGCGTCGAGCGGGTAGCCCGCATGCGCCATCTGCTCGGACGCCGAGATGGCCAGGCCGTCCATCATCTCGATCGCCGCCGGGGTGATCCCGGCCGAGACGATCTCCGACACCACCTCGCCGGCGTCGGACGTGCTCTCGAAGAACGCGACCATGGTCTCGACGTGGTCGGGCGCGGGCACCACGCGCAGCGTGATCCTGGTGACCACCGCCAGCGTGCCCTCCGAGCCCACCAGCGCCCCGAGCAGGTCGTAGCCGGGCCGGTCGAGCTCCTTGCCCCCGACCTGCACGACCTCGCCGTCGGCGAGCACGACCTCGAGCCCGGTCACGTAGTTCGTCGTGAACCCGTACTTGAAGCAGTGGGCGCCACCCGAGTTCTCGGCCACGTTGCCGCCGATCGAGCAGACGATCTGGCTCGACGGGTCGGGCGGGTAGAAATGCGTCGGCCCGACGGCGGCCGAGACCGCGACGTTGGTGACGCCGGGCTCGACCACGACGCGCTGGTTGTCGAGGTCGACCTCGACCACCGCCTTGAGCCGCGAGAGCCCGATGAGCACGCCGTCCTCGACCGGCAGCGCGCCGCCGGAGAGGCCGGAGCCCGACCCCCGCGCCACCCACGGGACCGAGACCTCGTGGCAGGCGCGCACGACGTCGCGCACCTCCGTGCCGGACCCCGGAAGCACGACCACTCCCGGGGTCACGGCGTACTGCAGCAGGCCGTCGGACGCGTAGGTCCGGAGCTCGTCGTGCTGGGTGACGACGTGCGCGTCGCCGCAGATCGCGCGCAGGCGCGGGATCAGCGCGACGACAGCGGACGCGTCGCTCAAGGCACCATCCAGGACAAGATGGCCGTCGACTGCAAGGTCACCAGAATGCACATGGCCACGAGAAGGACCAAGGACCAGCCTACGACCTTGCGGAAGAGTTCGCCCTCACGGCCGGCCAATCCCACCGCCGCGGCGCCGATGGCGAGGTTCTGCGGCGAGATCATCTTGCCGATGACCCCGGCCGACGAGTTGGCCGCTGCCATCAGCGTGGGCGAGAGCCCGGCGCCCTGCGCCGCCTTGACCTGCAGCGCCCCGAACAGCGCGTTCGAGGAGGTGTCCGAGCCGGTCACGGCAACGCCGAGCCAGCCGATGATCCCGGACAGGAAGGCGAAGATGCTGCCGGCGCCGGCGAGCCACAGCGCGAGCGTGCTGGTCTGGCCCGACTGGTTCATCACGTAGGCCAGCGCGAGCACGCTGCACACCGTCAGCGTCGCCCACTTCATCTGGTTCAGCGTCGCGAGGTAGATGCGCGCGGCCTGCCCCGGGCGCACCCGCAGCACGGCCATGGTCAGCAGGCCGCAGATGAGCAGCACCGTGCCCGCGGCCGGCAGATAGTTGAACGAGAACGTCGCCGACTTCGGCGGCGTGCCGTCGGGCGTGAGGATGTGCAGCCCGGGCCACGCGAACTCCTGCACCGTCCCCGCCAGCCAGGTCTTGATCGGCCCGATCTGGAAGATCATGAACACGGCGATGATGATCAGGTAGGGCGCGAAGGCGACGAGGATCTCCCCGGCGGAGTCGCCGCGCCGACGGCGCTCGCCGAGCGCCTCGTGCAGCGTGGCCGCGCGCTCGCGGCCCTTGCGCTCGCGCAGTCGCTCCTCCAGCTCGACGTCACGGGTCGCTGCACCGGCGATGGCGGGAGCGCCCGAGCGGCCTTCGACTCCGGCCTGCAGGGGCTCGCCCGGCTGCCAGACGCGGGTCAGCGCAACGAGGACGCCGATGGACACGAGCGCGGCGATGATGTCGGCGAGCTCGATCGAGATGTAGTTCGACGTCGCGAACTGGGTGACGCCGAAGCTCACGCCGGCCAGCAGCCCGGCGGGCCACGTCTGGCGCAGGCCGCGGCGGCCGTCGACCATGAAGATGAGGATGAACGGCACGATGAGGGCCAGGAACGGCGTCTGGCGCCCGACCATGGCGCCGAGGGTGTCCGTCGGCAGGCCGGTGGTCTGGCCCAGCGTCGTGATCGGGATGGCGATGGCGCCGAACGCCACCGGCACGGTGTCGGCGACGAGCGCGAGCGCGGCCGCCTTGACCGGCTTGAAGCCCAGCGCGATGAGCATCACGGCGGTGATGGCCACCGGCGTGCCGAAGCCGGCGAGGCCTTCGAGCAGGGTGCCGAAGCAGAACGCGATCAGCACCGCCTGGATGCGCGCGTCCTCGGAGATCGACCCCAGCGACCGGCGGATCACGTCGAAGCGGCCGGTCTCGACCGTCATGTTGTAGATCCACAGCGCGTTGAAGACGATCCACATGATCGGGAACAAGCCGAACACGGCGCCCTCGGCGCCGGAGTCGAACGCCTGCGGCGCAGGCACGCCGTAGACGGCGATGGCGACCACCAACGCCGTGGCCAGCGAGGCCAGCGCGGCCCAGTGGGCCTTGACCTTGAAGCCGCCCAGCAGCACGAACAGCACCACGAGCGGCAGCACGGCGAACAGTGTCGACAGCCCGAGCGAGCCGCCAATCGGATCGAAGACCTGCTTGTACATCGGGGCTCCTCCCACCCTCGTTTCAATTGGAACGGATTACCGCCATCGGGCCCTCGGAAACGCCTTCCGCTGGCAACATGCGCTTTTCGTGCGCGTCGCCCTCCTCGTCACCTGCCTCGTCGACACGCTGTTCCCGCGTGCGGGGATCGCCACCGTGCGGGTGCTCGAGCGGGCTGGCTGCGAGGTGGATTTTCCGCTCGATCAGACCTGCTGTGGCCAGATGCACCGGAATACGGGTGCTGCCCGCGAGGCCGAGCGGCTGGCCGCCCGGCTGCCCGCGGTCTTCGCCGGGTACGACGCGATCGTGACCCCCTCGGCGTCGTGCGCAGCGACCGTGCGCGAGACCACCGATCTCGGCGTGTTCGAACTTTCCGAGTTCCTCGTGGACCAGCTCGGCGTCGAGGACGTGGGGGCCACGTTCCCGCACCGCGTCACCTACCACCCGACCTGCCACTCGCTGCGCGCGCTGCGGGTGGGGGACAAGCCGCTGCGCCTGCTGCGCGCCGTGCGCGACATCGACCTCGTCGAGCTGCCCGACGCGCAGGAGTGCTGCGGCTTTGGCGGCACCTTCGCGATCAAGAACGCCGACGTCTCGCTGGCCATGCTCGACGACAAGCTGCGCAGCGTGCGCGCGACCGGTGCGCAGGTGTGCGCGGCGGCCGACTGCTCGTGCCTGATGCACATCGGCGGCGGGCTGCGGCGCGCGGGCGACGGCGTGCGCACCCTGCACCTGGCGGAGATCCTGGCCTCGTGAAGCCGGGCGAGCCGCAGCTGCGCCGCAACCTGCACCACGCCACGCGCGGCATCCGCGCCAAGCGCAACGCGGTCGTGGCCGAGGTCCCCGACTGGGAGGAGCTGCGCGCGGCCGGTGAGGCGATCAAGCGCGGCGCCATGCGCCGGCTCGACGTCCTGCTCGAGGAGCTCGAGGCGGCGGTGCAGGCCGCCGGCGGCCACGTGCACTGGGCCCGCGACGCGACCGAGGCCAACGCCGTCGTGGGCGACCTCGTGACCGCCCACGACGCGCGCGAGGTGGTCAAGGTCAAGTCGTTGACGACGGACGAGATCGACCTCAACCAGGCGCTCGAGCAGCGCGGCGTGACCGCGATCGAGACCGACCTCGCCGAGCTCATCGTGCAGCTCTCGCACGACTGGTCGTCGCACATCCTGGTGCCCGCGATCCACCGCAACCGGTCCGAGATCCGCGACCTGTTCGCCCGCGAGCTCGGGCTCGAGGGGCTCGGCGACGACCCCGAGGAGCTCACCGACGCGGCGCGGCGCCACCTGCGCCAGGCCTTCCTCCGCGCCCGCGTCGGGATCTCGGGCGCGAACTTCGGCATCGCCGAGACCGGCACGGTGGGCGTGGTCGAGTCCGAGGGCAACGGCCGCATGTGCACGACGCTGCCGCCGGTGCTGATCACGGTGATGGGGATCGAGAAGGTGTTGCCGTCGTGGCGCGACCTCGAGGTCTTCCTGCAGCTCCTGCCCCGCTCCTCGACCGGCGAGCGCATGAACCCGTACACGTCGCTGTGGACCGGCGTACGGACCGATGACGGGCCCGGCGAGTTCCACCTCGTGCTGCTCGACAACGGCCGCACGCGGGTGCTGGCCGACGCGGTGGGGCGCGACGCCCTGCACTGCATCCGCTGCTCGGCCTGCCTGAACGTCTGCCCGGTCTACGAGCGCGTCGGCGGCCACGCCTACGGCTCGGTCTACCCGGGGCCGATCGGCGCGATCCTGACGCCGCAGCTGCACGGGATCCCCGGCGACGCCGACGAGCTGCCCTGGGCCTCGTCGCTGTGCGGGGCGTGCGCGGACGTGTGCCCGGTCAAGATCGACATCCCGCGTCTCCTCGTGCACCTGCGCTCGCGCGTGGGCGGGTCGGATCCGGCCCTCCGGCTCATGGGCTTCGCGATGGAGGGCCGCCGTCGCTTCGAGGCCGCCCAGCTCGGCCGGGTGCCGGGCATGCGCACCGGGATCGGCCTGGGCGCGTGGACGAAGGGGCGCGACCTGCCACCGCCGCCGCGCGAGACCTTCCGCCAGTGGTGGAGGCGCACCCGTGGCTAGCGGCAACGGCCGCGGCGCGGGCACCAGCGCGGCGCGCGCGGCCGTGCTCGCGCGCATCCGGGCGGCCACGCGGGGCGAGGCGCTCGAGCCGGTGGCGGTGCCACGCGACTACGCGACGCGCTCGCCGCTCGAGGCCGCCGACCGCGTGGACCGCTTCGCCGAGCGCGTGGCCGAGTACCGCGCCTCCGTATCCCGGGTGGCCGAGGCCGAGATCGCCCAGCGCGTGGTCGTGCTGGCGCGCGAGCGCGGCGCGCGCCGCATCGTGGTCGCGCCCGGCGTGCCCGAGGCGTGGCGGCCCGACGGGCTCGAGCTGGTGGCCGACCGGAACCTGGCCGCCCCGGCGCTCGACCGCCTCGACGGCGTGCTCACCGGCTGCGCGCTGGCGGTGGCCGAGACCGGCACGATCGTCCTCGACGGCGCGGCGCTGTCGGGCCGGCGGGCGCTGACCCTGGTACCGGACTGGCACGCGTGCATCGTGCGGGCCGACCAGGTGGTCGGCTCCGTGCCCGAGGCGGTCGCGGCGATGGGCGAGGCCGCGGCGGAGGGCCGGCCCCTGACCCTGGTCTCCGGTCCGAGCGCGACGTCCGACATCGAGCTGCGCCGGGTCGAGGGCGTGCACGGCCCGCGGCTGCTCGACGTGCTGCTCGTCGAGGGATAGCTAGGCAGCGAGCGCGGCGCAGCGGGCGCAGAGGCCGTTGACCACGGTGTCGGCGCCGTCGGGCGCGAACCCGGCCCGGCGGGCGGCCTGCAGCGCGCCGGAGGCGTCCACGCCGGCGTCGAGGTCCTCGACCGTTCCGCACGAGCGGCACACCGCGTGCTGGTGGGGCGCGGCGCGCGGGTCGTAGAGGACCGCGCCCGAGCCGGCGCGCACGCGGCGGACGAGTCCGAGCTCCTCGAGCAGCTCGAGGGTCGCGTAGACGGTGGGCAGGGAGACGCCCGGGAGGCGGCCGGCGACGGCGTCGTGGACCTGCTCGGCGGTGGCGTGGCGGCCCAGGTCGTCGAGTGCCGCGTGGATCACGAGGCGCTGCGGGGTGACCCGCATGCCGCGGGCGTGGAGGGCTTCGGTGAGCGTCATCGGTTTGTACATGTTAGGCCATCCTAACTTTAAATCTCTTGTTAGAGTAACGCACGTGACCGAGGCTGTCGCCCGCCACTACCACCGCTGGGTCGCCGCCGACGAGCGCGAGCGCGTGCTCCAGGTCGTGCAGCCGGCCCTCGTCGGGCTGATCGACGGCACGGTCTCCACGCTGGCCCCGATCTTCGCCAGCGCCTACCTGGCCGGCTCGCACACGGCGCTGTTCGTCGGCCTGGCCACGGCGCTGGGCGCAGGCGTGAGCATGGGCCTGTCGGAGGCCCTCTCCGACGACGGGTCGCTCACCGGGCGCGGCACGGGCCGCACGCGCGGCCTCATCACCGGGGTCGCCACGTTCCTCGGCGGCACGTTCCACACCCTCCCGTTCCTGATCTCCGACGTCGACAAGGCGCTGATCGTGGCCTACGCGGTCGTGGCGATCGAGCTGGTCGTGATCGCCGGGATCCGCAAGCGCTACCTGCGCGTGTCGCTGGCCTCCTCGCTGATCCAGGTGACGTTCGGCGGCGCCGTGGTCGCCGCCGTCGGCTTCCTCCTCGGCCAGGCTTAGATCGGGCGGATCGAGACCCAGCTCTTGACGACGGGGCCCACGCGCTCGGGGCGCGGGGCGCCGAACAGGCGCGCCATCTCGGCGCGGCGCAGGAGGTGGATCTCCTCCCAGTCGCCGCCGGCGCCGAGGCGCCAGTAGGGGCGGCGCAGCGGCACCGGCAGCCAGTGCGCGAACGGCAGCAGGGAATGGGGGTCGAGCGGGAAGCCGATGGCCGGCGTCTGCACGTACCAGCCCCGGGCGACGCGGCGCAGCTCGGCGGCGAAGCGCGCGCGCCGCTCGGGAGCGATGTGCTCGACGACCGAGTTCGAGTAGGCGAGGTCGAAGGCGTCGTCGGGGAACGGCAGCGCCTCGGCCGCGTCGGCCTGCACGAACGGGCCCGGATAGTCGGGCCGCTCGGCGAGGTCGACGCCGGTGACGTCCAGCCCGGGCTCGAGCGCGCGCAGCCCCAGCCCGCCGCAGCCCACATCGAGCACGCGCGAGCTCGCGGTCACCCCGGTGAGCGGGAAGAACGCCGCGTGGCGGCGCTCGCGGGCCTCGCCGGCACGGTGCGAGAGCCAGCGCACGGCGCCGTTGCGGCGGCTGGCGGTGGCGTAGACATCCACGCTGCGAGGATATGCGCGTGCGTGCCGCCGTCGTCGAAGCGCCGGGAGGCCCGGAGGCCCTCGTCCTGCGCGACCTGCCCAAACCCGCGCCGCGACCGGGCTGGACGCTGGTGCGCGTGCGCGCCTTCGGCCTGAACCGGGCCGAGCTCATGACCCGGCGCGGCGAGTCCGGCGATGCCGTGCGCTTCCCGCGCGTGATCGGCATCGAGGCCGTGGGCACGGTCGACGCGAGCGTCGACGACGACGCGCCGCCGCCCGGCACCACCATCGCCTCGGTCATGGGCGGGATGGGGCGGGCCTTCGACGGCGGCTATGCCGAGTACACGCTGCTGCCGACCGAGCGCCTGATGCCGCTGGAGACCCACCTGGACTGGGAGGTCCTCGGGGCGCTGCCGGAGACGTTCCTGACCGCCCGCGGCTCGCTCGACGTGATGGGGCTGGAGGAGGGCCAGTCGCTGCTCGTGCGCGGGGCCGGCTCCTCCGTGGGCCTGGCCGCGCTCGGCCTCGGCGCCGCCGCCGGCCTGCACGTGATCGGTACTACCCGCGACCCCGACAAGGCCGACTTCCTGCGCCAGCGCGGGGCCGATGACGTCCTCGTCGACCAGGGCCGCATCGCCGGCGCCGACGTCGACGGCGTGCTCGACCTCGTCGGCGGCACGGCCCTGCTCGACGCCCTGAAGGCGGTCGCGCCCGGCGGCATCGTGTGCGCCACCGGCCTGCTCGGCGGCACCTGGGTCATCGACGGTTTCGAGCCCATGGGCGAGATCCCCACCGGCGTCAAGCTGACCACGTTCGGCAGCGCCGTGATCGCGGGCGAGCGCTGGGTGGAGGCGCTGCAGGAGATCGTCGACCTGGTGGAGGAGGGACGGGTCCACGCCAACCTCGATCGCACCTACGCGCTCGACGAGATCGCCGCCGCGCACGCCTACATGGAGGCCAACCGGGCCACCGGCAAGGTGGTGGGCATCCCGTGAACGGGTGAGCGGATCGGAAGCTCCGCTCGTACACTGAGGACGAATGGCTTCTGAGCGGCAGATCGATGTTGGCGGGGTGCCAATCGGGGGTGGGGCGCCGGTCGCGGTCCAGACCATGACCAAGACCGAGACGGCCAACCTCCAGGCCACGATGGACCAGATCCGCACGGTCGCCGACGCCGGCGCCGACATCGTCCGGGTAGCGGTTCCGCGCGACAAGGACGTCGAGGCGCTCAAGACGATCGTCAAGGAGTCCCCGATCCCCGTGATCGCGGACATCCACTTCAACCACACCCTCGCGCTGAAGGCGATCGAGGCCGGCGCCCACTGCGTGCGCCTGAACCCGGGCAACATCGGCGGCCCCGAGAAGGTCGCCGAGGTGGCCGCGCTGGCGACCAAGCACGGCACGCCGATGCGCATCGGCGTCAACTCCGGGTCGCTGCCCAAGCACCTGCACGAGCTCGAGCGCGAGAACTCCGTCGAGGCCCTCGTGACCGCCGGCGTCGAGTTCGTCGAGCTGATGGAGCGGCTCGACTTCACCGACTTCAAGGTGTCGATCAAGTCGACGAACGTGCCGAACACGATCGCGGCGAACCGGCTGCTCTCCGAGCGGATCCCGTATCCGCTGCACCTCGGCATCACCGAGGCGGGCACGAAGTGGTCGGGCTCGCTCAAGAGCGCCGTCGGCCTCGGCACGCTGCTCGCCGACGGCATCGGCGACACGATCCGCATCTCGCTCTCGACGTTCCACGCCGAGGAGGAGGTCAAGGTCGCCTGGGAGATCCTCAAGGCGCTCAAGCTGCGCGAGCGCGGCCCGGTGCTGATCGCCTGCCCGACGTGCGGCCGGCTGCAGTTCGACATGGACACCGTGGTGGCCGAGATCGAGCAGCGCCTGGAGGGCTACGCCGACCCGGTCGAGGTCGCGGTCCTCGGCTGCGCGGTCAACGGCATCGGCGAGGCCTCGCACGCCGACTTCGGGATCACCGGCGCCAAGAACGAGGGCCTGATCTTCTCGCGCGGCAAGGCGCTGAAGAAGGTACCGCAGGAGCAGCTCGTCGACGAGCTGTTCAAGGAGATCGACAAGTACA
>Ga0207708_10001314_pt1 | contig 18694 bp, 11 predicted proteins | sample KBSK5101metaG_FD_184340 | JGI IMG/M metagenome (GOLD analysis project Ga0207708, IMG submission 184340) | Corn, switchgrass and miscanthus rhizosphere microbial communities from Kellogg Biological Station, Michigan, USA - KBS K5-10-1 metaG... | ecosystem: Host-associated > Plants > Roots >...
TCTCGACCTGCAGGTCGGGGCGCGCTGTCGCGGCGGCGGGAACCATCTCACCGTGCGTCCGTCCCACCAGACCGCTTTCGCTGCGCACCGGCGCGTCCAGCGACATCTCAGAGGCGGCGAGCCGGCGCTCCATCTCCACGACCTCGCCCTCGCTGACGTCCAGCGCGGCCGCCAGGCGCCGGCTGGTCGACTCGATCCCCATCTTCTCCATGCGGTCGCGTTCGCGCCTGAGATTGAAGAACAGGCGGCGCTGCGCCTGCGTGGTGCCGATCCGAACGATGCGCCAGTTCGCGAGGATGAACTTCAGGATGTACGCGCGGATCCACCACGCGGCGTACGTCGACAGCTTCACGCCGCGAAACGGATCGTAGTGCTCGACGGCCTGGATGAGGCCGACGTTACCTTCCTGGATCAGGTCCAGCAGGTTGCGGTGGGCGCGACGGTACTCCTGCGCGATCTTGACGACCAGCCGCAGGTTCGCGGTGATGAGCTTGCGCGCCGCCGACTGCTCGCGCGTCTCCACGTACCGCACCGCCAGCTCATGCTCTTCCTCGCGCGACACCGTCGGGTGGTTGCGAAGCGCGCGCATGTAGGCGTTGAGGTTGGATCCGTTGCCGCGCGGGATGGGGTGAGCCCCGCTCTCGGAGTCGACGAGCTCGCTCATCGCGCTCGCCGACGGTAATTCGTCGAGCGCGGCTTGCGTCGGTCGGGATTCTCCCGCATGTAGGGAAGCGAGCACGCGCTGCCTCCCGGTCATCCCGGTCATGGCGAGGCGTCAGTATAACCCTTCATATCTCTTCGTGCGCCACGACGGTCACATCGGTATCATTGTTCATCCATGGATCTCATCGATGGTCCATCCCCCGACCCTTCCACACAGTCACCTTCGTCCTCGCCACCCCCGGAGGCCCGCATGCGGCGGCTGAGCAAGATTGTCGTTTTCTTTGCCGCGTGCAGCGCGGCAACGGTCATCACAGTTTTTCGTCAGAATGACGGCATCCGTGTTGGGGCCGACAATCAGCTGCGCGCAGCGACGCGCCCCCTGACCGGTAAATACGATCTGGGACAGCTGCCCATCTTCTCGAAGACGCTGTTCTACGTTCGCGAAAACTACTTCGACAAGAACCGGCTGGACCCGAAACGGATGCTGGTGGGGGCGCTGGACTTCGTGCAGCGCGACGTGCCCGAGATCCTGATCGATCGGTGGCCCGAGCACGATCCGAAGCAAGTCACCGTCAAGGTCAACGGCCAGCAGCGCAACTTCTCGATCGAACGCGTCGACGCGCCCTGGAGCCTGCGCACCAAGCTGCAGGAGATCTTCCAGTTCGTGCAGCCCAATCTGCAGCCCGTTCCCGACAAGGAGGAGTCACGCCGCCTGGTCGAGATCGAGATGGCCGCCACGAACGGCATGCTTTACACGCTGGATCCGCACTCGGTCCTGCTGGACGTCGAGACGTACAAGGACATGCGTACGCAGACGCAGGGGAAGTTCGGCGGTCTCGGCATCGTCATCGAGATGGACAAGAAGAACCGCATCACCGTCAAGCGGCCCATGCCTGACACGCCCGCCATCCGCGTGGGCATCAAGGCCAAGGACCACATCGTCCGCATCAACAACGAATCGACGATGAACATGACGCTGAACGAGGCGGTCGAGCGGCTGCGCGGCGACGTCGACACCAACGTCGACGTCTATGTCGAGCGCGACACCTCCCCCGGGGTGAAGAAGTTCACCATCACGCGCGCCTTCATCCGTCCACCCGCCATCGATCCGCCGGCGCGCGTGCTGGCGGTTCCGGCCGGGCCGGGCCAGGCCGCCACGAAGATCGGCTACTTCCACATGCAGCATTTCTCGGCGAACAGCGCCGGGGACCTGTCGGACGCGCTGGCGCTGTTCGACCGCGAGAAGGTCAAGGGCATCATCATGGACCTGCGCGGCAACCCCGGCGGTCTGTACGAGCAGGCGCAGAAGGTGTCCGACGCCTTCATCAAGGCCGGGACGCTGGTGTCGATGGTCGGCGTCGGCGGCGCGCAGCGCAAGGACGAGACCGCGACGGACAGCGGGCACGAACCGACGGTCCCGCTGGCCGTGCTGGTCAACCAGAACTCGGCCAGCGCGTCCGAGATCGTCGCCGGCGCGGTCAAGAACCTCGACCGCGGCGTCGTCATCGGCGAGGGGACGTTCGGCAAGGGCTCGGTGCAAGTGCTGTTCGACATCCCGTCGCCCATCCCGTTCGGCGATCGCGCCGACGACGACAAGCTGGGCCTCAAGCTGACGACCGCGCAGTACCTGACGCCGGGCGACCTGTCGATCCAGGGGACGGGCGTCATCCCGGACATCGAGACCGATCCGTTGCTGGTGCAGAAGGACGGCGAGCGGTCGTGGATCCGCCTGCAGCCCTCGACGCACAGGCGGCGCGAGGCGGATTACGAGTGGCACCTCGAGCATCCGAGCGCGCGCAAGGGGGAAAAGCCGATCGAGACGGTGACATACCTGCTTCAGCCGAAGCCCGGCGACAAGGCGCACAAGAACCGCGACGACGACGAGGACGCGGTCGACGATCAGGACGAGCCGGCCGAGAGCGACGACGACAAGGATCAGAAGACGGACTTCCTGATCGACTTCGCGCGTGACCTGCTTGCGCAGGCGCACGCCACCCGGCGCCGCGACCTGGTGGGCGGGTCGAAGGCCTTCCTCGACAAGGTGCGCGCCGCCGAGGACAAAAAGGTGTCGCAGGCGCTGGAAAAGCAGGGCGTCGACTGGACGGCGGGCCCCGCGAACGGCGGCGATCCGCAACTGCTGCTGACGCTGCAGCCGGCGACCGCCGACGCGAAGATCGCGGCCGGCACGCTCGCCAAGCTGAAGGGCGTGGTCAAGAACACCGGGCGCGTCCCGGCCTATCGGGTGCGGGCGGTGCTGGACAGCGACAACCCGATCTTCGACGAGAACGAGATGGTGTTCGGGAAGATCGCGCCGGGTGAATCGAAGAGCTACGAGCTGGTCGTGAAGGTCCCGGCGTCGTCGTTCACGCGCACCGATCAGATCAAGGCCGCGCTGTACAGCCAGCGCGGTGTGGTCAAGGCGGCGGGCACGGACCTGCTGGTGAACATCGAGGGCAAGGATCGCCCGATGTTCGCGTACACCTACCAGACGATCGACGATCAGAAGGGCAGCAACCGCGACGGGCAGGTGCAGCGGGGCGAGCAGGTGCGGATGCTCGTGACCGTCAAGAACATCGGCAAGGGGAAGGCGATGCACACCGAGGCGGTGCTGCGCAACGGGAACGGCCAGGAAGGGATCCTGATCAGCGCCGGGCGCTTCGAGGCCAAGGAGCTCGCCGCCAGCGAAACGAAGACGTTCTCGTTCGTCTACGAGGTACGGCCTGACTTCAAGGGCGACGAATACTCGCTGGACCTCGCGGTCGCCGACACGACGCTGGGCGAATCGCTGACCGACAAGATCAAGGTCAAGGTCGCGGCGGCGGGTCCGGCGCCCGAGGCGCTCGCGGGGACGGCCACGGTCGCGCGCGAAGACGCGCCGCTGCGTGAGGCGGCGGGCGAGGGTTCCCTGATTGTCGGGAAGGCGCCCAAGGGCACGGTGTTCAAGACCAGCGGCAAGCTGGGCACCTTCACGCGCGTCGACATCGACGCGACCCGGTCGGCGTTCATCGCCAGCGCGGACATCAAGGCCGGCGGCGCCGTCCACGGCACGCTGAAGCCGGAATGGCAGGTCACGCCGCCCGTGCTCGCGGTGATCGCGCCTACCGTCGTGGTGGGCGACAGCGTCCACATCAAGGGGCACGCGACGGACGACCGGCTGGTGCGCGACGTCTACGTTCGCGTCTGGAACCGGAACGCGAAGATCCCGGTGAAGAAGGCCTTTTATCTGCCCAACCGTCTGGCGGGCGATCGCACGAAGATGGATTTCGAGGCGGATATCCCGCTGTGGGCGGGCAGCAACCTGGTGCAGGTGTTCGCGCGCGAATCCAACGAGGTGCAGTCGCTGCAGACCGTGGTGGTCCTCAAGCGCGCGCCCGACGGCAACATCGTCGCGCAGCCGTCGCCGTCGGATTCGCCGCCCGCGGCGCCGGGCGGCGCGGCCAAAAAATAACGGGTGAACACAGCCATCACGCCGACGCGCGCGATGGTGATAGCTTCCACGGCCGCATGGACGAACCGGCCCGGCCGCCACGACTGACGATCGGCGTGGGCGCGCTCGCCGGCGGTGCGGCGGGCGCGCTGGTCGGGTTCGCCGACGGGCTGCGCGCCGCGTTGCTGGTCGGGACCGGCGTTCGCACGACGCTGGCGACCGCGGTGCTGGCGGCGTCGGTCGACGCCGTGCTGGGCGTGGGGGCGGGCGCGGCGGTCGAGCTGGTCGGGCGTGCCGCCGTCTGGGGGCGGTGGGTGCGCGCGCCGGGGTGGGCCCGGGCGGTCGCCTTCGTGGTGGCGGGTGGGGCGGCGGCCGGGGCGGCCACGTCCGCGGTGATGATGACGGCGCAGCGCCACAATCGGTTTCTTGCGGCGGGGCTGACGACCCTCGCGACGCTCGCCGCGACGCTGGGCGGCGTGGTCCTGGCCCCGGCGCTGGCGCGCTTGCTGGCCGTGGGCAGATCGCGGCCCGAGCCGTTGCCGCCGCCCGGGCCTGCGGTGGTCCTGCTCTCGCCGCTGGCGGTCGCGGTGCTGGGTGCAGTGATCTTCTTTCCGCTCGCGCAGACCCGGTTGCTCGCCGGGCCAGAGTTGACGAACCGCATGTTCGCGGCCGCCGCGCCCGCGGTTCTGTTGCCGCTCGCAATCGCGATGCTTGCCGAGGTGCGCTTGCCGGTCGGCTGGCGGCCCGCGTTGGTTTTGGCTGTGTTGGTCTACGGCGGCGGGATGGCGTTCGCGATCGCGCGCGCCTGGGGCGACAACCTGCGGTTCGCACCGTGGGCGGAGATCGCCGTTGGCGCGGCGGCGGTCGCGGTGGCGGCGGCGCTGGCGTGGACGGTCCGCGCGCGCCTTCCGGATAAGCCGCTGCACGTCGCGGCAGCGGCGCTGGCGTTCTGGTTCGTGGCCATCGGCGTCGTCCTGCGCGTGTCGCCCCTGGAAGGTCCGCGCAAGGTGGCGGGCGCGCGGGCGGCGTTCGTGACCGATACCCTCGAGGCGGGCCGGCGGCAGCTCGATTTCGATCGCGACGGCTATGCACGCGCCCTGGGCGGCGGTGATTGCGACGATCGCGAGCCCTCGATCCACCCCGGCGCGCCCGACATTCCCGGCGACGGCGTCGACAGCGACTGCGACGGAGAGGACGCTACGGATGCGTTGCCGCCGCCGGCGCAGATGGCGCAACTGCCCGACGCGGTGCCGCCCGACCTCGACCTGTTGCTCATCACGATCGACACGCTGCGGGCCGATCACCTCGGCTGCTACGGTTACTCGCGCCCGACGTCCCCGGTGATCGACGCGCTGGGCGCCGAGGGCGCGGTGTTCGAGAACGGCTGGGCGCACGCGCCGTCGACGCGGTACTCGATGCCTGCGATCGCCGCCGGGCGCTGGCCGTCGGCGATCACCTGGGACGAATCAATCTGGTGGCCGCGCCTGGGGCCGGACGTTCGCACCACCGCCCAGGCCCTGCACGCCGCGGGCTACTTCACGGGCGGCATGTTCAGCTTCAACTACTTCGCGCTGGGCGACCATCGCGGTTTCGAGCGCGGCATGGACGAGTACCACGCCGAGCGCGCCGCGCTGCACGTCGCGGTCAACGGGCCGATGGAATCGCACGGGTCGTCGTCGCGCGAGATCACCGACGACGCGATCGCCTTCGTCACCGCGCACCGCGACCGGAAGTTCTTTCTGTGGGTCCACTACTACGACCCGCACCTGGCCTACGAGACGCATCCGGAGGTAACGCCGTTCGGGTCGTCGCGCATCGACGGCTACGACGGCGAGATCCGGTTCACTGACCTGCATCTGGGCCGGCTGATCGCGCACCTGCGGGCCACCGGGCTGTGGGGCCGCACCGCCGTGATCCTCACCGGCGATCACGGCGAGGGTTTCGGCGAACACGGCGTCACGGAGCACGGCTTCGACTTGTACCCGGCGCAGACCAAGGTGCCGTTCATCGTGCGCGTGCCGGGCCTGACGGCGCGCCGTGTGCGGGCGCCGGTCGGCCACATCGACATCGCGCCGACGCTGTTGAATCTGGCGCGCGCTCCCGCGGAGGCGGCGTTCGTCGGCCGATCGCTCGTCCCGGACGTCGCCGGGCCGCCCGCCGCCGACACCGATTCGCGCGCCGTGTTCCAGGAGGTGACGTCGGAACGCGGAAAGAAGCGCGCGCTGGTGACCACCACGCGGCACCTGATCTGGAACGCGACCCCCAGCGACACCACCGAGTGCTACGACCGGACGCGCGATCCGGCCGAGGAGCGCGACATCTGGCAGCAAGGTCAGGATGACGCGGCCGCCGGATCGTGCGCGGCGCTGGCCAAGACCCTCCGGCGGCAGGTCGCCGCGCTCGCGTTGCCCGAAGGCGCGGCCGAAAAGTACCTGCGCGGGGTCACGGCCCCGAGCGCTGCGCCGCCGCCACCGCCCGCGCATCCGCTGCAGGCGGCCCTCGGCGACGCCGTCCTTGTGCGCGGCTACGACCTCAGCGGCAACGCGGTCGCGGCGGGCGGGACGCTGGAGGTGACGACCCATTTCGGCGTGGGCAAGCCGCTCCCGGCGGGCTGGCGGCTGTTCTTCCACCTGCAGGGGCCGGCCGGCTACCGCAACCTGGACCACGTGCCGGTGGAGGGGCTGATGCCGCTCGAGCGCTGGCGCACGGGGCAGGTCATCCGCGACCGCCAGCGCATTCCGATTCCACCCGGTTCGCCGCCCGGCACGTACACGCTGTACGTCGGCGCGTACCTCGGGGCCCAGCGCCTGCCGGTCACGCCCCCGTCGCTGTCCGACGGCAACAATCGACTCCGGCTGCTCTCGTTCTCCGTGACCGGATCAAACGCGGGACCCTCGGAGGGTCCCACACCCCCCGCGAAGGGCTCGAGCGGGCGAAGCCCGCTCTCCCCCGCGCGATGATAGGCTCGGCGCCGCTGTGGAAACGCCCCCGCGGTTGACCACACGCGCCGGACTGGCCGCCCTGGCGGCGGTGTCGCTGCTCGCGCTCGTCGAGACGGCGTCGGCGATCGTCGCGCCGTACCGCGCGCCGACCGATCAGGACTGGCGCGCGGCGGCGGCCGCGATCCGCGCCGGCTTTCGTCCCGGCGATCTGATCGTCGCCGCGCCGGCCTGGGCCGATCCGATCCTGCGCGTGTACCTGGGCGATCTGATCCCGGCCGAGGTCGCGGGCCGTATGGACGACGAACGGTTCGAGCGCGTGTGGGAGATCAGCCAGCGCGGGGCGACCTCCGAGGCGGCGGCCGGCGGTACCGTCGCCGAGAAGAGCCGCTTCGGTGCGCTGACCGTCCGTCGCGTCCAGCGTCCGGCGGCGGCGGTGCGCTACGACTTCGTCGCGCGCTGGACCGATGCACACGCAAGCCGGCGCGGCGCAGGCGGCGCCAGCGTCGACTGCCCGCGCGTGAGCGACCGCCTCCAGTGTCCCGACGTCGCGTACAACACCGTGCGACGCCAGCTGGTCGAGGTCGACACGCGCCTGCGGATGGCGCTTCTCGCGCCGCCGGTGACCCAGGGAACGGTCGTGATCGAGTACCCGTACGTGCCGCTCGGGCGCAGCCTGGTCGTGGCGACCGGCCTTCACAACGTCTGGCTGCGCAAGGAGGCGAGCGGTCCCGTCGATCTGCGCGTCGTCATCGACGGAGTTTTCGACGGTACGTTCACAACCAGAAACGACGACGGGTGGGCGCTCCACCGCATCGACACGACCGCGCGCGCCGGTCAGGTCGCCGCGGTCCGGTTCGAGATCATGTCGCCGGCGCCGCATGCGCGGCAGTTCGCGCTGGCCGCGGAGGCTCGCTTTTGAAGATTCCGCGGCTCGACACGCGCCGGATCGACGGCCTGATCACGTTCGGGCTGGCGCTCGCGACGGTGATCTGGCTGCTGGCCGTCGAAGGCCGGCAGGGCTTTGGCCGCGACGAGGGCCAGTACTTCCGGGCGGGGGAGCGCTACTGGGGCTGGTTCGAGGAGCTTGGGAGCAACGTCGCGAACGGGGAATTCAAGCGGTCGTTCACGGCGCCGGTGATCGATCGCTACTGGACCGACAACGCGCCTGACCACCCGGTCATCATGAAGACGCTCTACGGCATGTCGTGGCGCGCGTTTCATCGCTGCCACTGCACGGGCGCCACGCGCGGCTTGCACCCGATCCCGGTCAAGGGCCGGCACATCACGCTGCCGCTGTTTGCGCGCGAGTCGACGGCGTTCCGGTTTCCGGCGATCTTGTTCGCGGCGCTGCTGGTCGCGATGGTCTATCGCTTCGCGCGCGGGTGGCTTTCGCGCGCGCCGGCCGCGGCGGCCGCCGTGCTGACGCTGGCGCAGCCGCACTACTTCTTTCACGCGCCGATCTCCTGCTTCGACGCGCCCATCACGACGATGGCGTTCGCGGTCGGGTTCGCCTACTGGAAGTCGCTGCGCAGTCGGCGGTGGGGGATCGCCGCCGGCGTCCTGTTCGGTGTCTCGCTGGGCGTGAAGCACAACGCCTGGTTGATGCCGATCTTTCTGGTCGGCCATTACCTTTGGATGCGTCGGGGCGACCTGCGGGCGCGGCGCTTCCCGCGGCCGCCGCTGGCGTTCGTGGCGATGCTGGTGCTGGGGCCGATCATCTTCTTCGCGCACTGGCCCTGGCTGTGGAATTCGCCGGTCACGCGCACGCGCATGTACATCAACCGTCACCTGCAGCACGAGCACTACAACTTCGAATATCTGGGCTTCAACTGGAACAACCCGCCGACGACCACCGGGCGCAAGCTGATCCGTTCGACGGCGCCGTTGGTCGGGACGGCGTTGACGGTTCCGGTCACGACGCTGGCGCTGGCGGCGGTGGGCATCGCCGCGCTCGTCCGACGGCGCCGCGGCCAGCCCGTGGCGCCCGAAGGGCCGGAAGAGGGACCGGCGAACGCCGGCGATCAGAAGCCCAGCTGGCTGCAGCCGGGCGCCGATGTCGATCGAGCACCCGGCGCGTTCCTGCTGGTCCAGACGCTGGGTCCGCTGGCGGTGCTGTCCGTCCCGTCGACGCCCATCTTCGGCGGTGTGAAACATTTCATGACCGCGATGCCGTACCTCGCCGTGCTGGCGGGTATCGGCGCGAGCCGGCTGATTCCCGTGCTCGCGGGCCTGCTGCCGGCGGCGCGCGCGCGCCTGCGGCAATTCGCGCCCGCGGCGTTCGCCGTCCTCGTCTGTCTGCCGGCGGTCGTGGAAACGCGGCGCTCACATCCCGACGGCCTGTCGCATTACAACCTGCTCGCGGGCGGGTTTGCGGGCGGGGCGTCGCTGGGGATGAACCGCCAGTTCTGGGGCTACGCCGTGGTACCGATGCTGGACGTGATCAATCGCGATGAACCCGCGAATCGTGCGATGTATTGGCACGACGTCATTCACGATGCGGTTAACATGTACAAGCGCGACGGGCGTTTGGCGCTGGAGGTCGGCGACACCGGCTTCGGCGAGGACGCGCTGCGCCGCTCGCAGACTGGAATTCTCTTCTACGAGAAGCACTGGGCGATCTACGAGAGCTGGTTCTGGGACAGCTACGGCACGACCAAACCGTTCATGGTCCGCGAACGCGAGGGCGTGCCGCTGGTGACGATGTATCGGCGGGGGGCGCCGTGACCGCGACCGGATCGACGACGCCGCCGATGGCGGCGACGGGCGCACCGCCGCCTCGCTGGTTGCGCGCCTTCAGCGGCCGGCGCGGCCCGGCGATCGTCTACGTCGTCTTCGCCGCGACCTATCTGGGCACGGCGGGCGGGCGGTTGGTTGGCCACTCGCCCTACAACCATTACGTCTACCTGGCGGACGGCTGGATGCACGGCCGTCTGTCGCTGCCCGGTCAGCCGCCCAACGAGAACGACTGGGCCAAGGTCGACGTACTGAAGCTGCGCGATGGGCGCGAGCTGCGCGGCATCTACGGCAGCCGGACGGGAGGACCGGTCGACCGGTTCTACCCGCTGCGTGGCACGCCCGAGACCGTGCCGGCGGGCGACATCGTGTCGCGATCGTCGATCCGCTACGTGTCGTTTCCACCGTTTCCCGCGGTGCTGATGACGCCGTTCGTCGCCATCTGGGGCCTGTCGTTCAACGACGTACTGTTCAATGGGTTGTGGGCGGGCTTGAATCCGATGCTGCTGTTCCTGCTGCTGCGCCACCTGCGCGCGCGCGGCCTGTCACGGCGGACGGAGGTCGACGACCTCTGGCTGACGGCGATGTTCGGCGTCGGCACGGTCTATTACTTTTGTTCGGTCGTCGGTCAGGTCTGGTTCACCGCCCAGATCGTCGCTGTGACGCTGTCGATCGGATACGTGTGGGCATCCCTCGGAGCCCAGCGGCCGATGCTCGCGGGGTTGTTCGTGGCGCTGGGCTTCGCGACACGGCCGCCGTGGCTGGTGATCCCGCTCTTCATCTGCGAGGCGGTGCGCTCCGTCGGCGGCTGGGGCGCGCTGCGCACGGGCGCCGCGTGGCGCGCGCTCGTCAAGCCGATGCTGCGGTTTTCGCTGCCGATCGCGGTGGTCGGGATCATCCTTTGCGCGCTCAACGCCGCGCGCTTTGGTAGCCCGTTCGAGTTCGGGCACAAATTCCTCGCGGTGCAGTGGCAGGAGCGGATGTTTCGTTTCGGCCTCTTCAACTATCACTTCCTGTCGCGCAACCTGGCTGCCGCGTTGATCCTGTTGCCGCGACTGATGACTCACTACCCGTACGTGAAGATCAGCCAGCACGGCATGAGCATGCTGGTCACGTCGCCCACGCTTGCGTACAGCGTTTTGCCGCAGGCGCCGAACCCTCTGCGTCGTGCGTTGTGGCTGACGCTCCTCGCGACCGCGCTGCCGTCGCTGCTGTATCACAGCTCGGGCTACGTGCAGCTCGGCTACCGTTACAGCCTGGACTACCTGATCTACTTCCTGGTCCTGCTCGCGATCAGCAGCCGTCCGCTGACGAAGCTATTCAAGGGACTGGTGCTGTGGTCGTTCATCGTGAACCTGTTCCTTGCGATCGTCTTCGACCGCTACATGCAGTTCTCTTACGACGACAGTTTCTTCCCGCACGGGAACAACTGAGTCGTCTGGGCGCGACGCGAGCTAGCGGCGGCCGCCGCGGAAGCCGCCGCCGTGGAAGCCGCCCCCAGGCGAACCGCGGAAGCCGCCACCGCCCGGAGAGCCATGCCATCCGCCACCGCTCGGTGCGTGCCATCCGCCACCGCTCGGTGCGCCGCCTCGCCAGCCGCCACCACCAGGCGAGGGCGCCGGCGTCCCATGCCAGCCGCCGCCACCGCCACCAGGCGCGGGCGCATGCCATCCGCCGCCCGGAGCCGGCGTCGAGCCGCCGCGCCATCCGCCACCGCCCGGAGCGGGCGTCGGACCGCCATGCCACCCGCCGCCGGGCGCGCCGTATGTCGGCGCTGCGGTCCCGGGCGCGCCACGCCAGCCGCCGCCCGCCGGACCAGCGGTCCCGGAACGTAGCGGCGACGTCTGCGACGTCGGCGGTGAGCCTCGCCAGCCGCTGCCACCCTGCGCCGCCATGCCCGGCGGAGTACCGCGCCAGCCCGTCGGCGGAACGCGCGTGATGGGCGGCGCCGCGCGGTAACCGCTGCGATAGTAACGCCCCCCTGCGTAGTAAGCCGGGTAGTACGAGCGGTAATAGAACGAGTAGTAGGGCCAGTAGGACCAGAAGAACGGATCGTACGGACCGTACCAGTAGAACCAGGGACCGACGACGGTGAAGTAGGGCGACCAGGGCCGCCACCAGTGATAGTGCCCGCCGACCATGAAGCACCAGCCGCCGCCGTAGGTGTCGGCGACGGGATGCGCGCCGTAGTAGTTGTAAACCTGCCCCGTGTAGCCGAAGTCGCGCGGGTCGCCGATGAAGTAGTAGCAACCCTCTCGCTGGGAGAAGAGGCGCATGTCGAACGGCGCGTAGTTGTGCGTGTGCGGTGTCGTGACCGCTTCCCAGCCACCGCCCGGGGCGGGGTGGGGACCGCCATAGCAGTAGCCGCCGCCTGAAGCTTGAACGGGGGCGGCCTGCACCTGAGGCGGGATCATGTTCTCTTCAGCGGGGCCCGGTGCAGATGGTGCAGCTGGTGCAGCGGGTGCGGGTGCGACCGGGGCCGGCGCGGGAACGCCCGGGGCCGTCGGTCCGGCGACCGTCACCGCGCCCGAGATCTCGACATTCTGCGCGTGTGCGACGCCGCTGAGACCGCTCAGTGAGAGCCCGACCCCCACGACCGCCGCGAACGCCGCGCGCAGGGCGGCTGAGACGGAAATTCGTGTTTGTTTGATTGCAGGCATGACTCCACGTCGAAATGATAGCAATCGGCGCGCCGAGCGTACCTCGACCTCAATCCACGGAAAACCACGACCTTTACGCACGGCACCTGACACGACCGTGCCATTCCTTCACAGGCGTGGCGGTTGCGGGACTGGGGCTTCGAGGTTACGGTTCCACTCCCATGTCCGTCGAGACCGACATCCACGACCGCCTCAAGGAAGCCATGCGCGCCAAGGACGCGCGCACCGCCGACTGCATCCGCATGATCAAGACCAAGCACATGGAGCGGCGCACCGCCGCCGGTTTCAAGGGGCCCCTCGACGACAGCCTCTGGCTCGACGTGATCGCGGCCTACCAGAAGCAGCTGCGCAAATCGCGCGAGGAATACGCGGCGGTCGGCGAGCGTGGAGCCGACGCGATCGCCCAGATCGACTTCGAGATCGGGTTCTGCGCGCAGTTCTTGCCCAAGGCGGCGTCGGACGACGAGGTGCGCGCAATCGTGCGCGAGACCGTCGCGCGCCTGGGCGTGTCGGACGCCAAGCAAGCAGGGCGCGTCGTCGGCGACATCATGAAGGCGAACAAGGGCAAGCTGGAAGCCGCGACCGTCAAGCGCATGGTCGACGAGGAACTGGGCGCAGCGAAGACGTAGCGCCCGCGTTGCCGTTCACAAACGGTCGGAACGCGACCGCGACGTTTTCGCGGGCTGGCGATCGGACAGCCAGCGGTCGACCAGCGTCAGCCGGGGCGCCATGTCCGGGATCGCCGAGTAGCCTTCGCGGGCCTCGGTCGCGAGCTCGAGGGCGTGTCGGCGGTCGCCGGGCGCCGCGTCCCAGATCGCCTGCGCGAGGCTGAACGCCGTCTGCTCTCGCATGCCGCCGTCGGCGGTGTGGGTCGAATGGATTTCCCACGCGCGCTCGAGCAGGCCCTGCGCGTCGGCGGGCCGCCGCTCTGCCAGCGCGACCTGACCCAGGCCCGTCATTGGATCGGCCAGGAACGGATGATCGCGCCCCAGCACGCGTTCGAACGTGTCCAGGACCGCTTCCATGTCGGCGCGGGCCTCGCGGCCGCGATCGAGCGCGATCAGCGCCTGGCCGCGCACCAGACGGGCGGCACCGACCTCGTACGATTCGGCGGGAAAGAACGCGCCGGCGATGTTGAGCGCGCGGTTCGCGATCTCCAGCGCGCGCTTCGGATCGTCGAGAAACAGCACCGATCGCGCCTGGTTGATCATCGAGGCGGCGAGGTCGGGGTGGGCCGCTCCCAGCGCTTGTTGCCGGATCTCGACCGCGGCCGAGAAGTCGCTCTCTGCCAGTCGCCACATCCCCTGGGCCGCCATCAGCGTGCCCCGGTTGTTCAGGAACCAGCCGCGTATGCGCAGCGGGACGCCGCGTTCGATCGTGGAGTCGGCCGTGCGTGCCCAGCGCTCGCCGGCGTCAAATCGGTGCTCGATGCCCGCGATCGCGACCAGCTGGATCGCCGCCTCGGCGGCCAGGCCGTCGGCGTGGATCGCATCGCCGCGCTTGAACGCCTCCTCGTAAAGCGGCGCGGCGCCCTCCGGCTCGAAAGGAGCGCGCGTGCGCGCGTAAACCAGCAGCGCTTCGACCAGCAACGGTTCGTGTCCCGCGGTGCGCGCCTCGTCGACCAGCGCGCCCATCGGCTTCAGCGCTTGCCAGTCGTGCCCCGATGCGGCCATCGCCCACAGCGTTGCGAGCCGTCCGCGCAGTCCCTGAACGCGCGCGCGCGCCGCCTCGTCGGGCGGAAGCGCGGACGCCTTCACGGCGTGCGCGTCCGCGCAGCTGTCCAGCGGCGGCAGGGCCAGCGTCGCCGCCACAGCCTTCCGGACGACCTTCGCGTCCGCATGCGCGAAGGCATCCGCCAGCGCCCCCAGCTGGTCGGTTCGCTGGTCGAGGCACGCCGACCGCTGCGCCAGCAGCTCGCCGGGGGCGAGCTCACCCGCCTCGCAGATCTGGCGGTGCATCGCCGCGGACGCGCCGGCGTAGGTGTCCAGTGACTGGCTCGTGCGGTCGAACCGCTCGCGCGCGTCGGGGACGTTCGCGGCGAGGAACGCGGTCTTGATCTGCGTGCGGCGCGGGGCATCGGCGGCCATCGGCCAGGCGGCGGTGAGCTTTTCGGGCGGGACCGCGCAGCGGGAGGTCGCGCGCGTCCCGCGCAGCTGCCAGCCGAGGCCGAACGTCAGACCGAACCCGAGAGCGCCGGCCGCCGCACCCACCGCGAGGATGCGTCCGACGCTCATGCGCCGGGACGCGATCTGCTCAAGCGCCTTGAGCAGCGTGTCCATGTCTGCGAAGCGCCTGCCCGGGACCACGGAGAGGCCGCGCAGGAGGATGGCGCGCAGGCGCGCGGGCACGCGGCTGCCCAGGCCGGCGGGCCTCGGTTTGCCCGACAGGACCGCCGCGCGCAGCTCCGCGAAGTTGTCGCCTTCGAACGGACGCTCGCCATACAGGGCCTCGTAAAGCGCGACGCAGAAGCTGAACTGATCCGCCCGCGGATCGACGGTTTGCCCGCACAGCTGCTCGGGCGACATGTAAAGCGGCGTTCCCAGGATCGATCCGATGCGCGTCAAGCGCGGCGCTTTCGGACCGTGCAGCGTCTGCCTGAGGGCGGCCAGCCCGAAATCCATCACGCGCACCGCGCCGTCGGCGGCGACCATGACGTTCTGCGGTTTGAAGTCGCGGTGGATGATTCCGGCGCGGTGGGCGGCCGCCAGCCCGCGGCCCGCCGCGATGAAGACGCGAAGGATTTCCTCGCGCGACCGGCGTTCGCGATCCAGCCAGGCCGCGATCGTGTCGCCCTCGACCAGCTCCATCGCGACGAACACGCGACCGGCCGACGTGCCGACGTCGTACACCGTCACGAGGTTCGGGTGCGACAGCTTGGCGATGGATCGCGCCTCGCGCATCATGCGCGCGGACTCGATCTCGTCCGGATAGGTGTCGGCGCGCATGATCTTGATGGCGATTTTTCGATCCAGCTCGGGATCGTGCGCGGAGTAGACCTCGCCCATGCCGCCGCGCCCCACCAGGTTCAGCAGCCGGTAGCGGCCGACGGTTCCTCCGGGGTGGGGCAGCTCGTCGCGGAAGTCGACCGACGGGGTCGTGTCCTCCGGATCGCGCGCCGTCGTTCTAGCGGGCCCGGACGGCGGATCTGCGAGGGGCAGACCGCCCTCGACCGGCGGCCCGCCAGCCCACTCCAGCGTGGTGTGCTTGACGACGGTCGCCGGCACTGCGAGCGCCACCAGCGTGGTGCAGTCCGCGCAACCGAGCAAATGGCGCTCGACCTCCGTCAGCCGGGCGCCAGCAAGCGCGCCGCTCACGAATGCAACGACGGTTTGCTCGTCGAGACAGGCCATCACCGAAGCGACAACGATGATAGCCTAGGGTGATGGCCGGTTCGCCAGCTTACGCCGAGCTGTTCCTCCGCGAACGGCCGGGGGTGGGCGATCCGACGGTGCTGGAGGCCCGTCTGGGGGAGATCGTCACCAAGGCGGCGCTGGTCTGGCCCGACCTGCCGATCGATCCCGCCCGCCTCGTCACGCACCTGGCGCGCGTCATCGGCGACGACGTCGTCCAGGGTCTGGCAGAGCTGTATGTCGAGGATTTCGCGCTGGGACTGGCCTGCGCGGAAAAGGCGCCCGGGGCGCTGACCCACGTCGAACGTCTGTGCGGGCCTGTGATCGACGCGGCCGTGGCGCGCATCGACCGCAGCCCGGAGTTGCGTGACGAGGTCCGGCAAACGCTGTGGCAACGGTTGTTCGTCGGAACGCCCGGCCAAGCGCCTCGCATCCTGTCGTACGCCGGGCGCGGGCCGCTGGCGGGCTGGATCGCGGTCGCGGCGCAACGCATCGCGCTTGATCTGCGCCGGGCGGCGACGCGCATTGCGGGGTCGGATCCGATGGCCGACCAGCTGCTGCCCAGCGAGGACCATCCCGAGGTCGATTACCTGCGCATGCGCTACAAGACCGAGTTCGAGGACGCCGTCCGGGATGCGCTGGCGGCGTTGCCCGATCGCGATCGCCTGCTGTTGCGGCTCACGACCGTCAGCGGCTTGAGTCACGAGCAGATCGCCAACATCTACAAGGTCAACCAGTCGACGGTGACGCGGTGGATCGCGCGCGCGCGCAGCGAGGTGCTAGCAGCCACGGAGCGCATCGTCTGCGGAAAGCTGGGCGTGCAGCGCGACGAGTTCATGTCGCTGGCGGGACTGCTGGTCAGCCGCATCGATCTGAGCATCTCGCGAGTGCTGGAAACGTCGTCGCCCGAGTGACGCCCGTCAGGCGAGGGTAGCGATGTGGGCGGCGATGTCCGCGGGCAGCGGGCTTTCGATGGTGACGGCGTGCTTGCCGACCGGATGCGGAAACGTCAGCCGGTGCGCGTGCAGCGCGTGGCGGGGAAGGCCGTCGAAGCAGGCGAGCAGCTCGGGCGTCAGCGGCTCCTCGCACGAGCGCATGAACAGCGCCTCGCCAGCGCCATAGAGCTTGTCGCCGACGATCGGATGCCCGATGCAGGCGAAGTGCACGCGGATCTGATGCTGGCGGCCGGTCAGCGGCCGCGCCTCGCACACCGCGTGGCCCGGCAGCCGCCGCACCACCCGGAACTGCGTCACCGCCGTCAGTCCCGAACCGTCCTGCACCGGCCCCATCATGATGCGCGACTTCGTGTCGAGCAGCCGCAAGGGCATGTCGATCTTGCCCTCGTCGGGCGGATGGCCTTTCACCAGCGCCAGGTACGTCTTCTCGACGGCGCGCCGCGCGAACGCGCGCGTGAGGAAGCTGGCGACCTGGCGATTGCGCGCGATCAGCAAAACGCCGGACGTCTCGCGGTCGATGCGATGCGCGATCTCCATCTGTTCGTCCGGGTAGCGTTCGCGCAGCAGCGCCACCAGCGTGTTGCGCCAGAACTTCGCGGTCGTGTGCATCGGCAGGCCAGCCGGTTTGTCGATGACCAGCACGCTCTCGTCCTCGAACAGGATGTCGAAGTGCCGCGGCACCTCGGGTTCGACGGGGGCAGGGCGCCGCAGCAGGATGGTCTCGCCCGCGCGCACCGGCGATGACGGCCGCGCCGGTCGCCCGTCGGGAAACGAGATCTGCTCGCCGATGATCGACTGGATGCGCGTGCGCGACATGCGCCCGATGCGCCGCTTGAGGAAATGATCCAGCCGCCAACCGCTGCATTCCGGCGGGACGACGATGTCGCGCTCGATGACGTCTCGTTCGATGACGTTCATCTCAGAACTTGTTTTCCTGCGTCGCGTGGCGCGGCTGCTTGGCCGCGGCCTTCGCTTCGTCGAAGCGGCGCGCGCCCTCGATCAGCAAGAACGTCGTCGACGCCTGGATGTCGTCGACACCGCCGACGTCGCCGCTCAGGAAGTCGAACGAGCCGGCGCCCCAGGTGAGCATCCGGTAGACCGCGAGGGCGCCCGTCAGCGACGGTTCGTCGATGGCGGCGCGGATGATGCGTCCCTTGCGCAGGAACAGCCGTCCGGTCTCTCGCGCGTGCTCGACGATCAGGATGCCGTTCTTGCGTTCCATCTCCAGCACGACCAGCACGCTGGACAGCGTGATCTGATCCAGCTCGCCGCGCAGCGCCGATAATGGCCGATGGCCCGCCGACGGCTTGTGTGGATCGACCGACCGCTGCGGTCGCTGCGGCAGCGCCGGCTGGCTGGTCGCCGTATCCACGGGCTCGTCCCCCAGCACGCTAACGATCGTTCGCTCGAGATCTTCCCCGCGGAACGGCTTGCGCAGCCGCTGGTCCGTCGGTTCGGCGCCCGAGACTTCGGCGGCGGCGTCGCCCGGCGGCAGCAAGAAGACGATGGGCGTGTGCGCGCACGCGGGCAGGGCGCGCAAGCGTTCCCACCACGACCAGCCGTCCAGCGCCGGGAGCGACACGGTGGTGACGACGACGTCGGGTCGGATGCGCGACGCCAGCGCGAACGCACTCGGCGCGTCGCCCGCCAAACTGACCTGGTGACCTTGCTGTCCCAGCACGCTGGCAGTCGTGCGCTGAATCCAGAGATCGTCGTCGACGACCAGGACCCGCGCCGCTTTCATCGCCACTATTCTACCCTCGCGGGCTGATCGCGTGCAGCGAAGGCGGGCTCTGCCCGCCGGAGCTCATCGCGGGAGGGTTTGGGAGGGGAGAGGGTGGGGGCCCCCACCCGTCCCCTCCCAATTCATTCGTCGTCGGGGTTGCGGTCCCACCGCCAGTTGCCACGTTCGCGCTCCTCCGGCTTGGGACGCGTGGAACGCTTCTTCTCGGGCCGCTCGCGC
>Ga0207708_10001317_pt1 | contig 18650 bp, 18 predicted proteins | sample KBSK5101metaG_FD_184340 | JGI IMG/M metagenome (GOLD analysis project Ga0207708, IMG submission 184340) | Corn, switchgrass and miscanthus rhizosphere microbial communities from Kellogg Biological Station, Michigan, USA - KBS K5-10-1 metaG... | ecosystem: Host-associated > Plants > Roots >...
GAAGGCGGACATCCTGTTCAAGGGTGAGTCGCTGCGGGCGATGCTGCTGAACGCGTACGGCTGGTGGACCCTTGCGACGATCGCCCTGTGGGCAGGGTTCGCGATGGTGATCGCCGGGCTGATCCTGGGGATCTTCGCGATCTTCGGGTTCCGCCACGCGGGCAAGGTGACGCCGACGATCACCCAGGAGAAGGTCGACACGGTCGACACGCCGGAGTACGTCACGGCATCGAGTTAGAGCGAGCGGTCTGAGCTCCGGACCGCTTCACGAGGGGCCCGCCGAGAGGCGGGCTCCTCGCTTTCCGTCTCCGCTGGATCGCCCTCTTGTCGTCGCAGCGGGCACGCTCCTCAGTCGGGGAGCAGGGGCACCGAGAACCCTTGATCGCGGCCGAGCAGCACGGCCCGAGTGATTGCCGCCGACCCGAACCGTTCGCGAACGCCGTCGAGCGCGTCGTCGACGGCCGACGTCCCACCGCGTTCGAACGGCAGCGCGAGCTGGATCGCTCGGTCGTCGCTCAGGTTGCCGAACGTCAACCCGATCAGCGTGATGCCCTGACGTTCGATCATCGGCAGGGCCGCGACGAGCAGCCCTCGCGCGACGTCCAGGATCGTCGGGGTGTGCGCGGTCGCCTCGGAGAGCGTGTGCGAACGGGTGGCGCGCGAGAAGTCGTCGAACCGCAGACGAAGCGTGATCGTTCGGCAGACTCGGTGGGCCTTCCGCAGCCTGCGCGCGAGACGATCCGCCAGCGCGACGAGGTCGGTGTCGAGCATCTCGGGCGATCTCGGCCTTCGGCCGAGCGCGCGCTGTGTCCCGATCGATCGGCGGCGGCGTCCGACCTGGACCGGCCGGGGATCCCGGTTGTGGGCCAGAGCGTGCAGGTGCCGACCGGAGGCGCGGCCGAGCAGGTGGACGAGCCGCTGCTCGCCGAGCTCCGCGACCTGCGCCACTGTCGTGATCGAACGCTCGCGCAACTTGGTCGCGGTGATCGGCCCGACGCCCCAGAGGCGCTCGACCGGAAGAGGATGCAGGAACTCGAGCTCCCCGTCGGTCGGGACGACCAGGAGGCCGTCGGGCTTGGCGACGCCGCTCGCGACCTTGGCGAGGAACTTCGTTCGGGCCACCCCGACGGTGACGGGCAGGCCAACCTTCTCGAGGACCTCCCGTCGGAGCCGAACGGCGATCTCGGTAGGCGTGCCCGAGATCCGCCACAGCCCCCCGACGTCGAGGAAGGCCTCGTCGATCGAGAGCCCCTCGACGAACGGCGTCGTGTCCTCGAACACCCGGAACATCGCCTTGCTCGCCTCGCTGTAGGCCTCCATCCGCGGGCTGACGACCACCGCGTGGGGGCAGAGCCGCCGGGCGAGCCTGCCACCCATCGGGGTTCGGATGCCGTAGGCCTTCGCCTCGTAGCTCGCGGCGAGCACGACCCCGGCGCCCACGATGACGGGACGCTTTCTGAGCGACGGGTCGTCCCGCTGTTCGACCGAGGCATAGAAGGAGTCCGCGTCTGCGTGCAGGATGGTCGCCTCGTCGCCCACCTGCGGATGCTCGCACCCGCCGAGGACGCTCCGGTACCCTCCGTGGCATGCGGCTGCAGCACCTGGCGCTCGAGGTGCGGGACCAGCAGCGAGCGATCGACCTCTACGCTCGGTTCTTCCGGTTCGATCCCGCGACGGCTCGCCGGTACCCCGACGGTGTCCTCATCCTCCACGACCTGACGGCTTCGCGCGTCGCGCCCGCCGACGCGGGGGGCGAGGTTCCGGGTTCCCACACTTCGGGCTCGAGATGGATCCGCGCGACGAGGTCCGTGGGCTCCGGGAACGGCTGGTCGCCGAACGGCATCGACCTCGTAGAGGACGAGGAAACCGAGGGCTACGTCGGGTTCAAAGTGTCTCGACCCCGACCGGCACGTAGTCGAGGTCGCCTGGGAGCCGTGAGCTCGCCGGGTTCAGGTCCGCGCGAGGTCCGATCGCGTGCGCGCCGAGGACGCGTAGCTCCCGGGCGTCGTGCCCACGTGGCGCTTGAAGTGACGGGTGAGATGGGCCTGGTCGTGGAAGCCGACGTTCGTCGCGACCTGGGCGACCGGTACGCCCTCGAGCAACGGTCCCCGCGCGGCGTCGATCCGGCGTGCGAGCACATAGCGGTGCGGCGCGATCCCGAACGTTCGCGAGAAGCCCCGCACGAGATGGGCGGGGGACGCATGGAGGAGGTGTCCGGCGTCGTTCAGGGTGACGCGCTCGAAGAGGTGCTCGTCGAGCAGGTCCCGGAGATCGGAGGCGAGCTCCTCGTCCGGGCGGTCCACCACCGTTTCCGTCCGCTCACCGAGGTGCCGCCGCAGCCGGAGGCTCACGCCCACGAGCGCCGTCTCCGCCGCGAATGCCTCGGCCGGGTCTCCGAGGAGCCGGTGCAACGATCGGAGCTCGCGAACGAGCCACGGATCCTCGACGTCAGGATCGTCCACGGCCCGACCGATCAAGTGGTCGTCGAGGACGTCGCTCCCGATGTAGAGAACCCGCTTGCGGAACCCGGCGCCGGTGGCCGGTCGCCCGTCGTGCACGACGTGCGGCGGCAGGATCGTCACTCGAGCGCCGGCGGCGCCACGGTGGCGCCTCTCCAGGTCGTACCGGATCGCGCCCTCGTCGACGATGAACACCGTCCAGGCCTCGTGGGTGTGCCGTGGGTAGACGTGATCGACGAACCGAGCGTGGAAGACCTCGTGGATGCCGGGGACCGCCGGCTTCCATGCGCGAACCCATTCGCGGCGCGTCGCCAACAGGCCAAGATCGTACAAGACCTCCCGCTCGGGTTCGGGCTTAGATCGACCCGATGTCTGGCGGAACCCCGGGACCGTTCGTGAGCGAGCTGGTCGCCTTGGCGACCTTCGGGTTCGTGGGGTCGGTCTCGCCCGGGCCGAACAACACGGTGCTCTGGGCCTCGGGCCTACGGTTCGGGTTCCGCCGGACGATCCCGCACGTCCTCGGCACGGCGCTCGGGATCGGCGCGCTTGTCGTCGGGGTCGCGGCCGGGATCGGGGCCCTCCTCGAGGCGGTGCCCCTGGCCGAGCTCGTTCTGAAGGTCGTTGGATCGGTGTACCTACTCTACGTGGCTTACCTGGTCCTCGGTAGCGGGGGCATCGGCCGCACGGAGGTCTCGAACCCGCTCAGCCTATGGCAGGCGATCGTCTTCCAGTGCGTCAACCCTAAAGCCTGGATCTTCGTGATCGCGGCGGTCGGGACGTTCCTCTCACCGGACCTGCGATGGCTCCTGGGTGTCTCCTTGCTTACCGGGACCCTCACGGTCGTCGTGGTCGCGTCGTCCTCGATCTGGGCGGCCGGTGGTGCGGCTCTCGGCCGGGTCGTCGACGACGAGCGGATGCGTCGGGTCGTCAGCGTCGGGCTCGCGGCGCTCCTCGTGGCCTCCGTGGCGCTCCTGTGGATCTGACATCGCCCGGCCGCCACGTCGGTTCGTGAGGTTGGGCGAGTCGCATGTGTTCACCGTACTTCGTGGCGTCTCCGTGCCCCCAACGCGTGCGCGACGAAGCCCCGGGGCGCCGAGGTCACGGCGGACCGGCGGTTCGACCGATCGTGCACCGGGTAGGAAGGAGCGACGAGTTCGAGGAGGCGATGTGGTCGGCACGGATCGGGAGCAACCGCACGGAGCGGATCGGGTCTTCTCGGCGTTCGCGAGCTCGGTTGCGAAGTGGACCGGGAGCCATTGGGCATTCGTCGTCGCCGCGCTGCTAGTGATCGTGGGTCTGCTGACGACGGAAGTCGAAGAGACCAACCTCGCCATCTCGATCGTGACCCTGCTCATGGTCTTCGTGCTCCAGAACACGCAGAACCGTGACTCCGCGGCGCTCCACCTGAAGCTCGATGAGGTGGTTCGAGCGGAACCGGAAGCGCGCGACGAGATCCGAGGCGCCGAGTCGAGATCCCACCGCGAGATCACGGACCTGACTCGCGAGGACTCGGATTCCCTCGTGCCGTCTTCGGAGGTGAGACCGAGTGAGTGAGCGAGCGACGCAGAAGGGCGACGCCGAGGTTGGCACCTGTCACGTGTGCGGAACCACGTTCGCCACGCAGGAGGAGCTGTCGAAGCACCTGATCGACGCCCACGAGGGGCTCGCATCGGATGAGCCGGTCCCTCGGGACCCAGGCGGAACTCAACCCGCCGACGACTAGGGGCTGCCGCGACCCCTGCGCTCGGCCGGAACCGTCTCGCGGACGGATGCCCCGGGGGACGAGGGCTTGATCGCGGCCTCCGCGGGTGCCCCGAATCGGAGCAGGCGACCCCCGAACGCAACCGCGCAGATTCCGAACCAGGACCAGCCGATCACCAGCCCGGCGACCACGTCCGAGAACCAGTGGACGCCGAGCAACACCCGTGTGCAGCCGACGGCCACCGCGACCGAGACCGCGGCCCCGCCGAGCGCCGCGCGGACCCTCGGCGAGCTGCCGATCCCAAGCACCAGGGCCACCGCAAGGTAGGTGGCTGCCGCGGCGGTCGTATGCCCGCTCGGGAAGGACGTCCCGGTGAAGATGGCCCGGGGACGGAGCTCGGGTCTGGCGCGATCGATCGTCGCCTTGATCGTGTTCGAGATCAACACCTGGCCGAGGACGACCGTCGTCACGAAGAGCGGGATCGCGGGCTTCCGCCAACGCCAGAGGCCGTACACGGAGATCACGATCCCGACGCCGAGGATCGTGGCCGTATCGCCGAGGTGCGTGATGGCGCCGAGGACGGCGTCGGAGAAGGTCGTTGCGTTCTCGTCCGCCCAGACCTCGATCACATGGTCGAGGTCGACGAGCCCGACGTCGCGCCGGACCATCCACGCGAGCACGCCCACGATCACGCCGGTGAGGACGAGTGCGGCGAGCGCCACGGTGAGCGCGAGGCCCGTGGCCGTCGAAGGGTCCATCCGCGAGCGCAAGAACCTCCGAGACCGACGATGGCTGCCCAGGTCCTCGCCCAGCGCCTCGGTGGCGCTGAGCGCGGGGTCGGCGTGCGGCCAGCGGCGGATCGCCAGGGACGCGCCCAGACCCGCGGAAGCGCTCACCACCAGCACGAGGACCAGGACCACCACGATCCCCTTTCATCCGAGTTGGTTCTGCTCGCGAGGTTTCCCCGGTGGCGTTCTGTGGGAAACACCAGACTATGGAAGGGACCGAACTCTTCGAGCCGAGTCCCGGGCTCCCCGAACGACTCGCCGGGCCGTTCCGGCGCCCGTTCATCGCGGGAGCGACGGTCGGGGTGGCCGGCTACGTCATCATGACGCTCCTCCTCGTGACCCTGGGTCTGCTCTTGGTCAACGTGTTCCTCGACGGGGCGGTCGGCCGATGGGACGACTCGGTCAATCGCTGGTTCGTGCAGCAGAGGACCCCGACGCTCGACGACCTGACCGTCTGGGGGTCCCGCCTCGGCGACACGTTCACGGTGATCGGCATCGCGGCCGTAGCGGTCGTGATGCTCGCGATCGGGCGCCTCTGGGCCCGGATCGCCTTCCTCGTCGGCGCGCTGCTCATCGAGCTGACGACCTTCGTGACGACCGCGTTCCTGGTCGAACGTCCGCGTCCCGCGGTCCGTCAACTCGACGCCGTACCCCCCACCTCGAGCTTCCCGTCCGGACACACGGCCGCCTCGATCGTCCTGTACGTGGGTCTCGCGCTCATCGTTACGTCGCTGATCCGCAACACCCTCGCTCGGGTGGTCGTGTGGTCCGTGGCCATCGTCGTTCCGGTCGCCGTCGCTCTCTCGCGGTTGTATCGCGGGATGCACCATCCGACCGACGTGATGGCGAGCGTGATCGGCGCGGCGGGATGTCTGGCGTTCGCGCTCCTTGCGACGCGCACCGGCCTTGTGGTGGCCGAGCGAGGGGACGCGAAGAGCGAGAGCGACCCCGCCGGGCCCCATCCCGTCCCCTTGGGGGTTCCGACCGAAGCATCCGGCGTCGAGGTCGCATCATGACGTCGATCGCCGTGATCGCGCATGCAGCCAAGGAGCTGGGCGGTGGGCTGCCCGAGCTCCGGAAGACCCTGGCCACGTACGGGATCAGCGATCCTCTTTGGCAGGAGGTGCCCAAGAGCAAATACGTCCCCGATGGCGTGAAGGAGCTGCTCGACGCCGGTGTCGACCTCCTCTTCGTGTGGGGTGGCGACGGAACGGTCCAGCGCGCGATCGATGCGATCGCCGGTCGTCCGGTCACCCTTGCCATCCTGCCTGCGGGCACCGCCAACCTGCTGGCGACCAACCTGGGTCTCCCGCAGGAGATCGAGGCGTGCGTGCGGATCGGTCTGCACGGCGCCCGACGAGTTCTCGACGTGGGGAAGGTGAACGGGGAGCGCTTCGCGGTGATGGCCGGTGCGGGGCTGGACGCCGTGATGATCCGGGATGCCGATGCCGGACTGAAGGACAAGGTTGGGCGCATCGCCTACGTGTGGACCGGCGCGAAGAGCGCGCAGCTGGATCCGGTGAAGATGACGATCGAGGTCGACGGGAAGCCCTGGTTCGAGGACAAGGCGACCTGCGTCCTCGTCGGCAACGTCGGTGAGGTCCTCGGCGGCCTGTCCGTGTTCCCCGACGCGGTGCCCGACGACGCCGTGCTCGATATCGGCGTGGTCACGGCGGATGGCTGGTGGGAGTGGGCGAGGACACTCGGTCGCTCGGTCGTCGGCAACGTCAGCGCGTCGCCCTTCGTCCAAACCACCACGGGCCGTTCCTTCGTCGTTCGGCTGAACGCCCCGATGCCGTACCAGCTCGACGGGGGCGACCGGAAGCCGACCACGAAGCTCAAGATCAAGGTGAAGCCCGAGGCGATCACCGTGGCCGTCCCCGAGGAGGAGGAAAGATGAGCACCGCGAACCCCGTCCCCGAGACCTTCGATCTCACCGGCTCCGATGCGAAGGAGACCTTAGAGAGGACCGGACGGCTGCGGCTCCTTCGGGACGCCTTCGAGCGACTCCGAGCGTCGGACGGGTTCAGCCATGCCCGTTCGATGGCCTTCCTGACCGCGCTGATCCTGGTGCAAGGTGTCATCGCCCTGGTGGGACTCGCGAGCGCCCTTGGGTCGGGGCGGGTGAGCGAGGCGATCGTTGGGATGCTGAAGGAGGTTTTCCCCGGGCCGGCCGGTGTGGTCCTGACCGACGCGGTCAAGCAGGCACACGAGGCCGGTTCGCAGAGCCGGTCACTGGCTCTGACGCTCGGACTCATCGGCGCCATCGTCACCGGGACGATCCTGCTGGGGCAGATCGAGCGAGCGATGAACCGCCTCTACGGTGTCGAACAGGACCGTCCCACCACGAAGAAGTACGGCCGAGCGTTCGTGCTCACCCTCAGTGCCGGTCTCCTGGCGGTCGTCGCGTTCATCGCGATCACCCTGGGACGGTCGGCGGGCTCGTTGTTCGAGAGTCCCTCGGCTCACGACGTCTGGAACGTCCTCCGCTGGCCGCTTGCCTTCGCCTTCCTGACCGGCGCGACCGCGTGCGTGTTCCGGTGGAGTCCGCGTCGTCACCAACCCGAGTGGTCCTGGCTGGCGATCGGCGCCCTCGTGTCGGTCATCTTCGTGCTTATCGTGACGATGGCGCTCAGCGGCTTCTTCCTGCTCAGCTCCACGTTCGGTCAGACCTACGGACCGCTCGCCGGGTTCGTGGCCCTGCTACTGTGGACCATGCTGAGCTCGATAGCCCTCCTGTACGGGGTCGCCGTCGCCGCGCAGCTCGAAGCCGTACGTGCCGGGGTCCCCTCGCCACGACGACCCACCGGGTCCGTCGATCCGGCTTCCGCGGGTCCGCGGCCCGACGCTCGATCGCAACCCGCCACGGTCAGTGCCTCGTGAGCGTTGCGCTGGACGTGACCAAGCACCATCCGGCGTCCCAGGACCGAACCGACCAGATCCGTCGCACGCTCGAAGGGGTCCTCGGCGTTCCGGCGACGGAGGGCAACCTCGTCGAGGTCCTCCGCAACGGCAACGAGATCTTCCCGGCGATGCTGGGAGCCATCGCCGAGGCCGACCACACGATCGACTTGCTGACGTTCGTCTACTGGCGCGGCCAGATCGGCACGAGGTTCGCCGAGGCGCTCTCGGAGCGCGCTGGATCGGGGGTGCGTGTTCGCGTTCTCCTGGACGCGTGGGGTGCGCATCCGATCGATCGAGAACTGATCGGCATGATGGAGGACGCCGGCGTTCGGCTCCGTTGGTTCCGTCCGCTGCACCGGCTCCAGATGTCGAAGGCGAACCATCGGACCCACCGCAAGGTGATGGTCGTGGACGAGGCGGTCGGCTTCACCGGTGGCGTCGGCATCGCCGACGAATGGAACGGCGACGCCCGCAACGAGCACGAGTGGCGGGACACCCACTTCCGCGTGCATGGGCCGGCGGTCGACGGGTTGCGAGCGGCGTTCCTCGACAACTGGATCGAGACCGACCCCGAGATCTTCACGAGGGAGATCGATCGGTTCCCCGACCAGCCCAAGCCGGGACGTTCGGTGATCCAGTGTGTCCGTGGGGCATCGGAGACCGGTGCGAGCGACATGTCCACGCTCGTGCTCTCGCTCCTCCAGATCGCCGAGGAGCGGATCCGGATCACGACGGCGTTCTTCGTGCCCGATGCCGAGTTGGTAGATCGCCTGTGCGCCGCGAGCGACCGAGGGGTGACGGTCGAGATCCTGCTCCCGGGGCCGCATGCTGACAAGCGCTTCGTCCAACTGGCGGGCCAGGCCGTCTACGAGTCGTTGCTCGAGCACGGTGTCAGGATCTGGCAGTTCCAACCCTCCATGCTGCACGCGAAGGTCATGACCATCGACGGCCGTATCGCGAACGTCGGCTCCGCGAACTTCAACGCCCGCAGCACCGAGCTCGACGAAGAGATCAACATGGTGGCGCTGGACCCCGACCTGGTCCTGCTTCTCGACGATCAGTTCGACCACGACCTGGAGCGGAGCGAGGAGATCGAGGCGGGCCGCTGGGAGGAGCGCTCCCTCGGCCGACGAGTGCTCGTGGGCCTGACCAAACCCCTTCGGCGCTCCCTCTGAAAGGAGTCCGGCCGTCGGGAACGACGCGTCGGCCGGGACCCGAGGGGAACACGGCGAGCCCGGATCCCGGACGATGGCTTGTCGCCCCCTGGTCGGACGTCTACGATTCGCCGCCCTGGAGAGAGGGACGGTCCGATGGCGCGGCCCCACCTTCGAGACGTCGTTTCGGTCCCTCGCTCCCGCCGTGGCGCTCTCGGGGTCGCGGTCGCCCTGGTCGGACCCTTCGCGGCGCTGGCGGTCGCCTCCCTCGACGGGCTCGCACGGTTCCGCGGCACACCGTTCCTGATCGTGATCATCGTCGCGTCGGCCCTCGGCCGGCTCGCCGGTGGGTTCGTCGCGCTCGCGATCTCGATTGTGCTGCTCGACTACAACTTCCTCCCGCCGACCGGCGATCTGGCGCTGACCTCGGCCATCGAGCTCCCGCTCCTCGTGTACGCGGTCGTGGTCGTCCTCACGGCCTACCTCTCGGCCGACCGGGATCGGGCCGACCGGGAGGCGCGACATGGGGCCGAGCGTCTAGAGCTCCTCGCGCAGACCGGCGACCTGTTCGCGGCGCCGACGGACGCCGAGGCGACCCTTCGCGATCTCGCCGGCCTCATCGTGCCCCGGCTCGCGGACTGGTTCTCGGTGGACCTGCTCGAGGGCGGCGAGATCCGGAACGCGCTCGTGGTCCACCCCGATCCGGCGAAGGTCGAGCTCGCCCGGGCGCTGCAGCGCCGGTTCCCGTCGGACCCGAACGCCCCCACCGGCACGCCGCACGTGATCCGCACCAACACCTCCGAGCTCACGGGGTCGATCTCGGACGACATGCTGCGTGCCCTGATCCCCGATCCCGGGCTGCTCGCCACGGTCCGGGGGCTCGGGCTCCGGTGCGCGATGACCGTTCCGCTGACCGCCCGCGGCCGGACGTTCGGTGCGCTCACGCTGATCGGCGCCGAGAGCCACGAGCGCTACGGAACGGATGACCTCCGGCTCGCGGAGGAGATCGCCGACCGCGTCGCGCTCGCGATCGACATCACACGGCTGTTCGCCGCCGAGAGCGAGGCGCGAGCCGCGGCGATCGCCGACTCCCGTCGCAACGAGGTGTTGAAGGAGATCACGGCCGCGTTCGGCCTCGCGATCACGGTCGACGAGGTCATGGCCGCGATGCTCGACCAGGGGGTCAGGATCGCGGGCGCCGCCGCGGGGACCGTCGGCCTGGTCACCGACCACGGCCGCGTCGAGCTCGTCGGCATGAGCGGGTACGAGCCCGACGACCACCCGTACTGGCACGAGTTCGGGCTCGAGGAGCAGCTCCCGATGGCCGACGCGATCCGCGAGCGACGCCCGGTCGTGCTGTCGACGACCGAGGAGCGCGACGCGCGCTTCCCGGCCCTCGCCGGGAGAGGGGAGCAGCTCGACCACGTCCTCGTCTGCCTGCCGCTTATGCTCGGCGGTCAGGCGATCGGCGGGTTCTCGGCGTCGTACCCGCCCGGGACGCGGTTCGGGGACGAGGACGTGACGTTCCTTCGAGCCATCGGGGAGCAGTGCGCCCAGGCGATCGATCGCGCCCGGTCGGTCGCGCGCGAGCGTGCGACGCGCGCGCGGTTCGACGCCCTGGCGAAGGCGTCGCGGGCGCTCGCGCGAACGCTCGACTTCGACGCCACGTCCCGGACCGTGGTCCAGCTCGCCCTCGATCACCTCGGGGGCCGGGCGACCCTGTATACGCGTGAGCGCGAGTCGCTGGTGGTCATGGCCGAGACGGACGCCGGCGGCGCCCACGCGATCACCGAGGGATCCGAACCGGTGGAAGGGCCACCTCCCGAGGTCGAGGAGGCGATCGTCTCGTCGCTGGAGAAGGCCAGGCCAGAGATCCTGACGAGTGAGGGGGACGAGCCGGAGGGACTCGTGCTCCCGCTCAACATCGCGGACTCGACGCTCGGCGCGGTCGTCGTGTTCGAACCGTCACGCGACTTCCGCCGGGCCGACGAGCTCGAGTTCGCGCGGGAGATCGCGCGACGGATGGCGCGCGCGATCGAGAACTCGCGCCTGTACCGGGAGCGCGACTACGTCGCGCGGACGCTCCAACGGAGCCTGTTGCCCCCGATGCTCCCCGAGGTCCCCGGGATCGAGATCGAGACGCTGTTCCTGCCGGCTTTTCGCGGCTACGAGGTTGGCGGCGACTTCTACGACGTCTTCGAGAAGCCGAAGGGTCGTTGGGCAGCGGTCATCGGGGACGTCTGCGGCAAAGGTGTAGAGGCGGCCGCACTGACCGGGCTCGCTCGGCACACCCTCCGCGCGCTCTTCGAGGTCGCCTCCCCGAGCGACGCGCTCGGCGAGCTCAACCGAGCGCTGCTGCGCGAGCGTCTGGACGGCCGCTTCTGCACGGTCGCCTACGTCAACATCGAGCCCGACCCCGAAGGCGGCGCCCGGCTGACCCTGGCCTGTGGAGGCCACCCGTTGCCGCACTTCATCGCCGGGGACGGGTCGACCTCGCTCGTGGGGCGTTACGGGACGCTGATCGGCGTGACCGAGGACCCGCGGATCGAGGACGTCGAGATCCGCCTCAGCCCCGGTGAGGCGATCGTGCTGTTCACCGACGGCATCCTCCGCAAGGACGAGGCGTTCGGTGACGAGCCCGACGGACTCACGACGGCGCTCCGGAGCGCGCACTTCGGCTCGGCGGCGGAGATCCGCGAGCGGATCGACGGGTACGTCCGCGACCTGATCGCCGAGGAGCAAGACGACGACATCGCGGTCCTCGTGGTCCGCGCTCGTTGAGACCTCGAGGGACTCAACGCTTGCACTTGACGAGGCGGACGACCGTGCCCTGCCGCTCCCCGGTGCCGCGCCGCAGCGAGAAGTCGTCGACCATCGCGGCCATGAGCGGGAGCCCACGGTGGCCGCGCCCATCGACCTCGGGCACCGGCAGGATCGGCTGGTAGATCCCGTCGTCCTCGACCGTGATCTCCAGACACGAACCGACCAGCGTCATCGAGACCCGGATCTCGTTCGTCCGGCTGTGCAGGATCGAGTTGGCGCAGGCCTCGGTGACCGCGAGTTTGAGGTCCTCGACGAAGTTCGTGAACGTGAGCCGGCTTGCCTCTACGGAGACGAACCGGCGGACCTCCGGGAGCACGGTGCGTTCGGCGGCGAACGCGCGGCTGGCGACCGGGGTGCTCAACCTACGCTTCCCTCCAACCGAACGCCGAGTCCCTCGAGCCCGGCGATCTGCAGGATGCCGGCCACGTGTGGAGTCGGGCTCTGCAGCACCAGCCGGCCCTGTTGGCCGAGCGACTGATGCAAGAGGATGAAGAGCCGGATGCCGCTGCTGTCGATGAAGGTGAGGTCGGATACGTCCAGGACGACGTCGCCGGGCGCCTCGAACAGCCCGGCGAGCGACGCCATCGCGGTGTCGTAGGCGGCGAGATCGAGCTCGCCGGTCATCCGAGCGCTGCGCTCACCATCGCGCAGCTCGATCCGGAACCCGTCCTCAGCCATCCAGCCGACACTACCAACCCTTCGGGCAGGGACGCGGAGCGCCGGCCGGAGCGTTCCTCCCCGGCGTCGCAGGCACGTGGCATCGTGGTCGATAGGGACACGCAGAAGAGGAGGCGAGCATGGAGCAGCGGGTGAGCCTGATCACGCTCGGGGTCGCGGACCTCAAGCGCGCCCAGACCTTCTACGAGGGTCTCGGGTGGTCCGCCCCCGCCGACGAGAATGACGACGTCGTGTTCTTCCCGGCGGGCGGGATGGTGGTGGCGCTCTGGGACCGCGCCAAGCTGGCCGCGGACAGCACGGTGACCGACGGCGGGGGATGGGGAGGCGTCACGCTCGCCTACAACGTCCGATCGCCCGAGGAGGTCGACGTGGTGATCGAGGAGGCGCGCGCGGCCGGGGCTCGGATCGGACGGGAGCCGGGGGAGACGTTCTGGGGCGGCTACTCGGGCGTGTTCGTGGACCCGGACGGCCATCCCTGGGAGGTCGCACACAACCCCTCGTGGACCGTGAACGACGATGGCTCGATCAGGCTCTGAGCTCGGGTCGATAGGCAAGGCCCCGCGGACCGTGATCCGCGGGGCTCCACCACCCGTTCGTCTAGCCCCGCATCCCGTGGCCGGTCTCGAGCAGCGTCTTGAGGTCGCTGAAGACCTCGCTCCATCCGCCGCCGGCGCCCATGCTCTCCATCTCGCCTCCGACGAACAGCGCGAGACGTGGGGCACCCTCCAGCTCGTGGATCACGGTGAGCTTGCTCACGCCGGGGCCGGTCTCGACGATCTCGTACGTGAGGCGCGTGAAGCCCTCCGCCTCGCTCTGTGGATCCATCAGCATCCGCCAGGTCTGGACGAGCTTGCGCGGCGGATCCGATTCCAGCACCTCGCCGTCCACGATGACGTCGGGAACGGGGCCACCCCCCATCTCGGCGCGCGCCTTCTTCATGTCGTCGGTCGCGAACGCGCGATAGGCGCCACCCGGACGAAGGTCGTACTCGACCCGGCCGCCGTACCCGTACCGCTCGGTCCACTCCGGCTGCGTGATCGCCTCCCAGATCGCCTGCGGCGTCGCCTTGATGTAGACGCGATAGACCTGGGTGGTCACGGCGGTCTCCGTTCCCGTCGTCATGCTATCTCCTCCTCCAGCTCGGCCTTGAGGTCCGCGAGCGCCGAGACTTGGCGCTCCCGGTACTTGTCGATCCACCGGTCGTGGACCAGCCGGATCGGTACTGGGTTGAGGAAGTGGAGCTTCTCCCGGCCCGAACGGCGGGTGACCACGAGGCTCGCGTCTTCGAGGACGCGCAGGTGCTTCATGACTCCGAACCGCGTCATGTCCAGCTCGGACTCGAGCTCCGAGAGCGTGCGGCCGTCACGTTCGAAGAGCCGGTCCAGCAGGAACCGCCGCGTCGGGTCGGCCAGCGCCTTGAACACCCGGTCGTCGGTCACGGTGGCACGATATGTGACCTTTAGGTCACATGTCAATACCAACGAAACCGGGGTGCTGTCCACGGTCGCTACGGCCGGGCGGCCTACGGAGGTTGCTCCAGATAGGGTCTTGCGCCGGAACGATCCGTCGGTGCATAGTGCGCCCTGGACGTCCGAGCTACGGGCTCGGCCGATGGACGGCGGCGCGACGCGGGCACGCGCCGCCGTCTCCTTTTCCCGGGCCATTCCGGCCCCCTCGGATGGGCTCGTCGGGCGGGGATCGGGTGCTACCCTTCCGGACTCGGGCGCGTAGCTCAGCGGGAGAGCGCTCGCCTCACACGCGAGAGGTCGCAGGTTCAATACCTGCCGCGCCCACAGGGAAAGCCGCTGGTCAGCGCTTCGCGGACTCGATCGATACCACGTCGCCGGCGACGTCGTGACGCAAGAGCATCGGCGCGTGTTGCATCGAGGCCGTCGGCGAGCGCGGCGTCGAGCGGCGGGAACAGGTACCCGTAGACGTTCAACATCGTCGTGATACTGGCGTGACCCATCCGAGCCTGGATCTCTTTCGGGTGTGCGCCCTCCGCGATCGCCAACGCCGCAGCCGTGTGTCGCAAGTCGTGGAAGGTCGGCGCCGGGGAGATACTCGCGGCCGCGAGGGCCGGCGCGCAGAACCGACGGCGGAAGTTCGTCCGGCGCCGATGAGAGTCGGCAGTCGTCTCAGCCAGGTGGGTTCCCCTGCTAGCTGACTGCAGCTCTCGACGAGGTGTTCGGGTATGTATATCCGGTCCTGCACGGCAAGGAGGTTAGCCGGGCGCTAGCGATCAGCCTCCCGCAGCATCCCGACCAGCACCGCCCTCAGCGTTCGACCCTCCTCGCAGTCGATCAGCAACTCGGCTCACCGCGTGCTCGCTGGGCGGCGCGGGCTCCCGGCGTTCTGCCCGGGAGGTTACGCGTTCAGTACGGCCAGCGGTCGGTCGCTTGCAACAACGCACGGGCGTGGTTGATCTCGCCCGCGTGGTAGAAGTCGTGACCGATCATGATGCGGATGATGTCGCGGGTCGGGAGACGGTCGCCCCAGTTGGTGAGGCGCTCGTGGTCGAGTTCAGCGTCCTCAGGCAGCGCGCGGACGGATGTGAGCCAGCGCCTGTGACCTTCGCGCAACCATTCCAGCAGCTCGCCGTGCGGACGTGACGTCGCGCCGTGGGCCGGGATGAGCGGCGGTTCATCACCGCGCATCGTCCCTGAGCCGAAGGCATAGTCCTCGTACATCCACTTCGCCCAGCCAACGTGTTCGAGGATGTCGGCGATCGTCCGTCCACCTCCCGCTGGGCGAGTGGTCCAGTCACCGTCACGCATGTCGCGGAGGTTGGCGATCAATGACTCATCGGAGTCGCCCTCGAACGCGTCTTCGCCAAGCCTGGCGAGGGTCTCGATGGCAACGCGAGACTCGGCCATCATCCGTAGCTCCAGAACTCGCCGATCCGGTCGGCCCACTCGAAGTCGGGGAGCATCAGGACGTGGAGGAGTTCGGCGCGGGGAGCCGGCCCGAGGGCGTCGAGGCGCTCCGCTCCTGTAATCGGCGTTCCAGTTCATCAGGACGCATCCATCCGGAGGCTACGCCGTCAGGGCTCTCATCGCCCGCTCGGCTCCGGCGAGAGTATCTACGCTGGTGCCATGGTTAAGTTGGCGAGGGAAGGCAGCACGTGGCGCATCGGGACAGGCGCCGAGGTCGCGTGGATCGCCAACAGCACATCCACGAGCCTGACCATTACCGCCGCCATCCCACCCGTCTTCGAGGCGTACGCGAAGGTCGTGCTGCCGTACGGAGGTCACGGACAGGACACACATGACCGAGCCGTGCTTGAACTGCTGAGCGAGCAATCGCCAGAACAGAGGTGGTGGCTGGGGTATCTGGACACCGGCGCCGATGACATCGTCTTCCCGGGTGCACCGATGGTGAACTTGTACGCGGGATGGCACTGGCGTGGCGTCGGTCCCTACCGCCTCGGACGTTGGCCGGTGGGCAGCCGGGGCCAGGGCTCCGGGGTCGGAGGGACACGACGATGAGGAGAGTGTTTGGTTTGACGTGGCCCTGCTGGCGCCGTCATACATTGCGCCGGTGTCCCGCTCCAACGGCCACCGGTCGGCCGCTCGATCTCTACGAACGGCATCGCCGATCTCGCCCAGACGCTCGCACCGCTGTTTGAGGACGCCGTCGACGCCGACCCCACTACCCGGCGGCCAGACGAGATGACGCGCCGCTGGGCCAGTGTTGCGGAGTGACCCCGTGAGCGTCGCGAGTTCGTCTACGACGTTGGCTCGACAGGAGCAGGCCAAGGACGACGCCCCACCGTATCGAACCGGCCGGCTCAGGTTGCGCGGGATTATCGGGTCGTATGGTCGAAGGCTACGCCGAGGCGCCAGGCGTGCCGCAAACTGCCGCAAGAGGAACAGTAAGGCCGATACGGACTGATACCCGTGTGGCCCTGTTGTAGCCTTGACAGCGCGTTGTGGAGAACCCGCAGGTAGGGGCAGGTACCCGATATCGCCTCACACGCGAGAGGTGCAGGTTCAAAACCTGCCGCGCCCACCATCTGACGTGCGGGATCGCGAGGTGGCGGTTGCGTACCATCCTCCGGACGCCCTCAAGGAGATCACGTGAGCGAGACCTGCTTCGACCCTCGCACGCTTGAGCAGCCACATACTTGTCCGGGGCGTTGTGCTTGCTATGCCAATCACCATTGCGCGCCGGGTTGTGCTTGCACCTCATGTCCACGTAGCCGCGTCGGGTATCTGTCCCCCAAGGAACACGCGGCCTTCGTCCGCAGCGCCCTCAAGGACCGGGGAACCGAGTGACGAACGCCGATCGCATCCCGCGAGACCTCGTCGAGGGTGCCTGAAGCAACCCCGTTCATTTTCGCTTCGCCCCGGGTTCGGTAACTTCTTCGGACGATCGTTCGAGGGGAGCACGGGATGTCCGCAACCAACGAGATCGCGCCGACCGAGGCCCGCACGGGCGTCGCGGCGCGCGCGATCGGCCTGACTAAGACCTACGGCGAACGAGATGCGACCGTGCGCGCGCTCGACGACGTCTCGGTAGAGTTCGAGCGCGCCCGGTTCTCGGCGATCATGGGTCCGTCGGGGTCGGGGAAGTCGACCCTCCTCCACTGCATGGCGGGCCTCGACAAGCCCACGTCCGGGCAGGTCCTGATCGGCGACGTGGACCTGACCACCCTGTCCGAGAAGGACCTGACGCTGCTGCGGCGCAGGAGCGTCGGCTTCGTGTTCCAGGCCTACAACCTCGTGCCCACGCTCACGGCATCGGAGAACATCACGCTCCCGCTCGACATCGCGGGAGAGGAGCCGGACAAGGCCTGGTTCGACGAGGTGGTCGACACCGTCGGGATCCGCGACCGCCTCAGCCACCGGCCGGCCGAGCTCTCGGGCGGCCAGCAGCAGCGCGTCGCCGGCGCGAGGGCGCTCGTCAGCCGTCCCGAGATCGTGTTCGCCGACGAGCCGACGGGCAACCTGGACTCCAAGGCGAGCCAGGAGATCCTGACGTTCCTGCGAAGCGCCGTGAAGGACCACGGGCAGACGATCGTGATGGTGACGCACGACGCGTCGGCGGCCAGCTTCGCCGACCGGATCGTGTTCCTCGGCGACGGCAGGGTCGTCGACGAGATGCTCGAGCCGACCACCGAGCGGGTGCTCGACCGGCTGAAGTCGCTGGAAGGCTGACCGTGTTCCGCGCGGCGATCCGCAGCCTGCTCGCCCGGAAGGTCCGCCTGCTCCTCACGTGTCTGTCCGTCGTGCTGGGTGTCGGCTTCATGGCGGGCACGTTCGTCCTCACCGACACGATGACCAGGGCGTTCAACGACCTGTTCGACACCGCGTACTCGTCGATCGACGTGCTGGTCCGCAGCGAGAACGCGTTCACCGCGCAGACCAGCAGCCTCGAGGAACGCGAGCCGATGCCCGAGTCGGTGCTCGCGGACGTGCGGGGGGTCCCCGGGGTCGCGAGGGCCGAGGGCGACGTCGTGGGGTACGCGCAGATCGTCGACCCGGCGACCGGCAAGGTGATCGGGACGTTCGGGCCGCCGACGGCCGCCTCGGCGTGGAACGAGCTCAACGGGTTCACGCTCAAGCCGGGCGGCTCACCGCCGAGCGGCCCCGACCAGGTCGTGATCGACGCCGGAACGGCTGAGGCGCACGACATCCAGGTCGGCGACCGCGTCGAGATCGTCTTCGAGGGCCCGCCGGGCGAGTTCGACGTCGTCGGGATCGCCGGGTACGGCGAGGCCGACAGCCTGGGCGGGGCGACGTGGGCGCTGTTCGATCTGCCGACCGCGCAGCGGGTGTTGGGCAAGGAGGGCGAGCTCGACTCGGTGTCGGTCGTGGCGGACGCGGGAGTCTCGGGTGTCGACCTGCAGCGACGGATCGGGGAGGTGCTGCCGAAGGGCGTCGAGGCCGTCACGGCCGCCACGGTGACCTCGGAGGCGCAGGACCAGATCAGCACCGGTCTCGGCTTCCTTCGGACGGCCTTCCTGGTCTTCGCGTTCGTCGCCCTGTTCGTCGGCGCCTTCATCATCTTCAACACGTTCGCGATCATCGTGGCCCAACGGACGCGCGAGCTTGCGTTGTTCCGAGCGCTCGGCGCGAGCGGGCGGCAGGTGATGACCTCGGTCATGGTCGAGGCCACCGTGATCGGCGTGGTGTCCTCG
>Ga0207708_10001319_pt1 | contig 18644 bp, 20 predicted proteins | sample KBSK5101metaG_FD_184340 | JGI IMG/M metagenome (GOLD analysis project Ga0207708, IMG submission 184340) | Corn, switchgrass and miscanthus rhizosphere microbial communities from Kellogg Biological Station, Michigan, USA - KBS K5-10-1 metaG... | ecosystem: Host-associated > Plants > Roots >...
CGCCTGCTGGATGGTGTTCTGAAGCGAGTAGTCGGTGCTGTTCTCCACGACCTTGACGGCGGCCACCACCGCGAGCAACGGCAGAAGCGCCGACGCGCCGTACCCGGCCACCGCCAGCAGCGGCAGGAACAGCAGCGCGCCCCCGACGCCGACCTTCTTGAACACACGCGCCACGACGACGACCTGCACGACCGCCGTGATGACGCTGATCCAGGTCTGGAAGTTGCCGTAGAAGGCGCCGATGAAGTGGCGGCGCGCGCCGACGGCCAGCGTCTGCGCCTTGGCGTTCACCAGCTCGGCCAGAATGAAGTCGCCGGTGGTGTTGACGAAATTGAGCACCAGGACGGACAGACCGATCAGCAGCAGGTAACGATCGGAGAGCAGCAGGGTGAATCCTCCCCGCTCATCGCGTTCCTGCGCCGGCCCGTCGGGAACGCGCTCGCGGTGCCCCAGCCCCGCGCCGTGGCTGGCGTGCGTGAGCAGCATGCACCCGGCCAGCAGCGCGGCCGCGACGAGCATGAGGTGATGCGGATGTACCCACTCGATGGCGCGCGCCGCGATCTGGGCGCCCAGGATCCCGCCGATCGTGCCGCCCGCGGCGATGATCGGGAACAGCCGCCTGCCCTCCGACTCGGTCATGATGTCGTTGGCCAGCGACCAGAACTGGGCGATCGACAGCGTGCTGAAGATGCCCAGCCAGACGAAGAACCCGAACCCGATCGGCGTCCCCAGCTTGCCGAGCAGGAAGAAGGTCGCCAGGCAGACCACGAATGTGCCGAAGATCCATTTCACGAGGCGCGCGGGTTCGACGCGATTCGCGAGCACGCTGTACGCGGGGATGACGAGAAACAGCAGACCCGCCTGCATGCCGCGCGCGTAGCTCCGGCTCACCGCGCCGCCACCCATCAGGATCAGCGGTTCGCGAATGACCTTGAGGATGTAGTACGCGGTCAGCAGCAGGAACAGGTTGATGAAGAACAGCAGCACCATGTGCCATTCCCCCGGGTGCACGTCCGATCCGACGAGCCTCTCGATCGACCTGCCGAGCTTTCGCAGCGCCGGCGCCATCGCATGACCTCCTAGCGGCGGGTCGGGACGACCAGCACGGGGCGGTGAGCCTGGCGCACGACCACCTCGGCGACGGATCCCAGCACGGCGTGCGCGACGCCGCCGCGCCCGTGGGATCCCAGGCTGATCGCGTCGACGTTCAAGCGTTCGGCGGCCGCCACGATCGTCTCGGCCGGTTTCCCGCCGTCGACGACCGAGACGTGCGTCGTGATGCCGAGCGCGTCCGACTCCGGCGGGACGAGCGCCCGAAGCTGCTCGATGATCGCGGCGCGCTCGGCCGCGGTGAGGCGGTCGGGCAGATCGTAGGCGAACGCGGGATTGGGCACGCCGTGCTCGTGAACGTGGCACAGCTCGACGACGCCGCCGGTCGCGCGCAGCAGCGCGTACGCGTGCGGGATCGCCGCGTTGCCGACGTCCGACAGGTCGGTCGGCGCCAGCACCGTCAGGATCCGCGGCAACTTCCGCGGCGCTGCCGCGCCGGCCCGCGACAGCGGCGCGGTCGGAACGCAGATCATCGGGACGCGCACGGGGTGACGGGCCAGGCTCGCGGACACCGACCCGCCGAGCAGGCGCGCGACGCCGTGACGCTGGTGCGAGCCGATGATGAGCAGGTCGTGAGGCTCCTGATCCAGGGCGACGGCGAGGCCGGCGCTGGGCGCGCCGATGGACGGCCGGATCTGCAGCGCGACGGCGCCCTGTCCGGGCAACCCGTCGACCATCGCGCGCAGCCTGGGCTCCAGGTTCTTGACGACATCCGGATCGATCTCCAGCGGGTTGCGCGGACCGCGCAGGCCGAGGCGGCGGTATTCAGCGATCGGCCAGTAGAGGTGAAGGAACGTCACGTCGCAGCGGGCGGGCCGGCGCAGATCCGCGGTGAACGTCACCAGCGCGGCCCCTTCGTCCCCTTCCAGACCGACCAGCGCCTTGAACGGCCGCGCCGTCGCGTTGGTCTGCGACGGGAACCATACGTGGCTCGGGTCCTGGCGCGGGACGATCGCGACCGGGCAGCTCGCGGACCGGACGGTTCGCTCGGCGACGCTGCCCAGAACCCACCGTTCGATCGCGGGCAGACGGCCGGCGCCGACGACGATCAGCCGCGCCTCGTGGCGGCGCGCGTGGTCGACGATGACGACCTCGGCCTGCCCGGTCAGCAGGTGCGGCTGGACCGTGACGCCGGCGTGGCGCACCGTCCCGGCCGCGAGCACGGCGAGCTGCTCGTGGGCGTCCTGCCGGCGCGCCGCCTCGAAGGTCGCCGCGTCGGCGGCCAGCGCCTCGCGATCGTGGGTTGGTTCGGGCAGGACGTGGACGAGGTCGATGCGGGCCCCTTGGCGTCGCGCATAGGCGGCGGCCCAGTCGAGCGCGCTCGCCGCCTCGTCCGAAAAGTCCGTGGCGCAGACGATCAGCGATTCGGTGTTCATTTGCCGTTCCGGCGTGCGTACACCGCCTCCTCCCGGCTGCGCGCGCGCAGGTCCTGGACCTGTTCCGGCGTACCGGTCGTGATCTCGATGGCCATCGGATCGGACGCGCGCTTGATGTCGATGCCGCGCATGTACAGCGGGCAGCTCATCGTCTCTTCGAACGCCCGGGCACGCGCGTAGGCGTAGTGACAGCGCATGTGCGCGTAGACGGCGTCGACGTGCGTCCCCGGAACGAATGTCACCCGCACGCCGGCGGCGACGTCGTCGATGCGCGCGACCGGACCCAGCAGTGGGCACGCCGCCCGGGTGGACGGCGGGAAGTTGAAGCACTCGGCCGCCTCGTAACGCTCCAGCGCCTCGGCCGCCTTTTCATGCTGGCGCGCGTGCGCGCGGTGCTCGTCGGCGCGCTGCAGCTGCACCTCGGTCGGGTTGTAAACGGACGGCGAGAACACGTACTCGCCCGATCCCGGGCCCGCCGTCGCGCGGAACGGACTGGGAACCGTCGCCTTGGGGTCGTACTCCTTGGAATGCTCCCGGGCGGCCGCGTTCTCGCGCGCCGCCTCTTCGCGGTGCTGGGCGGCGGCCATGTCATCTGGCTTCACGCCCCCGCCGCTGGTTCCGCAGCCCGCGGCCGCTAAGGCGAAAACCAGAAATGCGCGTTTCTTTCCGGGCATTGGGAACCTCCGCCCGGGTCCAGGAGCAACCAGTGTTCCAATCGATGCTTGCGGCGCGGCCGCTGCGTCTCGCGATCTCGCGCGCAAACTCTGCGCCTGAGACGTCCGACGTGCGGATTCTGCGCATTTCAACGCGCCAACTGGAAATTCGTGGTGCCGGCTGGCATATTGGGGAAGCCGCCAGCGAGGACAACGTGGAAGCCAAGACCAACGTGCTTGTGGTCGACGACAACCAGGATCTCGCCGAGAACATCGCCGAGATCCTGATGCTGCATGGTTTCGCGGCGACGATCGCGGGCAGCGCCGAGGAAGCGCTGCCGAAGGCGTTGCCCGACGGTCCCAACCTGCTGGTGACGGACTACCGGCTGCCCGGTATGACCGGCGCCGAGCTGGTCCGACGGATCCGGGCGAAGAGGGCGAGCGTTCGCGCCGTCGTCATCAGCGCGTACACGGATGATGGGACGGTCAAGGCGGCCCGCGAAGCCGGAGCCGAATTCCTCTCCAAGCCGGTCGACCTCGGCGCCCTTTCGAACCTCCTGACCGCCACGTAGCCGCGGCGCGCGGGGTCAGCGCCGGCCGCGGGTGAAGGTCGCCTGCTCGCGGGCGCGCGCCCGGATCAACTTCGTGGTGGCTTCGTCGTGGGCGACGATCTCGACGGCCCGCGGATCGAGCGAGGGGCGCACCTCGATTCCCTTCATGTACAGCGGGCAACCGACGGTCTCGTCGAAGTGCCGGGCGCGCGCGTAGGCGTAGTGACAGCGCATCTCCGCGATGGCGGTCTTCACGCGGGACTTGTCGGCGAACGTGACCCGTACACCGCCAGGAACGTCCTCGAGGCTTTCGAGCGGGCCGAGCAGGGGACAGGCCGCGCGGCCGGCGGCCGGGATGCCGACGCACGCCTCGTCCTCGAACCGCTCGAGGAACTTGGCGGCCGACTCGTGCTGGCGCGCGTGCTCGCGCGCCGCCTCCGCCCGGCGGTGGGGCCCTTCGTTCGGATCGAAGGCCTGCGGATCGGATCGGGCGGGCGCGGCCCCCGCGTCCTGGGTGCGGGCCATCTCCTTGTCGGCGGCCGCCTGCTCCCGCTGTGCCTCGTTGCGGTGCTGGGCGGCGCTCATGTCGTCGGCCCGGACCAGCTCATGGCTGGCGCAGCCGGCCGGTGCGACCGCCAGTCCGACCACGAGCGCCGCGACCGCGCGGTGCCTCGTCGCGGCTTTGCGCAGCCGACGGGACATGACACAGTGACTATCGCACGGCCGAAGATGAACAACCTCTCCTTCTTCGAGAACATCAAGCTCTACGTCGGGTTCACCGACGCCTCGTCGGCGGCGCTGCGCGAGCTGCACCCGATCGCGCTGCCGTTCTTCCAGCCGACCGTCGACGATTTTTACGCGGCGATCGAGGCGCACCCCGGCGCGCGCCAGGCGATCACCGGCGGGTCGGCGCAGATCGAGCGTCTCAAGACCACCCTCGTTCGCTGGATGGACAAGATGCTGCTCGGTCCGCACGACGAGGAGTATTACGAGCTGCGCGCGCGCATCGGGCGCATGCACGTCCGCATCTCGTTGCCGCAGCAGTACATGTTCACGGCCATCGATCGAATCCGGGTCAGGCTGCTCGACGTCATCCGGACCCAGATCGCCGACGATCCGGCCAAGGTCGAGCGGATCGCGACCGCGCTCAATCAGATTCTCGATCTCGAGCTCGCCATCATGCTCGAGACCTACAAGGAAGATCTGGAGACCAAGAACCGCAACGCGGAGCGCCTCGCCACCATCGGTCAGTTCGCGGCCAGCATCGGGCACGAGCTGCGCAACCCGCTGGGCGTCGTCGAATCGTCGATCTATCTCCTTCGCCAGCACCTGGGGCCGAACGCCGAAGCGCCCGCGGTGAAGAAGCACCTCGATCGAATCGGCGGCGAGGTGCAGCGCGCCAACAAGACCATCCACGATCTCCTGGATCTGGCGCGCAACCGCCCGCCCCAGAAACGCGCCACGCTGTTGCGCCAGCTGGTGGACAGCGCGGCCGAGGCCGCCCTGCTGCCCGCGTCGATGCCGCTGCACGTCTCCGTCGCCAACGACCTCACGTTGAACATCGATCCCGACCAGGTCCGCCAGGTCCTCGCCAACCTGTTCACCAACGCGATGCAGGCGTTGAAGAGCCGCGGGCAGATCTGGGTGGAGGCGGAGACCACGCCGGATGGCGAAACCCGCGTCCGGGTCCGCGACGACGGCCCCGGCATTCCGGCCGCGGATCGCGCGCGCATCTTCGAGGCCCTCTACACCACCAAGGCGAAGGGGAGCGGACTGGGGCTGGCGCTGTGCCGCCGGATCATGGAAGCGCACGGCGGCGCCATCGAGGTCGAGGCGCGGCCCGACGGCGAAGGCGCCAGCTTCCTGCTTCGCTTCCCGGGTGACCAGCCGTCATGAGCGGACACGTCCTCATCGTCGACGACGACGAGGCGCTGTCGGAGAACCTCGCCGAGATCGTTCAGGAGCTGGGCGTCGCGACGACGATCGCGCGCGATCGCCGGAGCGCGCTGGCGCTACCCGCGACCCACGATTTCGACGTCGCGCTGGTGGACGTTCGCCTGCCCGACGGCGACGGAATGTCCCTGCTGGCGCCGCTGCGCGAGCGCTTTCCCTTCGTGCAGGTGATGATGGTGACCGGAAACGCGTCGGTCGAGGGCGCGATCGCCGCGGTGCGCGGCGCGGTGTTTGCGTACGTGCTCAAGCCGGTCTCGCCGCCCGACCTGCTGGACACCGCGCGACGCGCGCTGGATCAGGCGGCGCTGCATCGCGAGGGCGCGCGGCTGCGACGCGAGCTGGAGGGGTCCGAGCAGACGCACCGCGAGCTGGTCGAGTCGGTGCCGGCCTTCGTGCTGGCGCTGGACGAGGCCGGGCGCCTGACGACGTGGAACAGCGAGCTCGAGCGCGTGACCGGATTTCCGCGCGCCGAGATGCTCGGCACCGACGGGCGCCGGTTCGTCGGGCCCGCCGGGCGTCCCGTCGATCTGCCGCTCAAGGCAGGCGGCAAGCGCAAGGTCCGCTGGCGACAGGCAGCGGTCCGGGGACGCGACGAGCGAACGACCACCTACGCCGTCGGCATCGACGTCACGGATGAGGATGAGATGCTGCGGCGGCTGCTGCGATCCGAGCGCCTGGCCGCCGTCGGAACGCTGGCGGCCGGCCTGGCGCACGAGGTGCGAAACCCGCTGAACTCCGCGTCGCTGCAGCTCACGCTGCTCGAACGCCGTCTCGACCGCGGTGACGAGCCGACGACAGTCCTGCCGATCGCGCACGTCATCAAGAGCGAGATCGATCGGCTCGATCGCCTGGTCCGCGAATTCCTCGCCTTCGCGCAGCCCCGCCCGCTCGAGCCGCGGCCGGTCGACGTCGCCGACCTGCTGATGGGCGTCACCGGCCTGATCACGCCCGAGGCGGACCTCGTCCACGTCACGATCGGCGTCGACGTCGCGCCGGGAACGGCCGCCATTCTCGGCGAGGCGGAACGCCTGCGTCAGGTCCTGCTCAATCTGACCCGCAACGCGATCGAGGCGATGAGCGACAAGGGCGGTCAGCTTCGCCTGATCGCCCGCAACGCGGCCGCCGAGGTCGAGATCGCCGTCGAGGACGACGGGCCCGGGTTTGGCGAAGACTTGCCCGTGTTCGACGCGTTCTTCACGACCAAGTCGCAGGGAACAGGCCTCGGCCTCGCGATCGTCCACCGCATCGTCACCGACCACGGCGGGACGATTCGCGTGGAATCGCGCCCCGGCCGCACCTGCTTCACGCTGGCGCTGCCGGCAGCTAAGCTTGCGGCCTGAGAAGCTCGGCCAGCGCGCGCAGGCCGTCCACGGCCGTGAAGACGCCGACGACGTCGTTTCCCTTGAGCACGACGGCCGATCCGACCTTGAGCCGCGCCATGTCCGCCGCGACGCTGGCGAGCGGCGCGTCCTCGGAGATCGTGTAGACGTCGGGGACCATCGCGTCCTCGACCGAGAGCTGCCGCGATCCGGGCAGCGCGCCGACCACGTCGAGATCGCGCTCGGAGACGACGCCGACCAGCTGCCCGCCGTGCAGCACCGGCAGGTGCCGGACGTGCGTCGTGTGCATCAGCTGCTTCGCCGCCGCCAGCGACTGCTCCCGCCCGATGGTATGCGGACCCGGCGTCATGTATGCCGCGACCGACGTCATTTGTTGTCGCCGCCGTTCACAGGCTCGCGCGAGGACTTCGGCGCGCCCTCGTACTCGTGCAGCTTGTACTGGATCTTGCGCACGCTGATTCCCAGGATCTCGGCGGCCTGGCTCGTAGAGCCGCCTGTCGATTCGAGGGTCTTGGTGATCGCATAGCGCTCGATCTCGTCCATCGTTGCGCCCGGGATCTGCAGGCCGGCCCGTCCCTTGGCGGGCACGACGTTGGGCGGCAGCTCGGCGGCCGTCACGCGGCTCCCCTGCGCCAGCACCACCGCGCGCTCGACGACGTTCTCCAGCTCGCGCACGTTCCCCGGCCAGTGGTAGGCGACCAGCCGCTCGAGAGCGTCGTCCGCGAAGGCGTCGATCTTCTTGCCGTTCTCCTCGGCGTACTTGCGCAGGAAGTGGCCGGCCAGCAGCGGCACGTCCGACGAGCGAGACCGCAGGGCGGGCATCTCGACGGTGATCACGTTCAGCCGGTAGTACAGATCCTCGCGGAACTTGCCGTCCGCGACCAGCTGCTTGAGATCGCGGTTCGTCGCCGCGATGACGCGCACGTCGACGGTGATGGTCTCGTTGCCGCCCACACGCTCGAACTCCTTCTCCTGCAGGAACCGCAGCAGCTTCACCTGGACGGCCGGCGAGATGTCGCCGATCTCGTCGAGGAACAGCGTCCCGTGGTTGGCCTGCTGGAAGCGCCCATCCCGGCGCCCGGCCGCGCCCGTGAACGACCCGCGCTCGTGGCCGAACAGCTCGCTCTCCAGCAGCGTCTCGGCCAGCGCCGCGCAGTGCAGCTTGACGAATGGCCCGCCGGCACGCGGGCTGCGCTCGTGAATGGCCGCCGCGATCAGCTCCTTGCCGGTCCCCGATTCGCCCGTGATGAGGACGCTGGCGCGCGAGGACGCGATCTGCGCGACGGTCTTGAACACCTCCTGCATCGGAGCCGCGTTGCCGACGATGTTGCTGAAGCTGTACTTCTCGGCGATGCGCGCCCGCAACAGGCCCGCCTCCGCCCTCAGCTTTCGCCCGGCCATCTCGCGCGCGATCACGACGGACAGCTCGCCGACGTTGACGGGCTTGGACAGGTAGTCGCGCGCCCCGGCGCGCATGGCGCCGACCGCGGTGTCGACCTCGCCGAAGGCGGTCATCACCACGACCGGAAGCTCGGGATCGTTCTCGCGCAGCTTTCCCAGCAGCTGGATCCCGTCCATCCCGGGCATCTTCAGGTCGGTGAGCACGAGGTCGGGCCCGAAGTCCGCGACCTTGCCCAGCGCCTTGAACCCGTCCGCCGCCGCGTCCACCGTGTAGCCCTCGTCGCGCAGCAGCTCGGTCAAGGCGGTGCGCGCGTTGACCTCGTCGTCGACGACCAGAACTCTGCCCTTGCTCTCGCTCACGCGCGTGGCTCCTTTGCTCCTGGGCTTGACGTCCGTCGCAATGTTATTCGCTGACGCAGTCGCTGTCTCCATGACTCAGGCCGCCTTCTTCGAAAAGGGGACGGTGAGCACCGGGCAGGACGCCCGGCGAACGACGCGCTCGGCGACGCTGCCCATCAGCGCGTGCGCCAGCCCGGTGCGCCCATGCGTCCCGACAACGATCAGGTCAGCGTCGATGGCGCGGCCGCGCCGCGTGATCTCGTTGACCGCGCCGCCGTCGATGATCTTCGTCTCGCAGGCGATCCCGGCGGCACGCGCGCGCTCGGCGCGCTCGGTGAGCTGCCGGTCGATGTTGCTGTAGAGCGCGCCGTAGTCCGCGTCGAAGTACGTCGAACCGAACGGGAACTCTTCGGCCAGCTCGAGGACATGCATGATCTCGAGCGACGCGTTGCTCGACGCCGCCATCTCGATGGCGCGGTCGAGCGCCTCATCGCTGCCGTCGGAGAAGTCGGTCGCGACCAGAATCTTTTTTGGTGTTCGCGTTTCCATGCCCGACAGGAATTGCAATCGTCGCACCAGACCGAACCCCGCGTCCGCGCTCGCTTTTCTGGATGAGCGACGCAGGGAATGCGCCGCCCCCCGACACCCGCGCAAGAAATGCGCGATCGCCCGAGCCCTCGCCCGAGCGCCTCAGGAGGCGCGGCGCGCGCCCGCCGGCGTCACGCCAAGCGCGCCCAGCCCGCGCAGCGCGGCCACGAACGCCGCCGTTGGCTCGCCGGATGTGTCGACGGGCAACTGGGGGCCTGGATCAGCCGCTGAGATCGGCTCGTAGCGATGGCGGAGCTCTTCCAGCTGGTTCTCGGTCGCGTCGGATACTGACGGATGACCTCGGCGCTCGGCGAGACGCGCCCGTACGACCGCGTCGTCGGCGCAGCGGGTCTCCACGTGCGCGAAGCTGGCGCCCGTGGCGCGCGCCAGATCGGCAGCGGCGCGGCGCCAGCGATGCGCCTGAAACGTCGCGTCCAGAACCACACCGCGCCCCGACTCGAGCACCACCTGCGCGCGCCGCAGCACCTCGCGGTAGTTCCGCTCGAGCGCGTCGTCCGTGTACAGCTCGGCGCCACCGCGTGCGGTGGGCACGAGCCCGACCATCGCCTTTCGCGTGCGGTCCGAGCTGATCACGGGAACCGCGAGCTCGCGTCCCAGCGCGGCTGCCAGCGTGCTCTTTCCCGTCCCCACCATGCCGCCGACGGCGATCAGGAACGGAGCGTCGAGCGGAACGCCCGAGAACGAGCGGGCCAGCGCGAACTGACGCCGCGCCTCGGCCTGCTTGCGGTCACGCACGGCCACGTCGGTCGCGCCGTCCGTCGCCACGAAGGCGGCGACCTTCCCCCGGACCCATGCCCGGTAGGAGAGGTAGAAGTCGATGACGCCGTACAGCCCGAAGTCGTCGCTGGCCTCGGCGAAGCGCGCGAGGAACGCCGCGGCGAGATCGGGCCGCTGGGCGGCTTCCAGCTCCATGGCGAGGAACGCCGCCTCGCCTGCCGCGTCGCCGGCGCGAAAGCGATCGTTGAACTCGATGCAGTCGATGGCGACGACGCCGTCCGGTGGCGGCAGGAAGTAGATGTGTTCCAGCCGCAGGTCGCCGTGGCCGTCGCGAATGCGTCCTTCGGCGATCCGCGCCGCGAAGCGCTCCCCATGCCGATCGAGCGCCGCGAACTGATAAGCGCGCACGTCGTCGAAGGTCGCCCGGTCGATCATGTCGCCGACGAACGGTTCGACCTGCGCGAAGTTCTCGTCGACGTTGCGGCGCAACACCTCGGGGTCGTCCAGCGCGGCCACCGCCGGCGCCGCGGCGAGAAACGCCGCCAGCCGGTCCGCGACCGCGTGCAGGCGCTCGGGCCCCAGAAGACCGCGCGCGAGCAACGCGGCGGCGCTGGCCTGATCGGGAAGGCGGCGCATGTGCACGGCCCAGTCCACGACCGGACCGTTTCCGCCGCCGATCGTGTGGCCGCTGCCTGACAGGCGCACGGGCTCGACGCCCAGGTAAACACCGGGCGCCAAGCGGCGGTTGAGCCTGACCTCTTCCGCGCAGTAGTGCCGGCGATCCACGAGCGTCCTGAAGTCCAGGAATCCGAAATCAACCGGACGCTTGACCTTCCAGACGTCGTCGCCGATCAGGAACACCCACGATGCATGCGTCGTCCGCAGCGTTACCGGCTTCCGGGCGTCCGCGCCGTAAGCCTGCGGGCGCAGCAGATCCTGAACCAGCTCGGGTTGCGGTTCGGACATGACCTCCTCTCTTGCACGGGGCGCGCCGTGCGCGAGCCACGTCAATTCATCACCACCCCTTGATTCCAGGGGTGCGGGCTCTCGAGCCGCAGCCCGACCTGAACCGCCAGCCCGACCATGTAGCCGCCGAGCCGGTAGTCCGTGCGCGTCTCGTCGCCCATGAAGTCGCTGACGTTCGTCGCCGTCTTCTGCCCGATGTCGTAGCGGCCGAACATCCAGACCCCGACCTCGCCCACGCTGTGCGCCGGATAGGTGCGCGCCGCGCCCAGCCGGACGCCCGCGAACGGCAGCCAGACCTCGGTCCCCGACGGGCGCGTGAACGCCGTCCCCCCGACGCCGCTGAAACGATGACCGCCCACCTCGCCGAGCAGCTGATACCGGACGGCGCCCAGCTGCGGTTGATAACCGAGCAGCGCGCTGAGCGACAGCCGCGCGTCGCCCAGCACGCCCGGCGTCGCATCGACGGCGCCTCCGACCGCGACCTGTTCGATGTTACCGAGACCTGTCGCGCCGATCATCGGGGCCGCGTCGCGGAGCGGACGGCCGGTGTCGCTGGCGGCGACGCTGCGGTCGAACGCGGTCCCCGCCCACGCCGAGAGAGAGATTCCCCTTTCTGCGGGTTCCTCGGCGCGGGCGGCGGCCGCCACCACGCTGACGACCAGCGCCGGCAAGCAGCCGAGCGACCGTCGCAGTGTGGCCATGGGACCTCCTTTCTCGTTACTAGGCCGCGCGGGCGTACACCGGCTCCTCTTCGAGCGGGGGCGTGCGCTTGTCGGGTGCGCGCGTGACGCTGACGCGCACCGGATCCGCGAACGGTCCGATCAGGTGGACGAACACCGTGACGCCCCAGGACACCGTCAGCACCTTCTCGATCAACGTCGACGAGAAGATGAATGGTGTCAGCGCGACCCAAGCGCCGACCATGGCCGTCGCGATGCGCGCGCGGTTGTCCACGAACGCGGCCAGCGACAGCAACGTCGCGAGGATACCGGCGACGATCGCGTTGGCCGTGTGAAACCGACCGAGCGGAAGCATCACGGCCAGCATCGGCAGCCACGAGGCGATGAGGATCGAGACAGAGCGTGAAAACATTTGCGACCTCCTGCCCGCGGGTCAGAGCAATTTCGATTCCAGCCCGGCGCCGGGCAGCGGCGGCACGAAGCGCGAAACCCCTGCGCCCCGCAAGAAATTCGCGCTCAATCTGCGCGATCCGGACGCCGCGCCCCGCTCGCCTACTTCGCGGGAGGTGTCGTCACGTCGACGGACTTACCGACGGCGGCGTCCTGCTGCTTGCGCGCCTTCGCGGCGTCCTGCTGCGCCTTGCGCTCGCGCGCCGCCTCGATGCCCCAGCGCTCGGCGTCCGCCTCCAGCGACAGCTCGTGCGGTCCACCGGCGCGCTGCGCGGCCAGCTTTTCCGACGCCGAATCCTTCGCCCGGGGCGGCGACGACGCCGTCTTGGGGGCGGTCGCACAAGCTGCGAACAGCAGCGCCGCGCCCGTCAACGTTCGCACCAGAGAAGACACTTTCGAACGCATGATGCCGTCTCCTTTCTGAGCAAGCGAGCCGTCAGGCGGGTCAAACGAGCGCGAGCGTGTCGGTGATGATCTGGCTCCGCACCACGAAGAGGTCGTTGCTGGGCAGCAGACGCGCCCGTTCGCGGCCGAGATCCGCGAGCGCCCGCGCCAGTGCGCGAACCTGCAGCTCGGTCAACTCCGACGCCACCGAACCGACCTCGTCGCTCAACAGCCCCAGGACCTTGTCCATGGTGAAGCGCCGTCCCGCATCGGTCACGCTGTCCAGCTCGGCGAGCAGTTCCCTGACGACGCCGAGCCGCATGCCGCGCGGCGATCGAACGATATCGGTGGTCGTTGCCGTCTGGATCATCGTCGCACCTCGCGGCCTGACCATTCATCAACTGTGCCACCGGTGACCCGGCGATAGGAACGCAGCAACGCGTGCGGGCGCACCGTGGCCAGCAACAGGGCGATGCCGATGAACGGCGACGGCTGGGTCAGCGTGAGCAACTGGAACAGGAGGCCGGCCGCCGTGAACGTGACCAGGTGATGGCCGACGTTCCGCCCCGCCAGGACCAGCGCCCCGGACACGACGAACGCCACGAACAGGATCGCCCACAGCGCCACCTGGACGCCGTCGCGAACCGCCGACGGTTTGCGTCCTTCGGCGAGCGCCTTGATGCCCTCCATCGTTCGCCGCTCCATCGCGAAGTGGACCGGTTCGAACACGGCGACGTTGAACACCGCCGCGAACGAGTGCAGCGGCCCGATCGCCCGCCCGCGAAACAGCAGGCGGGACGAGACCCCGTCGATGGGCTCCACGACGAAGCTCCAGCTCCCGTCGGGCGAGGCGGTCGCGGGCGCGGCCATCGCGCGCGTCGCGAACCCCAGCGCGCGCCCCGGCTCGAATACCTTCAGCGCCGCGAAGCCGATCCCGCCCGCCTTGCGCGGCGGATACATCCACAGCTTGTCGCCCACCTGCCAGTGCTGCAGCCGCGCGTCCAGCCATTCGACGTTGGGCATCTCGCACCCGACCAGGTTCTCCAGCACCTGATAGCTGTAGAACCCGGCGCGATCCTGGCCGATCTGCGCCAGCCACGGCCAGACGTAGCGGGCGGGCGACGCGATCGTGATCGCCCGCGTCTCACGCGACGTCGCGGCGGGTACGATCTCGTCGCCGGGCAACGCCATGCTCACCTCGGCGTCGGTCGCGCCCCAGCGGCGAAACCAGGGGCGCGCGATCGCGAAGTACACGGCGAGCAGCAGTCCCAGGCACCCGGCCAGCGCCGCTGCCCGTACCACTGGATGCTCGAGCCGCATGTCCTTTGCTCCATTCATGTCAGGAGCAACGGGCATACCGCTGCCGCGCGCCGAGCGGTCCGGCACTGGCTGAAGCCGATCGCGCAAACCTTTCACCGGCCGCGCTCGAGTGCGCACAGCGTGCACCCCATCGACGTGCGACGCGTCGGCGAAGCCCATCTGCGACCGTGGCACGCCGCTCGCAGTATCAGCCCTCGTGACGAAAACGCTGACCATCGGTGGCTCGGTCGTGCTGGCGACCGTCGTCGGAGCCGCGCTGCTGCTGCGGCCAAGGCCGGTCGCGCACGAAGAACATCCCGTCACCGCTGCGCTCGCGCCCGCCGCGCGTCAGGTCGTGAGGACCAAGATGGCCCGCCACGATCTCCAGATGCGGGAGCTACTGACGCGGGTCGTGCTGCTGGACGATGAGGGCGTCGCGCGCGTGGGCGGCGAGGTCTTCGACGAACCGTCTCTGGCGCGCCCGGTCGCGGGCGACGAGCTGAACGGCCTGCTGCCCGAGCGGTTCTTCGCGCTTCAGGACGAGCTGAAAGCACGCGCGCGGCGGCTGGTGATCGCCAGCGGCAAGCATGACCGCGCCGCGATCGCGGATGAATTCTCCGCGCTCTCGAAGAGCTGCATCGCGTGCCACCAGGTCTTCCTCGACGGCGACCGCACGAACGCCGGTGTGACGCAAACGGAGCGACGATGAAACTCGATGACTCCTATGCGCGCATGCTGGAGCGCCATCCCACGATGTCAGCGGAAGCGCAGGCGACGGTCGCACAGCGTTACGCGCACGCCCGCGATCCGCGTGACGCTGATCGACTCGTGCTGGGAAATCTCAGGCTGGTCGTGAAGATCGCCCGCGAGCTCGGCGCGCATCGTTCAGACCTGATGGACCTCGTCCAGGAAGGGACGGCGGGTCTCGTGCACGCCGTCCACCTTTTCGATCCCGGCCGCGGCGTCAAGCTGACGTCCTACGCCGCCTGGTGGATCCGCGCCTGCATCACGCGTCACATCATGACGACCACGAGGATGGTCAGCACGGCGTCGACCCGCGAGGGGCGTCGCCGTTTCTTCGATCGCACGCTGCCCGGGCCGGACCGGTCGCTCGACGCGCCCGTGCGCCGCGAGGACGGAGACGATTCGATCCGGGCGCGCGTCGACTTGATCGCCGATGACGACGCCAGCCGTCCGGACGTCCGGTGCGAGGAGCACGAGTACCAGCAGCGCCTGCGCGACGTCGTCGCGGCGTTCCGTCCGACGCTCGACGCGCGCGAGCGCGGCATCTTCGAGATGCGCCTGCTGCGCGAGAAACCCGCCCGTCTCTCGGACGTGGGTAAACGCTTCGCGGTCAGCGGCGAGCGGATCCGTCAGCTCGAATCGCGTGTCCGGCGCGACCTCCGCACGTTCGTCGCGCGCTCGCTGCCGGAACGGGAGCCCGCTGCCGCCTGATTCGAAAGGGGAACGATCATGATGAAACGAACGGTCTTGACGACGGCATTGCTGGTGGGAATCGGAATCGGCGGCGGCGCATTGGTCGCCGCCGAGACCGCGCCCGCGCCGAAAGCGGCGGCGCCCGCGCCCGCGCACAATCACGGCGCCGGCAGCGCGCCGGGCGCCATGGGCACGGGCACGATGGGCGGCGGCATGGGCATGGGCAGCATGGGCACGACGGGCGGCGGCATGGGCATGGGCAGCATGGGGATGATGAGCGGCGGCTTCTGCCCGATGGGCTTGGGCGGCCCCGACACGAAGGTCGAGGTGAAGAACATCGACAAGGGCGTCACCATCACCGTCACCTCGACGGACAAGGCTCGCGTCGCGCGCTTGCAGAAGATGGCCGAGGCGATGCGCCTGATGCACGAGGCGACGGCGCCTTGATCGGGCGCGAACAGGACGAAAGAAATTAGAAGGGAGGTTCGCCATGGCGACAACGATGCGTGCGGCTGTGTTCGGGGGAAAAGGAACGATCGGTATCCGCGAGGTACCTCGTCCCGAGCCGGGCGTCGGCGAGGCGCTGGTCCGCATCACGCTGACGACGATCTGCGGGACCGACGTTCACATCCTCAAGGGCGAGTATCCCGTCAAGCAGGGCTTGATCGTCGGGCACGAACCGGTCGGCGTCGTCGAGGCGCTGGGGCCTGGCGTGACCGGCTACGCGCCCGGCGATCGGGTCATCGCCGGCGCGATCACGCCGTGCGGGCAATGCCGCGCCTGCCTGTCCGGCGATCAGTCTCAGTGCGGCCGTGAGAGCGGCTACCAGGCCATGGGCGGCTGGCGCTTCGGCAACACCATCAACGGCTGTCAGGCCGAGTACGTGTTGGTCCCGAACGCGCAGGCGAATCTCGCCAAGATCCCGGCCGGCCTCACCGACGAGGACGTGGTGCTGTGCCCCGACATCATGTCGACCGGGTTCTCGGCGGCCGAACGCGGCGGCGTCCGCGTCGGCGACACCGTCGCTGTCTTCGCCCAGGGACCGATCGGCCTGTGCGCGACCGCGGGCGCGCGCCTGTGTGGCGCCTCGCTGGTCATCGGCGTCGACAGCGTGCCGCAGCGGCTCGAGTTCGCGCGCCGCATGGGCGCTGACGTGGTGCTCGATTACAAGCAGCAGGACGTCCTGGCCGAGATCAAGAAGCTGACCGGCAGCGGCGTCGACGTCGCGATCGAGGCGCTGGGGACGCAGGCGACGTTCGAGAACGCGCTGCGCAGCGTGCGGCCGGGCGGGACGGTGTCCAGCCTGGGCGTCTACTCGGGCCACCTGACGGTACCGCTCGACGCGTTCGCGGCGGGGCTGGGTGACCACACCGTCGTGACGTCGCTGTGCCCGGGCGGCAAGGAACGGATGCGGCGGCTGATGAGCGTGGTCGCGGCGAAGCGCTTTCCGTTCCGCGATCTGGTCACGCACCCGTTCCGTCTGGCCGACATCGAAGCGGCGTACGATCTGTTCTCGAATCAGCGTGACGGGGTCATGAAGGTCGCGATCCGGCCATGACGGCGACCGCCTCGCCGGCGACCGGCATCGTCTGCGCCACCGACCTATCGCCCGAAGCGGACGCGGTGGTGAAGGTCGCCGCCGCGCTCGCGCGCCGGTTGCGCGTCGGGCTGGATCTATTTCACGTCGTGCACGTTCCCCCCGTGCTGCCGGCCGACATGTTCGACAAGACGCTGATCGGCGATCTGCGCGTCGTCGCCGAGAGCAAGATCGAGGCGCAGGCGGCGGAGCTGCGCGCCGGCGGGCTCGACGTCACGACCAGCGTCCGTCTCGGCTTCATCGACGACGCGATCGCGCATCACGCCGCGAAGGTACGCGCCGAGTTGCTGGTGATGGGCACGCACGGGCGCAGCGGCGCCGCGCGCACGTTCCTGGGCAGCGTCGCCGAGCGGACGATCCGCTCGGCCCCCTGCCCCACCCTGGTCGTCCCTCCTGATCCGCTCAGCCGCCTGGCGCGCGGCAAGCCGTTCTCCGGACCGCTGAAGGTGACGATGGGGATCGATCTGTCGCTGGCGAGCGACACCGCCCTCGCCTGGTTGCGCGCCTACAGCCAGCGTTTGCCCGGCGACCTGAAGCTGGTTCACCTCTACTGGCCGCCGCGCGAGCACGAGCTGCTGGGCTTCGGACCGGCCGTCGCCTTCGAGGACGAGCCCGAAGTCATCGAGGTCCTCTCGCGTGGACTGCGCGCCCATCTGCTGTCGGAGCTGGGACGCGACGACGTGCCGCTGCGCCTGCGCGCGCTGTGGGGGCGCGAGGAGAATCCGCTCGCCTGGGAGGCGGAGGCCGATGACGCCGACTTGCTGGTCGTCGGCACCAGCCGCGGGCGGTCGTCCACCGCCGTGGCGACGGTCCGGGGCTCGCGTGTTCCGGTGCTGTGCATTCCGGCGCGGCCCTCGCCCGCGCAGAAGCCGGCGCTGCCGCCCATCCGGACGGTGCTGGTGACGACGGACTTCTCGCCGCTGGCCAACGCCGCGATCCCGGAGGCCTATCGCCTGGTCGCGCGCGGTGGCGGCGAGGTGGTGCTGGCCAACGTCGCGGATGTGCCCGTCGTCGAGGCCGAGCGACAGAGCGCGATCGAGACCGCCTTGCGCGAGCTGGTCCCACCGCAGGTCGACAGCCAGGCGATCCGGACCCGCACCTTCGTGACCGGCGGACCGTCGCCGGGCGAGGCGATCGTCAAGGCGATTCGCCGCTTCAATCCCGACGTGGTCGTGATGTCGTCGCACGGGCGCTCGGGGGTCTCGCGCGGCATCCACGGCTCGGTCACCGAGCACGTCGTGCGCAACTCGCCCAAGCCCCTGCTGATCGTGCCGGCGCGCGCGACGTAAAGGACGATCCGTTGTCGGCCTCTCCCCCTATCGGGGGCGAGGCGAAAGATCTCGTCGATCTCAGCGCAGCAACGCCGACGCCAGGCGGCCGGCGAGGAAGGCCGCGCCGCCCGCGGCCGCGCCGACCGACAGCATCTCGAGCGCGCTGCGCAGGATCGTCTTGCGAACGAACGTCGCCCGCACCGCGCCGGCCACGATCAGCGCGACGGCCGCCAGCACGACGGCCGCGGGGAACACGCGCCAGCCACCCAGGTGCGAAACGACGAACGCTAGCAACGGCACGGATCCCACGACCATGAACGCCGCCACCGTGGCGAGCCCGTGGCGCCAGGGCGCTTCGAGCGCCACCGATCCGCCCGTCTGTTCCAGCTCCGAGCGCAGGCCGAGATAGTTGCTGGCGCCCATCGAGATGCCGTCGCCGAGCAAGTTGGCCAACCCGAGGATCAGGCCGACGCGCATGCTGAGGGAAGCAACCTCGGTGCCGGCGAGGACC